>JAAUXY010073900.1_pt1 | contig 54811 bp, 53 predicted proteins | sample 7278121 | NCBI WGS metagenome assembly JAAUXY01 (sample SAMN14350117, study PRJNA611818) | marine sediment metagenome | isolation source: surface marine sediment (1.8m) | place: French Polynesia: Moorea | collected 2018-08
CTGACATGCAGCAATACCTCGACCTGATGCGCCACGTCCGGGACACCGGCGTAAAGAAAGAAGACCGAACGGGCACGGGAACCTTGAGCGTATTCGGCCACCAGATGCGCTTCGACCTGGCGGCAGGCTTTCCAATGGTGACGACCAAGAAGCTGCACACGCGATCGATCATCCATGAACTGCTGTGGTTCTTGAGCGGTGACCAGAACATTGCCTATCTGAAGGACAACGGCGTTCGCATCTGGGACGAGTGGGCCGATGAGAACGGCGACCTCGGGCCGGTCTATGGCGTGCAGTGGCGCAGCTGGGGGACTCCTGACGGCCGCAGCATCGACCAGATCTCCGAGGTCGTCCGGCAGTTGAAGGAGACGCCCGATTCGCGGCGCATCATCGTGTCGGCGTGGAACGTGGCCGATGTCGACAACATGGCGCTCCCGCCCTGCCACTGCCTGTTCCAGTTCTACGTTGCCGACGGCAAGCTGTCCTGCCAGCTGTACCAGCGCAGCTGTGACATCTTCCTCGGCGTGCCGTTCAACATCGCATCCTATGCGCTGCTGACGCACATGCTGGCCCAGCAGGCTGACCTGAACGTCGGCGACTTCATCTGGACCGGCGGCGACTGCCACCTGTACCTGAACCATCTCGAGCAGGCGGACGAGCAGCTCAAGCGGGAGCCGCTGCCGCTGCCGACGCTGGCCATCAATCGCCGCCCGCCGAGCATCTTCGACTACCGTTTCGAGGACTTCGAGATCCTCAACTACGAGTCGCATCCGCACATTGCTGCAAAAGTTGCCGTCTGAGCCGACAAGGGCATTCAGAATGATCAGTATCGTCGTTGCCGCGTCAGAGAATGGTGTGATCGGTGTCGATGGCAACCTGCCGTGGCGATTGCCGGACGACCTTCGCTATTTCAAGCAGCTCACAACGGGCAAACCCGTGATCATGGGCCGCAAGACGTACGAGTCGATTGGCCGGCCGCTGCCGAATCGGCAGAACATTGTCATTACACGCGACCCGGCATTCGACGCACCGGGCTGCGATGTTGCGTCTTCGCCCGAGGACGCGCTTAAGCACGCCGGCGATGCCGACGAGGTCATGGTGATTGGCGGCGGCACGATCTACGAGCAGTTCGCCGGCAGCGCCCATCGCATCTACCTGACGCGGGTGCACACGGAGATCGACGGCGACGTGTTTTTCGATTCGCCGGACAGCGATCTCTGGTACGAGGCGTCATCGACGCACCACCCGGCAGATGAGCTTCACGCACATGCGTTCGATTTTCTGACCTACGAACGTCGCCCCCAGGGCGGATAGGCGCAGCGGACGAGCGGTCAGCCCGCGGACATACCGGTGCCGCGATTGACCCGGATGTCCTCGATCGGATCCAGCCGATCGCGCGCCGCCTGCACGGCAGCATCGGCATCGACATCGTCTATCGTATCGGCGTCTGCCGTGAACTCTTCAAGCAGGGCACGCTGAATCTCGCCACGTTGCTGCGCCATCAGGTAGGTGATGTCGGCATGAAACATGACCATTGAATAGCGCGGGATAAAGACGTCCGGCAGGCGCTGCTCCAGCAGGAAAGCCAGTTCCTTGCGCAGCGCGAATTTCGGGTCGCGGACCGTGTCGCGCATCTCGATGTAGTTGTCCAGCGCCATGTCGGCGATCGCATTGGCGTTGGCAAGCTGCTCGGACTCGAAGCGGGCGAAGACGTTGGGCCAGTCATCGCCATGGCGACTGATGATCTGTTCGAGGAGTACGACATCCTCGAACGCCAGGTTCATGCCCTGGCCGTGGAAAGGCACGATGGCGTGGGCGGCGTCGCCGATCAGCAGCACATTGCCCTGATCATGCCAATGCCGGCATCGGATCGTACCGAGAATACCGAGCGGGTTGTTCAGAAAAAGTTGCGGCAGGTAAGGGATCAGTTCTTCGGCGTCGGGAAAGTGCTCTTTGAAGAAGCGATTGACGGCGTCATTGTTGTCGAGCGATTCAAAACTCGGGTCGCCGGTATTTGCAAGGAACAACGTCAGCGTGAAGTCGCCGCCGGGGTTCGGCAGGGCGATCAGCATGAAGCCGCCACGTGGCCAGATATGCAGTGCGTCCGAGCGCATCTGGAACGAGCCGTCCGGCGCCGCCGGAATCCAGAGCTCCTTGTACCCGTGCCTGAGCAGCGTCTCGATGCCGCCGAAGGTATCGGAGCCGTCGAAAGACCGGCGGATGATCGAGCCCGCGCCGTCGGCGGCGAACAGCGGTGTGGCCTCGACCTGGTACAGCGAATCGTCGTCGAGGTTTTGCATGTGCACCGTTCGATCCGGTGCGTCGTAGCCGATCGCCGCCTGTCTGAAGTGCATGCGAATCGCGTCGATGCTCTCGGCGTGGTCGAGCAATACCTTGTTCAGGCCGAGCCTCGTGACCGAGTAGATCTGCTCGTGCTCGGCCTGGCCGTAGGCGAGGAATTCGGTTGATCCGTCCAATTGGTGCACGACGCGGCCACGCATCGGCACCAGCAGCGGTTCGACGAGCTCAAAAATGCCGGCCTGCTTCAGCGCGTTGATGCCGCGCGCAGCGAGCGCCAGGTTGATCGACCGGCCGGCTTCTGCGTCATGGATGCGAGGGTCTTCGTAGCGCTCATAGAGATCGACGCTGAAGCCCTGCCGCGCGAGCATGATGGACAACAGCGTCCCGCACTGGCCGGCCCCGATGACGTTGACGGAACCGCGCTCGCTTGTGCCGCGGCTGGTCAAGCGGCCTCGCTCATCTCATTGAGAATCTGCTCGAGGCGACGGGCGAATTCATAGACGTCGGTGAAGCTGTTGTAGAGCGGCGCGGGCGCGACGCGGATTACGTCGGGCTCCCGCCAGTCACCCGTCACGTTCATTTCGCACAGGCGATCGAAGACGGCTCGCGCGTCCAGCGCCGTGTCGATGACCTTCAGCGACAACTGGCAGCCCCGCGAGTCGGCCGGCGTGATCGACACGATCTGGCCCGGAAACTTCGCCCGGATCAGCCACTCGAGATAGGCCGTCAGTTGCGCAGACTTCCTCCGTAGCCTGTCGAACCCGGCTTCCAGGAACAGCTCCAGTGAGGCTATGACCGGCGCGAGGGACAGGATGGGTGGGTTGCTCATCTGCCAGAGTTCCGCGCCCTCGGCCGGATCGAACTCTGGCGCCATTTTGAAGCGCGTCTCTTCCGCGTTGCCCCACCATCCGTGCAGTGCCTGGTCGGATGAAGAATGACGCTCCGGTACGAACGCCCCCGCAATCGCGCCGGGTCCGGCATTCAGGTACTTGTACGTGCACCAGCAGGCAAAGTCGGGGGACCAGTCGTGCAGGTTCAATTCGACATTGCCGATCGCGTGAGCCAGGTCCAGCCCAACGGCGATGCCGTGCATGCGGCCGAGCTCGCAGATCGCCTCCATGTCGAGGACCTGCCCGGTGTAGTACTGGACGCCGGGCAACAGCAGTAAGGCAATGCTGTGGCCGTGCTCTAAGACCAGGCTCTCGAGATCCTCGATGTACAGCTCACCATCGTTGCCGCGAGCACGCCACTCGATGACTCCGTCGTCCGGGTCGAAGCCTGCGAGGCGAACCTGGGACGCGGCCGCGTAGCGATCGGACGGAAAGGCCTTCTCCTCGACAACGATCCGGTAGCGGCTCTCGGTCGGGCGGTAGAAGCCGGCCATCATCAGGTGCAGGTTGACCGTCAGCGTGTTCATCGCGATGACTTCCGATGCTTTCGCGCCGGTCAGCTCCGCGAACCCACGCGCCGCCTGTCGGTGGTACGACATCCAGGGCCGCTCGGAATGAAAGTGCCCATCGACGGCGTACTCGGCCCAGTTACTCAGCTCCTGCTCGACATACGCTCGAGCAAGGTCTGACTGCAGTCCCAGTGAGTTTCCGCACAGGTAGATCGGGCTGAAGTCTTTGCGCCAGGACGGGAAGTTGAACCGCTGCCGGAAGCCCGCCAGCGGGTCGTCGGCGTCGAGACGCTCGGCGAAGCTCAAATTGTCCTGGAAGCTGTCCGTCATTGCGTCAGTCTTTAGCGGCCTTGATCGTACCGCAGTGCCTGCAGGTTCGGTTCTGTTCCGATGCGTAGAAACGATCAAAGATCGGCGGCAGCTGCTTCACGATGTCGCTTACCTGGATAAACTCTTCGTACAGCAGTGCATCGCAGTTGTCACAGTACCACTGAAAGCCATCGAGCTCGTGCTCCAGGCGCTTGCGTTCCACCACCAGGCCGATCGTGTTTTCGAATCGCTGCGGCGAATGGGGCACATTCGGCGGCAACAGCAGAATGTCTCCTTCGCGAATCGGTATGTCGACCCGCGCGCCGTCCTGGATCGTGCGAAGCAGCATGTCGCCTTCGAGCTGGTAGAAGAATTCCGGGCCCTCGTCGATGTGATAGTCATCGCGCGAATTGGGACCGCCAACGACCATGACGATGAAATCGTCCTCGTCGAATACCTGCTGGTTGCAGACGGGCGGCTTCAGCTGGTCGCGATGATCGTCGATCCACCGCTTGAAGTTGAATGCGCTCAGACTTTTCATTTCTGTCCCGGTACCTGGTAAACGGCTGGCTTGTCGAGTCGAACGGCGGTCAACTGGCGGCCCCATACACACCCGGTATCCAGCGAAACCAGCTTGGGCAGAACAATAAGACCTAGCTGCGACCAATGACCAAACACGATACGCGTGTCACCCCACGCATTATCCTCGAAGTCGTACCAGGGTTTCAGCTTGCCGCGCGTTTTCCACGGCGCACCGGAAAACGCCATCCTGAGTCGGCCATCCATCGTCAGCATGCGCATGCGTGTGAGCGTGTTGACGATAAAACGCAGGCGATTGTAGCCGCGCAGCTTGCCAGACCACTGCGTCGGACGATTCCCGTACATCTTGTACAGCAAGCGATCGAAGTCGGGTGCCTGCAGTCGCTTCTCCACTTCAGCGGCGCGCTTCAGCGTCTTCGCCACCGTCCATGTCGGCAACGTGCCCGCGTGCACCAGCAGCGTGTCGAGGTCCTCGTCGTAGTGGGCGAGCGGTCGTGAACGCAGCCAGTCGACCAACTCGTCGAGGTCGGGCGCCTGCAGTGTCTTCGACAGGGACGTGAACCGCCGCGAGTTCGGGATGATGTCCTGGGCCAGCGCGAGCAGGTGCAGGTCGTGGTTGCCGAGCACCGTGATCGCGGATTTGCCGAGCGACTTGACGAAGCGCAGCGTCTTCAGCGACTTGGGGCCCCGGTTGACGAGGTCGCCGGCGAACCAGAGCCGGTCCCTGTCCGGATCGAAGTCGATGGCGTCAAGCAGGTTGACGAGGGGGTCGTAGCATCCCTGGACGTCGCCGATCGCGTAGACAGCCACGGTGTTCTACTGCAGCAGGCCCGGTACGGCGAGCGTGAACGGGGCGATGGGCGCGTCAAAGTTGCCGCCGTCTTCCGCCTCCATCGTGTACATGCCCTGCATGGCGCCCACCGGGGTCTCCAGTACGGCACCGCTGGAGTATCGGAACTCCTCGCCAGGCCGTAAGAACGGCTGTTCGCCAACGACGCCGTCACCGTGCACCTCCTGCACCTTGCCGTTCGCGTCGGTAATGATCCAGTGCCGGCTGCGCAGCGTCGCGGCGTGTTCGCCGTTGTTGCGAATCGTGATCGTATACGCGAACACGTAGCGGTCGTCGTCCGGCCGCGACTGATCGTCCACGTAGGCCGTGTCGACCTTGATCCCGATTTCGCTTTCGAAAGCTTGGCTGTTCATACCGTGCATTTTATCTGTTCAGGCCGGTTTGGAAACCAGTGCGTTACTCAACGAAACAAATGCGTCAACGTCAAGTTGCTCGGCTCGAAGTCCCGGGTCGATGCCCGCCGCCAGCAGCTGATCCGCGTTCGCGAACTCGGCGAGAGCGTTCTTCAGCGTTTTGCGTCGCTGCCCGAACGCCGCCGCAACCATCCGGCTCATGTGCTCCTCGTCGTGAATGACGCAGGCGTCCTTAGGCTTTGGCGTTAACCTGACGACCGCGGATATGACCGCGGGCGGTGGGTCGAAACTCTCCGGCGGAACGTCGAACAGCGGCTCGATGAACTGGTGGCAGCTCAACATAACGCCGAGCCGTCCGTAGGCTTTGCTGCCAGGCTCTGCCGCCATTCGGTCTACGACTTCCTTTTGCAGCATAAAGTGCATGTCTTGAATGACATCCCGCTGCGCGAGCAGCTCGAAGAGCAAAGGCGTCGATATGTTGTAGGGAAGGTTGCCGACGACACGCAAATTATCGCCGAGGGCCCGGAAGTCGAAGCTCAGGGCGTCGCCCTCGTGAACCGTGATATTGTCCTGCCCGGCAAATTCCATCTTCAGCGAAGCGACGAGATCGCGGTCGAGTTCCACAAGGTGCAGGTGGCCGGCTCGACGCGACAGCGGGCGGGTGATAGCGCCCGGACCCGGGCCGATCTCGACGATGGTATCGGACGGCTGAGGCCGAATCGCTTCGACGATGGCGTGAATGACGCCCGGATCGGTCAGAAAATGCTGGCCGAATCGCTTGCGCGCCCGGTGCGTGCTCATGACAGGGAGGCCGCAAGTTCCAGCGCTGTCCGCAGACTGCCAGAGTCGGCCTCGCCCTTGCCGGCGATGTCCAGCGCCGTGCCGTGATCGACCGACGTTCGGATAATCGGCAGGCCCAGCGTGACGTTGACGGCGTTGCCAAAGCCCGCGTACTTCAGAACCGGAAGGCCCTGGTCGTGATACATCGCCAACACGGCGTCTTTTTTCCCGCCGGCCGGCGTGAAGAGCGTATCAGCCGGCATCGGGCCGCGAAGCCTTATTCCGGACTCGCGGAGTTCATCGAGTACCGGCGTGATGACGTCCTGCTCCTCCTGACCTAAGTGACCGCTCTCTCCGGCGTGCGGGTTGAGCCCGCAGACCGCAATCACCGGATCGTCGAGTCGAAAACGCCGCTTCAGGTCGGTGTGCAGTACCGACAACACGGAGCGAAGCAACGGTGCCGTGATCGCATCCGGGACCTCGCGCAGCGGCAAGTGTGTCGTGGCTAATGCGACTCGAAGCTCTTCAGCAACCAGCAGCATGACGGGCGTATCGGCGCCGGTGACCTCGGCCAGGAACTCGGTGTGACCGCTGAACGGGATGCCCGCGTCGTTGATGATGCTCTTCTGCAGCGGAGCCGTGACCAGCGCCCGAAACTCCCCGCGTATGCAGGCCTCCGCTGCAAAGCGCAGACCGGCAAGCAACGTGGACGCGTTCTTTGCGTTGAGTTCACCGCAGACGGGTTTGACGGGAAACTGGAACGGGACAACCCGCAGCTCGCCGTCCACCGGTGCGCCGGTCTCCGCGGCCGACACGCTCCTGATGACGAGCGGGTATCCGAGCGCGGCCGCGCGCTCCGCGAGCACATCGGGATCGCCAACCACGACGCAGTCCTGCTTCAGCCCGTCGGCTGCGAGCTGCACGCAGAGCTCCGGTCCGATTCCGGCGGGTTCGCCGGCCGTCAACAGAATCGGGCGATCGTTCGTCATGCGTTGGCTACCCACAAGCAGCCTGTTGAACAAGTCTCAGGCGAGTGCGAGACAAGGCGGTTTTCGGCGTGAAAGCGCAGTGTACTGTTGAGTCCGTGAGCATTTTGAGCCGGAAACCAATGCCGGATCGTGCCGGCTGAGGTTTGTTCAACGCGCCGCTAGATGCGTTTGTCGACAAACGCCTCATCACGTATCCGTCGAATCCAGAGCTGCGTCTCGTCCTGCATCTTGCTGTTTCGGATTCTCAGGTCGCAGTTGCGCTCCTTGAGTTCCTCGGTGTTGTCGTATACGCGACGGTCGAGTACCTCGGCAACGTGCCAGCCGAACGGTGACTGGAAGGGTTCGCTCATCTCGCCGATCTCGAGCGACTCGACGGTCGCCTGGAACTCGCCGACAAAGGTTCCGGGTCCGGACCAGCCGAGGTCGCCACCCTCATTCGCGCTGCCGGGATCGTCGGAAACGAGTTTCGCGACTTCGCCAAAATCCTCGCCGTTCTTGATGCGCTCGAGCGCATCCGTCAGTTTCTGGCGAGCCGTCGCGTCATCGATGATCTCATTTGGCCGGACAAGGATGTGCCGGACGCGGACCTGGTCGACCTGGCTGCGCTGCACGGCGCTTCTCAAGTCGTTGACCTTGACGATATGGAAGCTGTTCGACCAGCGAAACGGCTCAGACACGTCGCCCGCACCCATCGGCACCAGGACGTCAGTAAAAAGCGACGGAACCTGTTCGCCTTCCAGCCATCCGAGCGAACCGCCCTCCAGCGCCGTCTGGCCTTCCGAGTAACGAATCGCCAACTGGCGGAAGTCCGCACCGTCCTGGATACGCGTGTAGATCTCCTGCATCGTCGCCTCGACCTCTGCGGTCTGTTCGGCCGTCGCCGACTCCGGCAGCGATACGACGATGTGCGACAGGTTGTAGGCAGAGTTTGCAACGACATTCGACTCGAGATCGAGGATGCACTGCTGAATCTCGCGAGGCGATACGTTGATTCGTTGTCCAACGTCGATGCGTCGCAATTGTTCGAGCGTCAGTTCTTCGCGGATATCCTCGCGAAACTGCGCCCACGACAGGCCGTCGGCCGCGAGAAGCTGGGGCATTTGTTCGAAGGGTATCGGGGGCTGCTGTTGTGCACCGATTCTCGCAATCGCCTCGTTCACCATCTGGTCAGAGATCTGCAAGCCGATTCTCTCCGCACGCTGCATCTGGACTTCGTTGACAATGAGTCGCTCGAGCACCTGGTCGCGCAGGACATCGGCCGGCGGCAGGGGAATAGGCTCAGGCTGCGATTCGGCCTGCACAATGATATTCGCGATCTGAGCCCTCAGTTTGCTCTTGAGGACGACGCCGTCGTTAACGATCGCCGCGACTCCGTCGAGAAACTCCCCGGTCTCGGAGAGCTCTTCGGCGGCGCACAGCGGCGCGGAACACAACGCGCCAATGGCGCATAGGTATCTGAATCTAAACACTTATTTACTACCGGAGTCGAGCTGAATAGCCAAGAATACCACGTTCAAGCAGTTTGTCAGACTGGCTGCCGACGCTGCTCAAACCCTTCAGTACCAATTGCAGACCGAAGGAAGAATCACGAGTTCCGTCTCGCGTGGAAATATGTCGCCTCGAGACCAGTCTCAGGCCCCAGCAGCAGCTCTCGTATTCGAGGCCGAAGAACTGCTCGAGGACTTCGTCATCCCGAAACGAATAGTTGTAGCGGCCGACGAAGTTCCAGCGACGGCTGACGGGCCAGGACCAGGACAGGTCGCCCTGTTCCAGTGAGTCGCGACGGAAGCGATACGCGAGGTTCAGGATCTTGTTCGTTGCCGGCCGGTACTGCAGCCGCGCTTCGGACTGCGTCGTGCCGGTTTCACCGGTTCCCCACTGGTGTCCGAAATTGAAGTTGATGTTGTCGTACAGCAGGAAGCTGACCTCGGCGATGTAATCGGACGAGCGGCTCGTCGCCAGGGGCTCTCCGGGCAAAGATACGCCGCTCTCGCTCAGGTAGCGGGCCTGGCCGACGGTCGCCGTAACGAGCTCGCGGCCGGTCGAGATATCGAGGATGCGCGACGTGACGCCGACGCTGACCTGATCCGTATCGACGTAGCGATCGACGCCGAGCAGGCGGTTGCGCCGAAACAGCTGCACGAGGTTCAGGTCTGGCAGGATCGTGTCGAAGAGCGGCAGCGCGGATTGGTCGCGATGCGGAATATGCACGTACAGTATCCGTGGCTCGAGCGTCTGCAGCAGTCCCGACCCGTTGTCCCGGTCGATCTGCCGCTCGAGAATCAGGCCGGCGTCGAAGCTCGTGATCGGCAGCGTTCTGCTCGGGCTGTTGTCGCCAAGGGTGTCGCTGAGCTCGTAACGCGTGTGATCCAGCGTGACGCCGGGCTCGACAAACCAGCCCGGCCCGCCGAAGCGGCGGCCGAGCCCCGGCCGCAGGTTGACGCGCCAGCCCGTCGTGCCGACGTCGCGGTCGAAGTTGACGAGCTCGCTGTCGAAGCCGAGGTCCAGCCCGATGACACGCTGAGGCCACTTCGCGCTGGCCAGAAACTGCGGTACGCGGCGGTACGGCTTATTCAAGTCAGTGATCGCATCATCGAGCGTCTGGAAGTCCTGGATGCGACCGAGGAACGACCAGGTGTCGCCGAAGAAGTCGATTTCGACGCTGCGATTCAGGTGCGTCAGGCTCGAAACACTCAGGCTGCCGCCAAGGTCCTCGAAGTACTGGCTATCGGAGACGTCACGGATGTCGACCGTCGTTCGCCAGCCGTTGGGCAGGATCGACTGGTGGTCAAAGTCGAACAGATACCGCGATTCATTGGTCAGGTCGTCGTTCGGCAGCAATTGTGCATCGACGGTCCCCGAATGCTGCAGGGTCAGGTAGCGAAAGCCGACCTGCCCCTGGAAGCCTCGGTCGCTAAGGATTCGGCTGGTCAGCGTCGCGTCGTAGTTGGGTGCGATGTTCCAGTAGTAGGGGATGCGAATTTCCTGGCCGCTGCGGCCCGCGCTGCCGACTTCAGGCGCGAGCAGGCCGGACTTACGTGCGTCGCCGATTGGGAATGACAGGTAGGGCGCGTAAAGAATCTGCACGCCTTTGAACCTGAGCTTGACGCCCTTTGCGGTTCCGACGCCTTCGCCGGTATCCAAGCGGATGTCCTTCGCTTTCAGCAACCAGTTTTCGGAGCCCGGCGGGCAGGTTGTGTACTCCACGCCGCCGAGTTGCAGTACGCCGTCGTTAGTAATGGTGATCCGATCGGCCGCACCGCGCCCGTCGCCGCTGCCGAGCGAAAACTCCGCCCCTGCAAAGTCGATAATGCCGGAGTCGTAGGCGAACTCGGCGGAGTCGCTGCGAATTTCCGTGGCCGGGTCCATGAATCGGACGTCGCCCTGGAGGAAGATCGCACGATCGCTCTCGCGTAGCTGCGCCGACTCGGCGCCGGCGAGCTTGTCTCCGCGCCGCAGCACGATGCCGCCGTCGAGGTCGGCCTGTCGTGGCTTGTCGAGGTTGGCTTCAAAGCGTCCGGTTTCGAAGAAGATCGTGTCGGGGTCGGAGAAGTCGATGGCGTCGGGGGCATCGGCCTCGATGCGAACGCCCAGGCCCGTATCGCATGCCAGTGGCTCCTGTGCCTGTGCCGCTGTCGTCAGGGCCAGGCAAGTCAGCAAAATCAGGAATCTGGAGGGCACGAGAGGCTAGGAACATCCGTTTAAGAGGCGTCGAGATGTTAACAGTTCGGTATGCTACCTTCCCAGTGTTTTGGCGCCTCAGCCGAACCGTGGAGCAGGACCATCAGCGCAGACGATCGACGCCTGGAAGAACTTGAAAACTGGCTTAAAGGCCATGCCGATACGAGTGACCTGAGGCCGGCATCGGAGGATGCCAGTTTTAGGCGTTACTTCCGCTTAAACGCGGGCAGCGAATCGCTTATCGCGATGGACGCGCCGCCGCCGGCTGAAGACTGTCGTCCTTTTGTGCAGGTTGCAGGCTACCTCCGGAACATGGGACTGAACGCGCCGCGAATCCTGAAGGCCGATCTTGAGCGCGGGTTCCTGCTGCTGTCGGACCTCGGCGCCGATCAGTACCTCGATCACCTGCCCGCGGAAAGGGATCGACTCTACCGCGACGCCATCGATGCGCTGCTCGTAATCGGCATCGAGGGCCACGCGTATCGAGATGCCTTGCCACCGTACGACGAGGCGCTGCTGTCGTTCGAGATGTCGTTGTTTCACGACTGGCTGTGCGAGAAGTACCTGGGCCTGGAATTTTCCGAGGACGAAGAACATGAGTGGGGGAGAACCGTCTCGTTGCTGATCGATGCGGCGTTAGCGCAACCGCGCGTATTCGTTCATCGCGACTATCACTCGAGGAACCTGATGGTCACGGAGACCGGCAATCCCGGCATCCTCGATTTCCAGGATGCGATGAACGGGCCGCTGACCTACGATCTCGTATCGCTGTTGAAGGACTGCTACATCAAGTGGCCCTACGCGTTCATAGAATCCCAGGCGAAGCGATTCTTCGATGCGCAGCAGGGCCTGTCGCTCGACTGGCCCGAGTTCCAGCGCTTTTTCGATTTGATGGGCGTGCAGCGACACCTGAAGGCGGCGGGCATCTTTGCGCGACTGAACCTGCGTGATGGAAAACCCGGCTACATGAAGGACATACCGCGAACGCTGTCGTACATCACGGAGCTTGCGGACGTTTACGAGGAACTCGAGTTCCTCGGTGGTTTCGTTTCAGGCCAGGTCTTGCCGAAGCTGGAGTCGATGATTTGATTACCATGCTCCTTGCGGCTGGCAAGGGAGAGCGACTGCGGCCTCTGACCGAGTCCGTGCCGAAGGCGCTGGTCGACGTCGCCGGGCGATCGCTGATCGAACGACACCTGGACAGGTTACCGAAGGGCAGCACGGTCGTCATCAATCTTGGCTGGCTGGGCCTGCAGATCGCGGAGCGCGTCGGTTCGGGCGAAAAGTATGGCCACACCGTCGTCTACAGCGACGAAGGTGAGAATATCCTCGAGACCGGCGGGGGCATTCAGCGGGCGCTGCCGTTTCTTGGCGACCGTCCCTTTCTCATCGTCAACGCGGATGTGCTCACCGACATGCTGCTGCCACCCGACGATGTCGATCTCGGTGACGCGCAGGTACACCTGGTGCTGGTGCCAAAACCGGAGTTCCGGTCGGAAGCGGACTTCGGCCTCAAGGACGGGCGCGTGACCAACGACGACCGACGCTACACGTACAGCGGCGTCGCCATCTACAATCCGCGCTTCTTCGCTGCCTGCAAGCCGGGGCGGTTTTCCGTCGTGCCGCTGCTTCGGGAGGCGGCCGAGCAGGGCCTGGTCTCGGGCAGCCTGTACACCGGTTATTGGTCCGACGTGGGAACGCCGGAACGCCTCGAGCAGGCGAACGCGCGAGAGGCTAGGGCCTAAGCTGATCCGATTCCGTCAGCTCGCGTTCGGTCATGCGCAGGTGCCTGAGCAAGTGCGGCACCAGCGCCGCCTTCGCGGCTGCCAGCGTCTCGAGCTCACATTGCTCTTTCAGATCGGTGACGGATAAGTCCTGCATGCCGCAGGGATTGATCCGCGCGAAATGTTCCCGGTTGACGTCGACGTTTAAGGCCATGCCGTGGAAACTGCAGCCGCGTCGGATACGCAGCCCGACGCTCGCGATCTTGCTGCCGTCGACGTAGACACCGGGCGCATCGGGTCTGGCCGCCGCACTGACACCGTAGTCTTCAAGCAGGTCGACCACACTCTGTTCGAGCGCCGTAACGAGATCGCGTACACCCAGCGAGGCGCGCTTCAGCGAGATCAGCGGGTAGATCATCAGCTGGCCGGGGCCGTGGTAGGTCACTTGTCCGCCCCGATCGATCTGCACCACCGGGATGTCTCCCGGAGCGAGGACGTGACTGCGGTCCGCGTTGACGCCGAGTGTGAATACGGGCGGGTGTTCGGTGAACCAGATCTCGTCCTGCTGCTCGTCATCACGCGTGTCGGTGAATGACTGCATCGCTCGCCACAACGGCTCGTATTCCTGGCGTCCGAGGTCCCGGACGCAGAGACCCTCGCTCACAGCGCCATCTTTACGTCGTCGTGATCGGTCAGGTCCTGGTAAATGTTGTCGAGCTGCTCGCGGCTCTGCGCGTTTACCGTGATCGTCAAAGACACGAAACGCTCGGTCCGGCTCAACGCCGTCTGGATCGCGCTGTCGGGCAGCGGGCCCGTGTGTTTTTCCACCAGTTCCCGGACCGTTTGCCGGAATTCCGGGTTGTCCTCCCCCATGATCTTGATAGGGAAGTCGCAGGGAAACTCCATGATGGATTCTTCGGTCATTGTTCCTGCCTCCCTGTTCGTTATTCCAGCATCAGCTTGATCGTATCGACACTGCGCTGCCAGAAGCTGCCTTCCGGGTTGTCTTCCAGCGCGCGCAGCGGTGCCGAGACCAGCTGCTCGTCGCCGAGGCTTATAACCAACTCGCCGAGCGGCTGACCCTGTGCGACGGGGGCCGTGAGCTGCGCCGGGACATTCTGCACTGATTCGAGCTCATCGTAGGCGCCTCGAGGCAGCGTGACAAAGAGGTCCTCGCTTAAGCCTAAGTTGCTCGTTTCCTGTGCCGATTTCCAGACCCGTGAATTCGTGATGATCTCACCCGCTTTGAACAGCAGCCGGGTCTCGAAGAAGCGGAAGCCGTAATTCAACAGCGCCTGGCTGCCGTTGATTCTTGCGTTGTCACTAGCCGTGCCGACCACGACTGAAATGATGCGCATGCCGTCACGTTTTGCGGACGATACGAGGCACCATCCCGCGGCTTCCGTATGGCCCGTCTTCAGGCCGTCCACGGAATCGTCGCGGTACAGCAGTCGGTTTCGGTTCGGCTGCCGAATGTCGTTCCACTCGAACTCCCTCGTCGAGTACCACTCGTAGTACTCGGGGAACTCACTGATGATTGCTCTCGCCAGGATGACGATATCGCGGGCCGTCATGTAGTGGTTGTCGTCGGGCAACCCGGTGGCGTTCATAAAGTTTGACGACGTCATGCCCAGTCGCGACGCGTACTGGTTCATCATCTGCGCAAACACCGATTCGGAACCGGCGACATACTCGGCCAGCGCGACGCTGGCGTCATTGCCCGAGCTGACGATAACGCCGAACAGCAGGTCCCTGACCGACACCCGGGTGCCGACCTCGATGAACATCCTTGAGCCCGGCATGCGCCATGCCTTTTCGCTGATCGTGACCTCGTCCTCGAGACTGATCTGTCCGCTGTCAATCGCATGGAAGACGACGTAGCTGGTCATCAGTTTGGTGATACTCGCCGGCGGAACAGGCGTATCCGGCTTCAGCGATGCGAGTTCGTAGCCGGTCTCGGCATCGATCAAAAGATAGCTGGTCGCACCGATGACGGGCGGTGCCGGTGTGGGGCGAATGTCAGCGTAGGCGGCGCTCGAAACGAGCAACAGCGCGCAGAATAGGGCACTTACTCTCATGATGTCCTTGAAAGTGTGAAAAAGAAGTCTGGAAACCTGTCATTGTAGCTTCCAAGAACCTGGACGGGTCCTAGACGCCGGGTCAGCTCTCGGGCGTGACGAGATACCGTGTCTCGATACCGAGACCCTCAAGCTCGTCGCTCAGTATATCGAATTGATGAACACTTTTGACCGGTCCGATCCGGACGCGGAAGAGCTCCTTGTGCGAGTCGGTCACGACCAAAACATTGCCGATGTTGGCGCGCTGGAGTCGCCGATAGAGTCGCTCGGCGTTGTCGCGGCTGCCGAAGGCGCCGACCTGGACGTATACCGGGCCCGGGTTGTCCGGTACCGAGAAGTCGCGTGGCGGCTCGGAGCTGGCCCGCGTCGGACGATCGCCAGACGAAGGCGCCCCGAAGTCGATGGCGCGCACCTCAACGAGCGCGGTGCCCGTGTCTACCATATCCAGCTTCATCGCGGCCGCGTAGGACAGGTCGATGATCCGGTTGTGGGCGAAGGGCCCGCGGTCGTTGACGCGCACAATAATCGTCTTATTGTTGCGCAGGTTGCGGACCTCGACATAGGTCGGCAGGGGCAGCGTCTTGTGCGCCGCCGTCATCGCGAACATGTCATAGGTTTCGCGATTCGAGGTCAGGCGGCCGTGGAATTTTGTGCCGTACCAGGATGCAACGCCCTGTTCCCGGTAGCCGCGACTCGAGTCCATCACCCGGTAGGTCTTACCGAGCACCTCGTACTCGGGCATGTTCCCGTAGCGACTGCGCGGTTCAGGACGTGGAATCGGATCCTCGGGCAGGTCCGGAATCGCAACGCTGCCGGTTGGCGGTCCGTCCTTCAGCATGCCCGGCCTGCCGGCGCAGGCGGACAGCAGCATGAACGCCAGTAATAGAAGGCTAAGTCGCATCGCGATTGACGGTCGCTGCGATCTCCTGGCCCAGCTGATGCACGGCGAGCGCGTACATGACGCTCCTGTTGTATCGGGTGATCACGAAGAAATTATGAAAGCCGATCCAGAACTCCGGCCCGTCCGAGCCCTCGTAAGCCAGCAGCTGGCCCTTGCTGTCGATGTCCAGCTCCGTCGAAAACATGACGCCCCGTTTGCTGAGCGAGCCTACCGTGTCTTTCGGCGTCAGCGTGTTCTTCGGTTCAGGTGCCGGTCCTTGCCACTGCTGGCCCAGCGTCGCGCTGGCGACGACTTGCTCCCCGGTCTTCCAGCCGTGGCGCACGAAGTAGTTGGCGATGCTGCCGGTGACGTCGGCCCAGTTGTTCCAGATATCGATCTTGCCGTCGCCGGTGGAGTCGACGGCATAAGCCCTGAAACTCGACGGCATGAACTGCGGCTTGCCCATCGCGCCGGCGTACGATCCCGTCGCCTCGCGAGCGTCGAGGCCTTCTTCCCTGACCAGTAACAGGAATTCCCGGAGTTCCTTGCGAAAGAACTTCGATCGCCTTGGGTAATCGAAAGCAAGTGTCGACAACGCGTCCAGAACGCGATGATTGCCCGTGATCCGGCCGTAGTAGGTTTCAACGCCGATGATGCCGACGAGGATCTCGACGGGAACGCCGGTCTCGCTGCTGATCCTCGTCAGTATGTCTTCCTGCTCACGCCAGAATTTCGCGCCGGCATCGATCCTCTCGCTGGTCAGGAAGTGATTTCGATACTGTCCCCAGGACAGGGTCTTCTCGGCCGGCTTCGACATGAGGTCGATGATCGGCTGCCTGATCTCGGCATCGGACAGGTATTTTTCGAGCGTTGTACGATCGTAATCGTGCTCTGTCACCATCTCGTCGATGAACGCAGCGACGTCGGGGCGACTGATGTCCAGTGCCGAGGCGATGTTCGTTGAAAGGAGGAATAGTGTGAGGACTGCCAGAGTTTTTTGAGTCATCAGCGGGGGAGTAATTTCCTGTTGGAGTGGATGGACATCAGGATACCGAAACCGGCCATAAGCGTCACCATCGAGGTGCCGCCGAAACTGACGAGCGGGAGCGGTATGCCAACAACGGGAACGAGGCCGGTCACCATAGCCGTATTGACGAAGACATAAACAAAAAAGGTCAGGCTGATCGAACCGGCCAGCAGGCGATTGAACGTATTGTGCGCATTGACCGCGATGTACAGGCCGCGCCCGATAATGAACATGTAGATGCTCAGGAGCACGAGGACGCCGAGCAGGCCAAACTCCTCACTGAGCACGGCGAAAATGAAGTCGGTGTTTCGCTCCGGCAGGAACTCCAGCTGCGATTGCGAGCCGTTGGTCCAGCCCTTACCGAACAGCCCACCCGAACCGATCGCGATCTTCGACTGGATGATGTTGTAGCCTGCGCCGAGCGGGTCACTGTCCGGGTTCAGCAGGGTCAGCACACGTTGTTTCTGATAGTCCTGCATGAAGTAGGTCCACATGAGGACCGCGCCCGGCACGGACAGCGCCGCGAGTGACAGTATGAGTTTTATCGACAGCCCGGCCAGAATGACGACGATAATGCCGGCCGCCGCCGTCAGGAGCGCGGTACCGAGGTCCGGTTGTGACGCGATGAGTACGGTGGGCGCTGCAATGATGATCGCCAGTAATGCAAGCGCACTGAAGCGCGGAGGGATCGGCCGATCGTGCATGTACCAGGCACACATCATCGGCACGGCCAGTTTCATGATTTCCGACGGCTGGAAGCGAATACCGATATCCAGCCACCGCTGCGCGCCCCCGCCGACGTCGCCGGTGACGAGTACGAGGACCAACAGGACGATGCCGCCGATGTAGGCCCACGGCGTCCAGCGTCTCAGGAAGTCGATCGGCATCTGCGCGAGTATGAACATCGCCGCGAATGCGACGCCAAGGCGGATCACCTGGCTCAACAGCATGCGCGAACTCTCGCCGACGGCGCTGTACAGGACGAACAGGCCTGCACCGCAGAGCAACAGCAGCGCACCAAGGAGCGGCCCATCGATACGCAGCTGCTTTAGTAGCCTCGCGAAGTCGCCGAGCGGTTGTGCCTTGCCGACGAGCAGGCGCTGCGTCTCACTGAGCCGCATTCTTGTGCTCCAGGTAATGGTCCATGATGGCCATGGCAATGGGCGCGGCGGTGGTGCTGCCGCTGCTGCCGTTTTCGACGATGACCGCGACGGCGATGGCCGGGTTCTCCAGCGGGGCGAATGAGATAAACAGCGCGTGGTCCCGCAGCCGCTCCTCGATCTCTTCCTCGTTGTACTCCTCGTCCTGGCCCACCGAGAACACCTGTGACGTACCGCTCTTTCCGGCCACGCGATACGGCAGGTCCCTGCCGGCCGCGAAGGCCGTGCCACGGTGATCCTGCAAGACGCTGTTCATGGAGGCTATGACGTCGTCCCAGTAGAACTCGTTCTTGATGTCGACGGTCGGCAGCTGAGCCGGTTCCAGCTCCGTGACTTCCCCGGTCAACGGATCCTGCCAGCCGGCGACCAGCCTCGGTCGAAAGCGCATACCGCGCGTGCCGAGGGCCCCGGTGGCCGCTGCCAGCTGCAGCGGTGTCGCGTTCATGTAACCCTGGCCAATCGACGCAATGACCGTCTCGCCGTCGTACCAGCGCTTGTCGTCCCGGCTCCTGAACGCCTCGCGCTTCCATGTCGTCGACGGAACCAGTCCGCTGCGCTCACCGCCTATGTCGACGCCGGTCTGGTATCCGAGTCCGAACTGCACGAGATAATCGTGCATACGATCGATGCCGATCTCGTTGCTGATCTCGTAGAAGTAGACGTCGCAGGATTGGGAAACGGCCTGATGGATATCGATTGGCCCATGCCCTTCCGGCTTCCAGTCCCGGTAGCGATGCGTCGAGTTCGGCAGCGTGAAATAGCCCCGGCACATGATCTTGCGGGTCAGGTTGGTTGCGCCGGATTCGAGCGCGGCGAGCGCCAGCATCGGCTTGATGGTAGAACCCGGCGGATAGATGCCGCGGACGGCCCGGTTGAAGAGCGGCCGGTCCGGATCTTCCGCGACGCTCGCGTACTGGGCGCGGCTCATGCCGCCGACGGCGAACATGTTGGGGTCGAACGACGGGGCGCTGATCATTGCGAGTATGTCGCCATTGTTTGGGTCGATCGCCACGATGGCGCCGCGACGGTCCTTCATCAGCTCGGTCGCCAGCGTTTGCAGCTCAATATCCAGTGTCAGCAGCAGGTTGTCGCCGGGATCCGGCAACTCGTCTTCGGGCAGCGCATCGATGACGCCGCCCGAACCGGTCGTGATCTGTCGGCCACGTGCGTTCGTGACGATATGCCTGAAGCCGGCATCGCCGTGCAGGCGCGACTCGTAACTGGCTTCGAGGCCGGTCTGGCCAGCCTGCGTCGTACCGGCATAACGGGACGTGTCGACTCTCTGCAGATCCTCGACGGTCATTCTGCCGACATAGCCGACGGCGTGCGCGATCGCCTCGCCATCGGGATAGTGACGGACCAGCCTCGGTTTGAAGTCGACGCCGGGAAAGCGGGCGCGCTGCACGGCGAAGCGCGAGATCTCCTCGTCGTCGAGTCGGGGGTTGAGCGTCACGGGTCGGAAGCGTTGGGTTTCCCGCGACTCGGCGATCAGCTCCTCGATATCGTCGCGTTCGATAAGGCCGAGCTCGGCCAGTCGCGAAAGCGTGTCACGGATGTCCTCAACCTGCTCGGGGATCAGCTCGAGCTGGTAGGCGGGCAGGTTTTCTGCGAGTACCCTGCCACTGCGATCGAGGACCAGGCCGCGGATAGGTGAGACAGGCTGCGTCCGGATCCGGTTGCCTTGCGCTTTTTCCGCGTACTGCTCGTAATTGACGACCTGCAACTGCACGAGCCGGCTGACAACTGTCCCGAGCAGCAGCGTGGCAACGACGATGGACAGCACAATGCGACCGACGAAGATTCGCCGCTCATAGTGGTGATCTCTAATCGACTGAAGCAGTGCCATTACCAGAGCCTGTTAACACGATGGGGATGCACCCTGCCGGAAGACATTTTTTTGCCCGGCAAGGCGGAAGGCGCGCCGTTTAGCACCGCTAAACAAGTGAGGGTCTGCCCGTTGGGTATTGACAACGACACGGGCGGAAAAATGGACTCGGCAGCATTCATATCTATGGTGTTATCAGGCCCTAGCGCCTGAATCTCAAACCGTTCATGAACATCGACAGCACGGGCCAGATCAGGGTTCCCGTGATCACCGGGCCCCAGTAGACGATTGCTGGCGCCGTCACGCCTGCGACACCGTTTATCCAGAACAGCAGGAACTGGTAGACGCAGAGCATCGCCATGACGGTCAGCGTGAGCTGGGTCAGTGGAAACACCCGCATCTGCAGGTGAAACCTGATCGTCACGAAGACGATCAGGCACATGGTCAGCGCATGCTGACCGAGCATCGTTCCCTGTGCGACGTCCATGACGATACCGACCAGCCATGCGGTACCGACGCTGTATTTTTGCGGCGCTACGATCGCCCAGTAGATCAGCATCATCATGATCCAGTCCGGGCGGAACGACTCGATGGCCGCGGGCAGCGGCATGATCGTTAGCGCCAGTGCGGCCAGCACGCTCATCAGCATGCCGAAGGTTCCGATCGAACTACGGCTGCTCAACGACCTCTCCGTCAGTCGTCGCTTCGTTTGAAGACGCTTCCGGCTGGTCCATCCAGATCAGCATGACTTCGCGAACCTGGTTCAGTGCCGCTGACGGCGTCGCCTTGACCTCCGCGAACGGTTGTTGCGGAACGCGGCGAATGTCGGAAACGACGGCGACGGGGTAGCCGGGCGGAAACGCGCCGCCGAGTCCGGACGTAACGAGTACGTCACCAACCTCGAGATCCGCGTTGTTGGGCAGGTAGGGCAGGTCGAGCTGGTCGAACTGCCCCGTGCCCAAGGCGATGGTCCGCAGGCCGTTGCGATTGACTTCGACCGGCAGCGCATGGTCCGGATCGCTGATAAGAATGGCCTGCGACGTCTTGAGGCCGGTTTGCAGGACCTGACCGACGACGCCGTTCGCATCGATGAGGGACTGGCCGTCGTAGACGCGGTCCTCGCTTCCGACGTCGAGGACGATACTGTGCCGGAACGGGTTGGTGTCTACCGACATGATCCCGGCGACCCGGATGTCTCCGGTAATGCGGTCTCGTGCTTCGAGCAGATCCCGCAGGCGCGCATTCTCAGCCTCGAGCGCGGTCAGCTGCTGCAGTTCGGCGCGTGTCAGTCGCTGCTGGATCTTGAGCCGCGTGTTCTCGAGTTCGAGCGAGTTCCTCGAGGTGCTGCTGTCCACCAGCCATCCCCAGATCCGGGCCGGCGTGTCGACGACGATCTGCAACGGGTAGACGGCTGCGCCGATGGCGCGACGGACGGTATCGAGTTGCTGATTGCGGTCGTCGTAGACCATCAGCAGGATGCTCAGCAGCATCAGTGCAGCGACCCTCAGGCCGAGCGCCGGGATACGAACTGCGTTTGCATTTGAAGAGGACTGGCTGGCCATCAGGCAACCCGAACGAACAGTGGTCGTATTGTAGCCCGGTAAGCCGGCCAATAAAGCAACGCGGGACGCAATCGCTCAGTGTCCGGCGCATCCGGGGACGACGATGTCTCCGGTCTGGGGATTATCTTCAGTCGAGCCCGAATACCGACGGCCCGTGCTCGTCGATCAGCTCGATCACTCTGCCACCGCCGCGGGCGACGCACGTCATCGGCTCATCGGCGATGACGACGGGCAGCCCGGTTTCTTCCATCAGCAATTTGTCCAGGTCTCTGAGCATGGCGCCGCCGCCGGTCAGCACAATGCCTCGCTCTGCGACATCGGCGCCCAGTTCGGGCGGCGTTTGCTCCAGCGCTTCTTTGACGGCGCCGACAATGCCCTGCAGCGGCTCCTGCAGCGCCTCGAGGATTTCATTGGAGTTCAGCGTGAAGGCGCGTGGCACGCCTTCCGACAGGTTGCGGCCCTTGACGGATATCTCGAGGACCTCTTCTCCGGGGAAGGCCGAGCCAATCTCGTGCTTGATGCGCTCTGCGGTCGCCTCGCCGATCAGGATGCCGTAGTTGCGGCGGACGTAGTTCGTGATGGCCTCGTCGAAGCGATCGCCGCCGATCCTGACAGACGAAGCGTAGACGATGCCGTTCAAGGAAATGACGGCCACCTCGGATGTGCCGCCGCCGATATCGAGGACCATAGAGCCGCGCGCCTCGTGCACGGGCATGCCGGCACCGATCGCCGCCGCCATGGGCTCATCTATAAGGTGTACCTTGCGAGCGCCGGCGCCTTCGGCCGATTCGCGGATGGCGCGACGTTCCACCTGCGTCGAGCCGTAGGGCACGCAAATGAGGACCCTCGGGCTCGGCTGGAAGTAGCGCTTGCCGTGAGCCTTGCGAATGAAGTGCTGCAGCATTTTCTCGGTCACGGTGAAGTCGGCGATAACGCCGTCTTTCAGGGGCCGGATCGCCGTGATGTTCCCCGGCGTGCGGCCCAGCATGCTTTTCGCCTCGGCGCCGACGGCCTCGACCACTCGGCCGCCGCGGCCGGAATCTTCGCGAATGGCGACGACCGACGGTTCGTCCAGAACAATGCCGTGCCCACGCGAGTAGATCAGCGTGTTTGCGGTGCCTAGGTCGATAGACAGGTCATTCGAAAAATAACCCAGGAGGTTCTTGAACATGCGAGGAGGGGCCCGGACGTCGATAAAGCGCGTAGTCTAATTACGCCCACGACATTGCACAAGGTGACGTGTATCATTGCGTCGCTTCGTGCCGCGCGCCGGTGGCGGCGGCCAGACTCCGGAAATTTCAATGTCTCTTGATAAAGATCAGGTCCAGCACATGGCGATGCTGGCCCGCCTGAAAGTCGCCGACGAAGACATCGCCGAAGCTTGCGAAAAGCTCTCGAGGATCGTCGATTTCGTCGATCAGCTCTCACAGGCCGACACGTCGGGTGTCGTGCCGATGGCGCACCCGCTCGATCAGACCCAGCGGCTGCGTCCCGATGCCGTGACCGAGCCCAATAACCGTGACCACGTGCAGCAAAATGCGTCCCAGGTCGCAGACGGCATGTACCTCGTCCCGAAAGTGATCGAGTGAGCGGGCAGATGAGCGTTTCCGACAAGCCGATCTACGACCGGACGATGACCGAGCTCTCGCGGGGCCTCGCCGCCGGGGACTTTTCGTCCGTGGAGCTGACCACGGCCCTACTCGACCGGATTGAGACCCTGGACGGTGCACTGAACGCCGTGCTGACCGTCACCCGTGACGAGGCGCTCGCCGCGGCGTCCGCCGCCGATGACTTAAGGGCAGCCGGCGACGCTGGCCCGCTGGCGGGCCTGCCGATCCTGCACAAAGATATTTTCTGTACGCGCGGTGTGCGCACGAGCTGCGGATCGAAGATGCTCAACACCTTCATACCGCCCTACGATGCGACGGTCGTCGAACGACTGGCCGCTGCCGGCGCGGTTATGCTCGGCAAGACCAACATGGATGAGTTCGCGATGGGCTCGTCGAACGAGACGAGCTTCTATGGCAACGTCATGAACCCATGGGACCTCGAGCGTTCGCCGGGCGGGTCTTCCGGCGGCTCGTCGGCCGCCGTCGCCGCACGCCTGACGCCGGTCGCAACCGGCACGGACACCGGCGGGTCGATACGCCAGCCGGCTGCGCTGACCGGCACCGTTGGCATCAAGCCGACCTACGGCCGCGTCTCTCGCTACGGCATGATCGCTTTCGCGTCCAGCCTCGACCAGGCCGGCGTCATCACGCGCTCGGTCGAGGATGCCGCGCTCGTGCTCGGCGTCATGGCGGGCTTCGATGAGCGCGACTCGACGAGTATCGATCAGCCGGTGCCGGACTACGTCGCGGAACTCGATACGCCGCTGGACGGCGTCCGGGTCGGCATCGTGCGCCAGCATTTCGACGAGGGCCTCGAGGCGGCCACCGGCGATCAGGTCCGGGCCGCGCTGAAGACGCTCGAGGCTCGCGGCGCGACGCTTGTCGACGTCGACCTGCCGAATCTCGACCAGTCCGTGCCGACCTACTACGTCGTTGCGCCGGCCGAGTGCTCCTCCAACCTGTCCCGCTTCGATGGCATTCGCTTCGGTTATCGCGCTAAAGATCCGGAAGACCTGCTGGACCTGTACTGCCGCACGCGAGGCGAGGGCTTCGGCGCCGAGGTCAAACGTCGCATCCTCACCGGCACCTACGTACTGTCCGCCGGCTACTACGACGCTTACTACCTGAAGGCACAGCAGGTTCGCCAGCTGATCGCAGACGACTTCAGAAAGGCATTTGCCGACGTCGACGTCATTGCCGGCCCGACCGCGCCGACGCCGGCCTTCAGGCTGGGCGAAAAGACGGACGACCCGGTCACGATGTACCTGAACGACATCTACACGATCGGCGCCAACCTGGCCGGTCTGCCCGCGATGTCTGTGCCCTGCGGCTTCGCCGATGGCCTGCCTGTTGGCCTGCACCTGGTCGCACCGCACTTCGCCGAAAGTGCCCTGATGGCCGTTGGTCACCAGTATCAGCTTGAGACGGATTGGCATACGCGCTGCCCGGAGGACTACCGATGAGCCGCTGGGAGGTCGTCATCGGGCTGGAGATTCACGCGCAGCTCGCGACGAAGAGCAAGATCTTCTCCGGCGCATCGACGGCGTACGGGGCCGAGCCCAACACGCAGGCCTGTCTCGTCGATCTGGGCTACCCCGGCGTGTTGCCGGTCTTAAACGAGGAGGTCGTGCGCATGGCCTGCAAGTTTGGCCTCGCGATCGGCGCCGAGATCGCGCCGCGTTCCGTGTTCGCGCGAAAGAACTACTTCTACCCGGATCTGCCGAAGGGCTACCAGATCAGCCAGTACGAGCTGCCGATCGTGGCCAACGGTGAGCTCATCATCGACTCCGACGACGGCGAGCGTAAGCGCATTGGCGTGACGCGTGCGCACCTCGAGGAGGACGCCGGCAAGTCCGTGCACGAAGGATTCGACCGGATGTCCGGCATCGACCTCAACCGGGCCGGGACGCCGCTGCTCGAAATCGTCTCTGAGCCCGACCTGCGCTCGGCGAAAGACGCGGTGGCGTACATGCGCAAGATTCACACGCTGGTGCGCTACCTCGGGATCTGTGACGGCAATATGCAGGAGGGCTCGTTCCGCTGTGATGCCAACGTCTCGGTCCGGCCGCAGGGCCAGGAAGCATTCGGGACGCGTGCCGAAATCAAGAACCTGAATTCATTCCGCTTCGTCGAGCGGGCAATCAACTTCGAGGTCGAGCGGCAGATCGATGTGCTGGAGGACGGTGGAGATGTCGTGCAGGAAACCAGGCTGTATGACTCCGCACGCGACGAGACGCGCTCGATGCGCAGCAAGGAGGAGGCGAACGACTACCGCTACTTCCCCGATCCGGATCTGCTGCCCGTCGAGATTGCCGACGACTATGTCGAGGCGGTCAGGCAGACGCTGCCCGAGCTCCCGGACGCCAAGCAGGCACGGCTCCAGGAATCACTGGGCGTCAAAGCCGAAGACGCAGCGATCCTGACGATTCAGCGTGAGCTGGCCGACTTTTTCGAGGCCGCGGCGAAAGCGTCGTCAGCACCTGGACAGACTGTTGCAAACTGGGTCTTGGGCGAGCTGTCCGGCGCGCTGAACCGTGACGGGCTGGATATCAGCGCGAGCCGCGTCAGCGCCGAGGCGCTGGCAACGCTTGTCGATCGGATTCACGACAACACGATCTCGGGCAAGATCGCCAAGGATGTGTTTGAGGCAATGTGGCAGGGTGAGGGCAGCGCGGACGAGATCATCGACGCGCGAGGACTCAAACAGATCACCGATGCCGGCGCCATCGAGGCTATCGTTGACAAGGTCATCGCCGACAATCCGGGCCAGGCCGAAGAATACCGGGCGGGCAAGGAGAAGCTGATCGGGTTTTTCGTCGGCCAGGTCATGAAAGAGACCGGCGGCAAGGCGAACCCGGGACAGGTCAACCAGCTACTGAAGAAAAAGCTGTCCGGCTAGCGGCAGCATGCTGAAGAGCCTCAGCCGGCGCGATCCTGCGTTGGTTTCCGGCTCAAGATGCTCGTGTACTGACGTGTACACTGCGCTTTTTCGCCGAAAGCCGCCTTGTCTCGCACTCGCCTGAGACTCTTCATCACGCTGCGGACAGTGCTTGAAGTGCGTGCCGACGCACCTACATCCTAGCCTTGCTTAAACGAGACCCAGCATGTCCGATCAGATCGTCCCATTCGTCTTCGAAAACCTGCCGGTGCGCGGGTCTGTGATCCAGCTCGAGCGCTCCTGGCAGCGAATGATCGGCGAACACGACTACGCGCCTGTCGTCGTCGAGACGTTGGGGCAGGCGGCGGCCGCTACCGGCCTGATCGCGCACAGCCTGAAATTCGACGGCTCCGTCACGATGCAGATTCAGTCATCCGGCGAGTTGCGCATGCTCGTCATGCAGTGCACGAGCGAACTGGAGATGCGCGGTATGGCCGTGACCTCCGATACACACGAAGCACAGACGTTCGCCGGCCTGCTCGAAAAAGCGCATTGCGCGATCACCGTCGACAACGGTGAGCGTCCGTACCAGGGCATAGTTGAGGTGTCGCCCGAGTCGCTGGTGGCAAGCCTCGAGAATTACTTCGGTCGTTCCGTCCAGGTGCCGAGCCTGCTGGCGTTGTTCGCCGACGGCAGCAAGGCCGGCGGCCTCCTGCTGCAGCAGATGCCGGGTCAGACCGGCCTGTCCGACGACGACTGGGCACGGCTGGGGTTCATTCTTGACACACTGACGTTCGAAGAGATGACCGACGACGAACCAATGCACCTGATCGGCAAGCTGTTCGCCGAGGACGACGTGCGCGTCTACGGTCCGCGGCCCGTCGCGTTCCACTGCCCCTGCAGCCGGACACGGGCCGAGGAAGTCTTAAAGATGCTCGGCGAGGACGACGCCGTCGATGCTGTCGAGACGCAGGGCGTCATTCGCGTGACCTGCGAGTACTGTGGCCGTGAGCGCGGTTTCGACGCGGTCGATGTCTCGAAGCTGTTTGCAGACAACGTCGTCGCCGGCAGTAAGAGCGTCCAGTAATACCCCCAACATCCCGTGAACAGACGTACGCGGTAGCTCGAAGCGCTGCGGCGTGCTACGCTGTGTATTCTTTTATATAAAGAAATATTTATATCTTTATAGAATGTTTAAGCGATGGCAGCAACCATGCATGCGAGCAATCAACGTTTACTGGCACAACTAAAGGCAATGGCCGATCCCGTTCGCCTGCGCCTCGTAGCACTCTGCGCCGCCAGCGAGTGCGCGGTCTCCGAGCTGACGCAGATCACGGGCTTGAGCCAGCCTCGCGTATCTCAGCATCTGAAGGCTCTGTGTGACTCCGGTCTCTTGAGCCGCTTCCGGGATGGACAGTTCGTTTTCTATCGCACGGCCTCCCGCGGCCGAGACGGCAGCTTGCTGCGGCAGCTGCTGGCCATGGTCGTCGAAGACGATGCGTTGACGAACGACCTGAAGGCGCTGAAGGCCCTGCGAGGGACGGAGGAGGCGGGTGACGGCGGACTCGAGGACAGGGAGTTCTATCGCAACCTGATCGATCTCTCGGTATCGGCCCCGCTCGGCGAATTGCTCGACATCGGCAGCGGGAGAGGTGACCTGCTAAAGCTGCTGGCCAGCCGCGCCCGACGCGTCGTCGGCGTCGACATCGACCCGGACGCGCGCCGACGCGCGCGCGCCAAACTCGTCACCGCCGGCATCCTGAACTGCACGCTGAGACAGGGGGATATGTATCACTTGCCGATGGCGGGCGGTGAGTTCGACACCGTGATACTCGACGACGTCCTTGCCGATGCTGAACGCCCGGTCGACGCCATCGTCGAGGCGGAGCGGATGTTGAACGACGGCGGCCGGCTGATCGTCGTCTCGCGATTCGGCCGCGAGTCAGATGCGGACTTGGTCAATCAGCTCCCGCGCTGGTGCGCCAGCGCCGGCCTGAGGCTGTCGTCACCCAAGGTCATACCGGCCAACGAGCCGCGCTGGCTTGTCGCGGTCGCTACGAGGACTGAACACGCCAACGCTGCCGCTTAGGCAGGTTGAGCCAGGAGCATTCATGAACCAGCTATCCAACAGACACGTCGAAGTCTCCTTCGAGTTTTTCCCGCCGTCATCGGACGCGATGCAGCAGCGTCTGTGGGCATCCATCGAACGTCTGTCCTGCCTGCGGCCCCGGTTCGTGTCGGTGACCTACGGCGCCGATGGTTCTACCCGGGAACGCACCCACGCGTCCGTGCAACGCATCGTCGAGGAGACGGATCTCGTCGCCGTGCCACACCTGACCTGCGTTGGCGCCAGCCGCGATGAAGTCAAAGACATCGCCCGCGAATACTGGGACCTCGGTATTCGGCATATCGTTGCCTTGCGCGGCGACCTGCCGGAGGACGGCGGCCTAGTCTCCGATGGCTATGCGTATGCGGCCGATCTCGTAGAGGGACTGAAGTCGGTTGCCGACTTCGAGATAACGGTCGCAGCCTATCCGGAGACCCATCCGGAGGCGCCGAGCGCCGAGTTCGACCTGGACAACCTGAAGCGCAAGCTGGATGCCGGTGCGAGCCGGGCTATCACGCAGTTCTTCTTCGATCCGGACGTGTACCTGCGATTCCGCGACCGCTGCGCGGCCGCCGGCATCGACTCGTCCATCGTGCCCGGCATTCTGCCGATCACGCGTTTCAAGCAGCTAACGAAATTCGCGGCGAGCTGCGGTGCGACCTTGCCGGACTGGCTCGGCGAGCGATTCGCCGGGCTCGATGATGACCCTGAGACGACCCGGATGATCGCTGCTTCGGTCGCTATCGAGCAGGTCCGGGCCCTGCAACGCGAGGGCGTTGACGAGTTTCATTTCTACACGCTGAATCGTTCCGAGCTGACCTACGCGATCTGTCACGCGCTCGGCGTTCGCGACAATGAGGCGGCAGCTTGAGCATGGATATGAAGGACAGACAGAAAAGCCTCTTCCAGGCGCTTTCCGAGCGCATCGTCATGCTGGACGGTGCGATGGGCACGATGATCCAGGGATTCGGCCTGACCGAGGAAGACTATCGTGGCCGTCGCTTTGCCGACTGGGAGAGTGATCTCAAGGGCAACAACGACCTGCTGACGCTGACGCGACCCGACATCATCCGGGATATTCACAGCCAGTTCCTGGACGCCGGTGCGGACATCATCGAGACGAACACGTTCAACTCGAATGCGCCGTCGATGGCCGACTACGGCATGGAGAGCCTGGTCACCGAGCTGAACCTCGAAGCCGCCCGTCTCGCGCGCCAGTGCGCGGACGACGCGACGAGAAGCTCCGGCGTGCCGCGTTTCGTTGCGGGCGTGCTAGGCCCGACCAATCGGACCGCCTCTATTTCTCCGGACGTCAACGATCCCGGATTCCGCAACATCACGTTCGACGAGCTCGTGGCGACCTACTCGGCGGCCGCCAGCGCTTTGATCGACGGCGGCGCTGACTTCCTGATGGTCGAGACCATCTTCGACACGCTGAACGCCAAGGCCGCCATCTTCGCCTTGCGTCGCGTCATGGCGGCGTCAGGCAACACGTTGCCGGTCATGATTTCGGGGACGATCACCGACGCGTCCGGTCGTACGCTGTCCGGGCAGACCACGGAGGCCTTCTGGAACTCGGTCCGTCATGCAGAGCCCTTCATGGTCGGGCTTAATTGCGCGCTGGGCGCGTCCGAATTGCGGCCCTATGTCGCGGAACTGTCACGCGTCGCCGATACGCGCGTCAGTGCACATCCGAACGCCGGGTTACCTAATGAGTTCGGCGAGTACGACGAGACGCCCGAACAGATGGCCACCGTGATCCGCGAATTCGCCGAGAGCGGATTCGTCAACCTCGTCGGCGGTTGTTGCGGGACCACGCCCGAGCACATCCGTGCGATGAAAGACGCGGTCGAAGGCCTTGCGACCCGCAAGACGCCGGAGCTGCCAACACGCTGCAGACTGTCCGGGCTCGAGCCCTTGAACATCGGGCCCGACGATCTATTCGTGAACGTCGGCGAGCGCTGCAACGTCACCGGGTCTGCCCGGTTCCGCAAACTGATCGAGGCGGATAACTACGCCGAGGCCGTCGACGTCGCCCGCACCCAGGTCGAAGACGGTGCGCAAATCATCGACGTCAACATGGACGAGGGCATGCTCGACTCAGAGGCGGCGATGCAGACCTTCATGCACCTGATCGCCTCCGAGCCCGACGTCGCCAGGCTGCCGATCATGATCGATTCGTCCAAATGGAGCGTCATCGAGACCGGTCTTCGTTGTGTCCAGGGTAAGGCCGTCGTCAATTCGATCAGCTTAAAGGAGGGCGAGGAAGCCTTCATCGAACAGGCGACGCTGGTGCGCGACTACGGCGCGGCCGTTATCGTCATGGCGTTTGACGAGCAGGGCCAGGCGGACACCGTCGAGCGCAAAGTCGCGATCTGTGAACGCTCGTACAAAATACTGACCGAGCAGGTCGGCATGGATCCGGCCGACATTATCTTCGACCCGAATATCTTCGCGATTGCGACCGGTATCGAGGAGCACGCGGCCTACGGCATCGATTTCATCGAGGCGACGCGGGAGATCAAGGACAGGCTGCCGCACGCGATGGTCTCCGGTGGCGTCAGCAACGTGTCGTTCTCATTCCGCGGCAACAATGTCGTGCGTGAGGCCATTCACTCGGTGTTCCTCTATCACGCGATCCGTGCCGGCATGGACATGGGCATCGTCAATGCCGGGCAGCTCGCGATCTACGAAGACCTGCCGACAGAGTTGCGCGACGCGGTCGAGGACGTCGTTCTGAACCGACGCGAGGACGGCACGGAAAACCTGCTGGAACTCGCCGAGCGGTATCGCGACCACGCGTCCAGTCGAGAGGCGAAGGTGCGCGACATCGAGTGGCGTTCATACCCGGTCGACAGGCGCCTCGAGCATGCGCTGGTCAATGGTGTTGACGAGTTCGTTATCGAAGACACCGAGGAGGCGCGACAGGGAACAAATCGTCCGCTCGACGTCATCGAGGGTCCCTTGATGGCCGGCATGAATGTCGTCGGTGACCTGTTTGGTGCGGGCAAGATGTTCCTGCCGCAGGTGGTAAAATCGGCGCGCGTCATGAAGAAGGCGGTCGGCCACCTGGTGCCCTTCATCGAAGCGGAAAAGGAAGGCGATCGAAGCTCGAACGGCAAGATCGTCCTGGCCACCGTCAAAGGTGACGTTCACGACATCGGCAAGAACATCGTTGGCGTCGTGCTGCAGTGCAACAACTTCGAAGTCGTTGATCTCGGCGTCATGGTCAGCTGCGAGAAGATTCTCGACGCTGCCCGGCGTGAAGATGCGCAGATGATCGGACTGTCGGGGCTGATCACGCCGTCGCTGGATGAGATGGTGCACGTTGCCTCCGAGATGCAGCGACTCGATTTCGACCTGCCGCTCCTGATCGGCGGCGCCACCACGTCGCCCGCGCATACGGCGGTCAAGATCGAGCCGAGGTATACGGGCCCGGTCGTCTACGTCAAGGACGCGTCGCGGTCGGTCGGCGTTGCACAGTCGCTGATCGAGGAATCCACGCGCGACGCTTTCGTCGAGAAAACGCGGCTGGAGCATCAACGCCGACGTGAACAGCACGCCGGCAAGCAGCGGCTGGGGCCACAGATCGGTCTCGCCGAGGCGCGACGCCGGCGCCACGATATCGACTGGGCCAGCTACACACCGCCGACGCCGCAATTTACGGGCCAGCGCATCATTGACGACCTGGACCTGAACGTCCTGCGCGACTACATCGACTGGATGCCGTTCTTCAACGCCTGGGAGTTCCACGGCAAATACCCGGCGATCCTGACCGACAGCGTCGTCGGCGAGGCCGCGAGCGCATTGTTCGACGACGCGACGAAGATGCTCGATCGCCTGATCGACGAACAGTGGCTGAAGGCCAGGGGCGTGTTCGGTTTCTTCCCGGCGCAGTCTGACGGGCTCGACGACGTATTGCTGTACCGGGATGAGGATCGCAGTGAGCTTGCGGTTCGGCTGTGCCAGCTGCGCCAGCAGCGCGCCAAACCCGACGGTCACGCGCAGCACTGCCTGTCCGACTATGTCGCCCCCGCCGGCACGCCGGACTACGTTGGCGCGTTCGCGGTAACGGCCGGCATCGGTATCGACGAGCACGTCGCTCGATTCGAGGCGGAGCACGATGACTACAGTGCGATCCTGTTGAAGGCACTGGCCGATCGACTGGCCGAAGCCTTCGCGGAGTATCTGCACGAGCAGGTACGACGCGACCACTGGGGCTACGTGCCGGATGAGGAGCTCGATAACGAGGCGTTGATCGCCGAGCAATACAGCGGCATCCGGCCCGCACCCGGCTACCCGGCGTGCCCGGATCACACGGAGAAGGCCAAGCTCTGGTCCCTGCTCGACGTCGAAGCCAGCATCGGGCTCAGGCTGACCGAGTCTTTCGCAATGTTCCCGACTGCGGCGGTCAGTGGCTTCTATTTCTCGCATCCGGACGCACGCTATTTCGCTGTCGGCAAGATAGACCGTGAGCAACTCGAGTCGTACGCGGAACGCAAGGCAATGAGCGTGGTCGAAGCAGAACGATGGCTTGCTCCGAACCTGGGCTATGACCCGAATACCGATAAGGCTGACGCTGCTTAGCGTTTTCCTGCTGGTGAGCTTTCAGGCTCACGCGGACGGCTACCTGACGGCGCGCGCCAAGCTGGTCGAGGCTTACCAGGCCGGCGACTTCGCCGCCATGCAACGAGCGGCTCGCGAATCGCTCGACGCCCGGCCCGACTACCCGGGCGCGCTCTTTAATCTCGCGCTGGCACAGACGCTCGACGGTGACACGACGGCCGCACTCGCGACGCTGACACATGTGACTGCACTGAAAGTCGACCTGGGTATCGACAGCAATGCCGCTTTTGCGCCACTCCATGAACTGGACGGTTGGCAGGCGTTGGCCGCCGCTGTCGCGACGTTGCGAGAACCGGTGGGTTCCGCCGATGTTGCCTGGCGAGGGAGTGACGGCCATTTTGTGCCCGAGGGCATCGCGGTCGATGGCGACGCGGTCTACCTCGGCAGTATCCGAAACGGAAGCATCGTGCGCATCGACAATGAGGACTCGCGCACCGTGCTCGAGTCAGGCCTGGACAGTGTCGGCAGCATATTCGGGATGCGACTCTACGACGACGTCCTTTTCTTCGTGACAACCGCAACCGAACAGTTAGCCGGCGATGCCGGGTTTACCGGGAGCCGACTGTGCAGCATCGAACTGGATTCCCCGGAGCCGGTCTGCGCTGAGCTGCCTCCGAGGGGCGATGCCCGGCAGACGCTCGGCGACTTTGTCGATATCGACGGGCTCGTCTACGCATCAGACCAGGCGGATGGCCCGGTCTACGTCTACGACCCTGCAAAGGAACAATGGGCCACCGTGGTTGAGAAGGGTGAGTTCGTCTCGCCACAGGGCCTGGTGGCGGATGCGTCCGGAGAGCACCTGTATGTCGCCGACTACCGGGGCGGTATCTATCGCGTACGCCTTGACGGCTACGCGGCGCCGGAACAAGTCGAAGCGGCGGCCAGCCTGTATGGCATCGACGGCTTGTATCGCTGCGGCGACTGGCTTGTCGCCGTCCAGAACGGGATCACGCCACATCGTGTCTCGGCGCATCGACTCGGTGGCGACGGGCTGACGGTCGTGGAGTCGCGCATCCTGCTGATGAACCACCGCGATTTCGACGAACCCAACCTGGGCCAGGTGGTCGGCGACGAGTTCTACGTCGTCGCCAACAGCCACTGGAATCGTTTCGACCGGGAAAATAACCTGCCTGAAGGCCTGAGCGGCCCGATCGTTCTGAAGCTTAAACTGCCGTCAGACTGAATTATTCGTCGATCGTGACTTCGACAATCGTGACGGTTTCCGTCGGGACATCCTGGTGGAAGCCGCTGCTGCCCGTCGGGACCGCTGCAATCGCATCCACGACGTCCATACCGTCGGTGACTTTGCCGAACACGGCGTAGCCGAAGTCGCGGCCGCCGTGATCGAGGAAGCCGTTGTCCTTCAGGTTGATGAAGAACTGCGACGTCGCGCTGTTGATGTCGGCCGTCCGCGCCATCGCGAGCGTGCCACGCAGGTTCTTTTCGCCGTTGTCGGCCTCGTTCTTGATCGGCCCGCGCGTCTTCTTGGACTGCATGTCCGCATCCATACCGCCGCCCTGGATCATGAAATTCGGGATGACGCGATGGAAGATGGTTCCGTTGAAGAAGCCATCGGTGATGTACTGGCGGAAGTTCTCGGCGGAGATCGGTGCTTTTTCGTCGAAGAGCTCGACTTTGATGTCGCCGTGATTGGTCTTGATCGTGATCATTGCTGCCTGACTTTAAGTGTAGGAAAGCGCCGCTTTTTAACACATGCGCCGTCGTCCTGCATGTTATGCGCGGACGCCGCCCGTCACCCGGGGCTGTCCTGAATGATCTCTCCACGTCCTGACGTCCCGCCAGCCGGAAGCCACGAGTAGCTGCTGCACGGCGTCGCCCTGGTCGAATCCATGCTCGAGCAGCAGCTTACCTTCCGCAACCAGGATACCGGGAGCTTCAATGGCCAGCCGGCGGATGTCATCCAGGCCTTCCGGGCCGCTCTCGAGCGCGCCGCTCGGCTCGTAGGCAAGCGTTGCCAGCGCCTCGTCGCCGCTTGCGACGTAGGGCGGGTTGGACACGACGAGATCGAATCGCCGGCCCGAGAGCGCGCCTGTCCAGTCGCTTAACAGGAACTCGACGTTGGATAATCCGAGGCGCTGCGCGTTGTCCCTGGCAACCGTCAGCGTGTCCGGGTTGATGTCGGTTGCCGTCACGGAGCATGCGGGCCGCTCTTTCGCGATCGACAGGGCAATCGCGCCGGATCCGGTGCCGAGATCGGCGATGCGGGAAAAACCGTGCGCGTCGATGACATCCAGCGCGATTTCGACCAGCCTTTCGGTGTCCGGCCGCGGAATCAGCGTGTCACGCGTCACGGTCAGCGACAGCGACCAGAATTCTCGTTCGCCGACAATATAGGCGATGGGTTCGCCGGCGGCTCGGCGCGCGAGCAGAGCGTCGAATGCCTGCCGGGCATCGTCGGCGACGTGCTCATCGCTGCGCGAGAAAAGGAAAGCCCGAGTCTTGCCCAGGGCATGCGCAAGCAGGACTTCCGCATCGAGGCGCGCGCTGTCACTGACCGGCTCGAGGGCCGCTGCTGCGCTCTGTATCAGGTCCTGTATCGTCACGGGCTGTCGGTCGGGGTGGTGGGGTTGAGCTCGCTTCGCGTACACTCGCGACCTCGGGATTCATGGTAAGCCCCATGCACATCTATTCCAATATCCTCGACATGGTCGGCAAGACGCCGATGCTCGAAGTGACCCGGATCGACACCGGTCCCTGCCAGCTGTTCCTGAAACTGGAGCTGATGAATCCCGGTGGTTCGATCAAGGATCGGATCGGCATCTCGATGATCGAGGAGGCCGAAAAGCGCGGCGACATCAAGCCGGGCGATACGATCGTTGAAGCGACGGCGGGCAACACGGGACTGGGACTTGCGCTAGTTGCCGCCGCCAAGGGTTACCAGCTAATCCTCGTGCTGCCCGACAAGATGAGCCAGGAGAAGATCTTCAACCTGCGCGCGATGGGCGCCGAGGTGGTGCTGACGCGGTCCGACGTGGCAAAGGGTCACCCGGAGTATTACCAGGACCTGGGGCGCAGCATTGCCGACGAGCAGGGCGCGTACTTCATCAACCAGTTCGGCAACCCAGACAACCCGCTGGCCCATGAACAGACGACCGGGCCCGAGATCATCGAACAGATGGGCTCAGACCTCGACGCCATCGTGCTGGGTGTCGGCTCCAGTGGCACCGTGGCCGGCCTGAGCCGCTACCTGAAGGCTCACGCGCCCGGCGTCAAACTGATCCTCGCTGACCCGGAAGGCTCGATACTCGCCGATTACATCAACGAAGGCGAACTGCACGAGGCCGGTGGCAGCTGGCTTGTCGAAGGCATCGGTGAAGACTTCATCCCGTCGATCGCCGACTTCGGCCAGGTCGATCGCGCGTATTCGATTTCTGACGCCGAGTCGTTCGACGCGGCGCGTACGTTGTTGCGCCGGGAAGGACTGCTGGCCGGTTCGTCATCGGGCACGCTGCTCGCTGCGGCGCTCAAGTACTGCCACGAGCAGACCGAGCCGAAAAAGGTCGTCGCGTTTGCCTGCGATACCGGCAACAAGTACTTATCGAAGTTGTACAACGATTTCTGGATGGAGGACCAGGGCTTCATCGAGCGCGAACAATTCGGTGACCTGCGTGACCTGATCGGCCGCCTGCACGATCAGCGCGCGACGATTACCGTCGGACCGACCGACGCGCTGACAACCGCGCACAATCGACTGCGCAACGCCGGCTTCTCGCAGCTGCCGGTCATGGACGAGGGCAGGCTGGTCGGTGTCGTCACCGAGGATGCGATCATCCAGTATGTCTTCGGCAAGCCGGAGTTGATGAACGGCCCGGTCGAGGATGCGATGGAGAGTGCTTTCATCAAGCTCGACAAAGACACGAGCATCAATAACCTCGTGGCGATGCTGGGCGTGCAGCCCTACGCCGCGATCATGCAGGGCGATGAATTCCTCGGGCTGATCACCCGCTCGGACGTCCTGAACTACCTGCGGCGCCAGATGAGCCCCTGAAAAAGAGCCGACCATGAAAAAGAACGCCTTCGCGACACGAACAATACACGCCGGTCAGTCGCCGGACCCGTCGACCGGCGCGATCATGCCGCCGATTTACGCGACGTCGACCTACGTGCAGTCGAGTCCCGGCGTGCACCAGGGCTATGAGTACTCGAGGACACAGAATCCGACGAGGATGGCGTGGGAACGCTGCATTGCTGACCTGGAATCGGCGACGCACGGCTTTGCGTTTGCCTCCGGCATGGCGGCGACCGCGACAATACTCGAACTGATCGACTCGGGCAGTCACGTCATCGCGATGGACGACCTGTACGGGGGTACCCGGCGGCTGTTCCACGGCGTCAGGGAGCGATCGGCCAACCTCGAATTCAGTTTCGTGGACATGACGGACATCTCGGCGATAGAGGACGCGATCACCGATAAGACCCGCATGATCTGGCTGGAAACGCCGTCCAATCCGACGCTCAAGCTCGTGGACCTTGCCGCAGTCTTCGAACTGACGAAGGAGCGGGACATACTGCTCGTCGCCGACAACACGTTCGCGACACCGTACATCCAGCGTCCGCTGGAGTTTGGCTTCGATATCGTCATGCACTCGGCGACCAAATTTCTCAACGGTCACTCTGACATGATCGGCGGCGTTGCCGTCACGGCCGACGAGGGCCTTGCCGAGCGGCTGGCCTACCTGCAGAACTCGATTGGCGGGATTGGCGGTCCGTTCGACAGCTTTTTAGCGCTGCGCGGCGTGAAGACGCTGGATGTGCGCATGGAGCGACACTGCAGCAACGCGATGACGATCGCGAAGTGGCTCAAAGGACAGGCGCTGGTCGACAGTGTCGTGTATCCGGGACTGGCGTCACATCCGCAACACGAACTGGCGAGTAAGCAGATGAGCGCTTTCGGCGGTATCGTCACCTTCTACTTGAAGGGCGAGCTCGACAACGCCCGCCGGTTCCTCGAGCATTGCCATGTGTTTGCGCTCGCGGAAAGCCTCGGTGGCGTCGAGAGCCTGATCGAGCACCCGGCGATCATGACGCACGCATCCGTGCCCGAAGAGCGTCGCGCAGAACTCGGCATCTCGGATCAGTTGATTCGTTTGTCGGTCGGCATCGAGGCCGTCGAGGACCTGATTGCGGATCTCGAAGGGGCGTTCGAGGCCGCCGGATAGCCGTCAGGACATTCACTGGAGAACGATTTTGCCGGAAATAATCCCACTAGGTTGGTTCCACACCGTCACCGGAATCGTGGCGCTTGTAAGCGGCGTCATCACGTTGTTCAAGTACAAGGAAATCTCATACCGCAACTTAAGTGGCGTGATCTACCTGGTCACGACATTGATCACGGCCGCGACGGCGCTGATGATTTTTCAGCACGGCGGTTTCGGGGTCGCGCACGCGATGGGTGTCGCGGCGCTGATCGCGTTGGCGGTCGGCATGCTGGCAGAGGCTCGCAAGCTCTTCGGAAAATGGTCGCGGCACATACAGGCCTTCAGTTTCTCGGCCACGCTCCTTTTTCACTGCCTGCCCGCCGTCACGGATGGACTGTTACGGCTGCCGGTTGGCGATCCAATACTGACCTCGATCAATGATCCGATCATGCAGGCGAGTCACCTGGCGCTGTTTATCGCGTTCCTGATCGGCGTGGCGATCCAGCTGCGCTGGATTCAGCACCAGGCAAAAGCCAGTGCCTGAGGCCCGGCGTGAGCAATCGCCGGTAGCGAAGCTCAGGACGTCAGCCAGCTGACCGCCTCGTCCTCATCACGAAACACCATGACCGACATATTTTCGGACTCCCTGAAAACGCTGTGGATCCGGGAGACGCCAAAGGTCACGTCTTTCGAGGCAAGGATGGCGCCACGGCTATCGGGAATGTTTCTCGGCTTCGCTCCTTCGCCGAGATCAGTCAATTCGTCATACGTGAGATCGAGATCACAGTCGCGAATATCCCAGAGGCGACGGGGATGCAGAAACGTCCCGTCCTCGGTTATCGCGTCCAGCACCGTGATCACGTCCGCGTGACGCGCAACCCCACGCAGAGTTACCCGGAGAAAACCCTCTGATGAATCCAGGTTGTAGCTGAAAGTATCGTCCATTGTGCACGCGGTACCCGGTCGATTCGCGGTTTAGAGGATTCGTGATGACCGTTCGGCGCAAGGTATCACCGCTGCCGGGCGAATTCTTCGAGCGCTGTCACGTATTCGCAAAAGCTCCGAGTCTCGGCAAGAGATGTCAAAAAGGCAGCGGGAGCAGGGCAGTCATAACATTCACGCCTCGCCAGTTAAATGAGCGGCCCAGGCACCGCCCCTCCCGGACCTGGCGAATGCCTGCTGGTGTCAGCGAATACGGAAACTCGTGTGGCACGCGGCGCAGGCAGCGACGACGTCATGCAAAGCGACGTAGCTCCCGTTCAGGTCTCCGCTCGCGGCGACCGTTGCGAATCGGCTTGCCGCATCGTGCATGCCGTGCCCAATCTTCTTCATCTCTTTCGGCATGTATTTGCCCGGCCCCATTCCACGTCGAGTACCTTTGTGTTTTCCCATGGAGCTCCTGCCCAGCCGCTCCTCGGCGACCTCGGCGGCTGTCGCAAGATCGTTGTCTGCGAGGTAACCCATGATCGAACTTAAGGCCATCAGGTGGTCGCGCATTTCCGCCCGCATCATGGCCTGCGTCTCGGCGGGCATTTCGACGAGTTCGCGATTGTCGGTTACGACACCGTCGGTCGCCGAGTCTCCTGCAAAGGAAAGACCGGCGCCGGCGAGGATCAGCGTGGCAATCAACAACGTCGCGTTTCGTTTCATAGTCTTGGCCTCGAAGTTCAGTGCGCCCGCCAGCCTCAGTTCTCGAGCTCTGCCAGCCGGTCCGCCTGGTACTCGCTCTGCAGCGGGTCAATGACGGCCTCAATGCCACCCTCGAGAATTTCGTCCAGCTTATAAAGCGTCAGGTTGATCCGGTGGTCGGTGACTCGACCCTGCGGGTAATTATAAGTCCGTATGCGTTCCGAGCGATCGCCCGAGCCGACCAGCAGTTTGCGCTTTTCCGCCTGCTCGGTCTGCTGCGCACTCTGCTGTACGTCGATCAGACGCGCCTGCAGCAGCGACATCGCGCGTGCGCGATTCTTGTGCTGCGATCGCTCATCCTGGCATTCGACGACGATGCCGGTGGGCAGGTGAGTAAGCCGCACGGCCGAGTCCGTCTTATTGACGTGCTGGCCACCGGCGCCGGACGCGCGGTAGGTGTCGACGCGTAGATCGGCCGTGTTGATTTCGACGGCTTCCAGCTCGTCGGGCTCGGGCAGCACGGCGACCGTGCACGCGGACGTGTGGATGCGTCCCTGCGACTCGGTGGCCGGCACGCGCTGCACCCGATGCGCGCCCGACTCGAACTTCAGTCGCGCATAGATGCCGCTGCCGGTGATCCGCGTGATGATTTCCTTGTAGCCACCGTGCTCCCCGTCACGCGCACTCAAGACCTCGATCTGCCAGCGCATGCGCTCGGCGTACTTGGAGTACATGCGGAACAGGTCGCCAGCGAAAATCGCGGCCTCGTCACCGCCGGTGCCGGCGCGGATCTCCAGAAAGACGTTGCTGTTGTCGTACGGATCAGGCGGGATCAGCGATTTCTGCAAGTCGGTCAGCAGCGTCTCCTGCTCCGGCCGAAGTTTGCTGAGTTCGTCTTCCCCCATCTCACGGAGCTCGTCGTCGTCGCCGGAGGCCATCTCTTCGGCCTCCTCGATATCGCCCGACAATGTCTCGTAGCGCTTGAACAGCTGCACGACGGGTTCTACACGCGAGTATTCCTGCGACAGCTCACGAAACTTGTCCTGGTCGCTGATGATCTCGGGGTCTGCGAGCAGGCCCTCGAGTTCTTCGAAACGTTCGCAGACCGTCTCCAGCCGATTTCTGATCGAGTCCTTCACTCGCCATCGCCGTCCTTGTCGATGCCGAACAAGGTCTGCGCCGACTTGATCAACGCCTCGTCGGAGGACTCCGCCGCCTCGCGCAGGCGGACGCTCGGGTTGTGCAGCAGCTTCTTCATAACGGCCGCCGTCGCGTACTCGACAATCTCGCCCTCGCTGACACCCTGGGCCAGGCGGCGTCTCGCCTGCAGCATGACTTCCTCGCGGATGCTCTCGGCGTGGTCTCTGAGTGACGTGATGATCGGCGCGACCTGCTTCGCGCGCTGCACCGACAGGTATCGCGCCAGCTCGTCGCCCAGAATCCGGTCCGCATCGATCGCCGCCTGCGCCCGGGCGCCGATACTCTCGGTGATCATGTTGTCGAGGTCATCGATCGTGAACAGGTAGACATCGTCCAGCTTGGACACGGACGGCTCGATGTCCCGCGGAACCGCGATGTCGACGGCCACGATAGGACGGCGTTTGCGCGCTTTCACCGCGGCCTTCATATCCGCCCGCGTCAGTATCGGCTCCGGGCTGGCGGTCGACGTAATCACGATGTCGGCTTCCGGCAGTGTTCCGCGAAGCTCGGACAGCGGCAGCGCGTAGCCATCGAACTCATGCGCCAGCGCACGCGCTCGCTCCAGGCTCCGATTCGCGACAAATAGCCGCCCGATATTCTTGGACCGCAGATGCCGCGCGACCAGTTCGACAGTAACGCCGGCGCCGATCAACAGTGCGGTATGCTTCTCGAAGCCGGCAAAGAACTGCTTGGCCAGGTCGACGGCGGCATAGGCGACAGACACCGGGCTCGAGCCGATCTCGGTATCCGTCCTGACTTTCTTGGCGGCCGAGAAGCTGTGCTGGAACACCTGCGTCAGCGCAGAACCGGTTGTGCCCGCCGACTGGGCCTCACGATACGCATCCTTCAGCTGACCGAGTATCTGTGGTTCGCCGAGCACCATGGAATCCAGCCCGCAGGCTACCCGGAACAGGTGGCGGATGGCGTCATCGCCCTGCTTGCGGAACAAGGACTGCCTGACGACGTCCCCCAGTCCGCGGCTGTCCGTGAGCCACGCCTGCAGACGATCGCTTCCGGCCTCGTCAGCAACGATATAGAACTCCGTTCGATTGCAGGTCGAGAGCAGCACCGCCTCTTCGACACCCTCGAGTTGTCGGACGTCCTTAAGAGCGGCGGGCAGCTCGTCGCCGGCGAATACAACTTGTTCGCGAACTTCGACAGGTGCCGTGTTATGGTTCAGACCGAGTATTTTCAGCGGCATATCAGGTCTTTAGCAGGGTGCCGTCGGCGAACCTCAGGAATTCAGGAGTGCGTATCATAAGCGAACTGGCGACGCAGTTCCTTGTCAGTTAGTACGGCGCATCGAAAAGACACGCGGTCGACAAACCGCGATATCAGGATGATAGAACAACCCAACATGTCTATAAATTTATCACGCTTGTGGCTGACTGGTTTTGTACTGGTCGCGGCAATCCTGGCCGGTCGGGCTGACGCTGCAGATCGCAGTGCCGACGAGTATATCGAAATGGCCCGCGAGGGTATGCAGGTTGGCGAGTATCTCGCCGCCGCGACCAACTTTCGAAAGGCGGCCGAGGCCGGCGACTCGGTCGATATCGCACAGCAGGCCACGCGAATTGCGTTCGGCTTCGGTTTCGACGACGAGGCGCTCAAAGCGGCCGAGCGCTGGCTGAAACTCGATAAGGACAGCGAGCAGGCCTTGCTTTATGTCGCGAGGCTGCAGCTCCGTGACGGGCGCAATCGCGCGTCGCGCCGCAGTTTCAAGCGTCTCTTGAAGCTCGACGACGGGCCGGCCGAGCAACGGCTGCTGTCGCTCGTGCAGGTGCTGGCCGACGAAGAACCTGAGCCGGCCTACGAGATCATGCAATACCTCGCCAAGCCTTATGGCGACTCGGCCTATGCGAACTACGCCGTTGCCGTTATGGCCATGTCCGCCGACGATATGGAAGAGGCGCGCGATCGGGCGGCGCTCGCCGTCGAACAGGATCCCGACTGGCTCAAGGCCAAGTTGCTGTACGCGCGAGCACTGCTCTTGAACGGCAGCGCGGACGAAGCCATCGACTACACGGCGCGGATCATCGGCGACGACCCGGATCCGGATCCCGACGCACGGCTCGAGCTGGCATTGATGATGATGTCCCTCGACCGAAACGATGATGCGCTCAGCCAGGTGAACCAGGTGATTCTAGAGCAGCCGTCGCGGGCCGACGCGCTGCGCCTGATGGCGATCATCAATTTTCGGCAGCAGAACCTGGACGCAGCGCAGGCCGATTTCGAGGACCTGCTTGCGACGCGACGCTACACGAACGATGCGTTGTACTACCTCGCGAGGATTGCGGACTTTCGTGGCGAGGTGGATTCGGCGATACGCTTTTACGCGGCCGTGAGCGGCGGCGGAAATGCCGTCATATCGCAACGCCGCGCCGCGGCGCTGCTGGCGTTCGAACGGGAAGAGCCCGACCAGGCTGTCGCGCTGCTCGATCGATTCACGTCCGACAACCCGGGCTACGCAATCGACATGGTATTGGCGAAGGGGCAGCTGCTGACGTCACTGGAGCGCTACGACGATGCGCTGGTTTACTACGATCGTTATGTGGAATTCAGGCCCGACGCCGAGGGCGGCATGCTCGGGCGCGCGGAATTGTTGCTGAGAATGGATCGCCTCGATGATTCGATCAGTCAGTATCGGGCGGCCGTAAAGAAGTTCCCGGAGAGTGCGACCTCGCTGAACGCGCTGGGCTACACGCTGGCCGACCGCACCGACAAGTACGTCGAGGCGGATAAGCTGATACGCAAGGCACTGGAATACCGGCCGGACGATCCGGCCATCATCGACAGCATGGGCTGGGTGCTTTTCCGTCTCGGCGAAAACGAGGAAGCGCTGGTTTGGCTCGAGAAGGCCTACGCAGGTTTTCCGGACCCCGAGGTAGCGGCACACATCGTTGAGGTGCTACACGCGCTGGATCGCCACGAAGAGGCGCTCGAGCGCCTCGTCAAGGCGGAAGAACGAGATCCTGAAAACTCACTGCTCGAAGATGTCCGTGAACGGCTCTACCCGGACGCTGAGTAGGACTGCCTGGCTCGTCGCCGCGACAGCGCTGCTCGCCGGTTGCGCGACGACGCGTAAGGAGACGATCGAACTCCCGGACCTGACCGACTGGGCCGCACGCCAGGCCACGCTGGCCGCGAGCGAGCAGTGGTACCTGAAAGGCCGCATCGGTATCCGTACAGAAGACGACGGCTTCAATGCCAAGTTGCGCTGGACGCAGGACAGGCGGCGTTTCGATGCGCAGGTCAGCGGTCCTTTGGGCATCGGCAACGTCAAGCTCGAGGGTGACCAGCGTTCCGTGACGCTGACGGACAAGGACGGCGTCGAGACGCGTCTCGGCGATGCCGAGACGGAACTCTACCTGCGCTACGGATGGACGATACCGGTCGGATCGTTGCCATTCTGGCTGCTGGGTATCCCGGACCCCGACCGCCCGGCCGAGACGGAGGTCGACGCATCCGGCAAGCTGGTCCGCCTTGAACAGGGTGGCTGGGACGTTAGTTTCAATCGCTACCGCGACGGCGCCGGGCAGGAGCTTCCCGGCAGGATTACCGCCAGCAGCAGTACGACTCGCGTCCGCATCGTCATCGACGACTGGCGGTTTTTCGCCCAGTAGCGGAACCTTTCCGACATCGCGTTGACACCTCACAGAGCGAAACGCACAATTGCCGCTCACGCAGGTTGACAAGAACAATAACTAATTGGGGCGTAGCCAAGTGGTAAGGCAACGGGTTTTGATCCCGTCATGCGCAGGTTCGAATCCTGCCGCCCCAGCCAACAACGATTCAAGGGAGAAACGGGCGTGGAAATAGCATCGATGGCGGTATTCACCGGGAACGCCAACCCGGAACTCGCCCAGGCTATCGCTCGGACATTGATGATCCCGCTCGCCAGGGCGCATGTTGGCCGCTTCAGCGACGGTGAAATCACCGTAGAGATTCTCGAAAACGTCCGCGGCAGGGACGTATTCATCGTACAGCCGACGTGCCCGCCGTCATCCGACAACCTGATGGAGCTGCTCGTTATGGCGGACGCGGCCAAGCGAGCCTCCGCTGCCCGAATAACCGCGGTCATTCCGTACTTCGGTTTTGCGCGGCAGGACCGGCGACCGCGCGCGGCGCGCGTTCCCATCACGGCCAAGCTGGTCGCCCAGCTGATCGAGGCTGCCGGTGTCGACCGCGTACTAACCGTCGATCTGCACGCTGACCAGATCCAGGGCTTTTTCGATATCGCCGTCGACAATGTCTACGCGTCGCCCATCCTGCTTGGCGACGTCTGGAAACAGAAGTTCGATGACATGGTTGTCGTGTCGCCGGATGTCGGCGGCGTGGTCCGCGCAAGAGCGCTGGCCAAGCGGCTCGACGACGCTGACCTGGTCATCATCGACAAGCGCCGTGACCGCGCCAACCAGTCTGAGGTCATGAACATCATCGGCGAAGTCGAAGGCAAGAATTGCGTCATGATCGATGACATGGTCGACACGGCCGGAACGCTTTGCCAGGCGGCAGCGGCGCTGAAAGACCGGGGCGCGACCAGCGTCAGTGCGTACATCACGCATGCTGTCCTAAGCGGTCCCGCCGTCGGCCGCATCGCCAAGTCGGCCCTCGATGAGATTGTCGTGACCGATACGATCCCGCTGTCAAAGGACGCCAGGGCCTGCGACAAGATCCGGCAGCTCTCGACGGCGGAGCTCCTGGCAGAGACCATGCGCAGGATTAGCTACGAGGAATCCGTCTCGTCCCTATACGTAGACTGAATCGCGTTCAGTCGGGCTGATACTTCGTTGAATTCGCTCGCGAATGCGTCACGTACTTGACGTACGCTCCTTGCAAACGCCTTCGCCTCGTCTCAGCCGCAACTGAACGCGATTGCCAATAGACCGCGATTGCCAATAGACAACGTGTTCTCTCCCAGGAATTCTCTGCGCGGCCCCGCGAATCAAGTGGTTGATTTCACTGGCGATTCGCGCGGCGCTGCGCTATAGTGCGCCACCTTGTCGGCGCCGGTCGCAGGCTTCGACGAGTGTTAGATCAAAATTTTCCAATCCAATCAATCAGTTAACGGAGTTCAGTCATGGCTGAAGAATTCGATCTGATTGCGGACTACCGGGAAGACATGGGGAAAGGTGCGAGCCGCCGCCTGCGTCGCGAAGGATTAGTTCCTGCAATCATCTATGGCGCCGGCCGCCCGCCGCGCTCACTGACCTTTGATCACAACAAGGTCATCAAGCAGCTCGAAAGCGAGTCTTTTTATTCCAGCGTCCTGAACATCAAGGTCGGCGACAAGAGCCAGGCCGCGATTCTGAAGGACCTGCAGCGTCATCCGTCCAAGCGCCTCATCATGCACATGGACTTCCAGCGCATCGTTGAAGACGAAGAGATTCGCATGAACGTGCCGCTGCACGTCGTCGGTGAGGACACGGCTCCTGGCATCAAGATGCAGGGCGGTTCGCTCTCGCGTCTCATGACCGACGTCGAGGTCACGTGTCTGCCGAGGCATCTGCCGGAATACCTCGAGGTCGATGTCTCCGAGCTCGAGCTCGACCAGATGTTGAATCTGTCGGACATCAAGCTGCCGGAGGGCGTGTCGATTCCCGAGCTGGCGCAGGGTCCGGAACACGATCACCCGATTGTGTCGATTCACGAGATCAAGGCCGCACCGGTTGAGGAAGAGATCGTCGACGAAGAGGGTGCTGAGGAAGCGCCGGAAGCGCCTGAGGCTTCTGAAGGCGAGTCCGACGAGAGCTAATCGCGTCGCTGGGCGCGATAACGAGGAGACCGCAGCCGGTTTCGGGCAGGAGTACATCTGCACGAGCCGCCGCGGTCTTTTCATTTCAAGCAGGGCAGCTTTATGAACCTGACGATGATCGCCGGCCTCGGCAACCCCGGGGACAAATACGAGAAGACGCTGCACAATGCAGGCTTCTGGTTCGTCGACGAACTGGCACGGCGATACGGCGGGCACTTCAACTACGATAAGAAGTTCGATGCTGAGGTCTGTCGCGTCAGCATCGAGGGCACGGAAATCTGGCTGGCCAAGCCGCAGTCCTTCATGAACATGAGCGGGCAGCCGATTCGCGCCTTGCTGGACTACTATCGAAACAACGTACGGGGGCTGCTCGTCGCACACGACGAGATCGACCTGCCGCCCGGTACCGTCCGCCTGAAGAAAGGGGGCGGTCACGGTGGTCACAACGGATTGCGAGACATCATCAGGCATTGCGGGAACGATTTCCTGCGTCTTCGACTCGGCGTCGGGCATCCCGGTGAAAAGGACAAGGTCGTGTCCTACGTGCTGAAGCGAGCGAGCGCGTCGTCGGAGGCGGCGATTCTCACAAACATCGACGAGGCGGCCGACGTCATGCCGACGCTCGTTGACGAGGGCCTGAACGCAGCAATGAAAAAGCTGCATACGCGTGATAAGGAGCAGTAACCAAGCATGGCCATTAAATGCGGAATCGTCGGTCTGCCGAACGTCGGCAAGTCGACGTTGTTCAATGCGCTGACCGCGGCGGAGATCGCGGCGGAAAACTATCCCTTCTGCACGATCGAGCCGAATGTCGGCGTCGTTCCCGTGCCGGATCCCCGGCTGACCGCGCTGTCGGATATCGTGAATCCGCAAAAGCTGATTCCGACGACCATGGAGTTTGTCGATATCGCGGGTCTCGTCGCCGGTGCGTCGAAAGGCGAGGGGCTGGGTAATCAGTTCCTCGCGAACATTCGCGAGACGAACGCCATTACCCATGTCGTTCGTTGCTTCGAGGACGACGACGTCACGCACGTCGCCGGCGCTATCAACCCGGTCGACGACATCGAGACGATCAACACGGAGCTGGCGCTTGCCGACCTCGAATCCGTGGAGCGTCAGCTGGCCAAGGCCGAACGCAATGCGAAGACGGCGAAGAAGGAAGACATCTACATTCGCGACACGATCGCGCGGGTCAAGGCGCATCTCGACGAAGGCAAGCCGGTCCGGTCACTGGATCTCGATGACAACGAGAACAAGGTGTTAAAGGAGCTGCACCTGATCACGGCCAAGCCCGTCATGTACGTGGCGAACGTCGACGAGGGCGGCTTCGAGAACAACCCTCACCTCGACGCGGTCAAGCAGTACGCAGAGGCCGAGGGTGCGGAGGTCGTCACAATCTGTGCCGCGATCGAGGCTGAGATCGCGCAGCTCGACGATACAGACAAGCAGGAATTCCTCGACGACCTGGGGCTCGCGGAACCCGGACTTCACCGCGTGATCCGCACCGGTTACAAGCTGCTCGGATTGCAGACCTTCTTCACGGCCGGGCCCAAGGAAGTCCGTGCCTGGACGACGCGCGTGGGCGCTACGGCGCCGAATGCTGCGGGCGAGATCCACACCGATTTCGAAAAGGGCTTCATCCGTGCCGAAGTGATCGGCTACGACGACTACATCGCTGGCAATGGCGAGGCGGGCGCCAAGGAAGCGGGCCGACTGCGCCTCGAGGGTAAGGACTACATCGTCCACGAGGGCGACGTTATGCACTTCCGGTTCAACGTCTGAACTCACCGTATCCTGTGGCAACGGACTATCGACACGCGCTTCTCAGTCTTCGAGCCGAGCTTGAGGCGGTCGCCGAAACTGGCGACGAGTCGGCCGGCGTTGTCGAACTGGACCAGGCGCGCGTCGGCAGGCTGTCACGCATGGATGCGATGCAGGCCCAGGCGATGGCGGCTTCGGCAAAACGGCGTCGGGCTCAGAAGCTCAGACAGATCGAGGCGGCGCTGCGCCGTATCGACGACGAGGAATTCGGTTTCTGCCAGTCCTGCGACGAGCCCATCAACCCAAAGCGCCTCGATTTCGACCCGACCGCGCGTTTCTGTATCGACTGCGCCAGTCAGCGAGAGAGCTGAACGGTGGCCCGGCTCTAGCTTCTCGGCCTGGCGGCCGGGAGCGTCCAGTCGAACACGATGCTCAAGCCCCGCACCGTGAAGCCTGCGATGACAGCAACGCTCAGCGCGATCGTGCTGTCGATTCCGAAAAAGTCCAAGCCAACAAAGGTCACCGACGAGACGAAGGCCGCGGTCGCATAGATCTCGCGGGTCAGGATCAGCGGGATCTCATTGCAGATGATGTCCCGAATCATGCCGCCGGTGACGGCCGAAGCGACGCCGAGCATGACGGCGACGACGGCGCCGGTCTCGAACTCCAGGCAGATCCGTGTTGCCAGCGTCGCGAACAGCGCGAGGCCCATCGCATCCATCCAGATCAGCACCTGCTGGCGACCGCCGGGCCGATAGAAACTGAAGTAGACGATGACGGCAGCTGCAAGCGCAACCGCGACGTAGCGTACGTCGTCGATCCAGAAGACCGGGTGGCGGTCGAGTATGACATCGCGCATCGTGCCGCCACCAACGGCCGGCACCAGCGCGAGCTCGAAGAAGCCAAAGATATCCATACCCTTGCGCGCTGCCGCCAATGCCCCGCTGATCGCAAACGCCGCGGTGCCCAGCATCTCGAGAACGAACAGGAAGCCGATGTGTGTCATCGCACTAGTGCCACGCTTTCCGGCTGGACTCGACCTTGTACAGGATATAGTCGCGCAGCCGGTTGGCATCCGCTATCGGCATGAAGGGAATGCGCACCGACCCGGAAGCGAGGAAGATTTTCAGACCGGCCAGGTCCTTACGCTCCTGCAGCCACGACTGAGTCACCGTGACGCGCTGGACTTTGCGAAACAGGAAGACCTGCAGGCTGTAGCCGATCAGGCCGGTGCGCCGAACCAGTGCATCGTTATCATGGTAGTAACCGAATCGCCGCCAGTAGCGACGCGCGACCAGGAATACGAGGACCGGGATTATAAGTAACACGGCTGCGTATGGGCCGGCGGCAAATGTCGCGGGCGTGCCCAGAATGGCAAGTACCGGCAAGCTGATCATCAGCGTCCTCGAGACGACGTAGCGGCGCGAAATGTGGGCAAAGCTCTCGAACTCCGGATTCAACGAGACGTTCGTTGCTTCCGGTGCGAAAACCTCCCGGCTGAATCGCTCGCCGAACTCCTGTGTGACGAGCGGGACTTTGAAGCTGTTGCTCTCCTTCTGATTGTCGCTGCTGCTCGCCTGCTGGGCGGACAGGCGGAAGCGACCGAACCAGCGAAGCACAATGCCTTGGGACATCTTGATGCGCTGAACCTTACCGACATTCATCGACACCTGGTGCCGCGTCAGGAGCCCACCGACGGAGCGCAGCTTGGTGCCGTCGAGCGTCAGCACGAAGTTGTGATACCGCAGGACGGCCGCGCCGATGGAACCCAGCGCGAGGAGCAGCGCGATCGACAGGATGACGGCAAGCACGATCAGAGAGCCGCCGGCGTACCCGAATTCGGACACGCGGTCGAATGCGGACTCGACGTAATTCGCAATGACGTTATTGGCCTTGTCACCAAGTTGCTCGAGGAACGGTCCGATGACCGCGAAAATGATCAGAGCGCGCCGGTCGGACAGGCCAATCTTGACCATGTCCGACCAGCCAAGTGTCAGCATGGGGGAGGCTTCGGGAACGCCGCCTTCCGCCTCCGGTTCGCTGTCAGTAGACATTGGCTTGCGTCGCCCGTCGATCCGTTCCTGCAGGTCTTCCGCGAATTCCGATGTGACGGCAGGCAGGAAGCCTTCACTCTCAGAAGAACCCGCCGTGTCGAAGCGGATGTTAACGAGGTTGAACCAGCGGTAGACGAAGTTCTGCTCGGTGTCGACGCCCTGGATGCGGTCGAATTTGATGTCGAGCTGCTTCTTCGTGAAGATCCCTTCGCGGATCAGGACGGAGTCCTCGCCGATCTTGAATCGGAAGAACAGGTAGCCGAGAACCGAGATAATTATCGAAAGGACAGCGGCCGCTGCGACGCCAACGAGCAGCTTGTCGAGAACCGACCCCTGGAAGGTCACGGCCACGGCAGCCAGAGGCGCCAGCGTCTGGAACGCGTTCTTGGTGAGGCCCTTCAGGAACCGGCCCAGGAAGAACAACACCGCCAGCGGCGACGTGCGCCGCCATCCGTCAGGAGTCTTCAATGCTTGATCCAATACGCTTCAAGATCATCGAGCGAAGACTCTCGGCGCGATCACGCTCCATGCCTGCGATATCCAGATCGCCCTTGGAACCGCCGGCCGTAAAGATCTGCAGGCTGGCCGTCTCGAACTGTCGGTCCAGCGGCCCCTGCTTGGTCTCAACGTGCTGGATCCTGTTGAACGGGATTGCGGTCAAGCGATTCACGACCAGTCCGGACTTGTACAGCACGTCCTTATCCCTGACCGCGATGCCACGCTTCTTCACTGAGAGGTAGGGCCAGACCACGAGCGGGATCGTGATGCCGACGATAATCAGCAGGTGTAGCCAGGCCGGCAAGAACGTGACGTTCGGCATAAAGCGAAAGCCGACCGACCCTGCCGTGATGATGAAGACGAACAGCAGCTGCTGGATCACCAGCTGCAAAGCCAGCGAATCGTCCATAGGTTGCCAGCTGACGCTCTCGACGCGCGGCAAATCATCGAGGCTGATTTCGGGGTTCTCGAACATCGGGCTCATCGTGTGCTGAAGACAGCGCATTATAGGAAAAAGTGAGCATTTTCCCCGTTTTTTCTTGACACTCGTGGTGCCCAAAAGGACAATCTGCGCCCCTCCACGCGTCGGTGGCACAGGCCATTCTACGTGGACAAGACACAGATATCGGTGATGTAGCTCAGATGGTTAGAGCGGCGGACTCATAACCCGCAGGTCGGTAAGTCATCCGAGCGGCGCGAAGCCCGCGACAGGCCGACCGAATGGGAGGCCCATTCCACCCTGACGGGTTGGGATTGAAAGACGAAATTTGGTGATGTAGCTCAGATGGTTAGAGCGGCGGACTCATAACCCGCAGGTCGGTGGTTCAATTCCACCCATCACCACCAAACGCCAAGGGCGGCCCAAATGGGCCGCCCTTATCGTTTAGAGACGCTGGGTGGAATTGTTACCGATGGTGCCTTCGATCAGCGTCAGTAGCAGCCCCGAAGCCAAGACTTGCTCTTTCGGTTATTGGGCTACCCTTCGGTCGATGTTCTTTTCACGGGCCGTTGCATCGTCTTGATCCCAAACTAGGTTCAATTCCACCCATCACCACCAAACGCTAGAACGCGGCTCGCTGAGCCGCCTTCGTCGTTTGAAGGATGGTACGAACTCCCTTCCGTAGCATCCTCGTAGATTCTTGCTAGACTCATACTACGAATCTAACTCGAGGTGGGGGGGTACAGTGATCTTTATTCCAAAATCTAAAAGCCAAAGCCGGCTCTCGAGATACAAGCGAAAGCAAAGTGGACTGACTCTTGTTGAGATAATTGTGATTCTGGTGCTCATCGCCATAATGTTGGCGATTTCTGAGGGGTTGAAGTCTTGGTGGAACAAAAAACCACCTCCCTGGTACACGATAATTACACCTGTAAAGCAGGAGCCGACCTCAATCGTTATTACTAATGGCCCTCAGACCATAAATCCGGGCGTTGCTGCAACCTATACCGTTACAGTTACCTACCCGGCGCCAATTAACGCAACGAACGGCTTTGGCGTAATTGTGTCTATTTGGGAAGACGATCTTGGTGACGTGTTGCTGGATCGTCGTGTTCGAATTAGCGTTCCTGCAGGTGCGACATCCGGGTCTGCAACGTTTACGTTGACTTGTTTGGATCCGAATGGCGACGGAAGTTACACGATCAACGGTGACAACGGTTCCAATACCCTTGATGACACTTGGGAGATATTTGCGTATGTGCCCGATCAGACAACGTCTGAAAGTAAAGAAGGACCAAACTACAACGTGTCTTGCGAGGAACCATGAGTTAGCGGAACAAGACAGGTCTATGCCACTGCAGCAAAACGGACCTGGACACCGGAAAAGGTTGGTATAGGTGGCTCAGTTAGTGCTCGTGATTCCAGGCGACCCGACGGGGTGAGATTCGACCTTGGGGAGAATCGAATCCAGTCCACCCATCACCCCCAAAAAAAGGGCGCCCTTGCGGCGCCCTTTTGCGTTACTAATGTCGGTCCAAGGTCGTTACTTGATCGCAAGGATCGCGTAATTTCTGACATTGGCCACAACGCCGTCTTCCCAACCGCCGGCAACGAGCGTTGCCGATTGCTCTTTCAATAAACCAGCGACTTGCCCGGCGAAATGTGCCTCTCTGCCAGTCTCATCGGCGAAAATGTCGAAGATCGCAAAGTTGTCTTGGTCAAGCCGCAGTGCAACCCAGTAAAGCGTCTTTGGTTCGGTCTCCGCAACGACGGGACCCGCTGAAGTCAGAAGCTCTGCTAGAGCGTCCCCTTGGCCTTGCGCCGCCGTCATAGCGATGTACGTCGCTGTGGTTGCGTCGTATAAATCTACGGGCGCTTTTTCCGACAGCACCTCAGCATGGTTGACGTTTGCGACCACACCATCATCCCATCCGCCTTCGACCAGTTCCGGCGCATTGGCCGCCAGGGCGCCGGCGACGGCGCCAGAGAAATGCGCGTCCCGTGCAGCCTCGTCCCGAAAGACATCAAAGATAGCGAGTTGTCTCTCTGAATCTCCCTGTAACGCGAACCACAGTTCGGTTCCGGTTCCGTTTCTTTAACGAGTGGAGCTGCGCCCGAAAGAAACTGCGCGAAATCTTCGGCCTTTTGAGATGCGGCGGTCATTGGAATGTAGCTAGCGAGTTTGTGTGTCATGGTTTCGTCCTGTGCTATCGCGGGTGTGGTTAGATTCAAGATGCTTAGTCCTACAAGCAGATGTGCGATGCTCTTTTCATAGTTCACCTCTATTGATATTTAGTGCGTGTTGGAATTACAAATCTGGCCTAAACCAGTACATGTCTACGTTGAGGCGACATTCTTCAGATTTCGCCTCAGATTCGCCAATACTATTTTTCTACCGTTCAATAGGTATAAACTATGAATAATCGAAGCCATAACACTTGGTCAAAAAGCAGCAACGACGGAGACAACCGATGGAAATGAATCAGGTGCGCTACTTCTTAGCGGTCTGTGAACATCGCAATTTCACGCACGCGGCTCGAGCCTCCTACGTCTCACAGCCCTCGCTGACAGCCGCTATCAAGAAGTTAGAGGATGAATTCGGCGGGGCGCTGTTCCTGCGCGATAGGGCGGGGTGTCGGTTGACAGCATTGGGCGCACTGGTGCGACCGCACATCGAAGCCGTGCAGCAACAGGCGCTTGAAGCAAAGGATGAAGCCGTACGCTATAACCGCCTCGAACGAGTTCCCTTATCCGTCGGGTTGGGCGAGACGATTGGCCAAAACCGGATAGCCAAGTCCGTCGAACGCTACCGCCGCAGGTATCCGGAGTCCGATATCGAGTTGATTGTCGACTCGCAGTCGTCGCTCCTTGAAGGCCTCCGTGAGGGCTCTTTGGATGTTGCCGTGACTTCGGCCGAAGTGAGTGACGAGCTTTATAGAGTCGACCCTATGTACAGCGAAGAGTACCGAGCGGTTGTGGCGGCCGACCACAAGCTTGGTAATCACTCTTCGGTTTCATTGGAAATGCTTGCCGATACGAGCATGCTGGATCGTCTGAACTGTGAAATGCGCGAATCGTTGTATCAGACGTGCGCTGAGAATGGACATAGCCTTTACGCGGCGTATCGGTCAAATCGCTTGGAGTGGTTGCTCGCGATGGCGAGGCGAGGGTCGGGAGTCGTTGTCTTGCCGGATAGCTCGATTCCGGATGAGCCGAGCCTCGTTTCACTACCAATTGAGGGTCTCAAAATCAGCCGACAGGTCGTCGCGGTTCGCTATAAACATCAGCCTTCGAGACCCGAAGTCGAGACTCTTGTAAGTGAAATGGCACGCCGCTAAAGCAAGTGGCCCTGTGAAGTTTGACCGAACTGGCGCTGTTTTGTTGAACATCCATCGAGTCGTAGACTAAGTCGCCCATAAGTCGGTCCCTTAGGGCGTATTTCCACTGGCATAAATGCCTCGACGAAACCCGAAGACAACTAGAAAATTGTTGAAAACAGGTATTTGGGTGAGACTTAGTTATTGGGAGGATATCCTGAGATGCTCCGAGAGCATTTCGATTCCACCCATCACCACCACATTCAAATCCAGAGCCGTCCTAAGACGGCTCTTTTCTCTTCTGGAGACTGCTATACACA
>JAAUXY010085061.1_pt1 | contig 54448 bp, 70 predicted proteins | sample 7278121 | NCBI WGS metagenome assembly JAAUXY01 (sample SAMN14350117, study PRJNA611818) | marine sediment metagenome | isolation source: surface marine sediment (1.8m) | place: French Polynesia: Moorea | collected 2018-08
GCAATCGATAAAATGCCGTACAGTCGGCAAGATGGCTTCGGCTGGTATCTTCAGCAAATTGGCAAAATAAAACTGCTGAAGCCCGAGGAAGAAATTAAACTCGGCAAAAGAATCCAGGCGGCCCAAAAGCTGATCCGATTTGCGATAGACAACAATATCGACCAGGCGGACCACCAGGCCTGGGCAGAATTCGCGGAGGTCTCCGCACAAGAGCTACGCCATACACTGAAGGCAGGGGAGAGGGCTACCCAGAAAATGGTTGCCGCTAATCTACGCCTGGTCGTTTCGGTCGCCAAACGCTACACCAAACATGGCATCAACCTTGAAGACCTGGTGCAGGAAGGTGCGATCGGCTTGCAGCGCGGCGCGGAGAAGTTCGACCCGACCAAGGGCTACAAGTTTTCTACTTATGCTACCTGGTGGATTCGGCAGGCCATGACCCGTGCGATCGACAATGATTCCCGCACGATTCGCCTGCCGGTCCATATCAATGAGACACGCAGCCGAATCAGTACGGCCATTCGACGGCTAAAGGCTCAGGATGAGCCCGTGACCTTGGAAGCGATCGCAGCCTCTTTGGGGGTAACAGTCGATAAAGTTGAGTTTGTCCTAGAGGTCTCACGGCCTACAAGCTCTCTCGATGTACGGGTCGGGCCAGAGGGGGATATAGCGCTGGGCGATCTGATCCCTGATGATTCATTTACGCCCGATGATTTCTTAGCTGATGAGGAAATTGTCGAAACGACCGAGTTTCTGCTCAGCATGGTCACCGAGCGAGAACGGTTTGTGTTGGAGGTTCGGCATTTGTCGGACTCTACTAAAAAGCCATCGCTTGAAGAGGTGGGAAGGCAGATGGGCGTTACTCGGGAACGGGTGCGGCAAATTGAACAGGGAGCCAAACGAAAGCTCAAGGCCCAATCTGCCTATTTGCAAGACATTATTTAAGGGAAATCATGGACTTAACAGAAAGCAATAGACAGGCTTATCTAACGCTGTGCATGGGCTGGGGCATCTCAAGAGAAGTCGCTGAGGCTGCGATCGGTGGGGATATTAACGCGATATCGGCAGTGCAACGGGCGGCGAAGGAATCGGAGTTGTCTGTTAGCCTTGATGCGCTCAACGGCTACATGGGCATGCAAGTTGATGAGTTATCGGTGAGGGGGAGAGGATTTTGAAAACAATAAAGTACGCCGATCTGACCAAAAGGCTTGCAACCTTACAACTCGGTCTAAAACATACCGCTGTTGCCAGCACTCAAGAAGCGATTAAGGATGCGATCGCAGATACCCAAACTGCGATCAATTTCTATGAAGCGGTTGATCAGGATCGAAAAAGTCGAAACTAGCCATGCGGCTAGTCAGGGGAATCTGATAATTCAGTACTGATCTTCGGCGGATATTTGTCAGGATATTTCGATCGCACGCCTAACTCAATAAGATAAGCGGCCAGATTTGCCCTGGGACGCCCCTCATAATCGGCCCAGCTTTGAAGGTCTGCTGCGATCTCATCTGGGATCACGACTGTGAATCTAGCCATTTTCTTCCGCCCTTCATCTCCCACTGAACGATCCCTATCAAAGCCCCAATTTTAATACTAATAATGCTTTAGCACTCATTTTTAATGCTAAAGCATGTTGACATAATGTTTAAGCATTATTAGAATCTGCTCATGTGGAACGGTCGCGGAACGGTCATCAACGTTTCGCTAGCGTCTCATCAACGCGTCAATCTATTGATTTAAGAGGGCTGTGGCTACTCAAGCAAAATTGATTCTTTGCCCGCATCAGGCTAGGCGTTTGGTATCTCAAGCGATCAAGTCTGATGTCAGTCGAAGCACGTTTTACCGCTGGAGAGGATGCTTGAACATGCTTAATCAAGATGGCATTGATCAAGCTGATTTGTTTGCTTTGTCTACGTTTGGCGGTTTTGTTCGAGGCGGTCAAGGGTTAGAGCTTGCAAAGCAAAATACGATTGCAGTCCTCAAGGCAAATAATGACTAACTCAGGTGAGCATAATGAAAACATCCGACAAAATTCAAGGCAATTCCAAGCGTGGTGAGGGGTTCGACCCGCGTAAGACTAAAGCCACCACAAAAAATAATCCTGTGGTGGAGAATCCCTTAGCTCTCACTACATCTAGCCTTACGGACTCGTTGGGAGGGCAATTAGCTGAATTTGCAGCAGTTGCCCAAGGATATGACCAACAGGCTGAATTGGCAGCTGAAGGTGCTTCTCAATGGTTGTGCGATGCTCTAAGTGGCAAGGTTTTGGCTCAAAAGATTATGGCTAAGACAGCGGCTAAGTTACAGGAGACTACACCCACAGAAATGTCTGGAAACTTTACTGGGATTGAATTCGTTCCCCCAGCTCCTTCAAACGAGCAGGCCGCGGAACAGTTTTACACCACTACCAGTTTCTTGAGAGGCCGCAACCCAAAGGCTCTCGGCCCAGGCTAAGCCAATACAGGGGGTTCTACCATGTCTACTCAAACTATGTCCGAACAAAAACAATCGTTTATAAACTTCTGTCAGAGCTTCCCTGACGACGAAGTTTGTACCTTATCGACTCAGCAGATCCCTACAACTACGCCTGTAGTGCCCCCTACAGATGCTATTCAGTTAGGGTTGCCTTGGTGGTTGATCGTGGTGGCTCCAATTGCTGTGGTATTTGCCGCCCTTCAGAAGGTGACCGAAAAACAGCAGCCTTACATGATTCCCACAACGGTTTTTCATGGTGTGGCTGATCTCCCCAGTTATGAAGACCCAAAGCCCGTAAAGCTCCCAGTGGTGGCTGTCGCGCCGCATCCAGTTAATGCTGCACCACAGGCTCAAGTGCGTGGTGATCGCCCGGCAGCAAGCCACCAAACAACCACAGTACGTGGTGAATCTGCCACCACTGTGGTGAATGAGCAAGCTGAAACCCTATCACCATCGTTCACCACGGCCACCATAGCCCCTTTTGATATAGCTGGGTACATGGCCGACAATCTTGGTCCTACCCTGGTGACTGCTACGCCCCGGACAGGGAAGGGCGTAATCCTCAGTCGGTTCTGGAGGTTGGCCAAGCAGAAAGGTTGCTCTGTGTGGGTGCTACAGCCAAAGCCATCTGATAAAGAACTGGGATATTGGCAGGGATGCGATCGTTTTCTGCCGATTATGTTGGAGAACTACGATATTGACTCGCTAGACGTTGCCCAACAAATTAGAGATTTTGTCATGGAGTGGCGATCGCAACAGCATAGGCCAACGGTTTTGATCATTGATGAGATGGTCAAAATTCAGGCATGTCAGCCCAAGCTTTATGAATGGCTTAAATCTCAAGTGCTGGTTGAAATGTCCAGTGGGGAAACTGATGATCGCTTTATCTATCTAGTCACTCAGTCACCACTAGTCGGAGATATCGGTCTGTCCGGCGGCAACCGTGCAATTCTAAACTTGGTTGCTCTGGCCCGTAAGGATAAAAGTGAACATTTGAATTCTTTGTGCAAGTCGCTGAGATCTGTTCCTAAACCTGACTCAAACTTGTATCGGCATAGCAAAAGCCCTAAGCCATCTGTTGTGTATCACAGTAGCTTGAACCGTTGGTATCCAATGCCTTGCTATGACGTGCCTGATTCTGACCCTGCATTAGTTGAGTTCATGGCATGGCATCAAGAAAACAACGGGCAGGTTACTTTTACGCAATTCAAGAACTCTAACCGTTTTCGAAACTTTACTCGCTCTCGGGCTGAGTATGATCGGCTTTCTAAAATTGTTGCTCAATAGGAGATAATCATGACCCGGAAACGTGGATTAGTTTTTAGACGTGCTCCTAAGTGGTATGTGAGCATTGGTTGGGCGTGTTTCTTGACTGGCGGCTGGGTGCTATGGATGAACGTAAAACTTACTCTTATGGGGTTGGCTCTGCTCGGTGTTCCTTTGGCTTATGCTCAACCGCTAGGATTTGCTATGGCCGCGATTGAGGCGGCTGTTAGCATCTTCGTTACTCAGCCGGAGAACTGGGATGATATCTGGACTGTAGTGCAAAGCCCGATCAATAACTATAGCCTCCCTCGACTAGCCAAAGTCGCATTGTCAAGCGTCGTTTTAGGCCTGTTACTTGCGATCCTTGGGGGTATCTACTTCTTTGATTTCACAACAACATTTCAAGGACTATTCAAGGGGGCTGAGATGGTTACTTGGCGCTTTGCGATCATTGTTTTAGCCTTTTGCTTGGGAACTGAGGTTGCGAGCTTTTTTGGGTTCCAATGCCTTCGGATGAGTAAAATCGCAGCCCTCGAAGTGCTAGATGAAAATATGAGTATTGAGCCACGCAAAGTTTACGCCGAGACTTTGGTAGAGCATCGAAAAAACCTTGCTCGTATGCAAGCTCAGATACAGATTCAACAGGAAATGTCTCAGTTTAATCAAAACGGCGCTTATCGCCCGAACATGAGTAATGGCTAACGGACGCACCCACGATCGCATTACTCTAATCACCGCTGGTTGCACTGTTGCGATCGGATTTATTCTGGGTGAGCATGCAGTTGAGATTATGAACAGCTCTCAGTCATTCGCCGTGGCACGGTATCATCCTTCTTTCCCTATACTCACTGGCTTGGGGGCTCTTATAAATTTGTGGATTGGACCTGACCTAGATCTCAGTGGAGGGAAAGCAAAACGCTGGTGGGGACCGCTCAAAATGCTGTGGTATCCGTACGGCAAACTTATCCCTCATCGGCACGTCCTCTCTCATTTCCCCGTCATCGGCACTTTCGGGCGAGTGGTATATTTTTCGCTGCCGTTGTTGCCTGCGATGGGTTGTCCAGGTTTTATCATGTGGACAGTCACCTGGTGGGCACAGCCGATTTTGTTCGGCCTGTTGTTGGCGGATATGATGCACTGGGTTGCTGATGGGATGCCGGTCAGGGTGTGAGCTACAATTTTTATCAGCACCTAACACCACATCAACCGCCGGATGCTTCTTCCCGGCGGTTTTTTATATCTCAAATTTTTGCCAGCATTTCACCAACAACCCGTCGAACATCAGCTTCAGTCAACACTTCCCTGGCTGGCACCCGAAAGCGGTCCATAGAGCAATCTAGCCAATCACAGATCCTGGCAAAGCTCTCCAAGCTGATCTCGCCTACCCCATTCATAAATTTGCTGAGACTAGACTCGCAAACGCCCATTTCCTGTGCGACAACCTTCCTCTTCTTAGCCCCCTGTTTCTGCCTGATCGCATCTCGGATAGCTGCGTAATCGATCATCTCATCTTCCCTAAAACTGTTATTAAATTGTTTTTACCAAATCTGTTGCGCGATCGCAATTTGTTGTGTTATTGTTTGTTCAACGAGGGGGTTCTCCACCCGCCTTCCGGGTAGCCGGTAAAGCCAAACGGTGCGACTGACACGGTCGATAAGAGGTGATGAGCCCGCCCAAGTGGTAAACGTGTAGAGGGTTCGATACATAGCCCGCCATTAACCGACACATTTAGAGAATTTTGAATGATGACTATCACTACTGAGCAAATCAAGACGACAGCATCCACAATCGGTTACTCCCTGCTGTGGGCAGCCTGCCGGACATTTGTTGCGGGTAAGCAGGCGCGGGTAATATTCGAACAGTACTGGCCATTGTTTCGTGCGATCGCACTAACCGCAGCATTCATGGCCGTTGAATTGTGGCAAAGCTCCCGACCTGCCCAGGTAAAGTTTCGGGTCTGTGTTGTGGCTCATGTTCAGCAGTTGCGGAAAGAGTGGCCCAGCTATATGGCTTGGCATCGTCGGCAATGGGTAAGGGGGCAGCGGTGGGTTGTTGTTTGCTGGCGGGGTATGGTGGGTGCGATCGAGTGGGGGTTGCAATGTGGGTAAGACTATTCCGCCTGCTCAGTTCCCGGCGGATGCAGAATCAGCTGAGGGCCACCCACCCAGATCCACAATCCCGATAGGGCCAGCAGAGCTACGGTCAGGAGAAACCCGATAAGCCCCGTCTTCCATAGCCCTTCTGAGAATGAGGATGGGGCCGCTTGGAAATAATCTCCCCAATCGAGAAGTAGATAGTATAGGGTCGGCTTATCAGGCCGTTCTCTAATCAAGTCTTGTTCGATCGCAGTCCCTAATTTGGGCCTCTTCGCCTGTTCATAGGCCGCTGTAAATTTCCAGAATTGATCTTCCCAGAGAAAACCTCCCTGGGTTGTCATGTGGCAGTCTTCACATACTATGAGCCGTAGGTCGGGGGCAAGCAGGATGCGATCGTGTGGGTGCAACTCAATCTTGCCGTTGATGCGCATCCATTCGCCTTGCGTCGTAAAATCTGAGCAGATCCAAATCCCGTTACGGCTGGGCGTTGGTAAGGGATCATCCTCATACAGGCCACCATCGATCAACAACCATTTCTTGGCTCTGCGATCGTAGTAGAGGGTGAAGTGGATTCGCGATAGGTATTCGTTGTTGATTTTAAGGCCAGGGGATAGCATTGGATGATTGCGGCCACCCTTCCAAATATGGGTATCATTGTTTACGCAGAAATCCAGACAATCACCTGCTTGTGGGCCTGGAAAATTCTTCCAGAACAAGAATGATATTGACGGGCAGGGGGTTTGTTTTTGAGTGGCTAGGACGCCCGACAGGGAAAGCATTGCTGTTCAACAGAAACTCACCCATATTCTAGCCAAAGCTCAGGACATTTCAGAATCTCAACGGGCCACTTTACAGTAGCTTCGCTTAGAATAATGGTGTTCCTGCTTAGGTCGATCGCAATGACAAAAAAATTAGAGGTTTTCTTGAGAGAGCTGCTTTTAACCCAAAAACTTCAGGCCCAATACATTGACGCACTGAAGCAACGGCAAGACTCTCAGGCACAGCAGGCACAGCAGTTTTTAACAGGCTATGACGATCTCCAGCATCAAGTTGGAAATTTAGCTGATTCCCTTTTGGCCTGCCAGTCGGCATTAGAGAATATCTCAGAGAAAATTGACCAATACGATCAGCGCTTGGCTAATGTTGAGCGAGTCCTGAGTACGCTCCAAAAAATCCAGCTAGCTCGCAAGCCTCAGATTCAGGCGGAGGCGAGGAAACATATCGACGGCTACCGAGCAACGACAACCGAGCTCAATTTCACAGAACAATTAGAAACTCGATCGCGTCGAAGTAAAGCTGACAGGGCAGATATTGGGCCATTACTGAGACGCGCCGATGATTGGAGTGGCATGGTCGAAGTGGAGACACAGGGCTAATCGCGATCGCAGTCTTCCTCAATCGTAAATTCTCGGCTGGCTGCTCTGGCCAATGCCCAGGAAAATAGGAATGCGATCGCAACCAGAAACAGAATCAGAACAATAACGAAAATCTTCATCGACCCGCCCTGGCCTCTGGCCGTAGCGTGAATGAGCCCGTGTAATCGGAAGATTCATCGTCCTGAATCGCTTCGTAGCCGACCGGCTCTAGCCGGAATGTGTAGGAGATTTCGACGTCTTTAGTGGCCCCATCGAGCAGCGTTACTAATTGGGCCTCAGTGATGACAATTGTGATCGCAATGCTGTCAGCCGCTTCTGAATTAATCGTAATCCCACTGCCCCGAGTCAAAATTATATCTGGGGCGGTGTCATTCTTACTGTTAAATAGACGCAGTTCTACCCCTGCCCCCGTATAGTCGATGGTCTGAGGATCTTCAGCAGGGCGAGTGAACAAGAAAGATTTGGTGACCGGGGACCCAACGTTGCGGGTCACTCCATTCAGTCCAGCAACCATCAGCAATCCTCCGTGAGTGTGGGTATTTGGATCACGGCCGACATTGCAGGAATGTGCTCAACCGCTGAAACTGAGGGCATTTGATCGATCGCAGTGACTGTTGGCATTTGCGGAATAGTGGCTATCTCGGGGACAGCTGCGATCGCAACCATGACCGGCATCATCGGGATAGCCGTCAGGATGGCCGGGCATTTGACGACCAACAGAATCAGAAAGCCATCAGGGTTGATAAACGATGGCCAGCCAGGATTACGAGTGCTACTGTCGGGGGCGATGAACGAGGGGAACATTACTGGGGATCCCTCTCGTAAACTGTCGTACTGGTCGGGGCCTCATCAGCATCCTTGAGGTCAAAGACAATTAGTGGTGTAGTCCCATCATCGTCGTAGAGCGTCCCAGTGTTGGCCGACTCATCAATCCGGTGCCGGTTGGTAACTCCTTTTCTCGCTTTCTGTAGGTCAGTGCGATCGGCGGTGGTGAATGCTCCGTTATTGGTCGCGGTCAGGATCTCGTCTTTGTCTGCAGTAGCTTCGGCTCGGGTCGGCGGGTCGTATGCGGTTAGGGCATTGGCCGTGGCTGTTTGGACGTCGGTTGAAGATAGGTCATTGAGTCCTGCGATCTGGTTGGGGATTGTCGTGCCCGTGTCTTGCTCAATGGCCACTGCGATCGTCCCTAAAGCGTCTAAGGTTGTCTGAGATGCCCGAGAGCTTACAGTGGCGTCCAGGTTGTTGAGGCGAACATCATTATCTAGCAGGGGGTTGGTCGGGATTGCATCGACACTAGCTTGAGTGGCCAGACCCGAAACATCCGCCTGTGACGCGGCCCGACTAGCGGCATCAGTCGTCACTTCATCGGTGGATGGGTCAAAGTAGTCAGCACTGGGGATGGTCCGAGCGTTGAATTCTAAGTTTGTCGGGATATCTCCTAGCTGGGTATCAAGGTTCGCTGCAGCCAGCCCAACAGCCGATCGCACTCCAGCCGCATCTAGAGTACTCAGCCCATTCTGAATCTCTGTCACAGCGTCGGTGGCCAGGGCGCCAGCATTAACAACATCGGTCGCAATGCTGCCCACGGCTACTTGCTCACTGTCGAGAGTAGCAACGACGTCCCCATCGGCAAATGAGAGCTGATCGGTCTGGGCTTTAATCCCATCCAGTTCATCATCGATGCTTCCCGTGGCTGGGCTGCCTGCACTTGGGGCCAACTTGAGGGCGTCTCTAACTTCTTGCTGAGTGATGCCGCCACCGCCAGCACTTTCAAGATCAGCGACGAAAAACGGGCGAATCCGGATTGTCCCGCTCTCCTCAGCAAACACAGCAGCTAGGGCCTGAGCCGTCACTAAGTTGCCGATGATGGTCAGTGGCGTAGCTGGGCTATTTCTCACGCCGTCGGCAACATTATCCAGGGTCAGTCCATTAAGACGGAACTTCATGATCGACAAAGCTGTAAATTGATCTCGCACGAATCTGATGCCGGCCTCAGTCGATCGCACAAAGATACTCCACAGGTAGGCATCAGGCGCGGGGATTTCATTGTCCGTTATTGCATTTGCGTCGAGCTGGATGTTCCCCGATAAGTCGAAACTGAGGCCTGCCACTGTAGCCCCATCAGAGGTGATGCTTACTTGATTCCCATCCTCATCGGTGATCGTTGAGCCTACAAGAGCGTTATGGATTGTGTCAGGGTTGTTTGTCGCTGAAAATGTGTCGGCAATGCTCGCCCCTGATGCCGTACTCCATTGGATCAGGCGAGTGAACTGAGTAGAAGCGCTCGAAGCACTGGCCCGATGGGATGCCGCAACATTGATCAACGCGTCATTGGGGAGGGACAAGGCAGTGGAAACGCCACCCGAAACAATCTCGTTTATCAGTTCAGTTTCCGCCACCAGCGTGAGCAATTCCCCGCCCGATTCCGTTCCAGTATCCGAGAAATTAATTGCTGCACCTCCCTCGGTCTCGGAGATTTGAATCACGCCTGAGCTATTGGCAGAGACATAGTAGAGGTTCCCGTCTACGAGCTGCGGCATTGAGGTGGGGATAGTCGCCCCAGTCGCCAGGGTCAGTGTTACAAGTGTTGCCGGGGTCGTTATTTGGCCTGCAAAAGTTGCGCCGGTCTCATCATCTGGGCCCAGTGCGATCGTATTGGCAGTAGTTGAAATATCAGCGCTGTTGATCTGGAACGTCTGGTAGCGGGCAGCGAAGAATCGGCTTCCATCGGCAAAGTTGGTAGCAGTGAGTGCGAGTTGAGGTTCAGTTACAATCACCGTTCCATCACCCGTTACTGTCACGTCAGAAAGAGTCAGGCCGCTCCCAGATGGCACGATCAGGGTGAGCGTGTTGGGGCTGTTGATTGTAACGCTGAAATGGTTTGTCCCTGGCGTGCCTGTGAAAGATACGCTGCTTAGATCAGCGGTCGCGGCATTGGACACAAACGTTATATTGGCCTCATCAAAATTGATGAAGTGGGTGGATGTTCCAGAGAATGTAGAACTGTTTAAATTAGGAGTCGTTATTGTTTCATCCCACTCATAGTCATAGGCTGCTGTAGTGCCTTGAAAGTTGAGGGAAACGTTATCTCCTTGAGTAACTACACCCGATCCATTCCTAACAACTCCAGAACAATCACTATTATTAAAATTACAGTTATTATAGTTCTCTAATAAAATGTTAATATCATTTTTTACAGATGACTGCTCTGTAAAATTAACGTAAGATGAAGAACTACTAGCAATTGATTTAACTTGTAAATTAATTGTTGAAATTTGAGTCGTATCAACTATCAATTCAGCATTTCCTAGCTGTCTTATTGACTCATTTCCAGCACCAGTAGTGTCTTCGGAAAAAACAAAAGCACCAAAAAATTCAGAAACATCCGTATTTAATTTATACGATAATGGAGAAAATAAATATTCATTAAACCCATTTAATACATTTTCTATTGATTCTGAAAGTCCATAAGCACTACTGGTATTAGTGATTAGAGAATCTATTAAATTATTAATTCTCGATTCATTACCTATCTCACCACCACTTAAAACTATTCCATCTGCCTTATTAAAATAAAAGGGGGCTCCGCTAAACTGAGCAGAAAAATTTCTAGTTGACGTTAGATCGAATTCTAAACGTAAATGAGTTACCGCAGTTAAATCAAAAGTTCCTGAGTCTGTAGCGTACGTGGTGATGGAGGGATCTATAACATTAAATTCAGATTGTGATGAAAATGTGTCCAGAGTCCATAATCTTTCTCCTTCAGAACTCTTCAAACCTATACGGTTGGTATTACTGCCTCCTAGCTCCGTATAAGTAGCAAAAGCTTTTCCTGTAAAATCAACAGGAGCGGATAAAGCAAAATCCAAATAATAGGTATTAGCTGGATTGTTACTGCCAGTTATGTATCGTCTACGGTTAATTGACGAATTATAGGTATCCCAACCGCCGACATCAACAGCATTTGTTGAAACAGTTGTTGGTGTCGATTGAGTGATGTCAAAAATTAAAGTTCCCAGACTTACATTCGGCGCTACCATCCCCTACCCCTCAGCATCCAGGATCAAATCGATCGCATCGTCCCAGCCGCCATCGGGCTTTTCGATGTTGTAGCTTTCTGAGATCGTCTTTAGTTCGTGCCAGTCCATGACCATGTGTTAGAAAATCCCAATTGGCATAATCAGTTGCGATCGCAGTTCCAAAAACTGTTGGCCGTATATCGTGCGATCGTAAGTGTCTCGATTGCTTCCACTATTAGTTGCAGAAGGATTGGCGTAACGAATACGAACATCATCTTTGGCCTCATACTCAGTGATCTGAGTCTCGCCTTTGCCATCGCTATCAGTGGCTTCAATTTTGAGAGTCGCCCAGTGAGCTACCAAGAGCCCCTGAGCTTCATCCAGGCAATCTCCCCACTTAGCCGTAGTTAGTTTTGCCGTGGCCCTCGTAACATAAGTCTCGAGCAGCTCCTCAGAAATAAAGCCATCAGATATCTTGGCCTGAATCTCTGGATATTCTTCTAAGAAGCTGTCGAGAGTAATCGCCATTATTCAGCCTCAGTGAGAGCCTTGATACGTCGTGCTAGGTCAGCCTGAACAGATTTACGTTGGTCTGATTTTTGCCACTTCTGAAGCAGCTCTACATTCTCGGTACGGTTGATCAAGTCTTCAGCTTCTTGAACGTTGAACTCGGCCAACGTATCAGGCGCTTTAGCCGCATCGGATGGGGTTGGATCAGAGGGCGCATCAACGATTGTCAAAGCGCCCCAGCCCTTGTATTTTGAAAAACTGGGATGCTTTGAGAGCCGAGTTGCGATCGCATCTTCTACTTTGTTTTGGCCTGGCCGAAGCATGAGCCCATCCATCCTTAAAGAGCTATTGGCCCCTCGTTGGGGGCGGAAGCTCTCAGGCCGGTAAGTAATAATTTTCACCATGATCAGAGATTAGGAATTAGGGAATTGTTTTAAGAATGCAGCTCTGGCCTTATTTGGCCTTATGCCTTCTTAGGATGATCGAGGTAACGGATCGCACCAGGGAAATTAATGATCACTTCCGAAACGCAAGAATACATGGGATAGGTCTTGAAGCCTGCGCCCTGGCCTGCCCACTCTTCAGGGAACATCTGAATCGCTCCACTGAGAATATGCTTCTCAATGATTTCGTCGAATTGGGGATAAAGCCAAATGCGATCCTTGTTTGTCCCCCCTGACTGTGCCCCATTCGCCTCAAGAGTGGCAGAACGACACTCGGTTAATCGAAAGATGTTAGTGATCGCAGCCTGATTATTGCCCGCAGATGCTTCTCGCTGGGTACGGAGAATATAACTGAGCACGGTCTCGCCCGTCCCTTCCATTTTTTTAGAAGTTAGAAGGGTCCATAGCTCAGTTGAAACACCCGCAGTAGTGGGATACTCGACGTTGTTGGTATCGGCTGCAATGTCGCCAGCTTCACCAATAAACCATTCTGCGATCTCTTCAGCAGTAGTGGCCCCAGCGAAGGGATCAAAACTGGAATCCGTCAGGGTTGCGTTTGCATTGTTAAGCGCCCCCGTAACACCTAAATTTGCCTGGCCAAAGGCATTTAAGTTGTTGGCCTTTTCCCGAATAGCCCGCTGTACACCTTCCATTTTGATGTCAGTCGAGTTGTACTGGACACCGTTGCCACGGGCAAAGTCGTTGGCCTGCATCTCGCCATAGGTGACTTTGTAGGCAGCCCCAATCATGAAGATGCGGAACTCATTCTCAGTCGCGTTGATCTCAATCAGGCGGAAGTCTGAAGCATCCGGCGACTGGACAATCGCTTTTCCGAATTCCTCAACCTGAGGCTGGATTAAAGTCCGTGCCCCTGGCTGGATGTCGGGATTAGTAGGGATTAGCTGATTCCCCTCGAACAATAGATTCCGTCGCCGCTTACGGAGAACTCTATTTTTAGTCTGTTGCAAGCGACGATACAGTAAAGAGCCTCCGGTGGGCATAGTCTTATCCTCTAAAAAATTGGGTGGGTAGGGTTACGCTTGACGAGCGCTTAAGTTGATGACTGCGATCGCAGGTGTTGTAGGAGTGCCAACAGCAGCAGACACAAATTGAGCACCGCTGATTAACTGAGCATTGGCAGTGTTCGCATCGTTGCGGAATGTCCCAACTTTGCTGGTCGAAGCAGTATGATTGAGATAAACTGGGTCACCCACGGCTACGGTGTCATCGACGTAAACCGCATACCAGTCGCTAACAGCCAGAGCCGCTTCATAGTCCACGGGGAAGCCGAAAAGAGAATCAGCGTTAATCGAGTAGTTGTCTCGCTTTTCAATGGTCTGGGGGAGGGTTACAACACCGGCAAAAGCTCCCGCTCCACTGGGTAAGGTGACCTCACCTTCTGCGCTCCACACAGCGCCATAGCCCGCAGGTAAAACAACGGTGTCGGCGTTGATTGCGGTGATAGGTGTGCCATCGACGATAGAGGCGACCCGTTGACCGGCAACGTACCCACTATCTGATTGATCGTTATAGTCTGTAAAAGCCATATCTACCTTTTGCGTAGGGGTTGGACTGAACGGAGTTTGCTGAGCTAGGTCGCTTTATCGTCGGCGGTGCCTGCGTACTGGGCGTTGATGGCCGCTTCGTCAGCTTTCATTTGAGCGTCCCAATCTTCATCGGAACGCTCAAGACTTGGTCCACTGCGATCGCCACCAGCTGCGGCTGCATCGAGAGTTGCTTTCACGTCGTCGGTGCGCTTTTGTCGTTGGGTTTCTGATGTGCCCAGAGTCGCCAACATCTCAAAACCGGCAGTCACATACTCGTCGGATTTGCCGTCAAGCTTGAGTTTTGGATTGGCAGCGGTAAGCGCTTGCTTCATCCACTCAATTGGGGCGACCTTGGCGTCAAACTTAGTCTCTTTCGGTAAATAGGGCTTGGCATTGGCGAAGGCATCCAGACGGGCTTGAGCCGCCTGAGTAACCTCGGCGCTGTCCATCTTGGTTTTGAGTTCTTGAGCTTGGCTATCTACCTTGGCTTGCAAGACATCCCGTTCAGCGGTGACCTTGGGCAATTGTTCGGCATCGGCCTTGTACTTGGCCGCGTCCGTCTTCAGAGTATTTCGTTCATCCAAAACCGCCTGATACTCATCAAAGACGAGTTGGGCCACTTCTACGCCCTTGATTTTAGGCATCTGAATATCCTCTTTATCGTTGTTAACTTGAACTGCAAAATCTTCGCCAGAGTCCATATGAACCTTGACACTGGCCCCTGCCCTGCCCCGTGGGACTAAGGCATGGTGGTTGTACTTCCTATTCGTCTGATAAAACTTGTCGTCCCGTCGCTCCACAACGGTTTGATAACCCATCGAGACTTGATCGGCGCGGCCTGACTCAACCGCTTCGATCGCATCAGCGTCATTGATGACATAGACCACATCCACCAGGCCCGCATCTTGTCGAGCGGTGATGGTGGACCCGCTACTCCCAACCGCATATTTCTTCCAGTTTTGAGGCGTAACGAGGCCTACGTCAGGATGCCCAAGGGTTACCGGTGCCAACGCTGCTGTGTCCAACGAATCTTGCCTGAACAACTCGTCAGCTGTGACATATTCAGTTTGGATGGAGCCGTCTGCCCTGAGATAATCCAGCGGGCCAACACGCGAAAAAGTTGCCATGACACGCAAACGCCCGTCAGGCAATTTCTCATGTTTTGTTATTGGGGCGCGATCGATCCGTAGAGACACAGGCAAAGTCAGGAACTCTAGCCCAAGGGTAATCGTCGCGAATCCCTTATTTATCAGCTAGTATGGGGATGCCTGACAGAATCGCACTATCAATGAAAAATTCGCAAGTAATCAGCATCCCTGTTGAAACACCACCGGGATTAACACCGGGCAAGATGTTAGCGTTTAAGATCTCCATTGCCCGCAAGGTCAGGGACAAAACACAGGCTGATCTAGGCAATGCCATTGGTAGGCACTTTGGATGCCCAGGAGTTAGCAGAGATACCATCTATCGGTGGGAGAAAGGGGAGACAACTGTACCTGCTGAATATCTGGGCGCGATCGCATCAGTTCTAAATGTTGATTTTGAGTTTTTTAGGATATGAAACAGCCTCATCGTCCACTATTAAAGGTTGCCATAAATACAGTTCTCAGATTCTTCCAGCTTAGATTCACGGATAGACCTTGGCTGATTTACTCTATGTTTGAAGATGATGAATTACTAGGCTACGGCTTCGGCAGAATACAGATAAATCCCCCTATATCTCAACGTCCTAAATCCCCCCAATCCATCCCCACTGACGGCTTAAAAGACTAGTGGCTGAGTCTTGCCGCCCTTGGTCGTCCTTGGCATACTCATAGGAGCAGCAACAACGCCATCGGCATTGGCGGGCACCAATAGGAACAAGTTCGCCGCGCCGAACCCAGCCTTTTCCAGCTTCTACTGGGCACCCAACACAGTGGTTACAGCCACCCAATACCGACCGATAAAATGGCCATTCGGTATCTGGGTGAGCGAACTCTGACGCTTCAGATTGATGGAGTTGAGCATCTTGCACGTACAGATGGCCTCTAGCCTTGATGCCATCAGCAGTCATCTCGCCGGTCAAAATCCCCTCAGCAAATTGCCGTAAGAATTCAAACTGAGTGCGGGTGCGGTCAGTTAGGTGTACCTCATGCTCGGTCGTAATTGAGTTGCGATCGCCAATCCCAAACAGGAAAAATAGGGCAGCAGCAACCACTACAATCTCAGCCATCCGTTCTTCCCACTCAGATGTATTGATGTCTCCTGAGACAAGCTGATCTCCCAATGCGGTCACTTGGGCTTCGAGCTTATCCAATTCGGCATAAGTGACCTCTAGAATCTGTTCGCTGGTTATCAGAGTTCCGTCGCCATCGACATACTGGCCCTGCTCCTCATCCCATACCCAACCCTGCTCTTCGGCAATAGACCGAACCTCAGCCCAATCAGTATCACCAAAGTCATGAACCGGAATATCCGCCAGAGTTACAGGGGCGGGCTGGAATGGTTCAGCGTCGCCCCGTCTTTGGGGCTCAGACTTTCCCGGCAGTTGGTCTGCCTTAGTGACTTTGGTGGTTCGATATCCACCCAATTCTTTTAGGGTTATCTCTCGTACCCTCCCCATAAATTCGGCAGGCATGGCCCCAGTGTAGATAGCCTCGGCCTCGGCCTGGGTAGCTACACCGATCACCATTTTCTCTTCATCAAATTCACCGCCGATCATTTGGTCGATGACGAATACCTTAGGGCTGGCTAAGTTGGTCCCCACATAGACATCAACTGCCATTCCATCAGACCCTTTGGTCTTCTGAAAGTGGCCATAGGCAGCGGGTAACGTTCGCCCATGCCTCTTATCAAAGGGGAAGTACTGCAACCCAATCTTGAAGCCATTCCAATCGAGAATACGCTTCGTGGGGGTGGCATCGTCGGCTCTAGCGCTTGCACCACTGGCCGCCAACACATTAGCAATGTCTTGGCCGGTTGCGATCGCAACCCTCACTTGTTCAGGGCTGACTACTGAAGCATCTATCAAAATCTTATAGCGCTCTGCATCCGTCTTTCTGAGATTGGCGGTCTCCTCAGCAGTCGGCTTATAAATGTTGAGATATTCGATCTTGTAGCTTGCTGGAATGCTGCCAGTTGTCGCCTCAAATAAAGCGTTAAAAATCCTGCGGTGATTGGGCTTGTGCTTGATATTCTGCTGAGTGTTGATCGTGTCCGCCCAGGCCTTAGACTCAGCCCCGCCGCTATCGCTCAGCCCTGCCTTATCGACACTGCCCCATAGTTTGTAATGAGGCAGCCCAGAAGCCGCTGTCAGCTCATCCCTAAAGCCCTGAGCATTCTCATGGACTCCGGCGAAAGACCGCTCCTGAAATTCGCTGTTGGCCGCTTTCCCGTCCTGTACCAAAATCCGATGCAGCGAAATCATTTCGGCAATTGAATCCAGTGTCTTGGCTAAGACTGCATCGCCTTTCTCGCTCATCATGATGTCGGCCAGCCCATCAATCGCAACCTTGAATAGACTGTATGAGTCAAGGCCCTTTGCGATCGCATTCTGCACAGTGTAATGACGGCAGAAGCACTCGTATAAGGCCTGGATTACTGAGTCATGACCACCATCGGAAGCGCCTTCATTGCGATCGTATGGGTGGATAAATGCGCCATCGAAAACGAGAACCCGCGTATGGTGAATCTTTGTGAACATGCCAACATCTGGGCCAAGGTCACCGCCTCTCTGGTTGCGTCGGGCTATGCGGTAAAACTTTGGGTCTTCAGTATTGATGCTGTCGATTGCTGGGCGTAGTTGATAGCGATCTAGCACCGACAACCCTTCAAAGCTATCAACCTTTTCAAGCGGCTCTGATAGATCTTCGCCACCGTTCACCCGCAAGATGATATAACCACGGCCAAACCAGCGGGCGTACATTTCCGCCCTGCAAAATGCCTGTGGGCCTCCCATTTTTCGACCATAGGGTGAGGCCTCACCACCTGCCTCAAACAATGAGAGGACACTCTGGACAGCCTCGGCATCATCAACGCCCGAGATATCTATCCCCCCCTTAGTCATGTCCTCGGCAGGGATGTCGATGATCCGCCGTATCCACCAGTTACCGCGATGGAGAGATCTTAGCTCTTGCTCCCATAACAAGGGAACATAGCCCACCTCGGTTTCGGTGAAGCTATCACGCATGGTACCCATTCCGGTCTGCTTATTGACGAGCATCGACCGGCTGAGAGCATTGACAACACTATCTAGCTTAATGATTTCGGCGGACTGTTCAGGCATATCAGGAACCGTGAGTTAGCGCCATTCTAGCCGATCAGCCATACATCGCCGCTAGTTGGTCAACAACTGTCGCTTCTTGTCTGATTAGCGGACCTAAGGCATATCGAAGTGAATCCCAAAGGTGATTATCTTTGTCAACAATATCCGTTAGAACTTCGCCTGCTTTATTTTGCTTATAGCGGTAGCGTTTGGCTTCCAGAATCATGTCCTTACAATCTGGGTGAATCACAATATCGTAGTTCTTGATAAATTCGATCCCATCCTCAACGCAGCCCGTCCATTTCTCACATGCAGTTATTCTTGAGATGCCTTTGCGGCGGACCAGACTAATACTTTCAGGCCGAGCGTTATCAGCTTTTACGACATACTTCTCAATCCCTGGAATATCTTTCATCCATTGTTTGGCTACTTTGTCAGTCTCTAACCGGTACTCATGGCTTTCATTTGAGATATAAAGTGTTTGGCCAATCACCCAAACCTCGATCGCAGCAGTTGGATCAGTAGAAAATCCCCAATCAGCACCATAATATGGCCCATCCCAATCAGCACTTTTAGTCAATGCAGCAACGCGCCAACGGCCACTAAAAATGATCGCATCAGACTTGACGTTGTAGCCTCCTAACCATATCCAATCGTGCTTCTCTGGGTCCCGCTTCAGTGAGTCCTGTTCATCCTGTTTGGATTCCTCGGTTAAAAATGGATTGTCTTTGAAGCTAACCTGTGTGACGATCGCATTCTCAGGAGGGTCTTTCCTGAACATCGCGTCTACTGGGTCAGTTGGTTGGTCAGGATTCCACGAAAACCATTCTTCTGATCCTGGCGAGCGGATGGTAGGAACCAGCAAATCAATACTGTACTGGTCTAGCTCTGTGGCCTCTTCCACCCAAGCAATGCCGAAATTCTCAAATGATTTGATCGACTCAGCATTGTGATCCTGCATGCCCTGGAAGGCCACGAACCCACGAGCACCAATCCGTTTGATTGTGTTGCTCTGGGTGTCGAATAAGTGAGACCACCCCAGTGCGATCACTTTATTCTTGAGCAACAGTTGCACTGAGTTGGTCAGAGACTTTCGATACTTTCTGATCACAACGCATTGCAGATCAGGGTCTTGCACCATACGGGCAAGCATCAGTTCTGCTAAGAAGTGGCTTTTCCCAGATGCCCGACCGCCATATACAGCTTTGAACCGACAATGCTCAAAATATGACTTTGCCCACTCTGGTGTATGTGGGAGCAATTGGGATAGTGTTTTATTTCGATAATCAGCATTAAACTTTGCCTGTGCTGCTCGACGGTCAGCCTTGAGCTTTTTAAGCCTTTGAACTTTCGAGATCAGGTGAAGGCTCATCAGTTAGCGCTGTATAAGCAATGTTGAGTTCTCCCATTATCTTGCAAGCTCCCGCGATCGCATGGATGACTTTGGCGTCTTCTTCTGTCGATGCGACCCGGATCAGCTGCTTCAATCGGGTCGCTCCGACCTTGATTGTTTCGGATGCGTCATCGACCCAAGACCGGCAGAACATCTGCTTTTTCAATTGGAAAAGCATGGAAAGTTCTTTGTCAGTTTCGAGCCTAGAACGATAGTTCCGTATGGTTCTTGAGGTGATTCCCCATCTTTCCGCGACCTCATCATCGTTGGCAAAATCAGCTTCGACCAAGATCTTGGACGCTCGCTCTGCGTTGAATGCTGGAGAACCCATTACACCTCATCAATTGCCATCGTCGGCTTAGACCCTCGCCAGCCATCCACCAAAACATCAGCACTGACTGACCATGCCTCAAGAACCTTTCCCCTGACCGCCTCTGGGGCACCCTCTAGTTGCCTTTTCAGATACTCATTAGTGTCTTGGCCCACTGGAATAGAGTCTTGGGTGTCCATGGCCCAATCTAGTCCTTCGTCCGATAGCTCACCATCATCGCCTAAAAATCCATTCCAGTCGATCATCTTGCACGCCTCCGTCTCGCGTCTCTAATTCCATCTCTTAGTGCTGATCTTACAGCAGATCTATGGGAAGCCATTTGCTGAGCTGAAAAAGGTCGCCCATCTGAATCCGCCGGGACTAGCCTACCATTGCGCACAATTGCTGACTGAGGGCCAAAACCGCCTTTGGCGTCACGCCCGCCCTTGAAGCTAAATCCCGCCCGTGCGTACATTGCCTCTCGAAATGCTCCGCGCCCGTCTGAATTGGCTGGCGTTGCCGTGAAGCGTTGTCCTTCAGGCCGTCTGCTGATATCAGCACGAACCACTTGAGAAACTTTACTTGCGATCGCATTATTCGAAGAATTGTCAGTGCGGCCTCGAACGGAAGTGTCGCCCCCGACAAAAAAATCTATCGACATCACACCACCGGTCCGGCCTGAGACAAATACTTCTACAGAGTTCCCCCCCTCTGTAAAACTATAAATCCGTCCGCCGCCCTCTATTCGTCGCACGGATACATCATCCGGAAAGCGTATAGGCTGTTGCCCTGACCCGCCTGCCGACCCACCGCCCGTTTGATTACAGCAGGAACCGGGAAATTGGCGGCACTATTCCAAATGCCTGAAAGATACACATCCTCACAGTAAAAGTGGATCGCACCTTGACCCCGATACTTAGACTTCTCTTCCCAGGGAAACAGCTTGTCTGGGATAGCATGACAGGACTGTAGTTTAGGGATGCCGTAAACACCGACGGTTTCGACCTGGCTTAGAGCAAACGTGTTGAGGCCTGGGAAATTCGCCCAGATTCGTCGCTGCCAGTCTCCGTCGGGAATAGGTCGTCGCCGCATACTGTTCGGTTGATTACACCAGACTCTAGCACCCCAACCCAACAAAAAACCGCCCTAGCAATTAAGGCGGCGCAATAATCACTAACGTGATCGTATTCTAACGCTTGCGATCAGCTTTCGGTTGGCTCATTTTGCAGCAGATAGGCCAGGGCCAGAGGGAAGCCCGCAAAAATCGTAATCAGCACGCCCACATCAGGCCAGGTGAAATAATAGCCGGTGAATTGGGTGAGAGTGCTGGGTAAATTGGGCATGGTGTGAGTATGTCTTTAACTTTGGACATAGTGCCCAAGGCAGGGGTGAACATCACGATCCCTTACCCCATGGAGTAAGGGATTATGGCTTAACTGTTTCGTTTAATATCCTGTTTGATTTTCTTATACTGCTTTTTCTGGTAATCCTTGTTTGTCGCTTCGCTTACCACCAAGCAGGCATGGATTACGCCTGGGAGCCAACCCAAAAGAGTCAACACAATACTGATAATTAAGTGAATTCCGAATTTTCCGCACATAATCACGGCTAGGGGCGGGAGCAATATAGCAAACAAATAACGCATATTAATTAAAGTAACTTTCTAGCTACAATAGACAAAATCTAAGAGCTGAGCTACCCATGCCTAACCTAAAAGCGCTCCATAACAAGGCTGCAAGGCTATCCCAGAAAATGGATGTCAGCTTTCGGAAGCTTCGATATCAAGGGGTTGAGTTAAAGGTCAACCCTCGGATCAAATCTTTGGGTGAGGTTCCTAAGAACAGGAATGGGCAACAGGGGGAACTAAGAGGCCGATTTTTTGAATTGTGGGAAGCGTTTATAGGTACTCAAAATCTTTCAAGCTCAGGCATTGCGGGGACAAGCATTGTACTAGGCAGTATTTGGGAGATGTCCGAAGACGATGGCGTTTGGTTCAATGTTTTTGTACAAACTGTCCCTATACGCCAGTCAAGCCGCTATCGAGTCGAGTTCGCACGGTTCCTATCTGGGGCAAACCTCTCAGTGACTTATCAAGTAGGTCAGGGCACCTTTACTACGATAGAAGGTAATCCAACTGAGGACACGCTACCCGCCAACTTCACTGCGATCGCAAACCAGCAACAACGACCCACAACTATTGATTTACCTGGGTTGCCTGTCTCGGCCTTATATCTTGAGGGATATCATATTGAGCCCAAGGCAGTGCCCGCAGAGTTGCCGATCAACAGACGAATGACTGCAACCCTCACCAATCCTAGCGGGCAGGCAATTGAAGGCGTCTTTATCCTGCTACCGTCATTGCAAAAGCCCAATACTTTAGCCGCGGGTCGTGGCGAAGAGTTGCGGGGATACTTTCTCATGCAAGGTAGCGATCGCAGCTAGATTTGTACTTGTTCACTTTTCACTAACATCCATAACTTTGCAAAATCCAGGCCTCGCTCTTTCTGTGCTCGCCTGAATCTTTGCTGTGCCATCGCTACAGTGCAATCAAGTTTTTCAGCAACAGGTTCCCATCTCAACAAATCAGCCTGTCTTAACAGCTCTGCCCATAGCTCTATTGGGTCTGCCCCCCAATATTCAGCGAAGGCAATCAACTCCATCGCGCTTATTGGTGTGCGCCCCCGCTCTCTATCCCCCAAGCAGTGCTCGGACATTAATGAACCCGCCGCCATATTCGGAGAAGGCCCATAAAACTTCTCCCGGCAACGCCTGAATGCTTTCCCAATATCAGATTTCGAAAGTGACAATTTGTTAGAACAATTCTTCAGGAACGCTTTATTTATAGCACTTACAAGGTGATATTGGGGGCAAGTTTTTTACAAAGTCGTCATGGAAAAAGCGTTTATCATCCGGGTTAAAAGCGAAAAGCTATCAGGCTATCTCGGGAATTCAGAAGAACTAACCACGCTCAAGACAGCAAAGCGCTTTGAATCTAGAGAGGCTGCCATTAAAGATGCTCCCACTGATGCTGTAGGAGTAACTGAAATCGGTATCGACGGTGACAAGGTTGAAGCTATCGCCCATCACGATTTAGAACTACCTGAATAATGCCTCTCACCTGGACTTCGCCAAAATTGCCACAGAAGAAAACAGCAGTGTTTATGAATACTGCTGAGCATGCCCCCTTAGTTCACAACGGGGCAACACTTCGCAATGGTGGCAGCTATCCAGCCAGGCCTTTTATGGAAGGTGCTTTTATCGACCCACCATTGGAATTTGATGCTTTGCAAGTGTTTCAAGGCCGCTATCAGGCAACTAATAGCATTGCTAAAGCTTTCCGCTCAACCGCCCAGCAGTCCAACACCCACATGAAAAAGCTGATCCGCTCAAAGATTTGGGATTGGCCAGGGACAACCGTCCGCCGTAATGGACGAGTTGTAGGTTCTCCGAGAAACATTGTAGATACTGGAGAGCTGCTCAGCCAACAGCAACAGGTAAGGTTTGAGTGATGGCAGTTTTTGCTAATGTAACCGCGCTCAGAGATCATCTAGCGTCACTGCTATCCAGTGAGTTAGGGCAGTTTGACGACGGCCAACCGCGCATATGGATTGCTCCTCCAAAACCACCAGCATCTAACGAAGCGTCCCTAGAGTGCATCGTTCAACGAATAAGTCTTGGCGACAATTCACCCCGAGCAGAAGGCCAGCGGTTCAACCCTCGCACTTGGTCGGTAAAACTTGTAAATTTTGCTGATGACACTAGCCTTAATGCTGCCAAGGAGAAAATTGAGGCCGATTCAGAAATTCTATTGGCCCCTAGCCGAAACACACGCTATTTGCCCGCTACATCTCAAACTTATGAGCAAATAGAATTTTTTGTTTACGACCCAATTGCCCTTAATCCAGTCACTTTATAGGAGTTCCTATGGCCTTCCCTTCTACTGTTATTGCGGTTACAAAAGATAAATTAAAGTTTGCTCGTGTTGCAAGCGGGGCATCGATTCCTGCTGCCTACACATTCCAGAATGTTGGAGCTGTACTTGCAGGTGCTGGGACAATCACCCTGGACATGACCCTTATTGATGGAGCAGCTGCTGCAGGTACAGTTGAACTTGAGCATGATCAGCCAATACTGTTTGCCAGTTCCAACACTGTTGCTGTTGATGGGGCTGGTACGCTTGGTTCCTATACAACCCTTGTGGATGATGGGGCTAACGCCTTACCGACAAACTTAGTAGCCGTTGGAGACTACATTAAGTTTGCTGGCGACTCTCAGTTCTATCAGATAGTAGAGCGCACAGCCCAAGCCACTGAGTATAAGCTACGGCTCAACCCTGAACTGAAGGCAGCACCCGCTGACAATGCAGCGGTTACGGTTTATAACACAGTACGGCTAAACCTGGGGACTGGCGTTCAGTACGTTGACATTGATACTACTGGGGTATCTGTTCCAGTTACTGGGGTTACTTACCCAATCGCTGACGCAACTGCCTCTGAAGCTACCTACGCTTACAAAGCACTACTAGGAGCTGAAACAATCTCCCCATCGGCGACGGTTGACTCTACCGATATCACCAACATGGAGTTCTCTACCAGCCTTAAAGGTGACGTTGGGTTTGAGATCGCAGCGAGTGGTCAGTGGTTCGTAGGCAACGGGGCATTGCGCGAAATGATCCTCCCTAACTTGCTTGATGCCGATCGCAGCGCTGAATCCCTGTATGTTTTGTTTGAATCAAACGAGGGCACCAAGGTCGAAGGCCCGGCCCAGATTACCGATAACTCTGCTGAAGGCACAGCAGGGGATGCACGCACCTACGACATCACCGTATCTGTGACCACTGGTTCCAACTTTGGGGCTTGGTTCCGTTAATGCTGCGGTTTGAATTACTGCATTCAGATCGTCTGTGGCTTGTTGATGTACAAGTCACAGACGCCCAAATCAACGCAGGGTGGGTTTACACCGACGGCAACCTCAATCAAGTAGAGGCTGTAAGTAATGGGCAACAGTCTTTCGATATCAAGATCGATGAACAAACCCAAGCGATAACCCACCCAACTGAGTTCTATCTTTCCGATGATGTAATTGAGTTCCTGAGATGCTGAATTTTTTAGAAGGCCTTTATCAATATTCCAGCCCTGGCTTTAATGGTTTAGAGCGTGAATGGTTTGCCACTGAAGTTATTAGTAATGAATGGCAAATTGTGAAACTTCAGGAATTAGCTAAGCGAATTGCTGAAGCTAGAGAGCAAAAGGTCGGAGAAGTTTACGAGATTTTAGTCAAAGCCCAAGGAGCCGATGGAGATCGATTAATTGCAACTCTCGGGGAATTCATCCTTGATCTGCAACAAATTCAGGTCGAAGGTGCTCAACGCCAGCGCACCCAGAATCAGCGCATCGCTTCAATGTTCCTGTGCTCACGACTTAAGCCCGAGTGGATGCTAGCCAACGCGCAAGATCTGTTTGACGAGTATGGGGTAAATATTCCAGAGCACAGAGATCATCTAATGGGCATCCCCCGTGCCCGATGGATGTCAGACCCTATTCGCAAAAACATAATCGATCAGATTTGTGCGATGCTATCAAGCTCTGAAATCCGCATAATTGTTGATGCCGTTGAGCTTGAAATGAATGAAGGGCAACGGTTTAATTCAGTTCCGACGACCGCAGAAGAACTATTGGGAAAGCAGCAGAAAGACTCGCGGCTGCCCGAAACTCTCTTAAATCAGAACGAGCAGCTTACGAACGCGCCTATCGCAGAATTGCATCCCACGGGCTAAGTGATCCGCTGTTTCATTACGAGAATTTTTGGCTACTCCAACCCAAATTTATTAGTGACATAGTAGAGGACTTAGATACTAATCAGAGAAACACTATAAACGCCCAAAGTATTGCTATTTCTAAATTTGCATCTACTCAGGTATCGGTTCCAAAGGGCAAAAAGAAACCTATCCCATTAGATTTCATGCCATACCCGGAACTACTCGGGAAGCGAACCAAGGAGAAGCTGAGACCACAGACCAAACAAATTATGTCCCGCTTGGTCGATGCCGGGGCACTGCCCGCAAGAGTCGAAGGAGCCGCTAGGAACAGGATAGAGAATGGCTGATTTAGGTGAACTAGTACTAAGATTGAGAGTCGATGACGGAGCTTATCGTCGTGAAATCCAAGCAGCCGAAAGGCTAGCCCGTAACTTCGACTCTCAATTTGGCAATCTCACCAGCAACCTTCGAGTCAATATCGATACTCAGTCATCCTCTAGGGTGCTAAGGGGGTTTGTTAGCAGTTCAAGTACCCTTTTAATTAATGGTTTTCGGGGTATTACTAATCAGATATCTCGGCTATTTACCAACGCTTTTAGAGCTATCGCCTCAATCCCCGGCACCATTTTTAGAGGGGCCTTGCTTGAGATTGGTGCGATCGCAACGAATACCCTAGGATCAGCGCTTAGAAATCTTGCAGACATCCCAGGGCAAGCAGTCAGAACGTTTGTTGATTTTGAATCTGGCCTCAACCAACTTTCGGTAGTTACTCGTCAATCTCGCGACGAGTTGTCAGGCGTAACCGATGAGATTAGACGATTAGGAATTGAGACCAGTAAGGCGCCCGCTGATGTAATCGCCGCTGCCAATTCATTGGCTACGCTGGGATTAAATGCCGAGCAAATACAAGGTGCCCTGGCTTCTGTTGTGGCTCTATCCGAAGCAACTGGGGCAGATTTAGAACTATCGGCTGAGCTAATCGCTAAAACAGGAACGGTATTTGGTGAATCGTTTGAAGATGCCGCCAACGCGATCACCGTTCTAAGAAATACGTCCGCTGCATTGCCACAGGACGTTACGTTTCTGCTCCAAAACGCTGGTTCGGTCGCCGCCAATGTGGGTATTGAGTTTAACGAGTTGGCTGCCGCCTTCGCCACGCTTAGAGATACTGGTGTAAATGCCCGCCCCGCTGCGACCGGCCTTAGAAATGTTCTTCAGAATATCTCTCCCACGACAGACACCGCAACAGCCGCGCTTAAAGAATTAGGCCTTACGCTGGTTGACGCTCAAACGGGTGAGTTCCTGGGATTTGACTCGTTTATCTCGCAGCTAGAAGGCAGCCGGCAACGGTTTATTGATAGCGGTAAAGGGCTTGAAGAATTCAATAAGCAGCTCACTGTTCTATTTGGCAAGCAAGGGGTAACCGCTGCGCTGTCGTTGCTACAGCAAGCCGATGGCGCGTTTTTAAAGAATCAGCAGAGCCTATCTAATATTGGGGGAGCCGCAACCGATAGCGCTCAGGGCTTACAACAAGGATTGGCGGGAGCCTTGGCATTACTCCAGGGCACAGTAGACACGCTCAGAATTTCATTAGGCGAGGCTTTAGCACCTGCGCTAGAGGCATTTGCCCGCATCCTCACCACTGTTGGCAATGCCATCCTGAGCAGTGAGGGCTTATTTCAGCCACTTATCAACGTCACCGAACAGCTTAGGGATACCCTTTTAAGCGGTGGCTTTGACGATTCTATAGAGAATCTGGCAAAGGCATTCGTAGAACTTGCTCGTTCAGGCATTCAGCAGATTGCAATATTGTTTGATCGCATAGCTGGCAACCCCGACAACCTTGCTCGGTCATTTACATTTTTAACTGATGTCATCTCAGCCGTACCCAACTTCGTGAGCAGCGTATTCTCTAGCCTACGGGGATTTGTCGAGGTTGTAGTGGATGCATCGCGGGCACTTGCCCCATTGGTCAGTGTACTGATCAACTTTGCCGGTAGTGCTCTTAGACGGTTGCCCGCCTTGTTTGCCGCTGCCACAAATGGGGCAACTCCATTGGGTAGGGCAGTTGGTTTTCTGGAAAATGTCTTTAATGCGCTGCCAGGAATAATCAGTACTTCCTTTGCAGGGCTACAGCAATTCGTTGATGTCGCTGGTCGTGTGATCGTTGCGTTGAATCCTCTCGGGGCGTTACTGGCCAGAGTAGGGTTGGCAGCGCTTGATGTGTTTGGCCCTCTCATTGCTCAATCAATTGACCCGTTTATCGGATTGCTTAATAGGGCATCCATTGAGCTGGTAAATCTCTTTAACCAGATTGGCGCTTTTGTTACCGGTGGCGGGTTAAGCGGTGTATTTGAACCGCTACAAGCTAGTTTCAATAACTTACTTCTGCTGTTTGGTGGACTGCGCGCAAACCTAACCCAGCTAGGCGCGTCCTTTGGAAGTTTCCTTTTGGTTGCCCTTGAAGAATTTGCACAGACTATCCAGATAGTTACGGGTGCCCTGGCCAACAACCAAGGTTTATTCCAAGGTCTAATCGACGGTCTAACCTCACTGTTCTCCTTCCTAGCCCAGAATGGTAGTCAATTTAGTGATGTATTTCAGATTGCCCTTAATGCTGTAACAGCGCTGCGGGATGCCTTGGGGGGAGTAATTCAGTTCTTCAGAGATCAAGACTTCTCTGATACAGTAGCGACCTTAAGAGAAGCATTTGTGGGTCTACTAACCTCATTTGCTGAACTCAGAGCATCACTAACTGGGAGCAATATAGAAGCTCAAGAACTTGGAACATCACTTGGAGACTTAGCCGTTGCAGTTATCAGAGAGCTAGGCGAGTCTTTGGCATTTGTGATCAATCTACTATCTAACTTCCTAACTTTATTGGCCGAAAACCCAGAAGGAATAAGAGCGCTTTTTGAAGGAGTTCAGCTAGCCATCAATGGAGTAGTTCTAGTTATTGATGCTGCAACTGAATCAGTGAGCCTATTCACTGAAGGATGGATGCTGGTTGCTGAGGCGATTGCGATCGCAACAGAGCAAGTAAAGAATTTTGGGGCATTTGTTGCAGACCTACCAACCGCATTCTTAAACCCCGCCGCCGCCGCCGGAAATGTAGTTAGCGGATTGATTCCCCGTCGCCATGGTGGCCCCGTTGGCCCAGGCGGAACTTATCTGGTAGGAGAGGCTGGCTCTGAAATAGGGAAATTTGCCGGTCAATCCATTCTCTTCAGTGGACCAACCATTCTGCCATCGCCACCACCGGGCAAAATCTTTAACGCCAGCCGTACACAGAAAATGCTCAACACTGGCTCACCCCAAAGCAATGGGGGGGCAATGGCTGAGCTACGAGAAGAATTGGCAGAGATCCGCCGCCTACTTGCCCGTGAATTTAGGCCACAGCTAGGGGAGAGGTTCCGAAATGCCAACTAATACGATCAGCATTCAGATATGGACACCCTCAACGCCAGAAATCACAGTGGAGGCCTACTCGACCGATGGCAATGGCATTCAGACAGGTAATGATGATACAGCCAGGCTGCAAGTGCAAGATACAACCGTTGCAGGCAGCTTAGTACTCAATGGCCGCAGTGATCAGCCACTCGTCCTGCAGATTGTTTCTGTGGAAGACCAAGATACCATCGGCAACCTCGACGAGCTAAGAATTTACCAACTCAATGGCGAGCAGGTTTTCTTTAGATACAACGGCTATGTATCGAGCAATGACCTAGGTATGAACCGGACAGCGACGGGCACCGCCCAGACTTGGGGCACATCAACCCGCCGTAGATTTGAGGCGCCTGCGATCGCAGAGTTCGGACCTGAGTGGTGGCGGTTAGCCAGTGCCGACAATCACTATGAACTTGATCTGACAATCCGGGAGATACCCTAATGCCCCGCCGTGCCATCAAAACAACCCAACTATTCCTCGCCCAACCGTCAGAGATCGACGAGAACGGGGCGCTGATATCAGTCAACGCCGACGGCTCAACACGGAAGACAAAAATCATCGGCGCATCAGAACGGCTGAGCATTGACGCTTTACCCGTGTTGACTCAGGGAGGGATTGCGATCGCACTATGACCCTATCTAACCGCGCCGTAATTGATCTTCGTATCCCCTCAGGTTTTAGCATCACCCTGGGTGGAACGGACATCACTGCGCTGGTTATTTCGGGCTCGATCAGCAAGCCAGAGTTTAACCCATCGGCTACCCAAAGAGGTGAGTTTAACCCTGAGGCTCAGCTATGGCAGGGGTCAATGGTTATTCGACAACCCCGCACCGGTAACCGTGGAGTCCAGGGGTTCAGCGCTTTCACCTCGATTGATTCTGCCGACAACGCTCTGTTTAAGGCCTGGGCATCCCCGTTGATCATCAACGATGGCTTTCAACAGGTCGCTACGCTGCGACTCGCTAAGGACTGTAAGGTTACCACCGACGGCACCGCTACTCTAGAGCTTCGACATCTCGCCTATTCACTCGCTGGGCAGGCCCCAAGAGTTATCCCGCAATTCGGTGCCCGTGGTATCGCTCAACCCTATGGCGAGGATCTGAATTTCAACGTCAGAACGACAGCAGATTACGCGCAAAACATTATTACCAATGCGATCAACGCCAGCGGCCTGAGCGTATTCAGTGACTCTGACATTGACTTCTCAGGCGTTGATGACCTACTCCAAAACACATTCAGCTTTGGGGGAGGGGCCGCCGTCAATGGATTTTCGGTGGAACAACCTGGGGATGATGAGCTGCCGGTCGAAAAGGCGAATAAGCTGCTGTTAAGCTCATACCAACGCGGCATCGAAAGCCGCCACGACGAGCGGCTGTATCTGACTGACGAATTCCCCATCGCATCAGGCACGCCGGTTTTAACGCTTGCCCCACAACAACTCCTCAGCGCTGAGCCTCTGGAGTATGACGCGGATAGTGAAAATGAAGTCGCGACCAACAGCAATCGAACAATCCTGATCGTCCGTAAGTTGACCCTGAACAAAGAACTTAGCCCACCCTCGGAACGGGTGCCCAACCCAGCTGGCATCGATGACAGTGATGACCCAGAAGAGTGGCCTAAGATAATCCCTGTCCCAGGGATTGCCCCTGGCTCAGATACCCCGTTAATTGTCGAGATTCGTACCGAAAACGAACCAACCGATCTGAACACAGCTGGAACAGTGGCCACCCGCACCCGATCAGCCACGGTGACCGCGGCAAGATTCTACATTCTTGGCACGGGTACCGATACCACTTTCATTCCCAGAGGATCAGAGACAACGACCGAAAACGTGGCTGTCAACCGCACGCCCTCTGCGATCAATAACCAAATGACCAGTCGTGTAAATGTTGCGATCGGTTTCCTGCACGACCTTGACCGAGAACGTTTTGACGGCGACCTGACCCAAGTGACTGTAACCACCACCGAAGAGTGGGAATATAACTCGCTTGGCAGCAACACAGAGTACAAAAAGACTGTCGTAAAGCCACGGCAAGTAGTTTTGGAAGCGGCCATCGCAGGGGACAACACACCCACTACTGCTGTAATTGAAGGCTTCAGACGGGTTCTTGTTCGCCAAGGGATTCTAAAACAATATCTAGAGGTTCCCTTTAAGCTCGTCCCCCAGGGGGTGATCGACAACACCGACACCGACACCATGGTCGCTGATCCGGATTTTGATGTGGCTGAGAATATCCGCATTGCTGAAGCTGTCGCGGCTGCTCCGGCCATCCCCTCAGCTCCGGCCTCCTACGTGCTCGAATCGGCATCAGCTCAGTTTGACGATCCAAGCCCGATCACTTTCAGAACCCAAACCACAGCCAATAGCAAGGAATCAGCGGCCAAAACCGCCACAGTCATTGCTGCCGCAGCCCAACAAAGACGGCAAGCGGTCCAAGTTCAGCACGCTATATCGCCACTATTTGACTATCGCTCTTTTCGCCGGATCAACCTCGATAATGGGCGCGAGGCGATGCAGGTCAATGTCACAGCTCCAGGTTTAATTTTTGATAATCGGTCGATTCGACTGAACTATCTGGGATACAAAATAGGTACTCTGGCCAATCGGATCACGCTACCTAAAATTCCGATTGTTGCGTCGGCTTTTGGCGGGAACTTGACCATAGCTGGGATTGGCGATCGCACTTCCACCGCTGCCCTACCCATCAATACGCCGATCACGCCGATCACTTTACAGGCATTTAATGGCCAGGCCCCTTATAGTTTTGGTGCTACTGGATTACCAGTTGGACTGTCGATTGTAGGCAATCAGATTGTGGGCACTCCCACCGCCACCGGTTCGGCCATGGTCACAGTCACGGTCACCGACGATAATCTCAACACTGCTCAAACAACATTTACGCTGGCGACAGTCGCAGAGGTGGGAGTCACCCCAGCTTACTCAGAGCTGGTATCGGCGACTGGCGGCATGCGGATGGGCGGGCAGTCTCAAGTTATTGAGCAATACATCGGCAATAGTGCTACGGCAACGGCGACAGGCGTAGATGCTACGTTTGTTATTGCTGACGAATTCTCTGCTGATAGTGCTGCGGCAACGGCAACAAGCATAGATGCTACATTCACAGTCAATAACGACTTCACGGTTGACACTGCTCCGGCAACAGCAACAGGCGAAAATGCTACGTTCAGCACGACTCTCCCTCAATCTGCAAGCCTAGTCGCATTCCATGATTCAACTGATAGTAGCTCGATCACGGAGACTGGCAGCCTAGTCTCTCAGTGGAATGATAAATCTGGCAATGGTAACCACTTGACAGCAACGGGAAGCGAGCGGCCTACCTTGGTGGCTTCTGGAATAAACGGCGCTCAATCAATAGAGTTCAATGGCACTTCAAACGAAATGACTTGGAGCTCTGCGCTTATCAGTGGCACCCACACGATCATCATTGTGTTTGAGTCTGAGATTGAAAGTTCTGAGGGTACTTTGATTGGACAATTTGCCGCTGGTCAGGCTGGTCGTTTGTTGTACGTAACAAACCAAGATGATGGCGGTCTAACTAGTGCAGGTCAGTTCAATGCATTTGTTAACGGTGTCACCGACGGTGCGGGCGGCAGTGGCCTGCTAGATTCGTTCTCGATATCGGCTACTAAAACAATCTTCTCGTCTGTGTCGTCTGGCCTAGGCAACAGTGAAGGATTCAAAATTTATAAGGACGGAGTTGAACAAGACTCAGGAACTCTAAATTCTATATATACCGGTGGTAATACCACAATCGGGAATGCTCCCGGAATCACATTCTTTTTTGATGGGCAGATATCTAAAATTGCAATCTGGGATGTTGCGTTGACAGACGCAGAAAGAACAGACGCAGAAAATTTCTTAAGTTAAGGAGCTATTGACTATGGCATCAAAAGTTTACCCTAAAGCGCTAGAGCTGCTAAATGCAGGCACATTAACCTGGACGAGCGACACGATCAAAATCATGTTGGTGGATGACACTGCAGCCTATAATCGTGCTCATGATTTTGTAAACGATGTTGTCGCAGACGAGCTATCCGGGGCTACCAGGCAAACGCTTGGCACTAAAACCAGCGCTGACAATGGGACAGACAAGTGGGTGTTTGATGCTGCAGATCCAACATTCCCAAGTGTCACCGGCTCTCAAACGCTAGGGGCAGCAATCGTTTACAAAGAAATAACCGACGACGCCTCTAGTCCATTACTAGCGTTTGTGGATGGGACAGATATATCAACCACTGGTCAGAATGTTGATGTTGTTTTTGGCTCTGATGGCGTTTTTCATATCGGTTACTAATCATGGCCAGCGCATATTCTCTTTTTCAATCCCTATCGCAGTACACCAGCGGCCATGTGCTGTTAATGGTGTATTCTGCCGAGCAACATGCCTTCGCCGCTGGAGATATCGCGGCCAATGCGATCGCACTCCCCGCAGCAACGTTCGTCGCCCGTACCCGTGTGCGAATCACCGGCTTATCGGCGTTTAATTCAAACCAAATTTACTGGTGCCTCAACAACACGTCTCCCTATCAGTTTTCGGTAACCATGGACGGACCTGCGATCGCAATTCCAACCGCCGCAGCCGGAACAATCACCGACACAGAACCGGTTGAAACGGGGCAATCGGGCCTGGCTTATCAAGTGCAATCCGTTGCAGACGCAGCACGGTATGAGGTTGGCAGTTATCAGGGCCTGATCAACCGACCAGCCATCACTCATGGGGCTGCTGCGATCGCAAACGACCAGGTCGCCATCGAAAGTGAGATCAACTTAGATAATTCAGGGGGAGCTGCAACACTCTCTTATGGATACTCAGTTCTCACCAAATCGGGCAGCGCCACCCCCGGCAACACAACAGGTGAGGTTCAGCAGGCTTTCAAATATGCCTCACTTCAAAATGCAGTAGCCGGTGCTAATCCGAAATTGACCTTCACGATCACCTCAGAACGCGATGGTTGATATTGAGCTTTGGCAAGTTCAGGGCCTCGACGAAAACGGGAAGCTGTTGCTAGGGCAGCCGGACGGGGCGCAAATCTCTGCGATCAAGCGAGGGAATGCTGAGCTGGCGATACTCGACGTTGTTCCTGTGATTCGGGGTGCTGAAGTTAATGTGGTCAAAGTGAGAGAGGTCTTTGCTGATGAGACAGTCAAAACTCCAGAGAAAACAGACTCTCAGGTTTCCGTTCTGTATCGCGTAGACACCGATACAGCGAGCGAATTCTACGCAACACACAATGGTAGAGCTATCCTACTAGCCAGCTATCCATTAGTGACACCATTCCCGACCGCCACGTCTAACGTGGCCTTAGCGCGTGAAGAAGATTTGTCAGCCGCTAACAGAATACAGACGGGTTCATCTGCTGCTTTCAATTGGTCTGTTACTAATCCTGAGCTTCAGTTAGCTGAATATACAATCAGTGTTAGTTCGAACGATTTTGACCTAACCGTTTCTAGAAACGTAACCAGGGTTGGCAATGATGTCGCAGGTGGGGGAATTATTACATCTGCTGGCATTATTCACTCTGCTGTTGACGATGAGGTTGAATACACGACGTATTTCCCAGCTGGCGCTTACGGCTACAAAGGCACTGTGACTGATGCAGGGACCATTAATTTTTCTTCTACTCAGTGCGATCTAGTTACCCAAGATATAGTTTTTGATGACTTTGTCTTGCCTTTCAAAGATGCAACCGTAAATTTTGATGATTTCAACGACGTTGATTCATTTAACCTCATCTACTCTAATCGATGGGGAATTTTGATAGACATAACAGACCAAGACGCGAACCCCTCCGAAACTGGTTCAAAAACTGGGACAGCTACATTCTCCATGGACGAATGGCGACATCGTCCTATTGGTTATATCTCCAAGACCAAAAACACAGCTTATGTTTGGATTGGATACTTCGAAGGGGGCCAGGTCAAGGGAGATTACTACACAATCACTGGCAACGCGATAAAAGTAACAACCGTTTATCCAGCCATCCCAACAGCCAATAATCAAGACTGGCGTAAATCACTAGCAACGTTTCTAGTGCCATCGGCTGACCTTGACACCTGCATCCAAGCCAACCGGGACAACATCGAGGCTAACTTTTTTGGCGGCAAACTAATCACCACTGACCTGCAACAAAATATCAACGGCCAAAGTTTAGCTGATGCTTTGCTAGCAACCAATGGGACAGTAACCGCCAATATTGCAGTCACAAGCTTAGACGAGAGCTGCAACATAACATCCACAAAAACAGTGCAAGCCGAAATTTTAGGCTTCGACGCTGGCACCAAAATCATGGGCATCGCCGCAACAGTAACATAGCCAAAAAGAAAACCATGCTCGAAATACTTCTCCTTCCCATTGTCCTCGGCTTCAATGTGTGTCCTGACCCTGCCGCGACCGATCCCTTACTCAACGTCTGCCAAAACGCGGGCAGTGAGATCCGCGTCGAGCAAATCAGTTTAACCGAAGCCAGGATCACACTGACCGATCGCACTCCTGGCCTGCAGCCGATCAGATTCCAAGTGAACGATCTAGCTTTGTGGAACTCAGTCACACTCAGCCTAGAATCAGGTGCCCCCGATGGCATAAAAATCGATAGCGCACCGAATGGGAATATAACAATGGGCTCGATCAGCTCATGTTTCGGCAGCGAGCAACTACTGACGAACACACTAACCATGACAGAGCCTGTGCTAATGGGAGGTGCGGACTTTAGTGAAACAATCTGCCCCGGTCAGTCTACCTGGCGCGATCAGATCGAGGTTGAGGTGTCTGGGGATCCGGATGGGACGGTGAGCTATTTGGTACGGTTTCAGTAAGTGGGAATGAGCCAAAAACAACCCTAGCAGAACCTTTTTCGCTGCAAAATAAAACCGTATTCCTCGATTCTAAATGTGATTTAAATATCCCGAAGTTTCGTCCGCGATCAATAATGCAATGCGATTTTTAAATTTGGCAATAATTGGGATGTAGCCAGACTTACACCGTCATCAGCATCGATGAGCATGGCTTCTGGGCCTCGGATGATAACGAAGTAGCACCGCCGAGATCCATCGCTTCAGACGACGTGGTGCCCCCGTTTTAGCCCAAGGTAAGGTTGCGATCTCAATCCCCTGTCAACCTTGATAAATCCTCCATCCATTTATTGATGTAATCAAGCACTGTGATCGGCGTGCTTTTTAGTGCGATCGTCATTTTTTAGTTGCGTTATCCCTGTTTCTTTTCTCAGGGATAACGCATTTTTTTATGCGTTTCTAACTGCTGAAGCCCAGTTATTGAATCGCCATAAGCCAAAAATAGCAGGCATTTATAGAATTTATTGCTACTAGCTAAAAATTCTGAAAATCTGCTTTTAACAAATTGAAATAAGTATGAAGTAACGCATTATCAGGCAATCAGGCACGAAATCAAAAGCCTTAAAACTGAAAATAAAAACTTTAACTAGCGCATTTTCGGGCAATAAAGCCGCAGCAGAATCTATTTAGATACGCCCAGAATACGTACCGTATGAATTAAAGGATAAATGCGGCAACTTCTGGATAAAGCTATCAAAAAGTCCCGAGGTCTTTTAAGTAAAAAATCTTAGGGGAAAAGGCCTAAAACTCGCACTTACAAACCTCGGGACTTTTTGGAATTTACAGCTTTTTTATAAAGCTGGTCTTCGTATTATTACTAACACTCAGATTGATTCGACACTGATGCTCAGTATTTCCCGTGGGATTTAGACTAATACAACTGTTAGAAATGCCTCATAAAAAAACGCATTTCGTAGGGTGCGAAAATGAGTTCCTGATGCGCGATGAAATATGGAAAATAATATCCAGTCTGAATTTAAAAAAGGATCAAGATTACTGATTTTCCCTCAGATAATTGATTGCAGAGACGAGCAGGAAGCCATCAAAGCCTATTCCAAATGTTATTCGAAAACAGCTATTATCCGGCTGAACGGCGAGATGTGGGGGAAGCTGCATTGTAGCCGCTGCGCTGCTCGTACTCCTCGTCTAGCTGGATAGGATTCCACGACCGGCCAGTTGCTTGCTTGAGACAATAAAGAACATGTCCAATTAGGGCTCGCCAGTCTGGGTCTTGATTACCCCTAAGCAACGCTATAACTCTATTAAAGGCATCAGGAATTGGTTGTGGCAATGTTGCTTCATAGCTGGCAACCCACTGCTGAATTTGTCTAATTCCAGCTGATGTCCTTTCATCGACGCCATTTTCTCTCAGTAAATCCTGGGCAACAATTATCTGAACTGGCATTTCCCAGAGTTCCTGGGTTGGAAACAGCGCAGCCTCTACACGCTTCAAACGCTGCTCGACGTCATCAACTCTAGGAATTAAAAACCTTAAACGCCGATATTGCTCAGATTCCGTTCTGATTTTCTGGCTGACAGTGTGCCCAATATCATTAGCTAGCTCCAAGGGATCCATGTCCAACCCCTTCGCCACATTGAGCAAAGTATGGTCAAGAATGCTGTCCGCGCCGGACGCCTCTACATAGCGCTTCATTTGCGTAGGCTGCATACCTATTTCCTTTGCAGCCTGGTTCTCACTCAATCCCTGAGCAAGTCTGTCGTCCAGATATTCGCGCAAGATGATCGCCAGCCGCTGCTTATCCACCGCTTGTCCTACTGTTTTTGACATTTTACGCCACGAGGATACAGAGATCCTTGTACCAATACAAGTATAAAACAATACATTAACATTATATCTGAATTATATTGTTATAAAAACTTGATAATTAAGAGGTTGCTGCATTCTTGTATTTAATCTATATTGATATAAGTCGCCTGAAGGTGGCCTCATAAAACAAAACAACACATCACTTACCCCGCTCTACAACGGGGTTTTTCAAGTCTTCATCTGAATACAGTACGTATACAACAAATAACAATGAGACACCAACAGAGAGGTGGCGAGCGCATGCCGGTCGCTGTCTTTATAGATACACATAAGTTGCTTTGGGCTGTTAAGCGGCCTAATGAACACTTTTTCCAAACAGTAGAGAGAATTTTGCGGGCCGGCCTAAAGGTTGAGTCTCAGAAGGATATTGCCGCCTAGTAAATCTCTACGCCTTCGTGAGGGTGCACATTCACGCTGTCCACTATCGGTCATGAAATGAAAAATTTACCAAGCTATCAAAGTCTTCTAGTCCAGCTAAATACGCTTCAGTTAACCCGTGAATTTCAGCAGCATAAGCTCACAAAAATGATTGACGAAGGGCGTCAAAGTGGTGACCCAGAGCTGATTAACCAAATCCAAGTGATTCACGACAATTCAGAACAGATTCAAGGGCTTGAGGGCGCTCTACTTGAGATAGAGCAGGGGAGTAGTGCCCTGACCATCCCTAAACCTGAATCTGCTCTCAGATCAGTGATGGGGACTCCATCACTTGAATTGAATGATTTAAGGATGCGTGATCGGGTACTTTCCTGGGACATCAGGGCCTATGAGTACAATATCAAGGGCCTTGAGGAGCGCATTGAACGAATTAAAAGAGAGATTGAGCGGCACAAGGGAGAGCGAAGTCAGGTAAGGAGCCGCATCGCTGAGCTTGAACAAGATTTAGAGAAGGAAGCGGTTGTGCAAGAAGCGGCTTAGTTGCAGCTTCTAAAAGCAGAATAGCCTAGGCTCGGAAGGCTTTAAAAGCTAGGCAGTAAAACTTACCAAGAACAAATTATGAAATATGATGTTGAAGCGTTCAGTTTTTTGCAAGAACGAGAGTTTGCTCCCGGCTGGGGTAGCGTATCTCAGGCTGAACTTGAAGATACGATCAGTTCGCTCATCTCAGAAGGGATTACTAACGAAGATGCGCCTGAGGTATTCGAGACTGTAGAAAGCTATTTGGCTCTACTCGATCAACTTAAACCAGGGGCGATCGTAGAATTCAGCAACGCTGACATTTTAACGGTTCATGCTGATGAAAACGGGCTGCTAGATGTTGTCTTGGGGCCTGCAATCTTCAAAGGTGAAAATGACACTATCACTCTCAAAGTAGGCAGTAACCTGATTTCCGTAAAACTTTCTGGGACAACCGCCAAGTGCGGAACTCTTGAGGGTGACATCGAAGTTATTGAAGAAAAACCTGACAATAAGCCTAGTTACTTAGTAGTGTCTCTTGACCATTATCAGGAATCGACTGAAACATCTATCCAAATCCCTGTCATTTTAGAAAACGCTGAAGAGGTTGAGAAGGCGAAGTTTAAAGCAGCTCTGAAAAAAGGCAATATCGCTGGCTTTCTGAAGCCAATCCCCCAGGGCGGCAATTGGATCAGTATGAATGACCTCGATGAGGGTAAAGAGTATAGGCTAATTGGGATTGAAGAGCGTGATCCGCATGCAGAATATGGTCGGAGCTGGCTAATGACGCTCGAAGGGGTAGGGGATGTTATCAGTAAGGGTAAGCGCTTCCAGCGGGCTCTTATCCAAAAGGCAGGCATTTACAAAAAGCTTCTTTCGATGGGTAAGCCTGTAACCTTGCTGATTAGCTCTAAGAAAGATTTAGGCGATGGCAAGACTCAGGTTCAGGCTGGTTTCTTTGCCCGTGAGCCCAGAAAAGACCGGCTAGCGGCAGGGACAACCCCTAAAGCAATACCTCAAGCTAAGCAGCCTGTACTAACTTCGGCAGCTTCTGTGGAAAGTCAATCACTGGATGAAATCCCGTTTTAAACAAAGTAACCCCGAATGGTTGCCGCCATTCGGGGTTAAACCCTTCATTTGAGTAATCTAGTTATGATTCAACAACTTAGTGATACAAATCACAATAACTCTCCGTATAAAGAGAGGATAACGATTCAGTCTGAGATTGTCAAACGTGCGTTGTTATTCCTGTCTGACCGCTGTGATGGTGCCCACGATCAGGATGGACAAGGCTTTAATAGCGTAGACAGCGAATTTGGGAAACAACTAGCTTTCATCGCTCACAAGTTATCCCCTAAACAAGAATACGCAGCCTGGAAACTGTGCCGTAAATACTGGCGGCAACTGCGTAAAGCCAATCCTGAGATTATTCTTCCTAAGAAGTGGCTAAACACTTACAAACTTGACGGCTGGCTAGTCTACAACCTCAGCAAAGGCACAGGCCCATACACTCTTGAATGGGTTGGTGAGGATGAACTGAGTTGTACCTGTGAAGCCTATGTTTCAGGAGGGGTTGAGGAATGTAGTCACATCAAATTTGCTAAGCCTCTCCTGATAAATGCACAGGTCAATCAAGACATTTCTGACACTATGGCTTTAGTGAAGGAATTGACAACTGTTGATGATTTGCTATCATCAATCCAACCCGGTGAACCCAGCGGGCAATATTTCCCTGTCAATAAATCTTTTGAAAAAATTAATAATAAAGGGAAAGAAATATTACCTGGTATTTATGCCACACCAGACCAGGAGAATGCGCTAAGGGAACTTCAATCATTTATTCAGGGCGAATCATCTATTCACCTACTTACCGGATACGCTGGCACGGGAAAGACCGTCTTAATACAAGCCTTAATAAAACGGTTGCGGGATGCTGGCGATGATTGCTCAATCGTATTCACTGCTCCCACTAACAAAGCCACTCAGGTGCTTCGGAAGATGGTGGCTAAATGGGGGCTGGGCATTGAATGTGTGACCTGCGCCAAGTTGCTAGGGCTGCGCCCATCAATTGATCAAGAGACGGGTAAAGAAATTTTCCTCAAGTCATACAACGAAGAATCAGCAGCACAAAGTTATGACTTAATCGTTGTTGATGAAATCTCTATGGCCAACCTTGAGCTTTGGGGATATTTGCAGGAAGAGGCCAACTTTTTTACCAAGCTTTTGTGCATGGGGGATTGCGCTCAACTACCCCCAGTTAACGAAGCTATCAGCATGGCCTTTGTTGAGATTACAAGCCAGTCTAATCTTACAAAAGTTATGCGGTACAAAGGTAGCATCGCTGCTGTAGCTGATGATATTCGCCGAAACCTAAAGCGTCGTGGTGAGCCCATCTTAACCAGCGATTACATCGCAGATGGTTCTGAGGGCTTGTTTGTGATGCCTTTAGGTAGCTGGGAGAAAAATCTTATCAAAGCATTCCAGGCTGATAAGTATCTTGAAGATCCTGATTATTGTCGAGCCTTAGCATATACCAACAAGCGGGTAAGTGCCATCAACACCATGGTGAGGGCTTCCATTCGTGGGCCTCAAGCTGAGCGCTTTGAGAAAGGCGAACGGCTCATGGCTAGTCAGCATTACGCCATGAAAGATAGCCACGGGGGAAGCACCACTCTCTTTCACACAAGCTCTGAGATGGAAGTCCTAGAGGTGATGGTGGGCAATCAAGGTAAGCGGCAAGTTTATTTTCTGACTGTGCATCTATTTGAAGATGGCCAAACTCTTATGGTGCCAGTACTTCATGAAGACTCAATGAAAGAATTTAGTGCCGAGCAGAAAGACTTAGCGAAACGTGCAAAAAGCGGAGAAAATCATCTTTGGGAAAAGTGGCATGATAACCGTAAAGCTTTTGCACAGCTAGATTACGCCTACGCTACGACCGTTCATAAATCCCAAGGCTCCACTTTTGGCAATGTGTTTGTTGATGTTCCTAACATAATGAGCAACAAACGCCGCAACACTATTGAGCTGCCAGGACAGCCTAAACAGGTTGTTTTTGAACGCAATCAGTTGCTTTACGTCGCTTTCACACGTCCTTCCAAAAGACTATTTGTGTACGAATAATTAGGGGTTAGGGCTCGCATCTCCACATTTGCTCATATTTACTTATTGAGATCATGACAGCATTAACCGCAGTAGATACGGCTTTAGAAAAGCCTCACTATGATCACCTTATTTCCGAAGGGTTTACCCCAGAACATATCTGGAGTATGGAACAGAAAGGAGTTTGTTCATACTCTAAAAATAAAGCCATGACAAAGGGCTTCAAGGTTTGGGCAGACGATCACTGGGAAAGTTCATCAGGTTTGTATTTTCCTTTTACCCAAACTTTTGGGCAGATAAGATGCGATCAAGCTCTCAACCGTGGAGGGAAACCAACGAAGTATCTTACTCCTTGTGGAGCTAAAACACAGCCTTATTTACCCAGCGACTGTAATGTCATCACTGAAGGATGGAAAGATGCTGAAAGGCCTAATCAAGCTGGCTGTTCTTTCAAAACTGGATGTGTAGCAGGTGTCAGCCACATCAAAAAGGCTTTACCTAAAAACGGTGGACATGTTGTTTTATTTGATTCTGATGGATGGCAAAACCCTAGCGTAGCAAGGAGCTTATTAAAAGCAGCTATCCATTTAAATAGCAAAATACAGCTAGTGCCAGAGATTGAAAATGAGCCTAAGGCTGGACTTTGTGAATACTTCAAAGTTGGTTATTCAGTGGCTGACTATGAAGAGCTGATTTCTAATGCTCTACATCCAGACCAGTTTATTTTTGAATGGGCACAAAGGTTTAAACATTACCCTAGCCAGCTAAAGGCTAAATGCACTCAGGTTGCCACTCTATATACACTCCACATCGGTCAGGTAGCTTAAATGAGACGGATATCGATAGCTGAGACTGAGGTGCTGCTAGATGTTATTCAGCGATGCTCTGGGCTCTCTAAAATCAATTATTCAAAAGTGCGACGCAGCATCACTGAAAAGATAAAGCTGTCTCGGTATATTGCCAGAAACCAAAAAACAAGACAAAAACAAAAAACTGATATTTATTATGTCGATCCTTGCGTAACCATTGAAATGCATCTGTTCAAAGTTGTTTTTGAGGAAAGCGATACCAAAATCTCAATTGTTGAGCAAGCTTTTCGTGAGTATGACCCAGACAAAGGATATTGGCGGACATTAGATGATTTGTTGGTTAGACAAATGATTCAAAATGAAGCCGAAAAATCTTATAAATTGGTTGGCAAAGATAAGCAGCGACGCTATCAAGGCAAGCCTACATTCATTGACAGCGCTCTCAAATTTGCTGCCACCAAACTTTATAAGCCAAATGTTATAGAAAAATCTCACCTTAGAGCATTTCAAAACGGAACAGTTAATTTGAAGACTGGGCAGCTCAGCGCTCATTCTTCTGACGATTTTCTCACAAGTTATATTCCATACAATTACGTGCCTGAATCTGAATGCCCTCAATGCATGCTTGATTACATTGCATCATCTATGGGCATTGAGGCCGTTGATAGCGTCAGAGCCGCTATTAGTATGATTTTGGATCCTACCGCCCCTAATAAGTTCGTGCATGTAGTTGGCCCATCTGGGAGTGGTAAGGGAGTTTTGGGGCGATTAATATCAGCCATGTTCAGCCCTGAATCAGTCACTGTTGATAACAATTTCAAAAAATTGAGTGAGCCGGATCAAAGGCATCAATATCTTCAAGGTTGTTCATTATTTTATATCGACGATATCACTGAATATGTGGGTGGAGAGATAGCTAGTTTTTACACTTTGGTTGAGCGTACGCCTATGTCTGGGCGCTCATTATTTAGCAGCAAAGCTTATAACACCGTATTCAACACAAGATATTTAGTTTGCTCTACTGGCCCTATTCCGCTGCGTTCTAGCGCATCTAAAGGGTTGCTTCGCAGAGCATTCCCATTGCCTACTCAAAAAATTAGTGTCGCCGAGGACCCAACCTTAGAAACCACGCTTAAAGAACATATCGCTGAAATTATTAGCTGGGCTTTAGCAATGAGCAAACAATACCGAAACGCTATCATCGCTAATCCCGGTGACTACAACATGAGCACCCAGCTATTACTTGAAGAGACTGACCTAGGCTCAAACTCGGTGCGTGGATTTATTGACAGTTGTTTACTCCCTACACAGTTAGAGCGACATCCAGAAGCTTCTATCACCAGAGAAGAACTTTATATTGCTTACAAAGAATACTGTTTAGCTAGCGGTCTAAAAGCATTGGGCAAGCCTACATTTCAGGGACAAATGAAATTGGCTATTCCCGCCCACTATTTACCTAAAAGACGAATTACCAAAAATGAACCTGGATATGATTCTGACTCCAGAAAAATGCTTAAACCTGCATGGGTAATGCTTCAATTAGATCCTAATGCTTTTAAAGACAGGTTTAATGATTTTGGTGAATCACAAATCAAAATCAAAATCGATTCTTTACCTGAAGGAAACATAGAAATATTCCAAAAATGGGAAAGCAAAAATAAAAAATTTCATCCGTATCATGAGACTGACTTTGAAGTTGGATCCGATGGATCCTCCGATGAAAGTCAGAGTGGGATCCAAAAAAATAACGAATCCTCGCCGTTTGAGTGCGATGGTAATGATGGTTTCGATGGATCCATGGCAATTTCAAAAATCGCGCGAGAAAAAAACGAAAAAATCGAAATCGTAGGACAGTCAGAGACAACTGTCACAGATGCTACATCTTTGTATTATGCCACGAAGCACAAACTGTCACACGATTTCGAAAATAAAAACGTTCCCTGTAGGGGGGTCTCTAAAGTTGCTGGAACCATCGGATCCATCGGTGACAAACGAGATACCAATGGTTTCAGAATTGGATCCAACCCCGACAGTCCTGGATCCAACGACCAGGACCCGGATCCAAGTCTTCTCAAGTTAGACACGGTGAATTCTCATGATGAGAATTTAGAGTCTCACACGTTTGACGTTTAATTAATAGGTGAAAGGATAAAAGTATGTACAAGTATTGGATTTTTGGATTTGGTAAACATTGGGAGCATGTTTCATTAGAAGACTCTTTAGGTGTTTTAGAATCAAAACTAAAAAAACGATGGGGTGAACATTATAGGCACGAAAACTATTTACATAAAAAGCAGATTTTAGAAGAATACGGTTTTTTGTGGATTGATCGTTTAATAAAAATAAAGAAGGTATAACAGCATGTTTTTTTCAAGCGACTTAAAAGCATGCGCTAGAAAAGGCGAGTTTGTGACAATTCGCGGCAGTTCAAGTTATCACTTGCCTTATGAAGTTGCACGCAGATTTAAAAGAAAGGACAAGCTTGATCAGGTTTATTTTGAGCTTGTTAACGAGCTAGGGGCTGTTATGGAGCCCAAAAAAGTCGAAGTTTTTTCATTCTGGCCCGCCGAAGGTGACACAGTCCTTTTTTCAATTCGTGAATACCTGGACTGGCTGGTTGAACAAAAAGGGGTGCAAGCAAATCTTGGCAATTATGGAGCAATGGCCCAAATTCAAAAACGCCTCAGAGCTTACGGAGCTGACAGCCAAGGTTTCGGCGGTGATGTTACTCAACTACTTCACAAATACAAACTTATCCAAGTAGAAGGTGATTTAGGGGTAGTGAGCTACCACGGCGAGAATATTAAAGCTCCACTGAAAGCTTTGGCTGTTATTCAAAAGGAGGATGGAAGAATATGCCATTGAGATACGCAGGCATCGACCCCGGCAACAATGGCGGCATTGCTCTAATGAACTTTGCTCGCGGTAAACACCGCATAGTGGAAGCGTTTAGCATGCCAATATTTAGGGAGCAGTTAAAAGATAAATGCAAGATCAGAACTGAGCCTGATTTTGATGAACTCATAGCACTGTTTGGTGAGCTAAAAAAGTATCAGCCTGCCATTGTTTCCTTGGAGCAACTTTGGGCACAGCTGGAAAGTGCTCAGACAGCATTTAGCTTGGGGGGCTCTTATAAGCTTCTTAGGGGGTTGCTTCACACCCACGGGTTTGCGTGCTGGAATACTCGTGTCGTAGGGGATAAAGAGCCTTATTACATCCTCATTCCCCCAGGCCAATGGAAGCGCTCACCCCTTTACCGTAAGTGGGGGCTGTGGGGTGCTGGGGATAGTTCTAAAGATATTTCGATTGACATTGTGCGGGGGCTGTTTCCTGAGGACTTTGAGGCAACAATTAGGCCGTTGAGGAAGGGGTCAAAGACGCGTCGAAATAAGCCTCATGATGGGCGTTCTGATGCTGCTTTGATTGGCCGTTTTGGGTTCGAGATGATGCAAGAAGAGGTGGCAGCCCTAAGGGCTCCGCTTTGTATGAGCTAGGGCGGGAAGGTTGGCATTTTAATAATATTTGGCTCGGGGTGACTTGCGAAAATCAGCGTACTGCCAATGAGCGCATTCCCCTGCTCTTGCAAACGTCTGCTGCGGTTCGGTTTTTGAGTTGTGAGCCATTGCTAGAAGAGATAGATATTAACAAAGCAATGTATCCAGAGGGCGGCAATAGTTTCTTTGGTTTTACTGATGGGTTTGGCTATGAAGCGTTTATAGATCAAGTGATTGTCGGCGGGGAGTCTGGGCCGAAAGCCCGCCCCTGTGACCTCGAATGGATACGATCGTTAGTCAGGCAGTGCCAGTATGCCGATGTCCCAGTATTCGTGAAGCAGCTGGGCAGCAATCCTAAGATTCAGGTTCACGGTTGCCACCAACCTCCCGCTAACTGGTGTGATTTTGGGTCTACGGGCAAAGGCAGCAATCCTGATGAGTGGCCTGAAGACATTCGAGTGAGAGAGTTCCCCCGTGATTTAAATCTGTTGGGAGGGAAGTGAGATGAGAACCTACAAACTCCAAAGTGAGGCTTTCGTTTTTGAGCTGACAACGCTTAGACCGGCAATGGCGCGTCAGTTGCGTTGTATGGCAAGTGAGGGAGATGGGAGAGCTTTTATTTTTGAAGGGAAGCTGGTGGTCACTCGGGTCAGAGATGGCCCGCGCAGAAGGAGGATAAAAGTCAACGCGAGTTAATTATTTGTTGTTCTTGGAATAAATAATGTCTGAAAAATTTGTGCAACTAGAAACCCTTGCCAAAGGTGCGATCATGGAAAAGTTCGAGCTTGAGTTTGCAAAAGTGTTGGGGAACATCATTGACCCAAATACAAAGCCAACGGCAGCGAGGACGATCACCATAAAGCTGAAAATTACGCCTTTTGACGATCGCCAGGGTGCCCGCTACGTAGCATCTGTGAGTAGTTCCTTAGCTCCTCATGATGATGTCGGCGGCACAATGCTAATCGGCTCAAGTGGTGGCATTGTCGGGGCTGTCGAAAGAGATGGGGCGGAAACTCCAATTATTCAGGAGATCAACCGCCGCGAGAAAATTTTTGATAATCAAGGAGTGAATGAATAATGGTTGATGCAACAAGTGCAGTGGTTCAGGCAATTCAGGGATCAGTATCGGGTGCTCCGGTCCAGCTAGGAGAGCTTGAATATTTCACAAAGGCGGTCTATCTCCCTCCAGCAGAGCCCCTTGTCGATACCCTTGAAATCCATACGCTAACAGGTTTGAAAGACTATTGTGAAAACAATAGCTCTGACGTTGAGGGGCTCATGATCCATGCACTTATGGCCCGCCTTCGGGCCAAGCAATTTACTTAGAGGCTGATATGGAAAGCGATTTCATTTTTAAGGTTGGGGCATTTGCCATTTCTAACAGCCCTTCAGTCATTAGCCGCCAGTATGACGGTTATACGTGGAAGCGTATCTGGTGGAGATTTTGCAAGAGGGGTAACCGCTGCCGGTTTGGTATGAAGATGGCAAAAGCTAGGCCAAAAGATTGTGATTATATCGATGATCTCATTAACCGAGGCGGTGAGATTATCGAAGAATACGAATGGGCTAGTAAAGATTCTCTAGTTCATGAGTTGGAGGTACTGATCAAGAACGCCGAGATAGGCCAGGGGCGCGTCGTTTTTGGTATGCGGATTTGCTTAGACAACTTTGTTGATCCTGAAAAGTCCTATTTAGATTGGCATTCAGACGCTGCAGAGGGGCTATGGCTAAGACAATATTTTGGCTGGCTGTTTAAGTTGTTACGTGCGATCGGCTGGACGCCCTGGGAGGATGACTGATGCAGAAATTGTTAAGTAAAGTTGTTGCCCAAATCGATCGCAGCCTCGCTCTGATCCTAGATGGCTATCTCCCCGATCTATCATCAACCCGGCTGGCATTCCCTAAAACTTGGCGCAAGCCTAATACTGGTTGCCCTGCTTGGCACGATGCTGCTGGCATAATTGATAGGGCAAATGATGAGTGGTTCTACCGTGGCTCGGATGTTAGCTGGATGTCTAACGTGCGTTACCTTTGCCAGATCTGCGGCGCTAATGCAGAGCCTTTCTATTACCCAAAATATTCTGAGAAAGAGCAGCCTATATTTGCTGGTTACTATTGCTACGATAACGCGTGGGGAGCTGGATTCTGCAATAGTTGTGGGGAATTTTGGGGCGGCATCGAATCCTTTGATTTTCCCCAATGGCACGGCAACATCAAAGGCATGTGCGATCGTTGCAGCTTTTCCTTTAGGGATGAGCTGGGCGAGTTCGACGATGAGGAACAGTATTCTTATTGGGAGGGATACTAATGGCTCTCTCCCGCCTTGTCTACAAAAACGATCGCACCTTCTGGATCTCAGGCTACCGCCCAGCGACTCATCCTAAGGGTTGCCGCCCTGGGCAGGTTGCGATCGTCGGGGGCTCGGGGGTCGTTATTCGGGTGGCTGAATCCGAAGTGCGAAGTTCTCAGGCGTCGGACAAGACATTTCATGAAGTGTTTGGGGGGCGTGGTGCAAGACCGCCCAATGGTCAAATGGTGAAGCCCAAAGGTCAAATGGTCACTGTGGTCAATGTTAAGAATCACAGTGGCCCGGTGACCTATATCGGTAGAGCCTGTGCCGGTCGCAAGGCATCGCCATTAGCCAACCCCTTCAAAATCACCGCAACCCAAAACCGTAACCAAGTCTGCGATCGCTACCTCCATGAAGTGCTCGATCCAGCAATGGACTCCGAGCATGGCCCTGTCTGGAATGAACTCAATCTTCTAGCCGATCGCGTGCGCAATGGAGATCGGCTAACCCTAGGCTGTTGGTGCGTTCCCGAACGGTGCCATGGTTACGATGTTGCGGCAGCTATAACTGAGCTTGCCAGGACTGCACCGCAGCCTAAACCGAGGGTTGTAGCTTCATCTAAAAAGGAGCCTACTTCATCTAAAAACACTGCGCACCCTACGCCGACCCGTGCAATAACTCTGCATAGGCCATGGGCATACGCGGTTGCCCACCTTGGTAAATCCATCGAGAATCGCACCTGGAAATGTCCGTTGCGCCCTGGTGAGTGGCTTGCAATCCATGCGGGTAAAAAGTGGGATAAGGCCGCGCCCACCTGGGTGGAATCTATGGGCCTCGGCACCATGCCGCCAGAAGATCAGCACCCTACTGGCATAGTCGCCGTGGCTCGCTTTCACCGCAACATCACCGAGTCAGATTCACTCTGGTTTGTCGGTCCTGTTGGGTGGGAATTTGACCAAGTGGTTGCGATCGATCCAATTCCTGCTAGGGGTAAGCAGGGAATTTGGGGATTATCCGGTGAGCAGCAAGATGCTTGCAGAATAAGTCTTTCTAAAACCGCATAATGAGGAACTTATATGTCTGTTGAACACCTGAAGAATACTGAGAAAAGAAATAACTGCGATCGCATAACTAGATTGAGAGAATCTCTAGAGACTCTCCAAATCGCCCAAGAAGTTGGTGAGCAGGGCTACTTGATCACCAGCTCAGAACTGGCTGATTTGATGGAAGTCAATGCCAGCGCAGTAACCAGTCGGGGTGACTATTGGGCATGGCGTAACTGGACGGTTTCCAGGATCCGCCGCGAGGGCAATCAGATCCTATGGCAACTGGAGAGAATCGACGAGTAGCCAGTAGTAGTAGGACAGGTTCGATTCCTGTCCCTGGCATTCCCAAAAGGGATTGTTCGTTGTATTGAGGAAATTATGAGCATTTTAGACAGATACGTAGGCAAGTATGCGATCGTCCGCAGTCGCAATGAGGGCATAAACTTTGGGCAAATTGATGCTCTTGATGACACTGGAGTGATCTTAAAAAATTGTCGTCGGCTTTGGCACCACAAACCTCTAAGAAAAAATATGAGTTGGTACGAAGGGGTTGCACTCTCAGGGCTTTCGGAAGATTCAAAAGTCTCGTCGGCGGTTCCTGAAAAGGCGATCGTTGAGGATTACTCAATCACTCTGATTGAGGACGAAAAAGTGATTGATAACATCAAAAAAGCTAAATCTAATGAACAATAATTTATTGATCAAATACATTGGCTCTGGCTATGGCGATGGCGATGGCTCTGGCTATGGCGATGGCTCTGGCGATGGCGATGGCGATGGCGATGGCGATGGCTCTGGCTATGGCTAAATAAAAGCGCTCATGCTGGAGTAGCGCCCAGCACCTTATCTCAATGAAGCACAGCCATGACTGAAAAGAAAAAATGGATCGCACCCAAAGTAACTAAGCTATCCACAGAGGATAACTGCAACTGTCCCAGGTGCACGGCTAGGAGAAGGTTAGAAGCCCACGCGGCAATCTATAGTCTAGACCTGCCTGTCTACTTTCAACGTACAATGATTGGTAAGAAGGGACTAAACTGATGGATCAAAAGATTTTCGATCAGCTTCTGTCAATTGTTGAGGAGACTAACAATCGGCTTAAGGAAACAACTGCTACTAATCAGCAGCTGTGCGATCGGGTTGAGTATCTATCGCAGCAGGTAGAATCCTTGGAGCAAAAGATCTCCTTGGATTTATACCCGCACGTTGATAAATACACAGTGGCTCAAATCCTGAATATCTCGGCTAACACAGTCCGGACAAAGCACAGACAATGGATTGAGGGCGTTCACTATATCACCGTCTCTCCTAGGGTGGTCAGGTACAACCTCAAACTGATAGAGGACTGGATCAAAAATCGCGGCGATGCTACTGCGCATCGTCGTGCGATCGAAAAGTACCAAAGCTATGTCGCTCGACGGGTGGCATAGCTAACAGAGCCGCCAACAACTAAGCACTAAGGGGATAATATGGATCGATGTGGTCTGACAAAGCTGCTAGAGGAGTTAGGCGAACTTGCCCAGATCTCGGCCAAGAAATCAAACTATATGCATACTGATCAGCACCCTGATGGGAATGGGTCTATGCAAAGCCGCTTAGAAGATGAGATGGCCGCTTTAACATCGGCCATCGACATTGTTGTCAATTTGCTAGCCTTAGATGAAGAGAGGATTTCGCAACGTCGCTTAAAAAAGTATAAGCTTTTCAAGAAATGGAGCGAGTCCGAATTCTGCGATGGTGTCCGCATAAATTAAAACCCGATCTCGGGTTTTATTTAATTAGGGGGCGTAAATAGCTGCCGCCGTTTTAAGGCTTAGCCACTCCCATTGTGCAGCAATGATGGGCGGCCTCCTTTTGATCCGCTCTTTGGTTTCTGCCACTAGCAAGCGGCGGCGTGGCTTGAAGTGCCCTACCAAATGATGCTTCAACTGAAAGATTGCATGAGGCTTGCCATACATCGGCAATTTATTTTTTGTGCAATATGTTTTGTATGCGGATTGAAGATTTTTTGTGGAGAGTGCAGGGGCCTCTGGCAGGCTTCCTGGCTCGATAATAGTGACGCAATCATCAATAAATTGCTTTATCGCTGCCTGCTTCGCGAGATTTGCATCACTACTTTGTGCGGAGGGCCGAGATTGAGATTGATTACGAATTGGCTGCTGTACTGAAGAGGCTGCTGGCCTTTGGCCTAAAGCAGCCCAGGCTAATCTTTCATCGATTTCTGCGAGTTGGCGTAACTCTCGAAGGCGCTCTACTTCGAGCCTGGCATCTGCTTGATCTAGATTGTGCTGAAGAGCTGGAGAAAGCTTTTTCAATTGGCGCTCACACTCTAAAAAATAGCGACGGATTTCACGGGCCTTCTCAGTGCCTGCCATCATGCCCAGCGACTTGAAACAGTCGATTGTAAGTACGATGTGCTCGCTAGGCCGCCCACCTTTTGAGTTTTGCGGAAGGCTCCGCAAAACCTGAAAGTCAATGCTGTCAATAAAACCAGCAGCAAGAAGAGCTTTTTTCGCATCACTCTTTCGGCTATATCCAATCCATCGCCAAGCGCTGTCAAAATCTACTGGGAAGCTGTCTTTACATTGAATCAATGCTGTTGCCAAAGTTGCAGTGAATTCCATTACTCCCCCTCTGATTCCAGTAATTCTTCGACCCCAACATCCTTTAATGTCAAGCTCAAAGCCTTGCACAGCTTCTCTAAAGTCTCAAAACTAATCGAATTTTTTCTATCCTTCGCCAGCTCATACCAGAATGCAGTTGATATCTCAGCTTCCTTGCATATCTGAGTGATCGATTTCTTTGATTTTTCAGCAGCTTCTTTGAGCTTTACATGCAAATCAGAGACATCCCATTCCTGAGTGCGACGGACTTTCATGAGCATAGACATGACTACAGTCCAATGATCGCTAACTACAAACCGATAGTAAACCTTTTACCTTAAAATAGCAAACCGCAAACTAGCGGTTGACAAACTACAAACCACTAGTTTACAGTTTATTCAAGAGAGCGGCACCGAACCCCTCTGGCACCTAGCCCACGGGCAGGGGTAGACCGGGGGAAGGCTTAAGTCGCTCTCAACCACAACAAAGCCCGCTGCCTTCCGACCAAGAAACACACCACCACAACCACACCGAGGACACCACAATGCTTACTCAATCCCAAGTCACCGAAATTTCCACCGCCATGAAGCAAGCCGCAGCCTGGGTTGTACGCCAGTCTGATTCGCCGCTGACCGCCCAAGGTAAGGCCTTCTATATCACCCAGGCCATGAAGCGCTACAGCATTCCTCACGGGGTTGGGCGCTGCCGCAAATTGAATGCGGTGCTCGATCGGCGCTACGCCCGGTGACATTCCAGAGCTGGGCATCTCAATAAACTGCTCACAACAAAGCCCGCTGCCTTCCGACCAAGAAACACAGCGGGCCAATGCAAACCCTTAAGCAGGACTTACCTCATGACTTTAGCACTACACAAGAATCATGTCGTTTTGACCGCCATTCGCGGCGACGCATCCCGTACCGAAATCATCGAAACTCAGAAAGCTAATGACGAGCCTGGGTTTATCGCTGAGCTGTTGGGCAAGATTCGAGAGTTATTTAGCGGGTGGCGTTTTTTGCTGGTTAAGGAACCCGCTACCCAATCCACTCCTCAGCCTCCGGTAAAAGAAGCGCCCGAATTCACCGCGACTATCACCGGCTTCGGAAAGGCGTACATTTCCAGAAATCGCCACGGACACTACGGCCACCGAGTTCAGAACGTTTACTTCACAGTCAACGACTGGGGATGGCGTGAGAAGGCGCTGTTACTGACTTCCGATTCCCGCCAGCTTAGAAAAGGACAGATCATTCAGGCGAAGGGCATCGATGGAGTTTGGTCGCTGCAATTGCCCAGCGTTTCACCAGTTGCCGCTTAATCCTCCCTGCCCCTGGCCGACCGGGGGCACCCGCACTTCACTTCACCAATCAAAACCAATGAATAACGACCAAAAGCGTGAGGCTTTACTGAAGCGCCTCGCCAAGGCCAGAGACGCCCAATTCCCTAAGAAACCAGAAGGGGGTAACGATGCAGCCAAATAAACCCGACCTACTTGACTAGGCCCTAGCCGCTTATGACTTATACGACGTTTTGCAAAGGATGATCGACAGAGTAGAGCATAAAAAAGGTGAGGCCTGGGACAGCGTATATAGCGGGCTATCACAGGCTCAGGCCTATTTGCAGGCGGCTCAGGAAGGAATCCTGTGGGAGCGGCACCGGCTGACGGGGGAGGCTCTGACCATTCTGCCGCCTGAGTAGTTCAAAGATATTGATAAAAAATTCCTATAAGACGTACAGCCATGCCCGTATCGAGTTAATGGCGGATGTCTTTATATCAATATCTTTGTAATAATACAAAGACTTCTGACGTCACTGAGATTATTGCCATGCTGGAATTTACGCCAGACCAATTGAGGGGACTCAACAATCTTCCTCAGCAGTTCCCAGATTTTTCTAAAGCAGAAGATTTTAAACCGACGACATTGTTCTCGGTCAATGATCAGCCTTTTTTGATGGCAGAGGCCACGATTACAGTGTGGGTGATCTGTCGATTTGATGGCCAGAAGTATTCGCCAGGGCCTGAGTACTATTACAGCCCTCAAGCGGCGCTGAGTGCGATCGCAGAGGAAGTGGAAGCCGTAGCTGAGTAGAGCCCCCTTCGCCCTAAATCTTGAATAAAACAGATCAACAACATTATGACTAACATTTTGCCAAACCTAAAAAATGCAATTCTTGCTCATCAAGCAGCCCAGAAGAGATTAAGAGCTGCAAGGGAAGAATTAGCCGAATGTACTGATTCTTTAAATGCTGTGGCTTGTGATGCCGCAAATGCAGGACTGATAAACGGGATAGATGATACCTGCCTGACTATAAACGGACAGCTCTATCAACTCACTATGGATGAAGATGGTTTTCGTTGTTGTGCGCCAATCACTCATGTTGTCCTTGGGTAATTTACCACTTCAAATTAAATGGCAGGGTGCATGCGGGCCTCGATCACCTCATCGTCGTCGAGGCCCGAGAAGATTATTTAAAAAATAAAGCGGAACTGGCGGAGATTGCCAGAAAAAAAGATGACAGCAATCGATAAAATGCCGTACAGTCGGCAAGATGGCTTCGGCTGGTATCTTCAGCAAATTGGCAAAATAAAACTGCTGAAGCCCGAGGAAGAAATTAAACTCGGCAAAAGA
>JAAUXY010022959.1_pt1 | contig 53905 bp, 45 predicted proteins | sample 7278121 | NCBI WGS metagenome assembly JAAUXY01 (sample SAMN14350117, study PRJNA611818) | marine sediment metagenome | isolation source: surface marine sediment (1.8m) | place: French Polynesia: Moorea | collected 2018-08
GCCTCGTTGAAGTAGTGCTCCAGCAGCAGGGGAATGTCCTCGCGGCGCTGCCGCAGCGGCGGCGTGTTGATGCGGATCACGTTGAGGCGATGGAACAGGTCCTCGCGGAAGCGGGCCTCGGTAACGGCGCGCGCCAGGTCCTGGTTGGTTGCGGCGATTACCCTGACGTCGACCTTGATCGAGGTCTGTCCGCCTACGCGATAGAACTCGCTCTCGGCGAGTACCCGCAATAGTCGCGTCTGTAGCGCCGGCGACATGTCGCCGATCTCATCGAGGAACAAGGTGCCGCCATTGGCCTGCTCGAAGCGGCCGATGCGTCGTGAGTCTGCACCGGTGAACGCGCCTTTTTCATGGCCGAACAATTCTGATTCGAGCAGCTCGGACGCGATCGCCGAGGTATTTAGCGCAACGAAGGGCTTGTTGGCGCGCGGACTGTGTTCGTGCAGCGCGCGGGCAACAAGCTCCTTGCCGGTACCCGACTCGCCCGTGATCAACACGGTCATGCTCGAGCCGGCGAGGCGTCCGATCGAGCGGAAGACTTCCTGCATCGCGGGTGCCTGCCCGATCAGGGACGGGATGGCACCAGGACCGGTGCTGTCACCACCGGCAGCGTCGAAGCCGTTCTGGTGTGCCGCCTTGTGAACCAGCTCGACGGCCTCGTCAATATCGAAAGGCTTCGGCAGGTACTCGAATGCGCCGCCCTTGTAAGCCGCGACCGCGTTCTCCAGATCGGAATGCGCGGTAATGACGATGATTGGCAGATTCGGAAGGCTGCCGTGCAGACGTTCGAGCAGCGTGATCCCGCTCATGCCGGGCATGCGCACGTCGGTGATGAGGACGTCCGGAGCGTCGTCCCCCAGCGCGTCGAGCAGATGCTCGGCCCGTTCGAAGCTCTGGGTTTCCATGCCAGCCTGGCGCAGGGCTTTTTCCAGTACCCAGCGGACAGACTGGTCGTCGTCGACCACCCAGACCTGTAACGCCCGGTCAGCCATCCGTTGATGCCTCCTGGTCCAGCGGGATCCGGACCATGAAGACGGTCCGCCCGGGTCGGCTGTCGAACTCGATCAGGCCTCCGTGGCGGCTGATCAGCTCCTGTGCGGCAGGCAGGCCGAGGCCTGTGCCCTCGGGCCGGCTCGTGACCAGCGGATAAAACACGGAGTCCGCCAGTTCCGGTGGTATTCCAGGGCCGTCGTCCTCGATTTCGATGCTGGCAATGACCCGGTGGCGAATGTCGCCAATGGTGAAGTTGGTCGCGGCACGCGTCCGGAGCACGATCGTGCCCTGACCGTCGAGCGCGGCAACGGCGTTGCGAACGATGTTGAGCAGCGCCTGCACGAACTGGTCGCGATCGAGCGCGATCAACGGCAATCCGGGATCGTAGTCGCGATTCACTCGCAGGGACTTCCGGTCTTCAGCCTCGACGATACGAACGACGTACTCGAGAAGTTCATGAACGTTTTGCGGCTGCTTGTTCGGCGGGCCGCCGGGTCCGAGCAGCGTGTCGACCAGTGCAGCGAGTCGATCCGTCTCGCTGATTACGACGCTCGTGTACTCATGCTGTTCGGGGTGCTCCAGCTCGCGGGCCAGGAGCTGGGCCGCACCGCGAATCCCGCCCAATGGGTTCTTGATCTCGTGTGCGAGCTGGCGAACCATCTGCCGGCCCGCGCCGTGCTGGATGAGCAGCGCATTTTCGCGGCTGATCCGCGAGCGTCGCGTTGCATCGGTCAGTTCCACCAGCAGCTGGTCGTCGCGGTAGGGTGAGACCCTGCAATCGACGATTCGCTCGTCGGGATTGACCTCGGTCGGTGCGAGCTTCAGCTCATTCGCGTAGTGGTCGCCCGTCTGGCTGACGCGGCCGAGGATGTCGCCGAGTTCCGGATCGTCGTCGAGAAGCTGGAGCAGCGACTCGCCACGGGCGCGCTCTTCGGAGATGCCGAGCAGATGCTCGGCTGCCGGATTCAGGTAACGAATCAACAGCGCGCCGTCGAGCACGACGATGCTGGTACTCAGCGAGTCGAGAATTGCGTCGGGATTTTGCGTCCTGCCGCCGGTGTCATCGTGACCGGCGCGTTCGTCGTCTAGAAGTTGACCGTGTTCTGCTGAACGTAGAACCGGTTCGTCTCGCTCCGGATCATGAGCTTGCCGCCCTCGTCCAGGATCTCCGCCTGGATGTTGTGGACTCCACGCCAGACTTCGTCGATCTGGAAGCTCAAGCCGCTGACCATCCGCGGCTGCCCATCGAAATACACCCGCACCTGGTGCCCCGGCTGTAACGCCGGGCTCACCGCGAGCGATACGTTCAGGACGCCCTCGATGTTCCATAGCGTTTCTTCAGCGGCCGGCGATGAGATCGCCAGTGATTCATAGGCAAACGGCTGCTGGGTCGTTGCCTCAGGCTCGTCAGCGGCCCGCGCGGGCGAACGTCGGAGGTTGGTGACGTTGGCTTCGGGGATCTGGATTTGCTCTGCTCCCGGTCGCGGACGATCGGAGAAATGGACAACGCCGTCCTCGTCCACCCAGCGGTACGCCTGGGCGAACACGGCAGTCGCGGCGAAGAGGCTCGCGACCAGCAAAATTGCACGTTTGTCCATAGGGTTAGCATAGCAATCCAGACCCCGTCGAGGCCAGTGAAGGGGCGGCGAAAAACGCCGCCCAGTTCACAGTTTTGGCGCTTTTACAGGCTGTAATACATGTCAAATTCGACCGGATGGGTCGTCATGCGCAGGCGCGTGACGTTCTCCATCTTTAGGTCGATGTACGCATCGATCAGGTCGTCGGAGAACACGTCGCCCGCCTTCAGGAAATCACGATCCTCGTCAAGCGCGACCAGTGCCTCGTCGAGCGAGAACGCGACCAGGTCGAGTTCTTTCTCTTCCTCAGGCGGCAGGTCGTAGAGGTCCTTGTCCATCGCATCGCCCGGGTGAATCTTGTTAATGATTCCATCGAGGCCCGCCATCATCAGCGCCGAGAAGGCGAGGTACGGGTTCGCCATCGAGTCCGGGAAGCGAACTTCGATGCGACGCGCTTTCGGGTTGGCTACGTACGGGATACGAATCGATGCCGACCGGTTACGGGCCGAGTACGCGAGTATCGTCGGCGCCTCGAAGCCGGGAACGAGTCGCTTGTAGCTGTTCGTCGCCGGGTTCGTGAACGCGTTGATCGCCTTCGCGTGCTTGATGATGCCGCCGATGTAGAAGAGCGCCGTGTCCGACAGTCCGCCGTAACCGTCACCCGAGAACAGGTTTTCGCCATCCTTCGACAGCGACTGGTGAACGTGCATGCCGTTACCGTTGTCGTTGACGAGCGGCTTCGGCATGAAGGTCGCCGTCTTGCCGAACGCATGAGCGACGTTGTGTACGACGTATTTCAGGATCTGTACTTCGTCAGCCTTCTGCACCAGCGTGGCGAACTTGACGCCGATTTCGCACTGGCCTGCGGTCGCAACTTCGTGGTGATGCACCTCTGTAACCAGGCCCATGTCCTCGAGGGCGAGACACATCGCGGAGCGAACGTCGTGCAGCGAGTCGACCGGCGGAACCGGGAAGTAGCCGCCTTTGACGGTCGGGCGATGGCCGGTGTTGCCGTCCTCGAGCGAGCGGTTGGTGTTCCACGCGCCTTCGTCCGAGTCGACCTTGTAGAACGCGCCCTGCATGCTGTCATCCCACGCAACGCTGTCGAATACGAAAAACTCGTTCTCGGGACCGAAGAACGCCGTGTCGGCGACGCCGGTCGATTTCAGGTAGGCCTCGGCGCGCTCGGCGAGCGAACGCGGGCAGCGATCGTAGCCCTGCATCGTTGCCGGCTCGACGACCGTGCAGCGAATGTTCATCGTCGTTTCTTCGGTGAAGATGTCGAGAACGCTCGTCGCCGGGTCCGGCATCAGGATCATGTCCGACTCATTGATACCCTTCCAACCGGAGATCGACGAACCGTCGAACATCTTGCCTTCTTCGAACAGGTCTTCATCGACCGTATGCGCGGGCACGGTTACGTGTTGTTCTTTGCCTTTCGTGTCCGTGAAACGAAAGTCGACGAATTTAACCTCATTCTCTTTGAGGCTGCTCAATACCTCTGCGGGCGTCATGTGGATTACTCCTCCGGTTGTAAGCGTTTATCTCGGCGGCCATTGGCGCCGCGGTTCCCTGTCGTTTGCAGCATTTGTGCCAATTTGGTGCCACTCACAAATGTCTGAAATAATTAGAGTTTCTATTGAAACACCACGAGCGGCTGCACTATATGTGTGCACGGCCCCTTGGTGGTGCACCATACTAGTGCATCACGCCCGGCGGCGCACGGGAAAACGACGTATCCGCCGCGAAACTCGTTATACTTCGCGCCTTTTAGCGACCCCCAAAGCCCGATGACCAGCGATACGGCGCGACCGCGCCTGACCTTCCAGGACCTGATCCTCACGCTCCAGCAGTTCTGGGCAAAGCAGGGCTGCGTGATCCTGCAGCCCTATGACAAGGAGATGGGCGCCGGCACCTTCCACCCGGCGACGTTCCTCCGTGCGGTCGGGCCCGAGCCCTGGAGTGCCGCCTACGTGCAGCCGAGCCGGAGGCCAACCGATGGCCGCTACGGCGACAACCCGTTCCGGCTGCAGCACTACTATCAGTACCAGGTGGTCATCAAACCGTCCCCGGACGATATCCAGGACCTTTACCTGGAATCGCTGAAAGCCATAGGCATCGATCCGACGATTCACGACATCCGCTTCGTCGAGGACAACTGGGAGTCGCCGACGCTGGGCGCATGGGGCATCGGCTGGGAGGTCTGGCTGAACGGCATGGAGATCACGCAGTTCACCTACTTCCAGCAGGTCGGCGGCCTCGAGTGCCGTCCGGTCACGGGCGAGATCACCTATGGCCTCGAGCGCCTCGCGATGTACCTGCAGGACGTCGAGAGCATCTTCGACATTGTCTGGGCGGACGGGCCGCTCGGCCGGATCACCTACCGCGACGTCTACCACCAGAACGAGGTCGAGCAGTCGAAGTACAACTTCGAGGAGGCGGACGTCGACGCATTGTTCAATGCGTTCGACCACCGAGAGCACGACTGCGAGCGGCTGATCGAGGCGGGCCTCGCTCTGCCCGCCTATGAGCGCATGCTGGAGGCGTCGCACCTGTTCAACCTGCTCGATGCCCGCCAGGCCGTGTCGGTCAGCGAGCGCCAGCGCTTCATACTGCGCGTTCGGACGATGGCGCGGGCCGTTGCCGAGGCGTATTTCGCAAGCCGCGAGGAGCTCGGCTTCCCGATGGTTGAATCCGTCAAGGCGGCCGCCGGAGCGAGCTCATGAGCGCGGACTTTCTCGTCGAGATCGGCACCGAGGAGCTGCCGCCGAAGGCGCTGCGTTCACTCATGGAGGCGTTTGCGGAGAGCCTTGGCGGCGCCGTTGCCGATGCGCGCCTCGAGCACGGCGACGTTCGTGCTATCGCCAGCCCACGTCGGCTCTCCGTAATCATCGAGTCGCTGGCCGACGGCCAGGCAGATCGCAAGGTGGCACAGAAGGGGCCGCCGGTCAGTGTCGCCTTCGATGACGATGGCAATCCGAAGCCGGCCGCCGAGGCCTTCGCGAAGAAATGCGGTGTTGCCGTCGCCGAGCTTGGCCGGACGAAGACGGACAAGGGCGAGTGGCTGACCTACGAACTGGCGGAGCCAGGCCGGACCGCCGCCGAACTGCTGCCGGAGCTCGTCGAGCGAGCGCTTTCTGAGCTGCCGATTCCACGGCGCATGCGCTGGGGTGACGGCGACATCGAGTTCGTGCGGCCCGTGCACTGGGTGGTCATGCTGCACGGCGACCAGGTGATGGACGCCGAGATCATGGGTGTCCGCACCGGCAACGTATCCCGCGGCCACCGATTCTTGAGCGACGGCGACGTGACGATCGAGAGTCCCGGCCAGTATCTCGAGGCACTCGAGGAGCCCGGCTACGTCATTGCCGACTTCGAACGACGCCGTGAACTCGTCGCGAGCGGGGTCGCGAAAGCGGCCAGCGACGCGGGCGGCAGGATCGTCGACGGCGAGTTGCTCTATGACGAAGTAACGGCGCTCGTGGAATGGCCGGTGCCGGTCGTCGGCACGTTCGAAGACAAGTTTCTCGATCTGCCGCGCGAAGTCGTCATCTCCACGTTGACCGGCCACCAGCGTTATTTCCCGGTCGAGGATGAGAACGGCGAACTGCTGCCACGCTTCGTCACGGTCGCGAACCTCGAAAGCAAGGACCCCGAGCAGGTACGCGACGGTAACGAGCGCGTTATCCGGCCACGGCTCGCGGATGCCGCGTTCTTCTGGGAGACGGACCGTCGCAATTCCCTCGCCAACCGTGAGGACGCGCTGCGGGAGGTCGTCTACCAGCGCGGCCTCGGCAGCCTGCACGACAAGGCCACTCGGACGGCAGGCATCGCCAAGGCGCTCGCGGACATGCTCGACAGCGAGGACGCGAACGTCGCCCGTGCCGCAATGCTCGCAAAATGCGACCTGTTGACCGGGATGGTGGGCGAGTTCCCCGACCTGCAGGGACTCATGGGTCGCTACTACGCCGAGCTCGACGGCGAGCCACCCGCGGTTGCGCAGGCGATCGGCGAGCACTACCAGCCGCGCTTCGCCGGCGACGACCTGCCGGCCTCGACCGACGGCCAGGTGCTGTCGATTGCCGACAAGCTGGACACGCTGGCCGGCGTATTCACGATCGGCAAGAAACCCTCGGGCAATCGCGACCCGTTCGGGCTGCGCCGCGCCGCGCTCGGCATCATCCGCATACTTGTCGAATGCGAGCTGGACGTGAACCTCAAGGCGCTGATCGACGCCGCGGCGTTGGCGCAACCCAAGGGCAGGATCGATGCCGCAGAGGTTGCCGCTGAGCTCTACTCGTTCATCACCGACCGCCTGCGCCGCTACTTCCTCGACCGCGATGCGTCGCTCCGGACCGAAACCTTCGACGCCGTGCTGGCGCAGGCGCCGGCCTCGCTCGTCGACTTCGACAACCGCCTGCACGCCGTGCAGGCATTCACGGCGCTCGACGCGGCGGAAAGCCTCGCAGCCGCGAACAAGCGGATCGAGAACATCCTCAAGAAAGCCGAGGTTGACGACCCGGGTGCGGTTGTCGAGAAGCGCCTCACCGACGCTGCCGAAAAGGCCCTCCACTCGGCCCTGGACGGCGCCGCCGCAAAAGTCGAGCCGCTGCTCGCCGACAGGCACTATGAGGCCGCGCTGACCGAACTGGCCGCGCTCAAGGCCCCCGTCGACGAATTCTTCGACGAGGTCATGGTGATGGCCGATGACGAGACGCTTCGAAACAATCGTTTAGCGCTTTTAGGCGCTGTTCGTGAACTTTTCCTGCAAATAGCCGACATTTCGCGGCTTTCGATCGACTAGAAATGGCTCGCGACGAGGCGCCGCTCGTCATTCTCGACCGGGATGGCGTGATCAATCAAGACTCGAAGGAGTTCGTGAAAAATACCGACGAATGGCAGCCTATTCCCGGCAGTATCGAAGCAATTGCCCGCCTTTCGCAGGCCGGGTTCACCGTGGCCGTCGCCTCTAACCAATCGGGCCTCGCGCGCGGCCTTTTCGACCAGGTGGCATTGGACGGGATGCACGTGAAACTCCGGGGGATGGTCGCGGCCGCGGGCGGCCACGTGGACCGGATCGTCGTATGCCCGCACGGCCCCGACGACGGCTGTGACTGCCGCAAACCAAAGCCGGGATTGCTGATGCAGCTGGCTGAGCACTACGGACAGCCGCTCGACGGCGTGCCGGTCGTCGGCGACTCGCTGCGCGACCTCGAGGCCGCTGCCGCCGTAAACGCCCGGCCGATTCTGGTCCGCACCGGGAACGGCAGCCGAACGGAACCGTCGCTGCCGCCAGGCCTCGCCGGAATCGACGTGTTTGATAGTCTTGCCGACGTCGCCGATCACCTGGTAGCCGGGGGCTGACCCATGCTGGTACTCCGTTCCCTCGCTTACAACATCTTCGGATTCGGCTCGATCATCGTTGCTGCGACGATCGTGCTCGTGACGTTCTGGGCACCGTACCGGTTTCACTGGGCTCTATGTGTCGGCTGGTGCCGGCTTGCCGTCTGGGGCGCCGACTTTTTCTGTGGCATCAAGACCGAGGTCGAAGGCGTCGAGAACCTCCCGGATACCCCCAGCGTCATCATGATCAAGCACACGTCGACGCTCGAGACCCTTTGGCAGGTCACGTATTTTCCACAGACGACCTGGGTGCTCAAGCGCGAGATCCTGTACGCACCGATCTTCGGCTGGGCGATCGGACTGGCGCTGAAACCGATCGCCATCAACCGCGGCGCCGGCAGCACCGCGGTTAAACAGGTCATCCAGCAGGGCAAGCAAAAGCTCGAAGAAGGCGTCTGGGTGACGATCTTCCCGGAAGGCACGCGCATGCCGCCGGGCGAGACGCGCAAGTACGGCATCAGCGGTGCGGCCCTCGCCCGCGAGGCCAACGTGCCGATCGTGCCCGTTGCCCACAACGCCGGCGACATCTGGACCCGGCGTTCATTCACGAAACGCCCGGGAACCGTTCGCTTCGTCATCGGTCCACCCGTAGACCCGAGCGGCCAGGACCCGAAAGAGACCAATCGCATGGTGCAGCGCTGGATCGAGGACAAAATGCTCGAGATCAGCACGGTCTACCAGGAAAAACACGGCGCCCCGGCCCCAACATCTTCCGACGACTGAGAGATTCATGACAAAACGGCTGAATGGCGTCCTGCTCGCCATGCTCTGCATTGCGGCCGCTGCCTGCAGCGGCGACACGGAGACAATGGTCGCGCCGTCCGAAGAGGGCAGCGCGCTCGACCTTGTGACGATCGAGCAGCTCAAGGCGCACTATGAGTTTCTCGCGGACGACGCACGTCAGGGCCGCATGACCGGCGAGCCCGGATACGACGAATCGGCGGACTACGTTGCCGCCCAGTTCGAATCGATCGGCCTCGAGCCCGGTGGCGAGGAGGGCGGCTGGTTCCAGCAGGTGCCGCTCGTTTCCTACCGCGTCGACACCGAATCGACGCAGGTCATCACGCACCGCGATGGAATCGACTCCACGCTCAAGTACCGCGACGACTACGGCATGAACGGCGACAAGGTCCGCGAGGAAGATACGATTCGCGCCGAGGTCGTCTACGTCGGCTTTGGCGTGCACGCACCCGAACTCGGCTATTCGGATTACGACGGCGTTGACGTCGACGGCAAGATCGTCGCGATGTTCGGCGGCGCGCCCGCGATCTTTCATCACAACGAGCGCGCGTACTACGCGTCGTCACGTACCAAGGCGACCGAGGCCGTTGCGCGCGGGGCCGTCGGCGCGATCAGCCTGCGCTCGCGCAAGGCCCAGAGGAACATGCCGTGGGAGCGCTTCAAGAAGCTCACCGGCACGCGGCCGGGCATGGCCTGGATCAACCTGACCGGTGAGGCGAACGACTACTTCCCCGAGCTGCGCGGTTCGATCACGATCAGCGCGGTAACCGCGACCGAACTGATGGCGGGTACGCCGATCAGCTTCGAGGAGGCGCTCGACGCCATCGACGATTCACGAGCCTCGTCGACGCCGCTCGGATTCGAGGTCACGATGGCGCGGCGGACGAACCACCAGAACATCACGAGCCCGAACGTCATTGGCATCGTTCGCGGCACAGACCCCGAACTTCGCAACGAGTTCGTCGTTTACTCAGCGCACCTCGACCACCTGGGCGTCGGCGTCGAGGAGAATGGCGATAGCATCTACAACGGCGCCTATGACAACTCTATGGGTATTGCGTTGATGATCGAAACGGCGCGCGCCATTGCAGCATCGCCACCGCGACGCTCTGTACTGTTCGTCGCCGTCACGGCCGAGGAACGCGGACTGCTGGGCTCCGATTACTTCGCGCACTATCCGACGGTGCCTAGCGATTCTATCGTCGCGAACGTCAACCTCGACATGCCGCTGTTCCTGTCACCTGTAGCGGATCTCGTCGCTTTCGGCGCGGAACATTCGTCGCTGCAGGCGCCGACCGACTCGGCCGCGCAGGCCGAGGGTTTCACGCTGTCACCCGACCCGTTCCCGGAAGAGAACATCTTCATCCGCTCGGACCAGTACTCGTTCGTGCGCAAGGGCGTGCCTTCTATCTACCTGATCCCGGGCTTCGGCTCGCTGGACCCGGAGGTCGACGGCGAAGCGCTGTTCCGGCACCACCTGCTGAACTACTATCACCGCCCGTCGGACGACCTGTCGCGGCCGGTGCACTGGGAATCCGCTCGACGTTTCGCCCGTGCGAATGCACGTATCGGGCTCAACGTCGCCGACGCCGATGAGCGGCCAACGTGGAACGAGGGTGACTTCTTTGGCGAGCGCTTCGGCAGCTCGAGAGGCGCCGGCGGCGGCTAGTCACTTTGGAGGTGCAGCGACGTCTAGTCTCTCCGGTGGGCCATATATGCGCTAGCAGATACATATAGACGGTGCTCCTGTCGTGCTGTATAAGCCGAGGAGAGGTGAAGCCGAAGAGCCTCGAGTCCCAGTTATTCGAACCAACACTATTGGCAACAGCAAATGTCTCGCGACGAAGGTTCTGCAGCAAGAGTCCCGAAAGTAGCCTTCGGCGTAATTTTGATTGTTGCGGCTGGATTGCTGTACACCATCTTGCAAAAACCATTCAGCCCAACGACACGGCCAGAACCGGTACTAGACATCAACAAAGCCCGCGGCGTTGGCAACGAAGACTTGGCGGCGACCGAGGAGGAGGAGGTCGCAAAGCTCGAGGAGCTTTTCTTTGCAGAGCCCGTGGAGGGCCGAAGATCGTGGGAGTTAGAGCACGGCTATTATCGTGAGCTCCCTTCCGGCCCTGGGATCGTTTACCCAAGCCATTCCTACGAGAGCCTGACCACGGATTCCCTAGAAGACCTCGTTGACGCGAATGACGCGTTGGCAGCAGCTGTTCTTGCCGATCGATTTGTTGGGTCTCTAGATCCCGCCGTCGTCCAGAAAGGCCTCGACCTGCACAAGCGGGCGGTTGCACTGGGATCGAGTTACTCCGCCAACATCATTGGTTCGCACTACATAAGCAAAAATATTGCGAGCGACGACCCGTCAAGTACCGTCGAGAGGTTTACCGAGGGTCTTGCTTGGTTTCTTGTTGCCGCCGATGCCGGGGACCCCGGAAACAGAATGGCGTTCTACCTGCAGGTCCGCGACAGAGACGTTTCAGCAGAGGGATTCGCAGCCGTGTGTGCACGAGCCGAAGAAATAGCTGGAGAAATTGACGCGGTTCGAAATAGCGTAGGGCTCAAACCGAGGAAGGTTGATCCAATGCCGGGCTTTGAGGATCTTTCCGGAACACCGCGCAAGTTTTCTGATCCTTGCAGCTTGATGTGATTCTTTCTCAGAACCGGGGGAGAGCTTTGCGAACACTGACGCTAACCATTGGAATTGCTTTATTCATGGCCTCCGCACAAGTGATGGCTCAGGTTCCGACTCTGATTAGCGGAGATTCAGACCCCTCCGACGGCATCCAAGTCACAATCGGTGTTGTACTCTCGAGGAACCAGCTCAAGCTCCCTGATGAAGCACGGGCCACCATTATTTCTGGCCAAGTCGTGGACATAATGAACACTCACTTTCCGCCTGAGTCAACGCCTGGGGGAGTGTATGACATTCGAGTAATCGCTACTGTCGGGAGAATCCCAGCCATTCAGGTCCCACTGGTGGGTGATAGAAACACCGGGGAAAAGTGGGAAGATATCTTGCCCGGGTCACTCCTTGAAGCGATCGTCGGTCAAGTGTCCCAAGCACCACAAATCGTTGCTCTAAATTTCGACGGGTGTAATGGCTCGTTGAATCTTTTTACCGGAACCTTTGACACTATCACGTATGATCCTGGCACCATTTTCGAGGCCGAGCGCCGATTGGGAGGCTCGTGGCAGCCATGGTACGACGGTGATGAAACATGCTTGCCAAGCCCGACGAGCAGTCCCCAAATGGAGATGCGCGTACGGACACTAAGCATTTTCGGGCCATCCGCTTGGGTGATCAAGGTCGCAGTTGGGAACTGCGGTGGAGGGTCACAATGGTAAAGGTCGTTAAAGTCGCTGCACTATGCTTAATTTTCTTGGGCGGAGTCGCCCCAGCCACGCCTACGCTCGACGAGATAGTAATCTATCGTTCGATTGACGGTGATTTGACCGAAGAATCGAAAACGAGCCTGAAGCGTTTGGCAATTGAGGCCGAAAAACGCGGTCTTATCACTCTTTGGATTACCTTTGATATGGACTTCGAAGGTATCCCCGAGCGCCGTACGAACGAGGTCATCGCACTGGAATTAGCCAACAAGCAAAAGCTCATTGCGTCCGTGGTTTCCATGCTTGGATCGCAGGGGTTCCTCGAGGAAACGCCGACTTCTTTGAGTGAAGCCCCAGGTTGTTTGATTTCAGTCAATCGTAGCGGCCTTTTACAGTTGGCCGAAAACATGAATGTAAAACACATTACGTACTGGCCATCCCGGTAGGGGCGAAGCCCAGTGCTCTGTCAGGTTCGACCGAGAGCCGTGCCCGTTCGCGCCCGAAGTCGCTCGAGCTTTGACGTGTCCGGCGCGGCGGGTTCCAGTTCGAGCAAGCGGCTTACCGCGGTGTCGAGCGATTCGATGGCGGTTCGTGAGTCTTCGTCGAGCTCTACAGTTTCACCCTCGGTGTAGTCGTCGAGCAAAAACTCGAAGTCACCGACCACTGCGCGATACATATGCGTGGCCCTGTCGACATTGCCAAGTCGCTCCTGGCAATCAGAGTTGGCGAGCATCGCCGGACCTACAATGTGGTGTTAGTGCGAGCAGACGGCAAGGACCGCTTTCGCCCACAGCGCACTGGCATTCTCTGCCCGTTGTAGCCAACCCGACCGCTCAAAGTGCTCGTACAGCGCGCAGCTCAGGTCAGCGAATCCGACCCCTTCCATCCAGTCCGTCGCCGCCATTCCGCCGCGTTTCGGGTAGCCCTTCGCGGCCCTGCGAATGCGATTGATCTCGTCGTTCAGGCGCTCAAGGACGGCGACGACCTGCTCGTCGACTGCGTCCCGGTCAGCGTCGGAATCGACGGGGGTTGCGAGCAGCTTCTCGACGTCCGGCTTGATCGCGTCGAATTGATCGCTGCCGCCGCGACTGAATATCGAGCGGATCCAGCGCCAGACGGACTGGCTCACGCCAGCTCCGGATCGTCCAGGTCGACGAAATTCGAAAGGCCCTGTTTGATCGCGTAGGGCACATAGCCCTTGTCGCGCTTGTAGATCTTCGCCATCGCGATCTGCGTGAAGCCGCCTTCGAGGGACTCGTCGTCGTTGATCAGAATCCAGTCCTCGATGTCTTTCTCCGGGATGCGTTTGCGCTCGACTTTGTCATCGTATTGGCCCACGGGCTGGCTGGCCAGCGAGGTCACGACATCGTCGCCGTCGAACGCGTGCGCGATCGCCCAGACGTGCTCGTTCTCGCCGTAGCCAGTCTTGATCGCGTACTTGATCAGCGCCTCCTTGCGACCCTCAGCGACACCCTGTTTGAAGCGGCCGAGCTCGCGCTGCGCGCGTTCCATCGCGGCGTCCATCAGCGGCTCGTCGTTGCCGATCGCAAGCGGCGGCTGGCCGGGGAACAGGCGTGCAAGTCCGAACAGGCCGAGCGCGACGCCGGCGAGCAGGCTGAGCAGGTAGCCCCATCGCCATTCGGAGAACATCGAGCTCAGCACATCGTAGAACAGGAACAGTCCGAGGCCGATCATGACGGCGCCGAGAGTGCGGCTCAGGATCTCGCGAATCACTTGACGAACTCCCACTCGATAATCTCGTGTACTGGGCCGAGCAGGCCGAAGCCGCGGCGCGGGCCGATGCGTATCGTTACGCGCAGCATCTGGTTGAAATTCGAGCCACGAAGCGAGCCGCGCAGCTTGATTGCGCCACCACGAATCCATAGCTCACAGCGATCGCCTTTGACGGTTCCATGTCGGGCACCGACGACCTGGGCTGTGTCGCCAGTCGCCATTCCTGCAAGGTCTTCTTTACCGGGCGCCTCGTCGAAGGCGGCATGCACCATCGCCGCCGCGGCCTCTTCTTCCGGGTCATACGGCTCCTTGGTCGCAAGGCCGTCCTGGACTTCGTACTCACCGGCTTCCAGGGCCTCGACGTACTCGCGGAAGAAGGTCTCGAAGTCTGGCGCGACGACGCTCCAGGAGCCGCATTCCGGGTCCATCCGGATTACCTGCCCCGGTTGACCGCCCTCGGCGGGCTCATAGTCGAGCGCCCAGTAAACATCACCGTTGCAGACCAGGATCGGCAGCCAGTGCGGACTCCAGGGTAGCGGCCGAACGGGGCCCTCGACGTCGATCAGATCCTCCGCAAGCTGCTCGGCAAGCTCTGCCTCGTTGAACTTGCGCCGCTCCCGCGCGGTGATCTGCAGGAGCATCTGCCAGTTTTCCACAGTCCCTGCCGTGTCGAGATAGTCGCCCATGTCCGCGAACACGCGACACGGCCAGCCGTCATGCTCGCCGTTGTGCGTCGCGAGGCTATCGCGGTATGGCTTCGGTAGCGCGTGACCAAACGCCTCTTCAAGGGCGTCGATCTCGTCTTCGCTGGCACCGGGGTTCAATTCCTTGAGCATTTCGGCCGCATTGTTGGCCTCTGCCCACGTCTCTAGCCGCTGCCAGAGACCTGCAATCGTGTTGGCATCGTTCATTTGCCGTCCTCTCGAGGCAAACAAAAAGGGCGCCCTATGAGGACGCCCTTCGAGTCTAGCCAATGCGCGGCTACCAAATCTTGACGCGTTCCTCAGGTGGGAGATAAAGCGCGTGCTGCTCGCTTACGTCAAATGCCTCGTACCACTCGGGAACATTGCGGACGGCACCGTTTGCCCGGTACTTCGACGGTGCGTGCGGGTTCGTCTGGATCTGGTTCCTGAGCGCCTCGTCGCGGTACTTGTTGCGCCAGACCTGAGCGTAGCCCAGGAATACGCGCTGGATTCCCGTGTAGCCGTCTATGACCGGCGCCTCTTCGCCATCGAGCGACATCTGGTAGGCCAGGAGCCCGATCGTGATGCCGCCGAGGTCACCGATGTTCTCGCCCAGCGTAAACTCGCCGTTGACGTGCAGATCATCGAACGGTGCGAACGCGTCGTACTGCGAGATGAGCTTGCCGGTGCGCTTCTCGAACTCGGCGCGGTCGTCGTCGGTCCACCAATTGCGCAGCTTGCCGTCGCCGTCGAAGGTGCTGCCCGTGTCATCGAAGCCGTGGCCGATTTCGTGGCCGATCACGGCACCGATCGCGCCGTAGTTGACGGCATCGTCAGCCTCGAGGTTGAAGAACGGCGGCTGCAGGATGGCGGCCGGGAAGACGATTTCGTTCAACGCCGGGCTGTAGTAGGCGTTGACCGTCTGCGGCGTCATGCCCCACTCGGTCCGGTCGACCGGTCCGCCCTGGCGCTCGAGCTGGCGAGCGTACTCGGCTATCGTCGCACGCTCCAGGTTGCCGTACAGGTCGTCGGCGCGGATGTCGAAGTCGTACTCGCGCCACTCGTCCGGGTAGCCGATCTTCGGCGTGAACTTGGACAGCTTGTCGAGTGCCTCCACCTTGGTTGCCTCACCCATCCAGTCGAGCTCGTTAATGCTCTTCTCGTAAGCGAGAATCAGGTTGTCGACCAGCTCGCCCATGCGCGCCTTGGCCTCGGGCGGGAAGTGCTCTTTGACGTACACCTTGCCCACGACTTCTCCGAGCGTGCCGTTGACCGTGGTGACGGCGCGGCGCCACATCGGCCGCTGCTCCTCGGTGCCGGCCAGTACGCGACCGTAGAACTCGAAGTTTTGCTTGTCGAAGCTCTCGTCGAGCCGGCTCGCCATGGTGTTGAGCGCAACCCAGTTGAGATAGGTCTTCCACGTGTCGAGGTCCGTGTCGACGATAATGCCGTCGAGCGCGGCCATGTGATCGTTCATCAGGACGACGAGGCCGTCGATGTCGCCGATGCCCGCTTCCGCAATGTAGCCGTCCCAGTTGAAGTTCGGCATCAGCTCGCCGAGCTCGTCGAGCGGTATCTTGGAATAGTTCTTCGCGAAGTTACGCGCCTCTTCCTTCTTCATGTGCGCGCCGGCCATGCGAGTTTCAAGCGCCATGATCGCCTGTGCGGCGGCGCCGGCGTCTGCCTGGCCAGCCATATCGAGCATCTTCTCGACGTGGGCTACGTACTCGTCGCGAATGTCGACGGACTTCTCGTCCTCGTTGAAATAGAACTCGCGATCGGGGAGCCCGAGTCCGGACTGCCACGTGTAGATCATGTAGTACTCGGGGTCTTTCATGTCCGCGTACTGGCCTAGCACGAACGGTACGCCGATGCCGCGCTTGACGGCCGCGGCGAAGTAGACCGCAAGGTCCTCGTAGCTTTCGATGGAGGCGATACGGTCGAGCTCGGGCTGCAGCGGTCCGAGGCCCTTGTCGTTGCGCGTCTCCATGCCGAGATAGGACTTGTACAGGTCGCCGACCTTCTGCTCGTCGCTGCCGACCGGGAAATCGCCGCTCGCCGAGCGCTCGATGATGGCTTTGACGTCTTCCTGAGCGTCGTCGCGCAGGATTCCGAAGCCGCCGTACGTCGCGCGGTCGGCCGGGATTTCCGTGTTATCGATCCACGCGCCGTTCATGTAGCTGAAAAAGTCGTCGCCCGGATGGACTTGCTTGTCCATGTTCTCGAGCGCGAGCCCGGAGACTAGCGTTTCGGCCATCGCCGTGGCTTCGGTTGCGGGCTCGCCGCCCTGCTGCCCACAGGCAGCCAGTGCTATCAGTGCGACAGCAGCTGTCATTAGTCGTTTCACGTTGGTTTACCTCTGGATTACTTCTCGTCTTCGTCAGGTATGAAGACTTCCTCCCCCGGTGCATCGCCGAGGTCTTTCAATTCCTTGCGCTGAGCGTCGGTGATCTCGTAGAACGCCCCGATCGGGCAGCCGCGGATCGTATCGAAACGCGCCCTTAGAACGTTGGTGTCCTGGCGCCGGTCGACCATCTCGTAGGTGAAGTCCTGGCGCCGAAGCTCGAAGCAGTCGCGCCGGAGTTCGACCAGGTAGTCGGCCTTGCGCGTCTTGATGATGACGTAGCGGTCGTTAACGTAGCTGTAGCTCAGCTGCCGAACCCGGATCTGGTCGACGGGCTCGAGCTCGGCGGCGGAGACAAAATCGCGTACGGCCTCGATTTCCTGCGGGTCGTAGCCGGTGGAACAAGCGCCCACGGCGAGTGTCGCGGCGAGGATGAGCACGGGTTTCTTCATTGGGGCTCCTGCGAGTCTCCGTCTTCAGTCGGCGTAGTGATCTGACCCGGATCGCGGCCGGGGGTTTCGTCGAGTGGCGGCAGTTTGTAGATGTTTTCGATCCGGCAACCGCGAATCGTATCAATGCCGGCGCGAATTCGCCCGCGGATACTGCGGCGATCCGCCATGTCGGCGAAGATATCCGGGGACCTGAGTGGGCGACAAATGGTCTCGAGCTCCAGCAGGTAGCGGTCGCCCTGGCTCTCCATCAGCACGTACATGACGTTGATCACCTCGTAACGAAGCGGCTCGATGTAGCTCAGCGAGAATACCTTTTCCGGCTGCACGGTCTGCAGGTAGATCTTGGTTTCCTGCACTTTCGGCGGCAGCTCGTCGAACTCCAGCTGTTCTTGCTCGAATAGCGCGCAGCCGGACAGCAGGGTCGTTGCGATGCATCCCGCGATCACCGCGCCACCCGATGAAAGTGCGGGCATCACGTCGCGGGACCGCTGCGGCTTTCGTACAGCGCCTCGATCCAACGGACGACTCGCGGGTGGTCCTCCGACCACTTGTCGATGTCCGCTCGCATTCCCGGGGTTGCCTCATCGTAATTGATGCGGACCGCGTCAGCGCGACCGCCACCATAGTTGTCCGGCTGCAGCCATAGGCCGCTGATCGCCGCAAAGGCGTAATCGGTGTAGTTGAGCTCGTCGCCGCCGAGTATCGATGCGCGGCCATCGGCGAGTTTCAGGTCGACGTCCGCAAGCAGTTCGTCGATATGGTGACGCGATTTCTCAACGTGATCGGGCGTGATGCGAAACGACCGGCGGATGAGCGAGGCCTGCACGGGAAACAACAGCGTCAACAGCCAGCGCTGCCACCCGGGTACATCCGGACTGTTCGCACCCCAGGCTTTCAGGGTCAGCTCGCGATCGACGAGCAGGTGATGGTAGACCCAGACCTGCAGGTTGGCGCCGTAGCGGTCGATGCGTTTTTCGAAGTCGATACGGTCGGCCGTGGGTTCGAGGTGTGCCGCCCGCTCGCCGAGTTTGCTGCCGTAGGCTCCCCAGAGGTAGCGCAGTATTTCGGGCGAGTTGCCGATCTGCGAGCGCACGGCGCCGGTGCGGAAGTTCAGCCGCGGCACCGTTCGGCCAAGGTAGAACGCGCCAAGGGTGCCGCCAGCGGGTCGTTCCGTGTACTCGATGCCGGCGACGTCCTTGTTCCAGCGCACTTTTTCGACGAAGTGCGAGGCCGAGATTGTCTCGAGCTCGAGCGCCGGCCGCTGCGCAGGCTTTACCCAGTGGCTCATGACGATCAGCCAGCGCCAGGCCAGCAACAGGATGACGAGCAGGACCGCAGCCGGCACGCTCCATCCATACGCGGCCACGATGACCGGCGCAAGGAACAGGACGATCGTGTGAACGAGCGTACGGTTGAATGGCATGGAAACGTCAGACGGTGAGCTTAGACATCGAGGTTGGCTACCGTCAGTGCGTTCTTTTCGATGAACTCGCGGCGCGGTTCGACCTGGTCGCCCATCAGCGTCGTAAAGATCTCGTCCGCCTTGACGGCATCCTCGATCTTGACCTGCATCAGTCGGCGCGTCTCGGGGTTAACGGTCGTGTCCCAGAGCTGTTCCGGGTTCATTTCACCGAGGCCCTTGTAGCGCTGGATCGACTGCCCGCGGCGAGCCTCGCTCATCAGCCAGTCCACAGCCTCGGCAAAGCTGTCGACAGGCGACTGCCGCTCGCCGCGCTTTACGAACGCGCCGTCGTCGAGCAGGCCATTGAGCTTGCTGGCAAGTGCCATGATGTGCCGGTACTCGTTGGTCTCGAAGAACTCTCGAGGGATATAACGAGTGGCACCGATACCGTGCTGGACCTTGGTAATACCGATGCGGACGCCCTCGCCGTCTTCGTCGCCGCGATCAAGCGACGCCGTATAGCTGCCGCCGTTGCCGTTTTGTACCCGGTCGCCGGTCGACTTTGGCAACGCCGCCGACAGCGACTCGGTCCAGGTCTCCAGCGCGTCCAGGTCCTCGGCGTCGACCTCCGGCAGCGTGGGCAAAACCCGCAGAACGGTCTCATCGTAGCGCCCGGCCAGGCGCTGGATGATGTTCTCAACGGCGATGAACTCCGTTGCCAGTGACTCGAGTGCGGCGCCGGCGAGTGCCGGTGCTTCCGCATTAACGTGCAGCTCCGCATTGTCGAGCGCCGCGTTCATCAGGTAGTTCGACAGCTCGGTGTCGTCCTTGACGTAGACCTCTTGCTTGCCGCGCTTGATCTTGTAGAGCGGCGGCTGCGCGATGTAGACGTGGCCGCGCTCGATGAGTTCGGGCATCTGCCGGTAGAAAAACGTCAGGAGCAGCGTGCGGATATGGGAGCCGTCGACATCCGCGTCGGTCATGATGATGATACGGTGGTAGCGCAGCTTGTCCGGATCGAAGTCCTCACGACCAATGCCGGTGCCGAGCGCCGTGATCAGCGTGCCGACCTCGGCTGACGACAGCATCTTGTCGAAACGCGCCTTCTCGACGTTCAGGATCTTGCCCTTGAGCGGCAGGATGGCCTGGGTGCGCCGGTCGCGTCCCTGCTTCGCCGAGCCGCCGGCAGAGTCACCCTCGACCAGGAACAGCTCCGACAGAGCCGGGTCTTTCTCCTGGCAGTCGGCCAGCTTGCCGGGGAGCCCGGCAACGTCCAGCGCGCCCTTGCGCCGGGTCATCTCACGAGCCTTGCGGGCAGCCTCGCGGGCGCGTGCCGCATCGATGATCTTGGAGACGATCGCCTTGGCTTCGGCGGGATGCTCGAGCAGGAACTCCTCGAGGCGTCCTGCCATCGCATGTTCCACGATGCCTTTAATTTCAGAAGAAACCAGTTTGTCTTTGGTCTGCGACGAGAACTTCGGGTCGGGCACCTTGACCGACAGGACGGCCGTGAGTCCCTCGCGAGCGTCGTCGCCCGACGGCGTAAACTTGTCCTTGCGGCTCGACAGCTCTTTTTCGATGTACGAGTTCAGCGTCCGCGTCAACGCCGTGCGGAAGCCGGCCAGGTGCGTACCGCCGTCGCGCTGCGGGATGTTGTTCGTGTAGCAGAACATGTTTTCCTGGTAGCCGTCGTTCCACTGCAGCGCGGCCTCAACGCCGACATCGTCTCTCATCGCCGTGAAGTGAAACACGGTGTTGTGGATCGGCGTCTTGTTGCGATTCAGGTGCTCGACGAAGGCCTGGATACCGCCTTCATACTCGAAAATGTCTTCCTGCTCGTCGCGCTCGTCGACGAGATGAATACGGACACCGGAGTTCAGGAACGACAGCTCGCGCAGCCGGCGAGCAAGGATGTCGTAGTGGAAATCGATATTCGTAAAGGTCTTGGCGCTGGGCTTGAAGCGAAGTGTCGTCCCCGTGCGATCCGTTTCGCCAACCACGGCGAGCGGCGCCTGCGGCTCGCCGTGGACGTATTCTTGCTGGTGGATCTGGCCTTCGCGATGAATCGTCAGCACCAGGTGTTCGGACAGCGCGTTGACGACGGACACGCCGACGCCGTGCAGGCCGCCCGAGACTTTGTAGGAGTTGTCGTCAAACTTACCGCCGGCGTGCAGCACGGTCATGATGACCTCCGCCGCCGAACGGCCTTCCTCCGGGTGCAGGTCCACCGGAATACCGCGGCCGTCGTCGGATATCGTTACCGACTCGTCGGCGTGAATCGTGACGTTGATGACGTCGCAAAAACCGGCCAGCGCTTCGTCGATCGAGTTGTCGACGACCTCGAAAACCATGTGGTGCAAACCGGTGCCATCATCGGTGTCGCCGATGTACATTCCCGGCCGTTTTCGAACAGCCTCAAGGCCCTTTAAGACCTTGATATTACTGGAGGTATATTCTGTGTCGTCCGTCATGCAATTCTCTCGGGCGGTAACCGGCAAATTATACCAAAACGGGGCCTTTCGAAGCACCCGCGAAGCGGCTAAAAACCGGGGTTTTTCAGGGCCGGGCCTTGCTCCCGAACAGCGTCTGAGATTGGGGCGGCCACGGCGGATTTCGACCGCCTCGCGACGCGGATTCAGGCCGGTGACAGCACCCCGTGTTCCACGTGGAACACGGCGGGATCTGCCGGCAGCCGAAGAGTGTCCGCCTCCAGCGAGGTCACGACGACCTGGGAGCCTAGTCCGGCTATTCCGGCCGTGAGACGGCCCAGCGAATCCCTGTCCAGTTCGGCAGCCGGATCGTCGACCAACAGCAGCAACGGCCGTTCCAGCGCTGTCTGTACTATCTCCGTCGCAGCCAGGATCATCGAACAACCGAGCAGTTTTTGTTGACCCCGGGACACCAGCCGCTTCGCCTGCCGATCATCGTAAACGAGCCGTATGTCGCCGCGGTGCGGACCTACCTGCGTGCTGCCCTGCTGCTGATCCCGCTCCAGGCTGCCGCGCACCGCCTCCTCCAGCGAGAGGTCTACCGACCATCCCGGCCGATACTCGAATCGAACTTCTCCGCCCAGTAACTCACTCGCCTGCGCTTCCAGGGCAGGCTCGCTGATACCGAGCACGTGGCGCCGCGCCGCGTCGAGTTCCGTGGCACGTGCCAGGAATTCTGACGTCCAGGCGTCCACGCCCGCCCCCGCCTTTAACGCCGCATTTCGCTGTTTCAACGCCCGTCGGAAGCGCCGCCAGAGCGCCAGAAACCCGTGTTCCACGTGGAACGCCACCCCGTCGAGGAACCGCCGGCGCTGTTCCGGGCCGCCGCTTACGAGATCGTGAATATCGGGGTCTATGACCTGGACCGGCAGTATTTCCGCGGCCTCCGCGGCTCCACCGCCAGGATCCCCGTCGATTCGGACCGTAAGCCCTTCACGACCGTTACGCATTCCCAGGCTGTGCTGGACGCCGTCGTGCGCTACACGCCCATGTAGCACGAAGCTGTCAGCCCCATGACGAACCAGGCTTGTCACTGGCGCCCCGCGAAACGACTTCGCCCGGCCCAGATACGCCAACGCCTCCAGCAAGCTCGTCTTGCCGGAGGCGTTGGCCCCGTAGATCAGGTTGTACTGTGGATCCGGCTCGAAACTGACGTGTTCCAGGCAGCGAAAGTTGTCCGCCGTAAATCGCTCGATGGGCACGGCCGGTCAGTTGTCTCCTAAAGCCTCATCGGCATGACGACGAACTTACTGTCGTCATTGCCCGGCTCGCGAACCAGGCAGCTCGAGTTGCTGTCGACGACCGACAGCGTCACGTCGTCCCCGTCAACCGCGCCGATCGCATCCAGCAGGTAGTTAACGTTGAAGCCGATTTCGATGTCGTCCCCACTGTACTCGACTTCGACCTCTTCCTCGGCTTCTTCCTGCTCCGGGTTGTGCGCCTGAAGGACCACGCCACTGTCTCGGATAATCAAGCGTATCCCCCGGTATTTCTCGTTTGACAGGATCGCCGTTCGCTGCAATGCGCTTCGCAATACGCCTTTGTCGGAGCTCAACTGATTGCTCGACTCCTGCGGGATCACACGCTCATACTCCGGGAAACGACCATCGATCAGCTTCGAAGTGAAGCGAATTCCGTCTAACTGGATACGAACATGATTAGCACCCAGTTCGATGTCAACGTTACCTTCGCCGCTCAACAGGCGCTGCAGCTCGAGCACACCCTTCCGCGGCACAATGACCTGCTGTTCCGTCAGCGAACCATCCAGCGTCGCTTGGCAAAGCGCCAGCCGATGTCCATCGGTCGCTACCGCTCGCAGGTAACTGCCCGCCGTCTCGAGGAGCATGCCGTTCAGGTAATAGCGAACATCCTGCTGCGCCATCGAAAAGTGCGTCTTCTCGATCAGCCTGCCCAAAACGTCTTGCGGAACCGTAATGGTCTGCCCGGCTTTGATGTCCTCCACCGTAGGAAACTCTGCCGCGGGCAGCGTCGCCAGGGAGAACTTGCTCCGACCCGAACGCACGCCCATTTTCTCGCCGCTGACGGAAACAGAGATCTCGGCGCCATCCGGCAGTGCTTTGACGATATCAAGCAGCTTCCGGCCAGATACAGTGATTTCACCGCCCGTTTCGACATCGACTTCCGTCTTGGCGACGAGCTCGACCTCGAGATCCGTCGCCGTTACGGAAAGTTCTCCGTTCCTGGCAACCAGCAGGACGTTCGACAGTATCGGCATCGTCTGTCGACGCTCCACGACCCCGATCACCGCCTGTAACGGCCTCAGGAGCACGTCGCGCGAAGCGCTCAATTTCATAGGTTCCACCTGTTAATAAATATTGGAAATAGACTATTTATAGTAATTATTAAGCCCGGCAATGCCTGTGTATAACTTTACTAACTCTATTTAAATCAGTAGCTTAGACTAACAAAGTCGGGTTTGAAAAATCGGGATACACGGCTGATGCGCTGTGCGTAGCCTGTGGATTGTTTTTCGCTGCAGCGTTATTCACCGCTTATCCACACTATCCTGTCAAAGTTCTCAACAAATTCAAATAATCGTCATCAACACGCTTGTCCGTCTCGCGCAAGGACTCGATTCGCCGGCAACCGTGCAGCACCGTTGTGTGATCGCGACCACCAAACGCATCACCGATTTCAGGCAAGCTGTGGTTAGTCAGCTCCTTCGCCAGTGCCATTCCGACCTGGCGTGGCCTGGCAATTGACCGGCTGCGCTTCTTCGACAACAGGTCCGCGACGCGGATTTTGTAATAATCCGCGACGGTTTTCTGAATGTTCTCGATCGATACGAGCCGGTCCTGCAGTGCGAGCAGGTCCCGAAGCGCTTCTTTTGCAAAATCGAGGTTAATCGGCCGGCCGGTGAATCGCGAGTTTGCGATCACGCGTCGCAGTGCGCCTTCGAGTTCCCGAACGTTCGAACGGATTCGCTTGGCGATAAAGAACGCGACTTCCTCGGGGAGCTCGACTCGCTCCGCCGCAGCCTTGCTCATGAGGATGGCCACCGAGGTCTCGAGTTCCGGTGGCTCGATCGCGACCGTCAGCCCCCAGCCGAAGCGTGACTTGAGCCGTTCCTCCAGGCCATTGACCTCCTTCGGATAGCGATCGCAGGTCAGCACAATCTGTCGCTGACCTTCCAGCAGCGCGTTAAACGTGTGGAAAAACTCCTCCTGGGAGCGTTCCTTGCCGGCGAAAAACTGGATGTCGTCAATGAGCAGCGCATCGAGCGATCGGTAGGAGCGCTTGAACTCGGATATTTTGTTGTGCTGCAGGCCTTTGACCATGTCACCCACGAATCGCTCCGAGTGCACGTAGGCCACCCGCGCATCGGGCTTTGCGTCGAGTATCGAATTGCCGACCGCGTGCATAAGGTGGGTTTTGCCGAGGCCAACACCCCCGTAAATGAACAGCGGGTTGTAAGACTTGCCCGGGTTCTCCCCGACCTGGCTGGCCGCTGCCCTCGCGAGCTGGTTGCTCTTGCCCTCGACGAAGGTCTCGAATGTGAAACTCGGGTTCAGCCGCGACGCGACGGTGGGGGCCGCGGTTCTTATTTTGGTCGGTTGTGGCCGCGGTGACCCGGAAGCCGCAGGCTCGGCAGACGGCTCCCTGGAGCCGACTTCGACGACCACCTCCGCATCCGCGCCGGCGCCGTTCACGATCTCGAGAATCCGGCCTATGTAATGTTCCTGCAGCCAGTCGACCACGAAGCGGTTGGGCGCCAGAAGCCGGATCTGACCATCCTGCTCAACCGCCTGCAGCGGCCGGATCCAGGTGTTGAACTGTTGCTCGGGCAGCTCCGCCTGCAGATTGCGGATGCAACGAGTCCATAAGCTTGATTCGCCCGGCAACGGAGTCCCCCAAAACCAGCGCCAACAAAAGTGCGCGCTAAGGCACAATTTCAGCGCAGAAAGACCGGGCAGTCTATACGGCTTTTCCCGGCCCCGCCACACGCCTCGCGGCGCCGAATACCCCGGCGAAAACCGAATAATGACGGGCTCTATTGACTCTTTCTGAGTGCCCGCGTACCCTTGCCGCCCTTTCGTCGAGACGGGCCGGATTGCCCGCCGAAATTCAGGGTAAAGGCCAATGAAACGTACCTATCAGCCCAGCAAACTGAAGCGCGCCCGGACGCACGGTTTCCGCGCCCGTATGGCGACGAAGGCCGGCCGCCTCGTGCTTAAGCGCCGCCGCGCCAAGGGCCGTGCCAAGCTGACGCCGTAGATCCACGCGCTCGTCGGACGGCACCCCCAGAAACCGATTTGGAACGCCGCAATCCGTACCGGTTCAGACGCTCAAACCGGCTCACGGATTCTGTGGCGTTTTCGCGTGTCTTTGAGAAGGCTCGCCGCAGCAGGGACCGTTACTTCACCGTCCTGTGCCGGCCGGCCGAAGCGGACCAGGCTCGACTCGGTCTCGCGATATCGAAGAAACACTGCCGCAAGGCGAGCGGACGTAACCGCCTGAAGCGCATCGTCCGCGAGTCATTCCGGCACCACAAGGAAGCACTGAAAGGCCTGGACATCGTCGTCATGAACCAGCCCGCCGCCGCCGAGACCGGCAACCGCGAGCTGTTCCGGAGCCTCGAAACCCACTGGCGCCGGTGCCGCGCCCCGGCGCAAGATAAGAAGGCACATAAAAACTAGGGTCACATGGACAATCAACGACTTCTAATCTGGGGTTTCTTCGCCATCATGGCGTACCTGACCTGGCAGACCTGGATGGAGGACTACGGCCCGCAGCCGGTCCCGCCCGCACCTGCCGTCGAGGAAACCGTCGATCCGCTGGCCCCGGTCGATGACCTGCCCGCCGTTTCGTCGACCGATGACACGCTGCCGGCTGTCGGTACGCCGCAGGCCCCCGTCGATGCGACCATCACCGAGACCGCCGAACCGCAGCCGATCATTACCGTCCGAACCGACGTTCTCGAGATTGAGATAAACCCGGTCGGTGGTGTGCTGCAGCGCGCCGTTGTGCTCCAGTACCCGGTTGCCAAGGACGACCCGGATACGCTGGTCGAGCTCTTGTCTCCGCAAATAGACGACCTCGGGCTTATTCGCTCGTGGCTGCGAGCCGTCGATGGCCAGGCGGCCCCTGACCGCGCAAGCGTCTTTGAGACGACGGGCGAGTCCTTCGAACTCGGTGACGACGACGAGATCGTCGTGCCGCTGACCTGGCAGCACGAAAGCGGGCTGACGGTCGAAAAGCGATTTACGTTTCGGCGTGACAGCTACGCGATTGGCGTCGAGCAGACGGTCACCAATGGCACCGATTCAGCCTGGGTCGGCGACCAGGTGACGCAGGCGCTAAGGCGCTCGAGGGACCCGGAGCGCTCGATGTTCAACGTCGACTCCTACTCGTTCGACGGCCCGCAGGTCTTCGACGGCAAAGGCGCCGAGAAACTCGACCGCGACGATCTGCGCAAGGAAACTTTCCAGATCACGACGGACGATGGCTGGGTGGCCTCGTTGCAGCACCACTTCCTGAGTGCCGTCGTCCCCGCAGAGGGCACGACCAATACGATCCAGGTACAGGTTCGCGACGACATCATGACCGCGAGCGTCATCGAATCGCCGGCACGCAGCATCGCACCCGGCGCATCCGACACGTTCACGCGTACGCTGTTCGTCGGCCCGAAGTTGCAGGCACAGCTACGCGAAGTCCATCCGCGGCTTACGCTGTCCGTCGACTACGGCTGGCTGACGATACTGTCGCAGCCCATGTTCTGGCTCCTGTCGTGGATCTACAAGTTCGTGGGCAACTGGGGCTGGGCCATCATCGGCGTAACGATCGTCATCAAGCTCGTCTTCTACCGACTGAGTGAGTCGAGCGGCCGCTCGATGGCGAAGATGCGCGAACTCCAGCCTCGTATGAAGGCTCTGCAGGATCGCTACAAGGACGACCGCCAGGCGCTGTCGCAGGCCATGATGGACCTGTACAAGCGCGAGAAGATCAATCCGGCGGCAGGTTGCCTGCCGATACTCATCCAGATGCCGTTCTTCCTGGCGTTCTACTGGGTGCTCGTCGAGTCCGTCGAGATGCGCCAGGCTCCGTTCGCGCTGTGGATCACGGACCTGTCCTCGCGTGACCCGTTCTTCATCCTGCCGCTGATCATGGGTGCAGCCATGCTGTTCCAGCAAAAGCTCAACCCGGCGCCGGCCGACCCGGTCCAGGCGCGGGTCATGCAGATCATGCCGATCATGTTCACGGCGTTCTTCGCGTTCTTCCCGTCGGGCCTGGTGCTCTACTGGGTAACGAATACGCTCTTGTCGATTGCCCAGCAGTGGAAGATCAACAAGGTCGTGCACCAGGAGGCGCTCGACAAGAAGTCCGGCAAGGACCGCAAGGGTAAGAAAAAGAAGAAGGAAACTGAGTAGCCGCCGAAGCGGCTACCCGGCAACTTGCTACTGCGCGTTACCGCCCGCGTCCAGGCGCCGCATAAATGAGTCTTCCCCGCCAATCGTGGCACCAGGGAACAACTCACCGGAAATCCAGCCCGTCAGGTACAAAAGCCCCTGCGAGTCTTCGACAATGCTGCCGGCAAACTGCTCGGCACCCGTGCCATCGTTGCGGACGGCCGGGAACTCGCGACGGAACACGACCGCTCCCGCCGTTGTCAGCTTGGTTACCAGCGTATCTGCCACCTCCAAACCCGTTATCGGGTCCGGGTCACGGATGATCCTGCTGTACACCAGTATGCCGCCGTCAGAGGCGACATAGGCCGGCGTGAAGATTGTCGATTCGTCGCCGCCGGTGTCGTCGCAATAGCTCCAGTTGAGCGCCGTTGCATCCGCATTGTAGTTGGCAACCAGGCCGTTGCCGCTGCCGACGAACGGGTCGGTAAAGCCGATCATGACCAGCGAGCCATCGGCAAGCACCGTCGAGCGGTAGTACCGGAAACTGGTAACCGTGCCGCAGGCCGTGGTCGCAACCGACGGTATCTCGCGGGACCAGAGCAGGTTGCCATCGGTGTCGATGCTGGCGATGAACGTACAGCTGTTGCCGCAGCCGCGGGTCGCGTTGTTCGGGTCTTCAAAGAAGTTGCCGGTCAGGATCAGGTTGCCCGCCGCGTCCGGGTCGATGCCGCGCAGGAAGATGCGGTCCGAATCCGTGAAGAACGGCGTCATCGCGTTGAAGGTCGAAGCATCGAACGCAACGGTCCAGATCTCGGTGCCGTCGTCCCCGTCCACGCGAGTGATAACGCTGCTTTGCGCTTCGTCCGTCCAGGAGATGACGTAAAGGTCGCCGTCGTTGCCCAGCGTCGACCAGTAGCCGCTGCTGAACAGGGCGCCGCTGCCAACGCCAACCGGCGCGGTCCATAGCACATTGCCATTGTCGTCGATGCGGTAAACCGTCGAGGTCGATGGGTTCGCTGCAGAGATCGACGATTCCGGGCTCGACGTGAGCAACGCGTAGACACCGTCGCCGCCGGGGTCGGCCAGTACGCTTCGGAAAAACTCGCTCGCCGCCGTGCCGACGCGGTAGGTCCAGACCTCGGTGCCGCGCCGGTCCAGCTTGCGAACGTAGGCGTCACGCAACCCGGCGTTGGCGGCACCATTGATATCCCCGTCGCTGGCGCCACCGAAGATCTTGCCACCGTCCGGCGTGACCATGATGCCGCCAGTCGTCGTAATGTCGTCTTCGATCGTGCCGAACTGCAGGGTGCCGCCCCAGCGGAAGATCTCGACATCAACGGTTGCCTCGACGGAGTCCTGGAACGCGTCAGACGCCGTAACGCCGAAGCTGTCGAGCCCGTCCTCGGCGGGGTCCGGTGTGTAGGTGAAATCGCCGGTGGCCGCGTCGAACGCGGAGACAGTGCCCTTGGTCGGCGGCGTCGTGACCGCAAAAGTGACCGCGTCGCCCTCGGCGTCGGTCGCCGAGACGCTGCCGTCGATTGCAACGATGTCGCTGGTCGAAACGCTCGCACCGGCTGCAACCGGCTTGGCATTGACGTTAATCGTGACCGTTGCCGCGGCGGAGGTATCCGTGCCGTCGGAAGCGGTAAAGGTAAATGTATCCGCGCCGCCGAAGCCGGGGTCGGGCGTGTAGATGAAATCAGCCGCCGTCAGCGATACCGATCCCGAGGCGGGCGGGGTCGCGATTGCAAAGGTCAGCGTGTCGCCGTCGGCATCGGTGGCCAGCAGCGTACCGGGAACGGCGGTGGCCGGATCGGTTGCCACTGACTGGTCGCTGGCAACCGGGACACTGTTGGCGGGCGGCGGCGGCGGCGGCGGCGGCGGTGGTGGCGGGGGCGGCGAACTGCTGCCACCGCCGCAGGCCTGCACCAGCAGACCTGAAAAAAGAATCGTGATTACCGCGCGCAGTCGTGTCCGCATTCGATGTCCCCAAGAATTATTCCAAGGCGATCGAATATAACAATGGGAAATATGTCGCCATAGCTTGTACGAGTAAAACAAATGTGGTCGGCGCCACAGATTAGGTAAAACGGCCACGCACTGGCCGCGAACGGCCAGTCACCGTTTCACTCACGGTCTTCTACTGAGGATCCCCGGCGGCATCGACGCGACGGATAAACGCGTCGCGTCCGCCGATAGCGGCACCCGGCGACAGCTCGCCGGTGATGCTGCCCGAAATGTAGATCAGTCCCTGGGCGTCAACGCCAATACTGCCGCCACCGACCTCTGCCCCGGTACCGTCGCTGCGGGTTGCCGGGAGCACGGTGTTGAACACCTCGTTGCCGGATGCGTCTACCTTGATCACGCTTGCATCCTCGATGGGTAGCCCGGTCACCGGGTCGGGCTCGCGTGAGATGGAGCCGTACATCAGCCAGCCGCCGTCCGCGGTCGGCTGCGCGGGTGTAAACACGAACGAAAGGTCGTTCCCGGTGTTGTCGCAATAAGCCCAGTTCTGCACGGTTGCATCGGCACTCAGGCTCACCATGATGCCGTCGCCTGCGCCGGTGTTGGTGTCGTCCGCGTAGCCGACGACAATGAGCGAACCGTCCGGGGCGATCGTCAACCGATTGAAGCGGACGCTCGAGGACGTGCCGCAGGCAGCCGTCGTCAGCGTCTCGGTCTCGCGGACCCAAAGCGTATTACCGGCCGAATCGAAGCTGGCTACGAAAGAGCAGTTTGCGCAGCCGCGCATCGCGTCGTCGAAGAACGTACCGCTGACGAGCAGGTTGCCGCCCGCGTCCATCGCGACGCTGCGCGGGAAAATGCGCTGCGTGTTCGCGATGAACGGAGACATCGGGTCTGTGTCGGACGAATCGAGGCGACGGTTCCAGACCGTGCTGCCGTCGTCGCCGTCGACCCTCGTCAGCAGTCCATTGACGCTGCCGTCGAGCCATGACAGTACGTAAACGTCGCCGTCGCTTGCGACGTTGCTCCAGTAGGCGGCGTAGGAAGGCACGGCCGTGCCGAAGTCGATAGCAGCGCGCCAGAGTTCGGTGCCAGAATCGTCAACACGGATGATCTCGGCGGATGTCGGGCTGCTGTCCATCGGGTTCGAACCTAAAGTCGCATAGACGCCATCGCCCGACGGATGCGGCAGGACGTTGCGCATGAGTTCGAAGCCCGCGGTCCCGTCCACGAAGGTCCAGGCGACGCCGCCGCGGCGATCGAGCTTGCGCAGCCAGCCGTCGGTTCCACCCGCGTGCGGCAGGCCATCAATCGAGGCGCCAACGTTGCCGCCGAAAATGAAGCCGCCGTCCGCGGCGAACACCAGTCCGCCGGTGAGCCCGAGATCATCCTCGATACTGCCGAACTGTTGCGTGCCCGCCCAGCGGAAGATCTCGACGTCGACCGTCGCCTCGACGGAGTCCTGGAACGCGTCAGATGCCGTAACGCCGAAGCTGTCGAGCCCGTCCTCGGCGGGGTCCGGTGTGTACGTGAAGTCGCCGGTGGCCGTGTCGAACGAGGAAACGGTGCCCTTGGTCGGCGGGGTCGTGATCGCGTAGGTGATCGCGTCGCCTTCCGCATCGGTCGCCGAGACGCTGCCGTCGATGGCGACGATCTCGCTGGTCGAAAGGCTCGCGCCCGTCGCGACCGGCCTGGCGTTGACGGTTATGGTCACCGTGGCTGGCGCCGACGTGTCCGTGCCGTCGCTCGCGGTGTAGGTAAACGTGTCAACGCCGCCAAAACCGGGATCGGGCGTGTAGATGAAACCGGCCGACGCCAATGCGGCGGTTCCCGACGTGGGCGGCGTCGCCACGGCAAAGCTCAGCATGTCGCCGTCGGCGTCAGTCGCCACTGCCGGCACGGACACGGCCGTCGCGGGATCGGTGACGACCGACTGATCCGTTGCAACGGGAGCGGTATTCGCGGGCGGCGGGGGTGGAGGCGGTGGCGGAGGTGGCGAACTGCTGCTGCCGCCACAGGCCTGCAGCAGAAGACCGGAAAAAATGAACGTGATTAAAGCGCGCAGCCGTGTCCGCATTCGAACTCCCCAAAGGCTTTATTCCAAGGCGATCGAATATAACAACGGGAGATAGGCCGCCACAGCTTGAACGACCGAGACATATGTGTTCAGCGGTCCGGATTAGGTCAAACCGCTAACCCAGCTCCGTGCGCACCTTTACTTCACTGTGCAGTGTGCGATGCACCGGGCAGCGATCCGCGATTTCGAGCATCCGCTGACGCTCGGCATCCGTCAGGTCGCCTTCGAGCTCCAGCACGCGCCGGAACTCATCGATCTTGCCGTCTTTCGTTTCACAGTCGGCGCAATCCTCGGCGTGGACCTTGCCGTGGCTGACGCGGACCGTGGCGGACTCGAGCGATAGCTGCTTGAAGCTCGCGTACATCTTGAGCGTCATGGTCGTGCAGCTTGCGAGAGCGGCCGACAACAGGTCGTAAGGCGAGGGTCCGAGATTGGTACCACCGACGGACGCCGGTTCATCGGCAACGATCCGGTGTTCACCGGCGTGGATCTCGGTGCGGAAGCCGTCGCTCCAGGTGCGGGCAACGACCTCGCCCGATTCGGCGGACAAGGTCTCCTCGGTGCTCACATCGATCGCGGGCAGGTAGCGGGTCGCCCAGGCGGCAAGGACGTGACCGGCGTACAGAGAATCTTCCTCTCGCGTCAGCAGGTGGTCGGCCTTATCGAGACTGACGTAGCTCTTCGGGTGCTTGGCTCGAAGGAACAGCGTGCTCGCATTGTCGATCTCGACGACGGCGTCGAGCGGCGCGTGCATGACCAGCAGCGCTTTCCGCAATCCGGCAACCGTCTCGCCCAGCTCGTGTGTCTCAAGATCGTCGAGGAACTGCTGCTTCACGGTGAAGGGACGACCGCCGAGGTTAACCTCGGCGTGACCCTTTTTCTCGAGTTCCGACTCCGCGCCGGAGAACATGTGCCGGACGTGGGTCGGTTCGGCCGGGGAACCGATGGTCGCGACGGCGACCGCGGACGGAACCTGGCTCGCGGCCTGCAGCACGGCCGTGCCGCCGAGAGAATGGCCGAGCAGGATCGCGGGTGCCGCATGCTCCTCCTCGAGGAAACGCACCGCCGCCAGCAGGTCGCTGACGTTCGACGAGAAGTTCGTATCGGCAAACTCACCCTCGCTTTGCCCGAGCCCCGTGAAGTCGAAGCGCAACACGGCAATGCCGGCGTCGGTCAGCGAACGCGAGATGTTGGTCGCGGCCTTCAGGTTCTTGGAGCACGTGAAACAGTGCGCGAACAGCGCATAGGCGCGCGGTGTCGTCTGTGGCTGGTCCAGAATGCCCGAGAGCGTCAGGCCCTCGTCGTTCGTGAAGTTGACTCGCTTGGTCTGCATGTTGGGATCACCTGTGGTCTCATTGGCAAGTATGACCGGTCCAGCCGACACAATTGTTTCACCCGCCACGCCGCCGGGCATCGGCGGCGTCGGCATCGTACGACTCTCCGGCGCCGACGTGCCAGTCATCGGCCGCAAGATGCTGGGGTCATTGCCCGCCCCCCGCATGGCGAGCCTTGCCACGTTCCGTGACGCTCGGGGTCAGGCGGTCGACACGGGCATTGCGCTGTATTTCGCGGCCCCGGCATCGTTCACCGGCGAGGACGTGCTGGAATTGCACGGCCACGGAGGACCGCTGGTCGTCGCGATGCTGGTCGATGCGTGCATCGCGCTCGGCGCACGCCGGGCGGAGCCCGGGGAGTTTTCGAAGCGCGCATTCATGAACGACAAGATCGACCTGGCGCAGGCCGAGGCGATCGCCGACCTGATCAGCTCAGGTACCGACCAGGCCGCGCGTGCCGCGCTCAGGACGCTGTCCGGCGAGTTTTCCACGGCCATCGACGCGCTCGTCGAGCGGCTGACGGGGCTCCGTGTGTACGTCGAGGCCGCCATCGACTTCCCGGAGGAAGAGGTCGATTTCCTGTCGGACCAGGCCCTCGCCGAACGAATAGACGACTGCCGCCTGCGCTTCGATGGTCTTCTCGAGAATGCTCGCGCCGGGCGCGTGCTGCGCGACGGCTATCGCGTCGTGCTCGTCGGCAAACCGAATGCCGGCAAATCGAGCCTGATGAACCGCCTGAGCGGCGAGGACACGGCGATCGTCACCGAGATCGCGGGAACGACGCGTGACGTCCTGCGCGAGAACATCGACATCGACGGACTCGCCGTCGAGCTGGTGGATACCGCAGGGCTCCGTGAGAACCCGGACATCATCGAGAAGGAGGGCATTCGCCGCGCTCGCGAGGCGATGGCGAGCGCCGACGCAGTGTTGTGGATCCAGGACGCAACTGACAAGGACAGGAACGCGCTCGACGAACAGCTGCCTGACGACATCCCGGTCATCGTCGTTCGCAACAAGATCGACCTCGTAGCGGCAGGTAGCGGCGAAGGCCTGGCACTGTCAGCCCGTACCGGCGAAGGCATCGATGCGCTTCGGCGGCAGATCAGCGAACTCGCCGGCTACCACAATCTCGGCGAGGGGGCCTTCACGGCGCGGCAGCGCCACGTCGAGGCGCTCGGGCGCGCAGCCGGCCACTTCAGCGACGGGGTCGAAGCGCTCGAGGCACAGCGCGCCGGCGAACTGCTCGCCGAGGAGCTCAGGCTTGCCCAGCAGGCCCTGGGTGAGATTACCGGCGCGGTGTCTTCGGACGATCTCCTCGGTAAAATATTCAGTGAGTTCTGTATCGGCAAATAGCCGTGAACCCGCTTGGGCACTATAGGGGGACAACCATGAACCGAGTTATCGCAACGGCGGTCCTGTTAGCGCTGGGCTTTTCCGCCCACGCAGAAGGACCGAGCTACAACTACGTCGAAGGCTTCTACCAGCGGATTAACCTCGACAGCGGTTTCGTTGATGTCGATGGCGACGGCTTCGCAATCGGCGGTTCTTTCGAGTTCGGCACGATGTGGCAGGCATTCGCCAGCTACAGCATGACCGACTTTGATTTCAATGTTGATCTCGATGAGTTCGCTATCGGCGCCGGGTTCCATTCGGGCCTTTCGGCGACCAGCGACTTTTTCCTGAATCTCGCCTACCTGCGTGCGGATGCAAGCTTCGGTTTCTTGTCGGCGGACGATGACGGCTACGGCATCGCGATCGGCGTTCGCAGCTTCGTGACGCCCGAACTCGAACTCAACGCCAGCGTCGGCTACGTCGACTTCGGGGATGGGGACGACTACACGTTCACGGGGCAGGGCTGGTACAGCGTGACCGAACGGTTCGCGGTCGGGCTGACGCTCGGCTTCGCCGATGACGTGACGCGTTTCGGGATTGGCAGCCGCTTTTACTTCGGCCAGTAAGCTATTCGTCGGGCGGGGGCTCGTCCGGTGGCGGGTGAAAGGCCGGCGCCGTGATCGCCATCTCCGTTATCTCACCGTAACGTGCGACCTGCTCGCGGATGAGCTCGGCATCGCCGAGCAGCACGAACACGAGTTCGTCGGCCGATGGGTACACGGCGTCGATTACCGTGGCGACAGACTCGGCCGTGACCGCGCCCACAGCGTCCGCATAGCCATCGACGTAGTCGGTGCCCAGACCATAGGCCTCGAGCTGCGTGAACTGCATGGCCAGCTGGGTCGCCGTTTCGAGGCGCATCGGGTACTGACCCAGTACATAGTTGCCTGCCGAGTCGAGCAGCTCGGCGCTGACGCCCGAGTTCTTGAAACGGGCCAGTACGTCGAGCGCCAAATCGATGGCTTCCACCGTCGTGTCGGTCGCCGTGAACGAGCTGATAGCGACCGAGCCGGGCTGCGAAGGTCGCACGAGTCGGGACCGCGCGCCGTAGGTAAGGCCCGACTCGACGCGCAGGGCGTTGTTGAGCATCGATGTAAAGCGGCCGCCGAACACCGTATTGGCCAGGTCGAGCGCCGCGCGGTCCGGGTAGTCGATCGCAACGCCAAGATTGCCGATCCAGAAATACGTCTGGGTTGTGCCCGGTTTGTCGATCAGCAGTACACGCCTGCCCGTTGCCGGCTCCGCGGCGATAACCTCGGCCAGCGGCGTCGCGGCGGCACGCCACTCGCCGAACGTTGCCGCCAGCTGCGTCTCGACCTCGGCGGCATCGATATCACCCGACACAGCGATGATGAGGCGATCGCCACCAACCTGCTGCTCGAAGTAGTCGACGATATCGGCATGTGAAATGTTCGCCAGCGACGACTCGCTGCCTTCGACGGGATTTCCATACGGGTGCTCGCCGAACAGGAACGCGTGGGCATAGGTCGGCATGAGCTGGCCCGGGTCCGAGTCCTTCGCCGCCAGCAGCAGGTTGATCGAGCGTTCCTTGATGCGCTCGAACTCGGCGCGGTCGAGCGTCGGCCGCATCAGCATGTCCGAGAGCAGCTCTAGCATGAGATCGACGTCGCGACTCAGGAACTCGGCCGTAATCGTCACACCTTCGCGGCCGGCCGCGACGTACATGCGCCCGCCAACGGAGTCGATGGCTTCGGCGAACTCGAGACTGTCGCGGTCGCCGGCACCTTTCTGGATCAGCTCGGCATACAGGCTGCCGAGACCATGACGGTCTTCCGGGTCGGCCGCGGCACCGCCGCGCAGGACGATGCTGACGCCAACCAGCGGGACGTCGTCTTTCTGGTTGATGAGCAGTACGGTGCCGTTGCCGAGTTCGACCCGCTGCACGTCGGGAAGAGTGACACCGTCGGCCGCTGCAGTCGCCGCGCCGAGAAGCGCCGCCAGCATCACGATAACCCGGCGGATCACTGCGAAGCTCCCGCCGGTTCTTCGGCCGCGGGCAGCAGAACGCCAATCGTCGCATTGGCGGGCCGGAATACCTGCGCGGCCGCCTGCTGAAGATCCGCGACCGTCACCGCATCGATACGCGTCGGCAGGTCGAACAACAGCTCGTAGTTGCCGTGAAACACCTCGAAGTTGCCGAGCTGTGATGCCTTGCCGTCGATCGTCGCCATTTGCCGCCAGAAATCGGCGAGCATGATGTTGCGTGCCTTGTCGAGCTCGGCCTCGGTGACGCCCTCGCTGGCGGCCTCGCCCAGCAGTGCCAGGAACCGTGCCTCGACGGCCTCGACGTCGCTGCCAGGCGGCAGCGTCAGGTAGAAATAGGCGAGGCCGGGATCGAAACCCTCCGACTGGAAAGCGCCGACGGAGATGGCCAGCTGCTCCTGTTCGACAAGCACCTGGTGCAGGCGCGACGAGTTGCCGTTGACGAGGATGTTCAATAGCAGGGTGAGCGGCAGCGTCACCGGGTCGGTTGCATCACCGGCATGAAACGCGGCGTGCAAGAGCGGTGTCTGCGCGGGCGCTTCGATCGCGAAGCGTCGCGTGCCGAGCTGCTCGGGCTCGACGGTACGAATCTCGGCCGGCGGCTCCTGCGCCGGGATGTCGCCGAAGTAGGTGCGCGTGAACGCGTAGACTTCCTCGGCGGTAACGTCACCCGTAACGACCATGACGCTGTTGTTCGGCGCGTAATAGGTACGGAAAAAAGACTCGAGGTCTTCCTGGGTCCATGCCTCAATGTCGGACGGCCAGCCGATGACCGGAAACTGGTACGGATGCGCGAGGAAGGCCGTCGCCCACATCTGCTCGAACAGCTTGCCGAAGTTGTCGTTGTCGATCCGCGAGCGGCGTTCCGAAAAAACGACGCCACGCTCGCTTTCAACGACGTCAGGATCGATCGCGAGGTTGGCGAAGCGGTCACCCTCGAGTGCGAACACGACGTCGAGGGCCGTGCGCGGGAACCAGTCCTGGTAGACGGTGACGTCGTTGCTGGTATAGGCGTTGTTCGCGCCGCCTGCGGCTTCCATCAGGACATCGAAGTCGCCGGGCGGGACGTTCTCGGTGCCGTTGAACATCATGTGCTCGAAGAAGTGCGACAAGCCGGTGATCCCGGGATACTCGTTGCGACCTCCCGCCCGGACGAAGTTGTAAATCACGACGTTTGGAATATCGGCATCCGGCCAGACGATGACCTTCAGGCCGTTCTCGAGCGTAAAGCTGCGGATCTCGCCGGGCACACGGCTGTGCGTGGGACGGTCGAGGAGCAGCTCCGCGTCGGTCACGCTGGTCACGGCCTTCGTGATCATCTGCAGCGGAGTCCGGTCGGGCCGCGCGAGGTCCGGCAGCAGCCGGTCCGCGATCATCGCCACGCAGGCCAGAACGGTCAGGACGGCGAGTGCCGCGTTGAGCTTCTGGCCGGTCTTGAAAACAATCGACTGGGTCTGGTCGACGTCGACGGCCTTGCGCAGGCCCCTGGGCGTGATCTCGTAGACCCACGCGAACATCAGCGTGCCCGGGAACCCGGCAACAAGCAGGAACAACGTCAGGTGGCTTGTCCACCCCGGCAGCCCGAGCTGCGTCTCCGCGACCATGATCAGCCATTGCAGCAGCGCCGCGGCGACGACGTATACGAACGCGACTTTGAAGACGTTGCGGCGGCGGAGCTCGGACAGTAAAGACATGGACGTTATTGTTGTCGCCGGCTAATGCAGGCGGGCCATCAGGTCTTGAGTGCCCATCTTGGGCGAACGACGGCAATTGTCAACGCCGCAAACTAACCCAGCAGACCCTCGCGACGGTACAGGCGGGCGCAAAGCCACGTCAAAAGGCCGCCGATGATGAGCGTGCTCGTGACCGAAATCCCCACGTGCAGCGGGTCCAGCGGCTCGTTCTTGACCATGTCGACCAGCAGCAGGTGCTGGCTGAGACTCGGTATAAACATGAACTCGAGCCGCGGTCTGAGCGTCAGCAGGCTGACGACGAGGATCGGCAGCGTCGGCGCCAGCAGCACGACGCTGAGCCAGGTTTGCGCTTCCTTGTAGCTCTTCGTAAACGACGCAACCAGCGTCATGATCGAGGCACCGAGCAGGATAAAGGGCGCGAGCAGCAGGAAAGCGAAAACGAGCACGTCGGGGCCGAAGTTCGGCGTCATGCCGAGTTGCTGCAGCGGCATGAAGCGAATCGCGACGAAGAACGACACGAGAGACAGCGCCAGCGACAGCGCCATGAACACGCTGGTTGCCGTGATCTTGCCGAGCATTAGCTTGTCGCGTGTGACCGGCAACGCCAGCAGCGGTTCGAGAGAGCCGCGTTCACGCTCGCCCGCCGTCGTATCGATGGCGAGATACATGCCGCCCATGAGCATCGCGAAAATGAAGAAGTAGCTCATCATGCCGAGCAGGATGCCGGAGCGCCCGGACGGCGTGGATACGTCGACGTCGTCGATGTTAAGGGGCCTTAGCACGAGCGGATTGACGCCGCGCGCCGAGAGCCTGATTGCCGCGAGCTGCTGGTTGTAACCGTACAACGCGCCGCGGACCCGGCGGGCTTCACGGTCGGCCGTCGTGTTGGCCTGGTCTGAGACGACCTCGATACGAGCGGGCACACCGTCGCCCAGCCGTTCGCCGAATATCTCGGGGATGATGACGACGACGTCGTGCGTTCCCAGCTTTACGGCATCGAGCACCTCGGCGCGGCTCGCCGGCGCCTCGGTGACGTTCATGTTGCGGCTCTCCAGGTAGCGGACGAGGTTTGGCGCGTGCTCGGCGCCGAGCACCGGTACGTCGAGCGTCTTTTCGACGTTCGACATCGACTGCTCGATCGACAGGTTGATGACGAAGGCAAACAGGATCGGGCCGAACGCCGGGCCGAGCAGCAGCGCCGACACGAGTGTGCGTCGATCGCGGATGTTGTCGAGGATCTCCTTGAACAGAACAGTGATTACGGTCCGCATTATTCCGGTTCCACCATGCGGATGGCTTCGACGAACGCGTCCTCGAGGTCGTCGCAGCCGGTGCGCTCGCGGATACCGTCCGCGGAGTCGTCGATCGCTACCTGGCCTGCCGCGATGATGACGATGTCGTCGCAGAGCGCGGCAACTTCCTGCATGACGTGGCTGGAGAACAGCACGCAGCGGCCGGCGTCCTTGAGCTTCAGGATCAGGTCACGAAGCGATCGCGTTGCCATGACGTCGAGGCCGTTGGATGGCTCGTCGAGAATCACGTTTTGTGGGTCATGCACGAGCGAGCGAGCCAGCGCGACCTTGGTGCGCTGGCCCTGCGAGAAACCTTTCGTGCGGCGATCGGCAAACTCGCGGATCTCGAGCAGGTCGATGATCGAGTCGACTTTCTCGTCCACCGTATCGCGCGGCAGGCCGCAAAGCGTCGCGTAGTAGGCGATGTTCTCGCGCGCGGTGAGGTGCGGATACAGGCCGGCACCGTGCGGCAGCGCGCCCGTGCGACGCCGCGCCTCGAGGCTCTGCTCGACGACGTCTTGCCCGTCGATACTCGCCTTGCCTTCGTCGGGCTTCAGTACCGTGTAAAGCACCCTCAGCGTCGTCGACTTGCCGGCGCCGTTCGGGCCAAGCAGGCCCGTGATCTTGCCGTCGGGCGCCTCGAAGCTGACGCCGCGGACGGCACGGACGTCGCCGAAGGACTTGTGGATGTTGTCGACGTGGATCATGGCGCAGGACCCGAAAAGTCCAGGAAGAACGGCATGACGAAACTCGACTGCATGCAGCTGGTGTCGACATCATCGAGGCCGGCGTTGCTGATGAAGCGCGCCACGATTCTCGGCATGCAGCCAACGGCGATCTGGCCGTGACCCTGTTGTTCGCCCGTCAGCAGCCAGGCCTTGCGCAGCGAGTGCGCGGCCATGTCGGCGTAGCGCGGTGGCGTGATGGGGTCGGCGGTACCCGACAGCAGCAGTGTCGGGATATCCGTTGCGAGCGGCGCCTTGAAGTCCTCGTCGATCGGGCCCGCGGGCCAGACCGAGCAAATGGCTTCGAGAGCGTCGATCTGCAATGGGCCCATGTAAGTCGTCTCGAGCAGGTCACGGTCGATCATGGCCGGCGTGTAGAAAGGCGTGTCCTCGGTACACATCACCGCGTTGTGCATGCCGAGCGCCAGCGCCTCGGACAGTCCGTCCATGGTCATTTTGAACTGCGCCGCGATCGGCTGCAGATTGCCGTCCGCGGCCTCTGCGACCAGCAGCGGAATCATCGCTATGGAACTCGGCTGATAGGCCAGCAGGCGGACCGCACTTGCGAACTCCTGGCGCCCGAAGCGGACGACTTCAGCCTTGCCGGTGACCGGGTGTGCCAGCTGAACCCTGGCGGGCGACTCGTCCAGCGTTCGCGTCAGCCTCTCGAACTGGGCGCTGAGCTCCGGGAATCGCTCGTTGCAGGCCGGTTCCTCGGCGCAGCGATCGATGATGTTCTGCACGGCCTTCTGTGCCTCGGTCGCGATCTCCGGGCCGATCGATATCTGCGGCGGCACGACGCCGTCGAGCGTGATCGTCCGGGTCGCGTCCGGATAGCGGCGCGCAAAGTGCTGCGCGACGCGGGTCCCGTAGGAGACGCCGTACAGGTTCAGCGCGGGATAGCCGAGCGCGGTGCGGGCTGCCTCGAGATCCGTGACGGCAACGCTGGTCGTGAAGAACCGCGGATCGTGCGGTAGCGTATCCAGGCATTCCGTGACGGCCTGCTTGGTCTCCTCGATCGAAAACAGGCCGTCCACGAGCTCGTCATCGACATCGCAGTCCAGCCGCGCCGAGCCGCCAGTGCCGCGCTGGTCGACGAGCAGGATGTCACGGTTGCGGCGAACCTCTTCGAAGGCCGCGGCATACGCCGAGTAGAACTCCACGCTGCCCTGTCCGGGCCCTCCGGCGATCGGCACGATCGGGTCTGCCTCCGGCTCGAGGTTCAGCGCCGGCACCACCGCGACGCGAATATCGATCGTCGGCGATTCGGGATCCGAGGGATCGAGCGGCCGTTCGAGCATCCCACAACGGGCCTTGATACTCGGGAAAGCGTCGCTGACGCTGATCCGGCACTCGTCGAGATCGAGCGACCGGGCGGGCGGCGAGACGAGAGCGGCAGCCAGCGCTGCCAACAGAATCAAACCGGATCGACGCATAAACCAGACGAGGAACAAGCCGGTATGGCCGGCGAAGCGCGCTATGTTGGGCACTAAGCCCGTGCATGTAAAGCGCCCGAGGGCTAAAATGCGCCGCCCCGGGTGGTCAATCTTTGATCAATGTCAGCACGCTACGACGTCATAGTGATCGGTGGCGGTCACGCTGGTACGGAGGCCGCTCTGGCCGCCGCGCGCGCGGCTGCGCGCACGCTGCTGGTTACCCATCGCATCGACACGCTGGGGCAGATGAGCTGCAACCCGGCCATCGGCGGGATCGGCAAGGGCCACCTGACCCGCGAGATCGACGCGCTCGGCGGCGCAATGGCGCGTGCGATCGACCGCGCGGGCATCCAGTTCCGGACCCTGAACGCGAGCAAGGGGCCGGCGGTGAGAGCCACCCGCGCGCAGGCGGACCGCGAGCTGTACCGCAACGCCATTCGCGACATGCTGCAAGACCAGCCCGGGCTCGACATAGTCGAAGCCGCCGTCGACGACCTGGTCATTGCCGGCGATGCTGTCGGCGGTGTTGTGACGTCGACGGGCTATACGTTTCACGCGAAGACCGTCGTACTGACCGTCGGTACGTTCCTGGGTGGGCGGATCCTGGTCGGCCAGAGCGAGGCAAGCGGCGGCCGGGTCGGCGATGCGCCGGCAATCCGGCTGGCGGAGCGCCTGCGCGAGATGCCGTTCACCGTCGCGCGCCTGAAAACGGGAACGCCGCCGCGCCTCGACGGCCGCACGCTCGATTACGCGAAGATGCAGGAACAGCCCGGCGACGAGCCGAGGCCGGTGTTCTCGTTCGTCGGCCGGCGTGACGAGCATCCCCGCCAGGTCTCCTGCTTCATCACGCGCACGACCGAGGCTACTCACGACATCATCCGCGCTTCACTCGACGAGTCGCCGATGTTCACCGGGCTCATCGAGGGCGTCGGTCCGCGCTACTGCCCGTCGGTCGAAGACAAGATTGTCCGTTTCGCCGACAAGGACTCGCACCAGGTCTTCGTCGAGCCCGAGGGCCTGACGACGAGCATCGTTTACCCGAACGGTATCTCGACGAGCCTGCCGGAATCGGTGCAGGAGCGCTTCGTGCGCTCGATTCCGGGCTTCGAGAACGCCCGCATCACGCAGCCGGGCTACGCCATCGAATACGACTACTTCGACCCGCGTGATTTGATGCCCACGCTCGAGACGCGGCCCGTCCGCGGACTCTACTTCGCGGGCCAGATCAACGGCACGACCGGCTACGAGGAGGCCGGCGCGCAGGGCCTCGTCGCCGGTATCAATGCGGCGCGCCGTGCGCGCGACCTCGACGGCTGGTACCCGGCACGGCACGAGGCCTACATCGGCGTGCTCATCGACGACCTCGTCACCCGCGGCGTCAGCGAGCCGTACCGCATGTTCACGAGCAGGGCCGAACACCGTCTGCTCCTGCGCGAAGACAACGCGGACACGCGGCTGACACCGGTCGGTCGCGAACTCGGTCTCGTCGACGACGAGCGCCTCGCGCTGTTCGAGATAAAGATGTCTGCCGTCGAGCGCGAACAGGCGCGCCTGGAATCGATTCTGCTCAAGCCGGAGCGGCTGAGCGTGACCGATGCGGCCGCGCTCGGGGGCCTCAAGCGAGAGACCACAGCGGCGGCGCTGCTGAAACGACCCGAACTCGGCTACGCCGAGGTCGCGGCCCTATCGTCCGTCGGCAGTCTGGACGAGAACGAACTCGCCAGCGCGGAGCTCGTCGAGCAGGTGACCCTGCAGCTCGAAACGCGCGCGAAGTATGCGGGCTACATCGAGCGGCAGCAGCGCGAGATTGCAAAACACGCCAACACGGAACACGTCGGCCTGCCTGACGATATCGATTACTCGGCGGTCGATGGCCTGTCCATCGAGGCGCGCCAGCGGCTGGAACGCGCTCGACCGGCGACGCTAGGCCAGGCATCTCGGCTCGAAGGCATGACGCCATCTGCCGTGTCGCTACTACTGATCCACCTTAAGAAACGCAGCTTGAGGAAAACGGCATGACTCGACTTCGCTGGCTCACCATCACCGTGTTTGCGCTGCTCGTGAGCGCGTGCGCGGACCACGACGCCGGCCTGTCGGTGCTGAAGCGCGGCCTCGGCACCGAACCCGAATCGTTGGACCCGCAGATGGCGCGCAGCGTGCAGGCTGCCGATGTGCTGCGCGATACCGGCGAAGGTCTCGTCGGCTACTCCGCGGACGGCCGCGTCGTCGCCGCGGCCGCGGAAAGCTGGGAGATCTCGGAGGACGCCCTCGAGTATACGTTCACGATTCGCGAGAATGCGCGCTGGTCGGACGGCGTGCCGCTTACCGCCGAGCACTTCGTGCACGGCATGCGGCGGCTGGTCAATCCTGACATCGCTGCCTTCTACTCGCAGAGCGTCGCCAGCATCGACAACGCCGCGTGCATCATTGTGCGCGAATGCGACGTAGACGAACTCGGCGTCGAGGCGCTCGACGACAAAACCGTCCTGATCCGGCTCGAGCGACCGGTTCCCTACCTGCTGAGCCTGTTGACGCACCCGAGCACGTTCCCGGTTCGCGCCGACCTCGAGGGCCAAGACCGCGTCACAACGCCTACCGTCAGCAACGGCGCCTACGCGATGGCCCGCCATGATCCTGGCTCAGTGATTCGGCTCATCCGCAACGAGTACTACTGGAACAACGCGGCGACGGCCATCGACGTCGTGGATTACTACATCGTGACCGAGGAGGCGCTGGAGCTCAATCGCTACCGGGCCGGTGACCTGCACATTACGAGCAACGTGCCGCCTGCGACATTCCAGAGCGTCCGCGAGCGGTTTCCCGACGAACTCAAGGTTGCGAGCTACCTGGGCGTTTACTATTACGGATTCAACATGACGCAGCCGCCGTTCAAGGACAACCCAAAGCTCAGGCAGGCGCTGTCGATGGCCATCGATCGCGAAGTGCTGGTCGAGAAGGTCACCGGCCGCGGCGAAGCGCCGGCTTACAGTTTCGTGCCGCCGGGCGTGAACAACTACATCCCGCCGAAACTGAGCTACGCCGACCTGTCGCAGGAAGAGCGCAACGACATCGCACGCAGTCTTTATGCCGAGGCCGGCTACGGTCCCGACAATCCGCTTACGATAGAGCTGCGCTACAACACCTCGGACACGCAGCGCCGCATGGCCCTTGCCATCCAGGCTATGTGGGAGGAGGTGCTCGGCGTCGAGACGGTTATCGTCAACGAAGAGTTCCAGGTTCTGCTCGCGAACATCCGCAAGCGCGAGGAGACCGAGGTATTTCGTGCGAGCTGGATCGGCGACTACAACGATGCGCAGACCTTTCTCGACCTGATGCTGACCAACAGCGCCTCGAACCTGCCGGGCTACGGCAACCCCGCGTATGACGAGCTCATGGTCAAGGCCGCGGAGCAGACGGACCTCGACCGGCGGCGCCTGTTCCTCGAGGAGGCGGAGCGCGTGATGCTCGCCGATCATCCGCTGATTCCGATTTATTTCTACGTCAGCAAGCACTTGATCAAGCCCGAGGTGAAGGGCTGGCAGGACAACATCCTCGATTACCATTACAGTCAGCACCTGAGTCTCGGCGAACCCGACTGAATCAAGGGTTCTGCCCCGGAAACGAGCGGTACCTCTATTGGCGCTGTACATCTTGCGCAGGTTGGTGGGGGCGGTCCCGACACTGTTGCTGGTCATCGTCCTCGCGTTCTTTCTCGTGCACTCCGTGCCGGGCGGCCCGTTCGACAGCGAGCGGGTGCTGCCGCCCGAGATAGAGCAGGTGCTGCTCGAACGCTACGACCTCGACGACCCGGTGCCGGTGCAGCTTGCGAAGTACCTGGGCAACCTGCTGAAGGGTGATTTCGGGCCGTCGTACCGCTCGACCCTGAACGTCAACCAGATCATCGCGCAGCGCTTCCCGGCGTCGCTTGCCATCGGTGGTCTTGCCATGACGCTGGCGCTCGCAGCGGGACTCATGCTCGGCACCTGGGCCGCACTTCGGCACAACTCGCGTCTCGACCGGGTCGTCACGGGGCTGGCGATGACGGGTATCTCGATACCGATCTTCGTCGTGGCACCGGCGCTGGTGCTGATCTTCGCCGTATACCTCAACTGGCTGCCGGCCGGCTGGACCGTTTCGCCGGGACCCGCCAAGTACGTTCTGCCGGTCGTGGCGCTTGCCCTGCCGCAGATTGCCTACATCACGCGCCTGACACGTGCGAGCATGATCGACGTGTTGCAGTCGGGCTATGTGAGAACCGCGCGTGCCCAGGGACTCGGAACCGCGGCCATCGTTCGCCACCACGCGCTGAAGCCCGCACTGCTGCCGGTCGTGTCCTATCTCGGGCCGGCCATCGCCGGCATCCTGACCGGCTCGGTCGTCATTGAATCCGTGTTCGGCATCCCGGGGCTCGGGGAGGGCTTCGTCACGGCAGCCTTCAATCGCGACTATCTGCAAGTCATGGGCATCGTCGTCCTTTACGCGGCACTCGTCGTTCTCCTCAACCTTCTGGCTGACGTGCTTTACGGGCTACTTGACCCGCGGGTGCGCTACGAATGAGTTTCGAAGGCCTTACACTGACGAGGTTGGCCACCAACCGGACGGTTCGGGTCAGCGGCGGCATCATCGCGGCGATTGCTGTCGTGGCTATCGTCGCACCGCTCCTTAGCCCGAATCACTACATGGCGGTGAACTTCGAAGCCGTCCTGCAGCCGCCGGGATTGGCTGGCCTGCACCTGTTCGGCACGGACGATCTCGGCCGTGATCAGTTCGTGCGAACGATGATGGGCGTTCGCGTCACCCTGGTCGTGGCGATTGTCGCGTCGATCGTCAGTCTCGTCATCGGCGTCATCTACGGCGCCGTGGCGGGTTATGTCGGCGGCCGGGTCGACGCCGTGATGATGCGCTTTGTCGATACGCTGTACGCGATGCCGTTCATCTTTTTCGTGATCTTGCTGACCGTTATCTTCGAACGCAATTTCGTGCTGATCTTCGTCGCGATCGGCGCAATCAACTGGCTCGATATGGCCCGCATCGTGCGCGGCCAGACGCTGAGTCTGAAGGAGAGGCCCTTCTTGGAAGCGGCGCGCCTCACTGGCGTGCCGACGATGGCGATCATCCGCCGGCACATCGCGCCGAACCTGATCGGCATCGTCATCGTCTACGTCACGCTCACGATCCCGCAGGCGATACTGGTCGAGTCGTTCCTGAGTTTTCTCGGGCTGGGCATCCAGGAGCCCGAAACCTCGCTCGGCTCGCTTGTCGATCTCGGCGTGGATCACATGGAGTCTTCCCCTTGGATGCTGATCATCCCGGGCGGACTGCTGGCGGTGATCCTGCTTTGTTTCAACTTCCTCGGCGACGGTCTGCGCGACGTCTTCGACGCGAGGCAGTCGCGATGAGCCAGGCTATTCTCGAGGTCGACTCGCTGACGATTGCCTACGACGGCAAGCCGGTGGTCGACGGGCTGACCTTTGAAGTGGCGCCCGCCGAGGCCGTTGGCCTGGTCGGCGAGTCCGGCTCCGGCAAAACGCAGACGGCACTCGCACTGATGGGCCTGCTGCCGGCCACTGCGCACGTTCGGGGCAGCGCCACGCTCGGCGGCGAGAAGCTGCTCGGACGAGCGGAGGCCGAACTGGACGCGCTGCGTGCCCGCCGAATTGCGATGGTATTCCAGGATCCCTCTCTGGCATTGAACCCCTATCTGCGGATCGGCAAGCAGCTACGGCTGATCCTCGAACGCCACGGCATTGCGGACGGCGCCACGGCCACGCGCCGCGCGCTGGATGCGCTGGCGTCGGTCGGACTGCCGGACCCGGACCGGCAGGCGCGGGCCTTTCCCCACCAGCTGTCCGGCGGCATGCGCCAGCGCGTCATGATCGCCGCGGCGCTGATCGGCGAGCCCGACCTGCTGATCGCCGACGAGCCGACGACGGCCCTCGATGTCACGGTTCAGGCACAGATCCTCGCGTTGCTCGAGGAGGTTCGGAAGCAGACCGCCCTGCTGCTGATCACGCACGACCTCGGCGTCGTCGCCGGCCACTGCGAGCGCATGCTCGTGCTGGAGCACGGTCGGCTCGTGGAGAGCGGTCCAACGGAGCGGGTATTCGCGGCGCCGGCGCACGCGCATACAGAGGCCCTGATCGCGGCGCACCCACATCTCGATAAAGCGCCTGCTCTATCCCGGCCCGCGGCCGAGGAGCTGCTGACGCTCGACGGTATCCGGGTCAGCTACCGCGCGCACGGCAGCCGGCTAAAGGCCGTGAACGGCGTCGAACTCGCGCTCAAAAAGGGCGAAACAGTTGCGATCGTCGGCGAATCAGGCTCTGGTAAATCAAGCCTGGTACGCGCTGTCCTCGGGCTCGTGCCGGCCGACGCAGGGCGGCTGTGTTTCCTCGGCGAGGAGCTGTCGCACGAGGTATCGGCGCGTGAGACGGCAACGCGTCGCGAGCTGCAGATGGTGTTCCAGGACCCGCTCGGCTCACTGAACCCGCAAATGCGGGTCGCGAGCATCGTCGCCGAGCCACTCGACGTGCACGAACCGGGCTTATCCGGCACCGATCGTCGGCGAAAAGTCGTCAATCGCCTCGAACAGGTCGGGCTCGATGCCTCCTTCGTTGAGCGTTTCCCGCACGAACTGTCCGGCGGGCAGGCGCAGCGTGTCGCCATCGCCAGGGCGCTCGTGCTCGCGCCGAGCGTGCTCGTGTGCGACGAGGCGCTCGCCGCGCTGGACGGGTCTGTCCGTGAACAGGTGCTCAACGTTCTGAAGGACGTCCAGGCGAACACGGGCCTCGCGATCCTGTTCATCTCGCACGACCTGGGCGTCGTGCGAACGCTCTGTCACCGGGTGCTGGTCATGTACCTCGGGCGCATCGTCGAACTGGCCGACAATGACGTACTGTTTTCGTCGCCGCTGCATCCCTATACGCGGGCGTTGCTCGACGCCGTGCCGGTGGCGGACCCGACAGCGGAAAGGCCGCCGGTGCTGGGGGGCGAGGTTCCCTCACCGCTGTCGCCTCCCGCCGGATGCGCGTTCCATCCGCGTTGTCCGCAAGCGGTGGAGGACTGTCGACAGCACGCGCCAGGTCTCAGGCGCGTCGGTGCCACCGACGTCGCCTGCCTGCGCGCCAGCGAGTACCTGGCGAAGGCCTAAGCTATTGCGTCGCGCCGATCGGCAGCGGGAAGGGCGCCCCGTTGACGGACAGCAGGCCCTTCTTGTATTCCGCAACCATCTCGTAGGCATCACCTTCCTGTTTCAGGATGCCCATCTCGACGGCCTGCGCCAAGTCGGGATTCATCATTGATGCCATGTAATAGATGGCTGTCGGTACGCTGACGTTCGCGTTGAGCTCCGCCGCAAGCAGCAACGAGGTCCAGGTGAAGTCGGCACGGTTGGTCTCCGGCACCGTGAGATCGAGGCGGGTCGACAGGACGCCGGCCGGCAGTGTCAGGTCGAGCTGGTTAAAACGCAGTTCGAAGCCACCGGCGCACAGGTCCATGAGCGAGTCTTCCGCTGCCAGCATCAGGCTGTCCGGATCAGCGCTCGCCGAAACCTCGTCGAGCTGGGTGAGCAGTTCGCCGAACGCGGCGGCGTCAGCATTGCCCAGGTTGAAGTCCATCACGAAGCCCGCGTCACCGACGCCCGGCAGGCCGGCCATGTCGATGTTCATCCGTACGCTGGCGTCGAGGCGCTCGTTTTCGATCGCCGATGCCTGGCTTAACGTGACCGGGCCGATCACCATCGGCGGCATGCTCGGTGTCGTCGTGGTCAGCGAGCCGATGCTTACGTCGAACTCGCCGGTTGCGAAACCGTAGGGCGTCATTTTTACGTCGCCCGCAAAACGCAGATTCTCGAGCTGCTGCTGCTCCCCGGCGTCGCTGATCGAGAGTGTCGGGATTTCACCTTCGAAGACCGCGGTCTGTTGCTGCGGATTCGTCGTCACGCGCAGCGACGAGTCGCTCCATTCGATGTCCTCGTAGCCGCCGGCTTCGAGCTCGTAGCGCGAGCGCATGTCCCCCACCAGGCCGATGTCGGTATAGATTGTGCCGGGGACCTCGGTGCTGGAGCCGTCCTCGAACTCGAGCCGCATCGTCGAAATGGCACTGCCGAGACCGGGCTTCAGCGTGCCCTGCTCGCGGCCCAGCGACGCAAGCGGAACGATGCCGTGGTCGATGCGGGTCTCGACGACGAGGTCTGGCAGCGCTTCGCCGGTTACGACGCTCCGCATCTGGTCGGCGATGCTGATCCGGTGGGTGCCTTCGGACGAGAACCAGCCTCGGTCGAAGCGTTCTGTCTGGATGACGAGATCGGTATTTTCGTCCTCAGCCCACTCGACCTGCTGCTCGACGGCGCGATCGGCAAACATGCCGATGATGCCCGGCGAGACGAGTACGACCAGCGCCAGTACTACGATGAGTACAACGATACTTTTCTTCATGCTTGCCCCCGCGCCGGTGCCCAATCCGGCTGTCAGTCCGCGAATGCTACCATTTGCGGGCGCCAAACCGTGACTCGACGTCTAGAAATTCGACCGCCTTGGCTCTACCATAGCGCCTCCGTTGCCACGGCCTCGGTGCCGTGCAACCCGTCCTTGAGAATCAACTGGTTAAAAAGATGAGAATCGCCGCCGCTATCGCGACGCTGCTAATTGGCTGCGCAATGTTCGCACAACCCGCCAACGCCGAGGGCGACCTCGAGCGCGGCAAGAGGTTGTCCTACACCTGCCTCGGCTGCCACGGCATCGACGGTTACCGCAACGCGTACCCGTCCTACCGCGTGCCGAAGCTCGGCGGCCAGCCGGCGGCCTATATCGTCGCCGCGGTGCAGGGCTATCGCGATGGCCTGCGCGAGCATCCGACGATGCAGGCGCAGGCACACAGCCTCTCGGACCAGGATCTCGAGGACATCGCCGCCTACATGGCAACGCTCGGAACGGCAACCGTCGAAGCGGGTGGCAGCGAAGGCATCGACCTGGAAATCGCCCAGACCTGTGTGGCCTGTCATGGCAGGAACGGCATCAGCGTAGCGCCGACCTGGCCGACGCTGGCTGGCCAGCACGAGGACTACCTCATTCACTCGCTCAACCAGTACCGCAACGGCGAACGTACCCATGCGGTGATGGTGCAGATGGCGGCGGCGCTCACCGATGAGGACGTGAAAATCCTCGCGCGCTACTACGCCAGCCTCAAGGGCCTCGAGACGACCGAGCCCGAGGAAGAGTAGTTCCCGGACCGCAGACGGTGCCGCGCGCGAGCATCATCCGGCTCGACCATGGCATTACGGCGATCGACGCGGAGTACGCCCGGCCCCTCGCGGACGCCAGCCACCTGATCGTCGAGAACGGCCGCGCCGCATTCGTCGATACGGGCGCCAACAACGCGGTACCGTTGCTCCTCGACGCGCTGGCGCAGCACGACCTCGAGCCGGACGCTGTCGACTTCGTCTTCCTGACCCACGTGCACCTCGACCACGCCGGCGGCGCGGGTCAGTTGATGCAAAAGCTTCCCGCCGCCCGCTGCGTCGTACATCCGCGCGGTGCGGTTCACATGATCGACCCGACGAAACTCATCGCCGGCACCGAGGCCGTTTACGGCAAGGAGCAGGCGCGCGAAATGTACGGGACGATCGAAGCCATCGCGGAAGAACGCGTCGTCGCGGCAGATGACGAGCAGTGGTTCGAGCTCGCGGGCCGGCGCCTGCAGACGCTCTACACCGAGGGTCACGCCCGGCATCACTATGTGCTCAACGATCCGGCATCCCGCGGCGTATTCACGGGTGACAGCTTCGGCCTGTCCTACCGTGACTTCGACACCGAAAAAGGTCCGTTCGTGTTCCCGACAACGACGCCGATCGACTTCGATCCCGAGGCCGCGCACGTCTCCGTCGACCGGATCATGGGTCTCGAGCCCGAGCGGGTGTACCTCACGCACTACAGCGAGGTCACGGATCTCGACCGGCTCGCCCGTGACCTGCACGCCGATATCGATGCGTTTAGCGACATCGCGCTTGCGGCGGAACACGCCGACCAGCGTCAGGAGGCCATCCGCGACGGTCTCTACGAACACCTGAACAGGCGCCTCGATGCGCACGGCTTCAGCGCCGATGCCGAGCTGCGTTGGTCGCTGCTCGAGATGGACGTCATACTGAACGCTCAGGGCCTCGATGTCTGGCTGAAGCGCCGGCAGAAGGCCGCGCAACAACGCTGAACGAGGACTCAACGTGGAACGGTTTCGCGCATACCGCATCAACAGGGACGACGGCAAAATCGCCGCCGGTTTCGCCGAGCTCGGGGTCGACGACCTCACCGAGGGCAACGTCGTCGTTCGGGTGAGCCATTCGACGATCAACTACAAGGACGCGCTGGCCGCGACCGGCGCTGGCCGGATCCTCAAGACCTATCCGCTGAACGGCGGCATCGATCTCGCCGGCGAGGTCGTGAGCTCGGAGGATGCGGCCTTCCAGCCGGGGACACCGGTGCTCGTGAACGGTTGCGGCCTCTCGGAGACCGTGGACGGCGGCTACAGCGAGTATGCGCGGGTTGCAAGCGCAAGCCTCGTGCCGATTCCGGACGGCATGAGTGCCTTCGAGGCGATGCAGATCGGCACGGCCGGCTACACGGCCGCGCTGGCGGTTCATCGTATGGAGCAAAACGGCCAGCGACCCGAGGACGGACCGATCGTCGTGACCGGCGCGACCGGCGGCGTCGGCAGCATTGCCATCGACATGCTCGCCGGGCGCGGCTACGAGGTCGCGGCGCTCACCGGCAAGGTCGAGCAGGAAGGCTACCTGCGCGACATCGGTGCGCGCCGGATCCTGCTGCGCGACCAGGTCGACCTCGGCGCGAAGCCGCTCGAGAAAGCCCAGTGGGCCGGGGCCATTGACAATCTCGGCGGCGAGTTCCTCGCCTGGCTGACGCGCACGGTGGACTACGGCGGCAACATCGCGAGCATCGGGTTGGCGGCCGGCATCGGCCTCGAAACGACGGTGATGCCGTTTATCCTGCGCGCGGTCTGCCTGCTCGGCATCAATTCGGTCGACACGCCGCGGGAACTCCGGCTCGCCGTCTGGAACCGCATCGCCAACGACCTGAGGCCGCAGCATCTCGACCGCATCGGCCATACCACGATCCCGTTTGACGAACTGCCCGATGCCTTTCAGGCTTACCTTAACGGCGAGGTGACGGGGCGCGTGGTCGTCGAGATCGGCTGACGAATTAGCGGTGCGCGAGTTTCGTTCTGATCTGGGCGTTTTCGTTTGCACTCACGTATTTCGTGACGAGCGGCCGGTACTGAGGGTCGTCAGGGTGGATGGAGACTGGCAGTTCCTCTGCGACAGCGACGACTTCGATGCTGATGAGCCTCACCACGTCGGTGTCGGCCAACTGCTCTCACGAGATCCGACACTGGCGGAGATGGCCAACCTCGACGACGGACAGGCCCGAACCGAGCCGACCCTGGACCATTTCGAAGCTCTAGCGGCCTTCCCCGATGGTCGACAGCTTCCCCCGAGTCCCCCAAGGGCCGGCGCGACTCTAATCGTGGAGCGTATTCCCAGATCGGCCGCTTGCCCGGAAACGCGCAATGTCGAGCGGCGAGTGACGGGTAGTTTGCACCGAGCGAGTTCGCGCAGCGCTGCCCGAGCGAATGCAAACTACCCGGCGCTCGCCCGTTAGCTAACATCGGCGCTTTTTTGAGCAAGCGGTCGATTTGGGAATGGGCATTCGCGTAGCGTAGAATCGCGCCCCCGCCGGTTTTTTAATGCGGATTAAAACGCGTCCAAGCCGGCACCGCTGAACCCTTAAAGAGGTACCGCGATGAGTGCAGGAGCCCGTTTCCGCGCCGCGCTCGAGGTCGAGCGCCCCCTTCAAATTGTCGGCACGATCAACGCCTACACGGCACTGCTCGCCGAGCGTGCCGGCCACAAAGCCATCTACCTGTCCGGCGCCGGCGTCGCAAACGCATCGTTCGGCCTGCCCGACCTGGCAATGACCACGCTCAATGACGTCTGCGAGGACATTCGCCGCATCGCCTCTGCGACGGACCTGCCGCTGCTCGTCGATGCCGACACGGGCTGGGGCTCGGCATTCATGATCGCGCGCACCGTCCGCGAGATGACCTGGGCAGGTGCCGCGGGCTGCCACATCGAGGACCAGGTCGCCGTCAAGCGTTGCGGACATCGCCCGGGGAAGGCGCTCGTCGAGACTGCCGAGATGTGCGACCGCCTGAAGGCCGCGGCCGACGGCCGCATCGACGAGAATTTCGCGATCATGGCGCGTACCGACGCGCATGCGGTCGAGGGCCAGCAGGCTGCGATCGATCGCGCCGCGGCCTACGTTGAGGCCGGCGCCGACATGATCTTCGCCGAGGCGCTGACGACCCTCGACGAATACCGCCAGTTCACCGACGTCGTAAAAGTACCGGTGCTCGCCAATCTGACCGAGTTTGGCAAGACCCCGCTGTTCACGACC
>JAAUXY010127139.1_pt1 | contig 53830 bp, 47 predicted proteins | sample 7278121 | NCBI WGS metagenome assembly JAAUXY01 (sample SAMN14350117, study PRJNA611818) | marine sediment metagenome | isolation source: surface marine sediment (1.8m) | place: French Polynesia: Moorea | collected 2018-08
GACATTCAGCGTGATGGAATCCAACAGGCGCAGCACGCCTGTTGGATTCCATCACGCTGAATGTCGGCTATGCGTATACCGATCCGGAATTCAAGGATGCCGTATTCGGCGCATCCGTTGGCTGGGGCGATTGCCTGCAGATTCCCGGCCTGGATTGTGACGCCATCGGCGAGTCGACCGGCCGCGTCGACGGCAACCGGTTGCCGAACACCGCGGAACACACGGTCAATTTCGGCGGCCAGCTCGACCGGGACCTCGGCGTCGGCAGCTGGACCGCGTTCATGCGGGCCGATTATCTCTATCGTTCGAAACGCTACACCGATGCCGAGAATCTCGGGTTCGTGCCATCACGCAACACCGTGAACCTGCGCATCGGACTGCGCGACGACAACTGGACGTTCGATGGCTTCTGCAACAATATCCTGGATGATCGCACGCCGAATTTCGGCTTTGCGTCGCGCGACTTCTTCGGCGTGCCGAACTTCACGGTCGTCAACCGCAATGGTCGCATTTGCGGCGTAACTGTCGGCTACCGGCTCGGCGGCTAATGCGGGCAGCGGCCTCTCAATCTGCCGCCGTACCGGATTTGCTCGACGCTGCTGCATCGCTGCCGGCAATCAACGGAATGGCATCCAGCACCCAGTTCCTGAATTCGCGGCGCGCCGGGCAGGGAATCGCGTAGGCCACGCGTTTGCGATTGCGCTCGACGTCATCCAGGTCAATGCGCCAACCGCGCGCCTCCCAGTCCTTGATCTTTTCCCGGTAGCCGGCGATTGGCTCATCGGCGCCGACGAAGAATTCGTGATTGTTCGTTGGCGGTGTCTGCACCGGGTTGATGTCTTCGAGTACACCCCGATCCTGCAGCGCGACCACCTCGTTGCGCGTCATCATGCGTTCGTCGTCCGTGCTGTCGATCAGGAAATTCCGCAGGTTGACGAGGTAGAGTTGTGTGTGCTCCGCATCGATCGGTGTCTCGAAGAGATACTGGTGGATAAACATCGTGGGCGTCGGGTGAATGTGGGTCCAGATCATCGACACGCCCTCGTGGCCGGTACCGCCTTCGACAACCGCATTGTCCTCGCGACCTGACGCCTCACGCATCTTGTTTTCGGCGAGCGGCGGTGCCAGTCGGCGCGACCAGAAACCGGTTCCCCATTCCGTGTGATCGACTTTTGGTGCCGGCATCACATAGTCAGGATTGTTGCCCGAAAAACCATGCGTCGGATGGACGAATTCGTTATGGGCCGGGTCGATACCATTTTCGATGGAGCGCTTGTAGTCGATTTCCCATTGGAAATCCTGGATCGTGGCCGCCCAGCCTTCGGCCGGTCCATCCGGACCGTATTCCTCGATGTTCAGGATTGGCGGGCGCTCCGCCTCGGGTAAGTCACCCAGGAACGCGAAAACCAGGCCGTAACGCTCCTCGGTTGGATAGGCATCCACGCGCGTTCGTGCCGGGATGCGCGCATTGGGTCCGAGAGACGGGATCCGGTGACAAATCCCGTCGCCATCGAACTGCCAGCCGTGATAGGGGCACTCGATGCAGTCGCCTTGCACCTTGCCGCCCCCAAGTGACCCGCCGCGATGGGTGCAGGTATTGCTCAGCACGCGGGCGATGCCCTGACTGTCACGGAATAACACGAAATCCTGGCCGAGCATGCGACGTTTCAGTGGTTGATCGGTGAATTCGGTCGCACGACCGGCCGCGTACCAGAAGTTAATGAACATCGGGCGGGCTCCAGGTTTCGGGATCGAGGTGACGACTGTAAAACAGTTCGGCCGGAAAAAAATCGGGCCGGCTCATTGGCCGGCCCTGTTCTCTGTGGCGCGATCCCTGCTGCGGGTCGTACCGATCACCCCTAGCTGTTGCAGAAGCACAACAAAAGCTGTGTTCGCATGCCTTGGAGTGTAGCAGGATCGCCACGTCCTTCGAGCGAAGGGGCGTGTTAACTGCAGTCACCACCATCTGTTGGTCGGTGGTCTGGCAGCGCTGCTAGCCGACCGGTCGCTCCTGGTTCATGAGTTTCTTCACGTGCGCTGGCGTCTTGTACGCGAGGATCGCGGCAACCAGCACGGCACCCGTGATCAGCAGCAGCGGCAGCGCGTACGCTTGCGGTTCCACCCAGAAGTCCGAGATCACGCCCCAGCGTTCCAGGATCTCCCAGCTGTTGTACGCGATGATGGCGGTCGGGATGGCATAGCGAATGGCAGTCGTGACTTTCCAGAAACGGACTAACCGCTGGATCAGGTAAATGGCCCAGACGGTATTGGCGAAGAACAATCCGTAGGTGACCGGATGGTGCTCACCGAGAATCGTTTCTTCATACATGAACAACAGCGCGAGGTAACAGAACCACAGCACGTAAATGGTTTCGAGGCAGGTAATCGCAGCAAAATTACGCGGGTACCTCGGTGTCGGTTTGCCGGTGCTGAGTTTCAGGCGCCGCTGCATCCAGCGAAACATATTGCACTTGGTTTCCTTGTTGAGCGTAAAGTAGACCAGCGTTGACATCAGCAGGCCCAGAGATGACATCATGACGAGATATTCATTCTTGGTTGCGATTTCGCCGGTCGCCGGATCCATCAGGTCGGGCACGGCGAGGTAGTCACCAGCCCAGACGAAGGAGAATTCCACCCAGCCGGTCCACAGGAACGTGCCGGCCCAGAAGCCGAGCCAGGTACCGGCGACTTCACCGTCGTGCCTCATACCGACAAACAGCAGTACGGCGCCGAACAGGCCGAGCAGCGTGGCCGCCTGCAGTACGTGGTCATGGCCAAAAAAGGCTTCCATCGCCACCATCAACGTGTGACCGAGACCCTGCACGACAAACACGAGCAGGAAGGCCAGCAGGCCGATTAACGGTGGCCGGTACAGAACGCTTTTGATCGTTGTCATTGTGTTGGCCCCTCCGGGAGGGCGCGTTGGCAGTAATCGGGCGCCAGCAGCAAGCCGCGCATGCTGGCAATGAATAACTCTTCGAGGCGGGGTGAGTCGGCGTAGGTTTCGAGGACGCGAGTGGCGATGCGGGCGATCAGGCCACCGGTCTGGCGGGCATCACCGTTCAGCAGAATGCCGGCTGCGGCGACCTGCTCCAGCAAGCGCAATAGCTCCGTCCGGTAGGCTTCATGCACGTCGCGGAAGATCGAAAAGTGCACGCCGCCGACGCGTGTCGACACCCGCATCGCATCGGGGTCATCACGCCACAGGCTGAGATAGACATGCAGAATGTGATCCATGACGGCGCCGGCGTCGCCGACCGGCGCAGCAGCGAGCATTTCGCGGCCCCGCTCGAATACTGGCCGGACGATCTGGGCCAGCAAGTCCTCACGGTTCGAAAAAAACCGGTAGAAACTGCTGCGGGCCACCTCGCTTGCGTCAATGATCTCCTCGACGCTGACGTTCTCGAAACCATTGGCCGTGAAGAGTCGCGCGCTTTCCACCAGAATACGCTGGCGCGTCCGGTTCTGGCGGCTGCGCACCTTGGGACTCATTGCGACCACGGTCGACGAATCGGACATGGGTTGGGGCCCTCGTAAAATCGAACATGAGTGTACCAGATCGAACATCGATGTTCCAGTTCAGTGTCCATCGCCTGGCCCGATGGGCCGTGCTGTTGGCTGCAGGGGCCGTTCTGGCAAGCCTGGCGGCCGCTTTGGCGGCGGCGGGACCCGTGGTCCGGATCGACAGCGGCGAGCTGGAGGGGGAACACCTGGACGAGGGTGTGGACGTCTTTCTGGGGGTGCCATTCGCGGCCGCACCGGCGCGGGAACGGCGCTGGCGGGCCCCCCGGCCGGTGCCGCGCTGGACGGGGGTGCGCGCGGCCACGGCCTATGGGCCGATGTGTCCGCAAATCGTGCGCGACACTTTTCCGGAGTGGTTGCAGCAGCATTTTGCGACGGTGCCCCAGTCGGAGGATTGCCTGAACCTGAATATCTGGGCGCCGAGCGAGCGTGCTGTCCCGTTGCCGGTCATGGTGTACATCCACGGCGGCAACATGCAATTCGGGTCCGGGTCCTATCCCGTCTACGACGGTCGTTACCTGGCGCGGGAAGGCATCGTGCTGGTGACCATCAACTATCGCGTCGGCTTCCTCGGACGCTTTGCGCACCCGGCATTGACGGCTGCGCAGGCCGACGAGCCCCTGGTGAATTACGGCGTCATGGATCAGATCGCAGCGTTGCAGTGGGTGCGGCGAAACATCGAGGCCTTTGGCGGCGACCCGGACAACGTGACGATCTTCGGGCATTCGGCCGGCGGCGTGTCGGTGAATTTCCTGATGGCGTCACCGGCGGCGGCCGGGTTGTTTCATCGCGCGATCGCGCAGGGCAGCGGTGTGTCGCTGGACGCGAATCGTCACGCGTTCGAGCGCGGTCCGACCGGACCGTTCGGCCCATCATCCGAGGACGTTGGTCGGGATTTCGCGGCGCATTTCGACATCGAGGGCGATGGCCCGACCACGGCCGCGGCGTTGCGCGCGTTGTCGGTGGAACAGATTCTCGACTACCAGGCCGATGCAGCGCGACGCATTTCGTTCAACCCGGTCGTGGACGGCCGGTTGATCCCCGATCATGTTGTGCGGGTGTTCGAGCGGGGCGAACAACACGATGTGCCCTACATCGGCGGTGCCAACTCCTGGGAGTGGGGCCAGATCGAACAGGACATTCCGCTGATTGCCCAGTGGTTTATGGCCGGTGCCTTCCTGGAAGGCTTGTCTGATGCAGATCTCGCGCCCTTCGACGACCAATGGACCCGAATTGGTGTCTCGCATCGCTGGTTTGCCGAAGGTATTTTTCTCACATCCACCCGCTACCTGGCCAAGCAGATGGCGCAGGTATCGTCACCTGCGTGGCTGTTCCATGTGACGTACCAGCAGGAGAATATCCGCGGCGGAGTGCCCGGCGCGTGGCATGGTATGGAAGTGCCATTTATCTTTGGCACGGTGCGCGACCGTCCCGAGTTTCAGCGGCCCAAATGGAAGGGCGGCATCGAGCTGACGCCTGCGGACCTGGCCTGGGGAGACACCCTGCGGGCTTACTGGATCGATTTCGCGCGCAATGGCGATCCCAATGGCGCCGGGCGGCCCGCATGGCCCGAGTATCGCCCGGATACCGACATCACCATGGAGCTGGGTGCGGAGATTCGGCCGCGTACCGGCCTGCATGCTGATACGCTGGATTACCTCGAGCAGCGCGCGCTGGTGCGTCGCGCCGAGTTTCTGTCACCGCAGTCGTCACCGTAGTCGTTACAGAAGTCGTCACAGAAGTCGCCATGGAATTCTCGTCATTCGGCAAACGCTTTACGCGGTACACCGGTACCCGCGAACTGATGGACGACCTGGGCCAGGCAATGTCCGCCGAGGAGCGGGTGATGATGCTTGGTGGTGGCAATCCGGCCCACATCCCTGCCGTGCTCGAGCGGTTCGCCGGGCGATTGCGCGAAACGGCGAATCAGCCGCGGGAGCTGCGCCGGATGCTCGCCGATTACGCGGCGCCGGCCGGGGAATTGCGGTTTCGCGAGGCGCTCGCGGCGCTGTTGCGGCGTGAATACGGCTGGCCCCTGAGCGCCGAGAACATCGCGCTCACGGGCGGCAGCCAGTCAGGGTTCTTCCTGTTGTTCAACCTGCTGGCCGGGCAATTCGACGACGGGACCATGCGTCGCGTGCTGCTGCCGCTCACGCCGGAATACGCGGGCTATTCAGACGTGGGGCTGGATGACGGGCTGTTCGTTGCGCGCCGGCCGACGATCGAACAGCTCGAGGAGCGGCAGTTCAAGTACCACGTGGACTTTTCCCAACTCGCAATCGGCGATGACATCGCAGCGATCTGTGTGTCGCGCCCCTGCAACCCGACCGGCAATGTGCTGACCGACGAGGAGGTCCATCGGCTGGCAAAGCTCGCGCGCGATGCCGCCGTGCCGCTGATCATCGACAACGCCTACGGCATGCCGTTTCCGCAGATCGTGTTCACAGCGGCGCAACCGTACTGGGATGACAACGTCATTCTGTGCATGAGCCTGTCGAAGATCGGACTACCGGCAGTGCGAAACGGCATCGTCGTTGCACGTCCGGAGATCATCGATGCGCTGGCCGGCATGAATGCGATTGTCAGCCTGGCCGTCGGCAGCGTTGGCGCAGTGCTGGCGCGCGAACTGGTCGAAAGCGGTGAGATCATCGACCTGAGCCGCGATGTGATTCGACCTTTCTACCAGGCCCGGGCCCGACAGGCGCTCGATTGGGTGCGCAGTGCCTTCGACGGCCAAGAGTACTTCGTGCATCGACCGGAGGGTGCCTTCTTTTTGTGGCTCTGGCTGCCGGAGCTGCCGATCACCAGCGCGGAACTCTACGCACGCCTGAAGCAGCGTGGCGTCTACGTGTTGCCCGGCGAACATTTCTTTCCGGGCCTCGAAGACGACTGGCCGCACCGCAGGCAGTGCCTGCGGCTCAGTTACGCGCAGGATCCGGACAGCGTCCGCCGTGGCATTGATATTCTCGGCGACGAGTTGCGAGCACTCGAATCCTGACGATTCAATTACTGCGCGTTCGCTCCGGCAGTGTCACGAATGAGCTGCCCGAGCTGACGGAATTCCTTTTGCCGACCGCTGGATTTGCGCCAGATTAGTGCGATGTCCCGGTGGCCGCCGCGCGGCAGGGCTGCGGTCTGGATGTGAGTCTGCCGCAGCAGCGCCGAACCAACCGCCATTTGCGGCAGGAACGTCACGCCGAGATCGCTGTCGACCATTTCCAGCAGCGTAAACAGACTCGTTGCGGCAAACGGGTTGACGGGGGCGAGGTTGCGCACCTTGCATGCGGCCATGGCGTGATCGCGCAGACAGTGACCCTCTTCGAGTAGCAGCACGGTATCGGCCGTGATGCGGTTGACCGAGAAGCCGTCGGGGTCGATGAGTTTCGTGCCGCGTCGATAGGCCAGCAAAAACGGATCCTTGAACAGCTGCATGGACGTCACGTTGCGCATCGGATAGGGCAGGGCCAGTAACACCACGTCGAGCTGCCCGTCCTCGAGCTGGTTCAAAAGCTCCTCGCTCTGTGCCTCGCGGATGAAAAGCTGCAGGTGCGGGAACCGGCGCCGGGTCTGCGGCAGAACCCTTGGCAGCAGGAACGGCGCGATAGTCGGGATGACGCCGATGGTCAACGGTCCCGCCATCGGCTCGCGGCGCGCGGTGGCCAGTTCGCACAGTTGCTCCAGGTCGCGCAGGCACAACCGGGCCTGGGCAGCAATTTCACGGCCGGCCGGCGTAATCGCTACACGGCGGCTATTCCGATCCACGAGTTGCAGGCCCAGGCGTTCCTCGAGCTCCCGGATTGCCACGCTGAAGGCCGGCTGTGACACGTGGCAGGCTTCGGCCGCGCGGCCGAAGTGCTGCTCGACCTCCAGGGTGGCGAAATAGCGCAACTGGCGAACGCTGGGCAGCTGGGTGCTTGGCAACGGCAGGGCTCAGGTTGAACGGCTTTTAGTATGATATATAAAAACTATTAAAACAATACAAATAATCCAATTTACCTATTACTGCGAATCCGTAGAGTAACGGCATCGAATGTTGAGTAACGCCGGAAGGCAATCAAGGAGACAGACCATGAGCATCGATATCGGCATTGCGGAGGACCAGCGGCGCGAGATATGCGACGGCCTGGGCCGAGTATTGGCAGACAGCTATACGCTGTATCTGAAGACCCACAATTTCCACTGGAACGTGACCGGGCCGATGTTCAATACGCTCCACCTGATGTTCGAGGAGCAGTACACGGAGCTGGCCACGGCTGTGGACGAAATCGCAGAGCGCATCCGCGCGCTGGGTTTTCCGGCACCCGGCAGCTACCGCGAGTTCGTGGCGTTGACCGCCATCGAGGAAGACGCCGGACGCCTGTCTGCGGAGCAAATGCTGGCTAGCCTGGTCAAGGCGCAGGAGACGGTGGTGCGTACGGCCCGGTCGGTCTTCCCGGTTGTCGAAGAGGCGCAGGATGAAGCGACCGCGGACCTGCTGACCCAACGCATGCAGATCCACGAGAAGAACGCGTGGATGTTGCGGAGCATGCTGGAGCAGTAAGCCCCCGGTTACAGAAGTGATTTTTGATTCACCACAGGAGATGAGCAATGAGTCTTGAAGATCGCAGCGGGCAGCGCGTGCCCGCAACCACTTTTCGCACCCGCCTTGGCAGCGACTGGGTGGACGTGACGTCCGATGATATCTTTGCCGGCCGAACCGTCATCGTGTTCTCCCTGCCGGGCGCGTTTACGCCGACCTGTTCGTCGAGCCATGTGCCGCGTTATGACGAGCTTGCGCCGCTGTTTCGGCAGCACGGCGTGGATGAGATCGTGTGTGTGTCGGTGAATGATGCGTTCGTCATGAGCGAATGGCAGAAGGATCAGCAGGTGGAGAACATTCGTTTTCTGCCCGACGGTTCCGGTCACTTCACGCGTGGTATGGGCATGCTTGTCGATCGCGACGACCTCGGTTTCGGCCCGCGTTCGTGGCGTTACTCCATGCTCGTGCGGGACGGCGTGATTGAAAAGATGTTCATCGAGCCGCAGGAGCCGGGCGATCCGTTCCATGTGTCGGATGCGGACACCATGCTTGGGCATGTGGCGCCAGGTGTGGCAGCCCCGCTGGATGTCGCGATGCTGACGCGGCCCGGCTGCCCCTTCTGCGAGGCCGCGAAGGCGCGCCTGGCGGCAGAGGATATCGCGTACACCGAGCTGGAGCTTAACCGGCATTACCGGCACGCCGCGTTGCGTGCACTGTCGGGTCGGGAAACGTATCCGCAGGTCTTCATCAACGGTGAACACGTGGGTGGCGCCGACGATCTGGACCGCTGGCTGACAACGCGCGCCGCAGCATGATGCCGCACCATGATGCAGTAACATGATTTAGTTGTAGCGGTGCAGGCATGACCGTATGCTCATCTCCCTGACAGGCGGGGAGATGAGCCATGTCCGCTGACAAGATCATGTTCGTATTCCCGGGGCAGGGGTCCCAGTACCGGGGTATGGGTAGTGACCTTCACGCCGACTTCCCGGTCGCGCGCGAGCTTTACGGCGAGGCCAGCGAGGTACTTGGCTATGACCTCGAGCAGTTGTCGTTTCACGATCCGCAGGAGCAGATCGGGCTCACCCGGTACACACAGCCGGCGTTGATGACGCACGAAATTGCTTGCCTGCGAGTCTTCAACGAGCTCACTGGCGGCGCTGCTCAGCCCATTATCGCCGGCGGGCACAGTCTCGGTGAGTACACGGCGCTGGTCGCGGCCGGCAGTTTGTCCTTCGCTGACGGCCTGCGCCTCGTCAGCAAGCGCGGGGAGCTGATGCACGAGTACGGGCAGGGCGGCATGGTGGCTCTCCCCCTCGACCTGGATACCGCGCGGTCCATTGCCGACCGCTTTTACTGCGAGGTCGGCGGCTGCAACCTGCCGGAGCAGACTGTCATTGGTGGACCTCACGACGACCTGGACGCGCTAACGGAATACGTTGCCGAGCACTACCCGCGCAAGCGAGTCGCGCGGCTTGCGACAGAGGGCGCATTTCACACCTATGCCATGGTAAATGCCGCGCTGGCCTTCCGACCGGTGCTCGAATCCACCGCCTTCTCGGCGCCGCGCTATCCGGTGCTGTCGAATTACACGTCCAAAACCCACGACGACGATCCGGACAGTATCCGGACCCGCCTATTCTTTCAGCTATTCCATGCCGTCAAGTGGAACGCCTGCCTGTTGACCGCGATGGAGCAGGGTATCGATATGGTGATCGAGTTCGGCGGCGGGCTCGGCAGCGGTGAAGAGATTGCGGACAAGCGTCCGAACCTCGAGGGTATCATCAAGAAGAACTTAAAGCGGGAGAACTACGAGGCATCGTATATCGGCGCGATCAGCGCGGACCGCTTGCGAGACGCCGCCGAAGAATTCGCCGGCTAGGATTTACTCGCCGCCAAATACCGACTCGGCGAATCGTTCGTCCAGGTCTTCGAGTCGCAGCATGCCGGTCGCGCTGGTGTCATCGGCGCTCATTTCGGGCAGGCCACTTGCTTCGTCAACCGCCGGCGCCGGACCCATCTTCTTGAGCTTATCCGTGAGCTCCTCATCCGCCGGTTTGCCGGACTCCTCGTCAGATTTTTCCGTTTCCAGCTTGAAGTCGGAGGCCAACAATGCCGCAGTTGCGTCGTGCTTCGCGCCATCGCCGGACGATGCAGCGGCGGCTGCTGCCGGTGCGGCCGCTGCCGCGGCCGGCTGTTGCGGCTTGGCGGCGGCCGCGGGCCGCTGGGCAGTCCGTGGCTTGCCACCCATCGTTTTCCAGCCAAGGTTGTGTGCGACCTGCTGGATCATCTCGGGCGTCACCTTATCCCGCTCGCCGATCGCGGACGCTGTCAGCGCGGCTTCCATCAGGGTATTGATCAGGCGCGGTACGCCGGCGACATAGCGATACACGAGTTTCGGCACTTCCGAATCCAGCAGGCTGCCCGGATTGCCATCCGCAGCGCCAATGCGCTCGGCCAGGTAGGTCGCCGTTTCCGAGTCGCTCAGCGGACGCACGCGATACCGGCACGACACGCGCTGGCGAATATGGATCAGGCCGGGCACATCCAGCAGTTTGTGCAGCGTGTGTGGGCCCATCAGCACGATGTTCAGCTGGCTGTGGGGCCCGCTGGCCATGTGCACCAGTCGCAGCAGGCGCTTCGCGCGTTCCGCGGTAATCCCGCTTAAATCGATCGCGGCCGTGACCATGCGGCCGGCATCATTGTGTTCCTTGATCATGTTGATCAGGCGGCGCCAGGATCCCGGGCCACAACCATCAACGGCTTCGCCGCCGAGGCTGAGAATGAGCGTATCGAACAGTTCTTCCGGGTCTACCTGGCGCAGGTCGGCCCAGGCAATAACCGCGGTGTCTCCGCAGCCCGACCGCGCGTGTTCCAGCAAGGCCGTTTTACCGACGCCGGGCCCACCACTGATCACGGCGACTGCATCGCGTGACAGCAGCACATCCTGCAGCTGGCTGACCGCCTGCGAGACGCCTTCGTTGGCGACAAAGAAATAGCTGCCGGGCCCTGAAGTGAAAGGCCGCGAGGTCAGGCTGAAATGGTGTGGATACATGTCTGGTTCCGCCCCGAAAACACTGCGGCGAGTGTGCCGGCGCGGGGGCGGAGCCGCGATGATCGGTGTCACATAATTCCGTGCGGCCCCGATGCCGCATTGCCGCATCGGGGCCCGAAAGGCTCAGGGCGTGCGGAACAGGAAACGCAGGCCCACGGTACGCGGCTGGGGCAAATAGGCGTAGTAGGCCACCGGGAAGGCGAAGCCGCTGCCGAACACGAAGCCGTCCTGCTGGTCGATGAACTCCTGCGCGTAGCGAATAGTGTCATCGTCGAACAGGTTCTCCGCGTAGGCCACGAGCGACCAGGCCTCGCTTTCGAGGCCCAGCTGCAGGTTCGCCAGCCAGTAGCTGTCCAGCACGACCAGGTTGGAAATATCTGCGAAGCGCTCGCCCTGGTAGTTGCCCGTCATTTGCGCGAACCAATTGAGGTTGTTGCGTCCGGGGAATTGCCGCTCGTAGCGGCCGAGGAACGCAAAGGCATGGTCGGGCACGCCGGCGACATCGTTGCCGCTGAAATCGGCGTCCGCGTTGCCGGCCTTGACCTGATTACTGGTCGATACCGGGTTGTTGGGTCCCTGGATCTGGGCAAGATTGAAGTCTTTGAATTCACCGTCAGTGAACGTGTAGGCCGCCGACAAGGTCCAGTTCTCGGTGGGTCGCCAAAGCATCTCCAGTTCCAGGCCCCAGACTTCGACTTTGGATGCATTCGCCGTGCCGGAACGCGGGATACCGCCAGGTGCCGACGCTTCGAATTGCACGAGAATTTGTTGATCCTGGTAGTCGTTGAAGAAGAACGCGCCGTTCAGCAACAGCGTGTTATCCAGCCAGCCGGTCTTGGCGCCAAGTTCATAGGCCCACAAGTCTTCCTTGTCGACGCGGTTGATCGATGGATCAATCAAATCCGTGGCATTAAAGGTCGGCGGTTTGATGCCGTTGGCCGCAGAGAAGTACACCAGCGTGCCTTCCGCGGGGCTGTAGTCCACGCTGACCCGAGGCACAAAATTGGTGTCGTCCACCTTGTCGTGCGGTAGTGGTCGAAATCCGGGGCTCAGGAATACGGGCTGGATTGTCTCCGCTAATCCCCGGGTGATGACGAGGTCCCGGACGCCGGTGGCCGACACCTCGACCTCGTCGTAAATCACGCGACCCTCTGCAGTGATGGCGACTTGATCGGTCAGCTCGAAGCCGATCAGTCCGAATGCGGAATAGCTGGTGGTATCGCGGAAAATGGTCTTATTGAGCGGTTGCGTATCCGCAAAGTCGCAGGCGATCGGTTCGAGGTCGAAATTGGGTAAGCCACAGCCCGCATTGCCCGGGTCGCGAAACCACACAGCACTGTTACTCAAATCGGACGCGTCCTCACTGAAAACCTGCGCGCCGACCAGCCAGTTCCAGCGCCCGGCTTCTGTTGGGCGGAGAATGAACTCCTGCTGCCATTGCTCGTACTTCCACAGGTAGTTCGCGTCGCTGTTGTTACCGGCACTGGGCGCGGTGAAGCCGAACTGCTGCGTGGTGTCCATGCGGAGAAACTGCTCGCTGTCGAGATACCCGGTGCGCGACTCCAGCGTGACACTGCCGATCTCCCAGTCGAGGATCAGGCTGACGCGCAGGGTCTCGTCGTTGGTCCCCGGATAGTCGAACAACGGGTTTCGCGGATCTGGCGAGATATTGATGTCGCTTTCTTTGGCTGAAATCTTGCCGGTCACCGCTCGCAACCGGTTGCCGGCCACCGGACCGAGCGTCTCGTTGGCCTTTACTGCCGCGATCGCCGGCGGTGCGAAGTCGTCCTCCGAGTAGGTCAGATTCAAATAGGCGTTCAAGGTGTCGACCGGCGACCACAGGAGACCGAGCGCCGCGCCTTTGCTCGTTCCGCCACCCAGCTCGCGGCCCGTGTTCGGGTTGCGATAGTAGCCATCGAGATCGTAATAGGATCCCAACGCGCGAATTGCAAGCTTGTCTTCAACGAGCGGGCCGGAGACACCCAGTCGGAATTCTTTGCGACCGTGCTCCGCCAGATCGGCACTGCCGTTGCCGGTCCACTCCATTGTCGGTCGCCGGGTGATGTAATTGATCGCCCCGCCGAAAGCCGCGCGTCCGTACAATGCGCTTTGCGGACCTTTCACGACCTCGACGCGTTCGACGTCGATCAACCGCTGGTTCAGCAATGCCGAGCCGCCGGCACTCTCGAGTTGTTCCGTGCCGGTATCGATGCCGTCCACCAGGATCGCGGCGCTGGGCCGTCCCGCCCGGGCGAACAGGCCACGAATCGACACGCGCGTGTCATTGGGCCAGAAGCCCTGGTCGAACTGCAGGCTGGGCGTGAGGTCAGCCACGTTGGCGAGATCGCGAATCGCTTCGAGTTCGATTCGTTGCGCACCGATCACCGACACGGCCACCGGAATTTCCTGGCGGTTCTCTTCCAGGCGCCGCGCCGACACCACGATCTCCTCGAGCGCCTGTGCAACCACCGGCGGCGTAACCGCAAGGCCGACGCAGATACTTGCCGTGAGTTGGACTGCCGGGCGTGTAAAAACGGCGGCGAACCCGCCAGGACGACCTGTATGCGTCACGGTTGCTCCTCCCCTGTAGACCTCTGCCGGCCCGATTCCCCAATCGGCGCGCGTCTCCGATAATACATGGCGAGACGTAGTCGTCCATCAACTTTACGCGTCCACGAGGCAGTCATCATGCAATCGCAAGTGTTCGATCTCCGTAAACAGTTTGTCGGTCTCGGTCGTGAGGCCGTGACCCGATTGCAAATCGGTGATGACTTCTGGCGCGAGCTGGAGGCCGGTCGGCTGGGCGCCATTGCCCATCTCGTGTCTTGTTGGTCGGTCGATGAGGACTGGAATCACTGGGAGTACTGCGAGCAGGGCGGTGACCTGGTATGCCTGATGAGCGGCGTCATCGACCTGCAGCTGGAACAGGGTGATGTAACGAACAAGGTCCGCCTGACCAGTCAGGCGGACACTTTGCTGATCCCGCCGGATACCTGGTACCGCGCCACGGTGGTCACACCCGGCCTGCTGCTGTTTGTGACGCCGGGCGGCGGTAACCGGACGCGACCGGCCTGATGCTGACCTGCAGCAATACGGGTATTCGCTGACTTTAAGCTGTTACCGGAGTTCGCTAATCTGGCGCTGAACACTAACAATCCTCCGCCACGGAATGGCAAGAGGGGAGCAGGAAATGGCGAATAATGACTTGTTGAAGGGTGCCCTGATCGGCGCCGCCGTGATCGCAATTGCGCCACTTGTGCTGTCTGCATTGAGTGGACGCCGTAATGCGCTCGGTCAGGGACTGGCCCGGGCAGGCGGCGTGCTGGCCGAAAAAGCCCGGGAGACAGCTGCCGAGCTCGCCGAGGTGGCCGAAGACGTGGTCGCCGACATACAGGCGGAAGAATCAGTCGCAGACACGGTTGAACCACCGTCACCCGCCGATGTTGAACCGCCGGCCTCGGCGGCAGGCGGGGCCGGGTGATACCGGCCGCAGCGCTGCGACATCATCGCCCGGGACGTGTCCGATTGGGCGTGCCCGCGATGCGCGGTGACCGGGGCTACTTCGACTGGGTCGCCGATGAACTGCGGACCGCGTATCGCGGCGGCCAGATTTCAGTCAATCCAACGACGGCCGGTATTCTCATCGATCGACTGCCAGCGCCGCTTGTCGACCTGCAAACGGCCGCGCGTCGGCACCAATGGTTCGATCTGGAGCTGCCCGGCGATCGTGAACGTGCATTCGGCTATCAACCGCCGGCTGCCGTCGACGCGCGCTTCATGGCAGTTACAGCGCTGTTGTCTATGGCGGCGTACCAGATTTTGCGCGGTGAAATCTGGGGACCTGCAACCGGCTATCTTTGGGACGTCGTCGTTTTCCTGCACCTGTTTGATCACGAATCATGAACGCGCGGCCCGCGGCCGTGCGGGCGGCCAAGCGCAAGGCGCCCGACGAGGATAATCGCGGCGGGCGACAGCGCCCACCTGCTGTAGCCATCGTTCATACCTGTCCCGGCCGAACCCGGTTGCGCATTCCGGCGCTGGTCGATTGCGATTCGCGAGAGGGTCTCGAGCAAGTGCTGGTCGCCATCGCCGGCGTTCGCCAGGTCACGGTCAAGCCCCGCACCCGGAGCGTTCTGGCGATGCACGATCGGGCGATTCCGGCCGAGCAGTTTCGCGAACAAGCCGCGCTCGCACTGCTCGGCCTGCTGCCGGGCAGTGCCGAACGACCGGCGCGCAAGCGCCCGCGATCCGGGCCCGCCATTGCGGACGAAACCTGGCATGAGCCAGAGATCGAGACCCTGGTCGAGCGGTTTGCGACGTCGGCGCAACATGGCCTGACTTCGGCCGAAGTGCACGTGCAGTTGGGTCGGGTTGGGCCCAACCGGCTCGAAGAGCGCCCACCGCCCAGTACGTTTCAATACCTGGCCCGCCAGGTAACGACCGCGCCGGTCGCGCTGTTGGCCGGTTCCGCCGTCATTTCCGTGGCAACCGGAGGACTGGCCGATGCAATTGGTATCGGCGCCGCGATCGCGATCAATGCGGCCATTGGCGCAATGACCGAGCAGCAATCGGAAAAAACCATTCGCATGCTGTCGCGCCGCCAGAACGACCAGGTCCGGGTGGTTCGCGACGGGCATGCCAAGACCATTGGCGGCGTGGAGCTCGTGCCGGGTGACTTGCTGTTGTTATCGCCTGGCGACCTGATCCTCGCGGACGCACGCTTGCTCACCTGCAATGCGCTGTCGATCGACGAATCGGCGCTGACCGGCGAGAGTCTGCCGGTCGAGAAATCGGTCGCATTCCCGTGCGATGCGGACACGCCGCTGGCAGATCGTCTCAACATGGTGTTCAGCGGTACCACGGTCACCGGCGGCAGCGGTACGGCGCTGGTGGTGGCAACCGCGTACGCGACTGAAGTCGGCCGGATTCAGCTCGCTGCAGATAGCGCCGCAGCACCCGAGACTCCGATGCAAACACAGTTGAACGAGCTTGGCGGCCAGTTGACGACGGCAAGCCTGGTTGCCTGCGGCGCCGTGCTTGGCCTGGGCCTGTTGCGCGGTGGCCCGGTAATGGAATTGCTGAAGACCGCTATTTCGCTCGGCGTTGCGGCGGTGCCGGAGGGGCTTCCCGCGGTTGCGACCACGACCCTGGCGATTGGCGTTCGCAACATGCGTGAGCAGGATCTGCTGATCAGGAACATCAACGCGGTGGAAACACTGGGTAGCGTTGAGACCGTTTGCCTGGACAAGACGGGCACGCTGACCGAGAACCGCATGGCGCCGATTGCTTTGCAGGTCGGCATGCAGAGCCTGCGCGTGATGGACGACAGGCTGGTCGACTCACTGGGACACCCGATCGACAGCGACCGTCCGGAAGTGCTGGCGCTATTGCGCATGATTACGCTTTGCAACGATTCCACCGTGCTGTCAGTGACGCCCCGCAGCTTCGATGGTGCGGCCACCGAGAATGCGCTGCTCGAACTGGCGTTGATCGGCGGGCTGCAGATCGACGCAGAACGCGCCGCGCACCCGCGTGTCGATGCCAGTTACCGCTCGGAAAGTCGCCCATGGATGTACACGGTTCACCAGTCGGCGAACCGCGGGCGCTTGGTAGTGGTGAAGGGCAGCCCGGCGGAAGTGCTGTCGATGTGCAACCGGATTCAGTCTGCAGGTCGGCGCGAGCTGTTGACGGCCGAATTGCGCGAGGAAATTCTCGCTGAAAATGAAGCCTGGGGAGCCGACGCATTGCGGGTCCTGGGTGTGGCCTGCGATCGTTGCCACGACGACGAGCCGGTGCAGATGCAGGATCTGACCTGGCTCGGGTTGGTAGCTGTCGCGGATCCGCTGCGGCAGGGTATGCGCGAGCTGATCAGCGGCCTTCACGACGCCGGCGTAGCCACGGTGATGATCACCGGCGATCAGATGGGCACTGCCGCGGCGATTGGCCGACAGCTGCAACTCAATCGCGGTGCACCACTGCGCGTACTGGATTCCCGGGATCTGACGAAACTCGATCCGACCCTGCTCGACGCATTGGTTCGCGAGACCGACGTCTTCGCGCGCGTCAGCCCGGCCAACAAGCTTCAGATCGTTCGCGCCCTGCAGCATAGTGGCCAGGTAGTGGCGATGACCGGCGACGGTGTGAACGACGGCCCGGCATTGAAGGCCGCGGACGTCGGCATCGCGATGGGCCAGGCGCGCAATGAAGTCGCGCGATCGGTGGCGGATGTCGTTGTTAAGGAAAATGATCTCGAATCAGTGATCGCGGCGCTGGCCCAGGGGCGCGCCACGTATGCGAATGTCCGCAAGGCACTCCACTACCTGATTTCAACCAACCTGAGCGAGATCGAAGTGATGGTCGGGGCATCGCTGTTTGGGCTGCAGGTGCCATTAACACCGATCCAGCTGCTGTGGATGAACCTCGTCACCGATGCATTGCCAGCGCTCGCGCTTGCGCTGGAACCCGCCGAGCCGGGCATCATGCAACAGCCGCCGCGTCGGCACGACGAGCCCATCGTGACTGGTGCGCGCCTGAAGCAGATGCTGCGCGAGTCGGGGTTCATGACTGCCGGTACCCTCGGCAGCCTGATGTATGGCCAGCTTCGTTATGGCGATGCGGCCAGCACGCGTGGCATGACGCTGAATACACTGGTCGCGGCCCAATTGTTCCAGGCGCTGAGCTGTCGCCGTGATGCTGGCTTGTTGCGCACCGGTCTTACCGGCGACTCAAATCGGATGTTGCTCAGCGCGGTCGGCGGCACGGCCGCGCTGCAGGTACTCGCGATGTCGGTTCCACCATTGCGTCGCATGCTGCAGGTGGGACCCCTCGGCCTGATCGACCTGCTGGCGAGCTGGTTGTTTGCGCTGGGTCCGATGCTCATCAATGACTACTGGAAGGGCCGTCTTGCCGCCGAGGCGGCGACTGAGCCACACGAGAAGAAAGACGTGGGGGACTGAATCGTGGCCGACAATTACATTTTCGTGTCGGAATCCGTCACCGAAGGACATCCCGACAAACTTTGCGATCAGGTGAGCGATGCGCTGGTGGATGAATACTTGCGCCATGACCATGCGGCGCGCGCGGATGTCGAATGTGCCATCGCAAACGGGGTCGTGTTCATCGGCGCGCACTATCACAGCGATGCGGAGGTGGATGTGGCCGCAGCCGCCCGGCGCGTCATTGCCGCGGCTGGTTACGAGGAAGGCGAGTTCAATGCCGCCGACTGTACGATTTTGACCAGCCTGAACAAGGTCAGTTATCAACCACGGCTGCCGGAACTCCCGGAAGCGCCGGACGATGAATGGTTGGACCAATACGTGGCCCAGCATCAGGCGACGGTGTTCGGTTACGCCTGCCGCCAGACGCCCGAGTTAATGCCGGTGCCAATCCAGCTGGCGCATCGATTGGCCCGTCGACTCGACGAAGTGCGACGGTCCGCGGATTTGCCGTACCTCCAACCCGATGCGAAAACCCAGGTGGCCGTCGAGTTTGCTGATCGGCAACCGGTCCGTATCGATACCGTGGCTGTTGTTGCCAGCGCGGATGCGGAACAGGTCGCCTCTCGGGAGGCCATGACCGGTGACCTGATCGATGCGGTGATCCGTCCAGCGTTCAGCAATGGCGGCATCGGACTCGATGATGACACCCGCTTTCTGATCAACTACGACGGCTTGATTCGTGCCGGCGGGCCGGCAATGCACTCCGGCCTGACCGGGCGCAAGAATGCGGTGGATTGCTATGGTGAGTTTGCGCGCCACAGTGGCTCCGCGTTGAGTGGCAAGGATGCCATGCGCATTGATCGCATCGGCGCCTATGCGGCCAGGTACGCGGCCAAGAACGTGGTTGCTGCCGGGCTCGCCGATGAATGCGAAGTGCAGTTGAGCTACTCCATCGGCCTCGCGCGACCGGTTAGCGTGCAGGTCGTGACCTTTGGTACGGGGCAGGTGTCACCGGGCAAGATTCGCAAGCGATTGCTCCGGTACTTTGACTTTCGACCGGCCGGAATCCTGCATAACTTTGGCCTGCGCAGTTTCCAGCCGCTGGCCGTTTATGGGCAGGTTGGCCGAACGGATCTGGACCTGCCCTGGGAACGGACCGACAAGGCGGAGGTACTGCAATAGCGCTTCGCAGCAGCAGCCGTTAGAGGAGCCAGGCAACAATACCGAAATACGCCAGCAGGCTCAGAATGTCCTGCAGGATCGTCGCGACCGGGCCACTGCCCAGCGCGGGATCGCCACCGCCCTTCCAGATGAACCACGGCAGCAGCAGGCCAATCGTCGTCGACAGGGCGGATGCGACTACCAGCGCCAGGCAGACCGCGATCGCGAGCTGCAGGTCGCCGAGAAAGAAAACAATCGCCGGAAACGCGAGCCCCGCCAGCACCACGCCGATGATGACACCGGTCAACAGTTCACTGGTCGTCAGCGCGCGCAGATTGAGTTGGCTGAGCGACAAGCCACGCACAGCGATCGCGACAGACTGCGTGCCGACTGCACCCGCCAGGTAAACGATTGCCGGCACGAAGAACGCGACCGTAATGCGACGTTGCAATTCGGCTTCGAACGCCGCCATGACCCAGGTCGCGAGTGCGCCGCCGGCCAGGCCAAGGAGCAGCCAGGGCAGCCGCCGCGAGGCATTCGCAAACCGGCCGCCTTCCAGCGCGGCGCGCGCCTGTTGATCGTTGCGCAGAATACCGGCCAACCGGTCGATGTCTTCAATGTGCTCACCGCGTTGAATGCGCAGCAAGGCCCGTGCCGGCACGATTCCGAGCAGGCGACCGCGCGCGTCTGTGACAGGCACGTCCGAGATGCCGTAATCGACCGCCGCTGCGGCAACCTTTTCCTGGTCGTCTTCCGGGCTCACCGTGGTTGCCGGGGGCACCATGAGGTTGGTCAGGGCGGTTTGCATGCCGGCACCTAGCAAGGTTGCCATCGGCACCACTCCCAGCAGTCGTTTGCGGTTATCCAGCACGTAGACCGCGTTGACCGACCCGAAGCTGTCAGCCGCCAGGTCACCGAGTATCGCGCCCACGGTCGCCTGAGCCGAGCCCGTGGGCACGCGCTCGACCATATGCTGCGCCGCGGTCTCGCTGAGCGCGGCCCGGGCGAGCGTATCCGGTTCAGGGGCAGGTGCGGTGCTGGCCATGGCTGGGGATCTACTTATTGTTGTTGGCGACCGCGGCAGATCATAATGATAACAGTGGTTGATTGCGCCACTTTGAGACATGACAACAAACCACGGCATCGCCAGCGACGATTGGACCGACCTGCACCGGGCGGTACAGCTCCTCGAGCATCCCGGTCTCGCCGCCCGTCTCACCAGCCTGATCGGATCACCGATCGAGGAAGGTCTGAAGCTGTTGCCGCCGACGTGGCACGATCAGCTCCGCACCGTGACGGAACGCATCGTCACCCGCAGTCTCGATACGGCGATTTCTACGCTGAACCTCGATCGACCGGGTCGCAGCGCGCCGCTGTCACATCGGAACCTCGGCATGCTGACCGGCGCTTGCGGCGGTTATTTCGGTCTGCCGGGCACGCTGTTGGAGATGCCGTTAACCACGATGCTGATGTTGCGGTCGATCGCGGCGGTGGCAGCGGACGAGGGGGAGAACCTGCGCGAGTTGCCCGGGCGGCTGGCCTGCGTCGAAACTCTCGCCCTCGGCGGGCGAGTGCGGTCCGACGATGCCGCCGATACCGGCTACTACGGTGTCAAAGTGGCGCTGGCCTTCCATTTCTCCGCGGTCAGCGAAGCCATGGTGCGTCAGGGGGTTGCAGTTCAAACTCTGCCGGGAACGGTCAACCTCGTCCGAGCCGTCGCGGCGCGCTTCGGTATCGCGATTACCGACAAGGCAGCGCTGCAAATGGTGCCGATTGCCGGCGCGGTGGGTGGCGCCATGTTGAATGCGATTTTCATCGATCATTTCCAGGACATGGCGCGCGGTCACTTCATCATACGCCGGCTGGAACGTCGTTACGGCGACGACACCATCGAAAAGGCCTACACGAGTATCGCGGCGAGAGCAGATGGTGCCGGATCGGCCGGTGGGCAGCGGTCGACAACCATCGACGCCGTCTAGACTTCTTCCAGTTCTATCAGCGTGCCGCAAAAGTCCTTCGGGTGCAGGAACAGTACCGGCTTGCCGTGCGCACCCGTCCGCGGTTCGCCGTCGCCCAGCACACGCGCGCCATCCGCACGAAGGCGATCGCGCGCCGCGAGAATATCTTCGACCTCGTAGCAGACGTGATGCATGCCACCCGATGGGTTCTTCTCGAGGAAGCGAGCGATCGGTGAATCTTCGCCCAGCGGGTGGAGCAGTTCGATCTTGGTATTGGGCAGATTCACAAAGATCGTGGTGACGCCGTGTTCCGGCAGGTCTTCCGGTGCCGATACATTCGCGCCCAGCGTATCGCGGTAAATACGCGCTGCGTCCGTGAGATCCGGTACGACGATCGCGACGTGATTAAGTTTGCCGATCATTGTTTGTCCTTTCCTGATCCTCGGACGAAGTCTTCCACGACCTGCCGGGCAGCGACCCGGGGCGATGCGGTGCCGGCCGCCACGTCGGCTTCGAGATCTCCGATCCGAGCCTGAATTCGGTCGTCAGTCTTCAGCAGGTCCAACAGGTTCTCGGCGAGCTCGTCCCACAGCCAGGCCTTGGCCTGCGACGCGCGTGCCCTGGTCAGCTCGCCGCTGGCCGTCATGGCCTCCCGGTAACGGCAGATCGTATCCCAGATCGCCTCGATCCCGTGGTTCTCCAGTGCCGAGCAGGTCATTACCGGCACTTCCCAGTCGGGGTGGCGGGGATGCAGGAAGCGCAGCGCGTTGCGATAGTCAGCGGCCGCACGACCCGCTGCCGCTGCCAGGTCACCATCGGCCTTGTTGACCACGACCAGATCGGCGAGTTCGATGATACCCCGCTTGATGCCCTGCAACTCGTCGCCGCCGCCGGGCAGCAGCAACAGCATGAACAGATCGGTCATTTCGGCGACCGCGGTCTCCGACTGGCCGACACCAACCGTCTCCACGATGACAACGTCGAACCCGGCGGCCTCCACCAGCAGCATCGTCTCGCGCGTGTGGCGCGCGACACCGCCCAGCGTACGACCGGCCGGCGATGGCCGAATGAAAGCTTCGAGGCGTGCAGACAGCGTTTCCATCCGGGTCTTGTCGCCGAGGATCGACCCGCCGCTTAGTGCGGACGACGGGTCCACCGCCAGCACCGCGACGCGATGGCCCTGTTCGATGACGTAATTGCCGAGACACTCGATGAAGGTCGATTTGCCCACGCCCGGTACGCCGGATATGCCGACACGCATGGCCTGGCCGGCCTTGGGCGTGACGCGTTCGAGCAGGCGATGACCCGGATCCCGGTCCTCGGGCCGGCTGGATTCGAGCAGGGTTATGGCGCGGGCGAGGGCGCGTCGATCTCCGGCCAGGAGTTCGTCAGCCAGTTTGTCCGGGTCGGCGTGCAACTCGTCCTCGGTACGGTAGTGCTACTCGAATTCGAGAATTGGCTGGTCGACGACCAGGCTCTCTCCCTGTTTCGCCAGTACCTTTGCAATGCGAACGTCTTCATTGGCCCGGAGACTGTTCTCCATTTTCATCGCTTCGACCACGGCCAGTTCCTCGCCGGCCTTGACCTCGTCGCCCTCGTTGGCAACGAGGCGTACCAGCAACCCCGGCATCGGCGACAACAGGAACTTGGACAGGTCCGGGGCCTCCTTCTCCGGCATATGCGCAGCCAGCTCGGCAACCTGCGGGTTTACGACCAATGCCTCGACCTGGCTGCCGCGATGAGACAGCTGGTAGCGCAGGCCAATGCGATCGAGCTGGAAACAGACTTTCGTGCCGTTCACATCAGCGCGAATTAACGGCTGCCCGAGATGCCAGTCCGTGATGATGCGGTACACGTTGCTCTCGTAATCCACTTCGAAACCGCCATCGACCGGGATAACCGAGACCGGGTGCTTGTCACGGCCGATCATGACGACAAAATGGCGGTCGACAGTCTTTTCGTGATTCGGCAATTGCCCGCTCAATTGCGCGGCACGATCCATTAGTTTGCGATGGACCGCCGCGGCTATCGCGATCGGCAGTCCCGGCTCGTCGTGCACGACATCGGCTGCATGAAAACCGTCCGGGTACTCCTCGGCAATAAAGTTCGTCGACAGCCGGCCTTCCCGGAAGCGCGGATGGGCCAGCACGGCATTCAGAAAGCTGATGTTGTGCGAGACGCCCCGGATATAGTACTCGTCCAGCGCGTTGTTCATGTTGGCGATCGCCCGGTCCCGGGTGTCGCCGAACGTGACGAGTTTGGCGATCATCGGGTCGTAGAACATCGACACTTCACTGCCTTCTTCGATGCCGGTATCGACGCGTACGGTCGAGGTCTCGGCTGGCGGGCGGTAATGCGCCAGGCGCCCGATCGATGGCATGAAATTGCGGAAGGGATCCTCGGCATAGACGCGGGCTTCCACTGCCCAGCCTTTCAACTTGACGTCCTGCTGCATCAACGGCAACTTTTCGCCGGCAGCGACCCGGAACATAAGTTCGACGAGGTCCTGGCCGGTGACCAGTTCGGTGACCGGGTGCTCGACCTGCAGGCGCGTGTTCATTTCCAGGAAGTAGAAATTGCGCTCCGCATCGACGATGAATTCGACTGTGCCAGCCGACCGATAATCGACGGCTTTTGCCAGTGCTACCGCCTGTTCGCCCATCGCCTTGCGTGTCTTGGCGTCCAGGAACGGGGACGGTGCTTCTTCGATGACCTTCTGGTGCCGGCGCTGGATCGAACATTCGCGTTCACCGAGATAGATCACGTTGCCGTGACTATCCGCCAGCACCTGGATCTCGATGTGGCGTGGTTCCTCGATGAATTTTTCCGCGAACACGCGATCATCGCCGAAACTGGATTGCGCCTCGTTTCGCGCCCGCGTGAAGCCGTCGCGGCACTCATCGTCGTCACGCACAACGCGCATGCCTTTGCCGCCGCCACCGGCGCTGGCCTTGAGCATCACCGGATAACCGATCTCCCGGGCGATCTCTACGGCGTGGTCCGCATCGTCAATGATGTCCGTGTAGCCCGGGATTGTGTTGACCTTGGCTTCTGCGGCGAGCTTCTTCGAGGTGATCTTGTCGCCCATGCTCGTAATGGCATGGGTGCCCGGCCCGATGAAGGTGATGCCGGCTTTTTCAAGCGCCACCGCAAATGCAGCGTTTTCCGACAAGAATCCGTAGCCGGGATGCACCGCTTCGGCGCCCGTGTCGATACACGCCTGGATGATGCGATCCATGACCAGGTAACTCTCGGCCGACGGTGCCGGGCCGATATGGACCGCCTCGTCGGCCATCCGCACGTGCAGCGCATGGCTATCCGCATCCGAATACACGGCGACGGTTTTGATACCCATGCGGCGAGCGGTCTTCATCACGCGGCAGGCTATTTCACCGCGATTCGCAATCAGGATCTTCTTGAACATCTCGTGTAGTTCCGCGCTGTTGCCGCTTACAGGGGGATGTTGCCGTGCTTGCGCCACGGGTTTTCGAGTTTCTTGTCCCGCAGCATCGCAAATGACCGGCAGACCCTGACGCGCGTATCGCGCGGCATAATGACGTCGTCGATGTAACCGCGACTGCCGGCGATGAACGGATTGGCGAACTTGCGACGATACTCCTCGGTGCGCTGCGCGATTTTTTCCTCGTCGCCGAGATCTTTGCGAAAGATGATCTCCACTGCGCCTTTCGGGCCCATGACTGCGATTTCAGCGCTGGGCCATGCCAGGTTCACGTCACCGCGCAAATGTTTCGACGCCATGACGTCGTAGGCGCCGCCGTAAGCCTTGCGCGTAATCAACGTGACTTTCGGTACTGTGGCTTCCGCGTATGCGTACAACAACTTGGCGCCGTGCTTGATGATCCCGCCGTACTCCTGCGCCGTGCCCGGCATGAAACCCGGCACGTCGACCAGCGTGAGAATCGGAATATTGAACGCGTCACAGAAACGGACGAATCGTGCGCCCTTCTTGGAAGAATCGATATCGAGACAGCCGGCCAGCACCATGGGCTGGTTCGCGACCACGCCAACGACATGGCCTTCCATCCGGATGAAGCCGATGACGATGTTCGCGGCATAGGCTGGCTGCAGTTCGAAGAAGTCGCCCTCGTCGGCAATCTTCAGGACCAGTTCACGAATGTCGTAGGGTTTCGACGGGTCCTCCGGCACCAGGCTGTCGAGCGACGGCACGGTGCGTTTGGCCGGATCCGTCGTCGGCCACACCGGTGCTTTTTCACGATTATTGGCTGGCAGGAAATTGAAGAACCGGCGAGTCGCCAACAAGGCCTCCACATCGTTCTCCAGGGCCAGGTCGGCGACTCCGGACTTCGTGGTATGCGTGATGGCACCGCCGAGTTCCTCGGCGGTCACGATTTCGTGCGTGACGGTTTTGACGACATCCGGACCGGTCACGAACATGTACGAGCTGTCTTTGACCATCAAGATGAAGTCGGTCATCGCGGGCGAGTAAACCGCACCGCCCGCGCACGGCCCCATGATGACGGAGATCTGGGGCACGACGCCCGAGGCCAGGACGTTCTTCTGGAATACGTCCGCATAGCCGCCGAGCGATGCCACGCCTTCCTGGATGCGGGCACCACCGGAATCGTTCAGACCAATGACCGGCGCACCAACTTTCATCGCCTGGTCCATGATCTTGCAGATCTTTTCCGCGTGCGCTTCGGACAGTGAGCCACCGAAGACGGTGAAGTCCTGACTAAAGACGAATACCAGCCGACCATTGATCGTGCCATACCCGGTGACGACGCCGTCACCCGGTACTTTGTTGTCCGCCATGCCGAAATCGGTGCATCGGTGTTCGACGAACATGTCCCATTCTTCGAAGCTGCCGTGATCCAGCAACAGGTCGATTCGCTCACGCGCCGTGAGTTTGCCTTTGCCGTGCTGCGCGTCGACGCGTCGTTGGCCGCCCCCGGCTGTCGCCGCGGCGCGCTTGTCAGCAAGTTGCTGAATGATTTCCTGCATGGATGACTCCGTTGTCCCTTTTTGTTGTTGCCCTGGGTTATTGTCCTGGCGAACGGTTCGAGCCAGGCGCAGATCCTTATCGTCGCGTCAGGCGGCCAGCCGCCGTTGTCGAATCAGACCGATAACCTCACTGGCCGCGGCCGGAATATTCGTTCCCGGTCCAAATACCGCCGAGACGCCCGCGGCTTTCAGTTCGTCGTAATCCTTGGGCGGAATGACACCGCCGCAGACCACCAGAATGTCCCCGGCACCCTGGCTTCTGAGGTCTTCGAGCAACTGGGGCACGAGCGTCTTGTGGCCGGCTGCTTGTGATGAGACGCCGACCACGTGTACATCGTTTTCGATAGCATGGCGGGCCGCCTCATCCGGAGTCTGGAACAGCGGGCCAATATCGACATCGAATCCCAGATCCGCGAATGCCGTGGCAATCACCTTGGCGCCGCGATCGTGGCCGTCCTGCCCCAGTTTGACGACCAGCATGCGTGGCCGGCGGCCTTCGTCGCGCGCGAACTGGTCAACTTCGGCCTGGATGCGCGCGAAATTCTCGTCGCCTTCGTAAGCCGAACCGTAGACACCGCTGATCGATTGAATCACTGCCTTGTGCCTCCCGTAGACTTCTTCGAGTGCCGTGGAGATTTCGCCCACGCTGGCGCGGGCTCGCGCGGCATCGACAGCGAGCGCCAGCAGGTTGCCGCTACCCTGTTCGCCGGCCTCGCGCAGCGCCGCCAGTGACTGGTCGCAGGCTGCCTGGTCACGGCCGGCGCGAATCTCGGCCAGGCGACTGACCTGTGCCTCGCGCACAGCCGTATTGTCGATATCGAGGACTTCCACGTCGGGCTCGTCTTCCCGCTCGTACTTGTTCACGCCCACGATGACTTCTTCGCCGCGATCGATGCGCGCCTGGCGCAGCGCCGCGGCTTGCTCGATGCGTAGCTTCGGCATGCCCGATTCGACGGCCTTCGTCATGCCGCCCATCTCTTCGACTTCGTCGATTAGCTTGCGCGCCTCGGCGACCAGCGACGCGGTCAGGCTCTCGACGTAGTACGAACCGGCGAGGGGGTCGACGACCTTGGTGATACCGCTTTCTTCCTGGATGACCAGTTGTGTGTTGCGCGCGATATGCGCGGAGAAAGGCGTGGGCAAGGCCAGTGCTTCGTCGAATGAGTTCGTATGCAGGGACTGTGTGCCACCGAGGGCTGCCGCCATCGCTTCGATGGTCGTGCGAATCACATTGTTGTACGGATCCTGGCTCGTCAGGCTGACACCAGATGTCTGGCAATGAGTGCGCAGCATCAACGAACGCGGATCCTGCGGCTGGAACAGTTCCTCCATGAGTTGCGCCCACAACAGGCGCGCCGCCCGCAGTTTGGCCGCTTCCATGAAGAAGTTCATGCCAATGCCGAAGAAGAACGACAGACGGGGCGCGAACTGGTCGACCTGTAACCCGGTGGCCAGCGCCGCACGCACATATTCGATGCCGTCCGCCAGCGTGTAACCGAGTTCCTGAACGCACGTCGCGCCAGCCTCCTGCATGTGATAACCGGAAATAGAGATCGAATTGAAGCGCGGCATTTGTTGCGCGGTGAAGCCGATGATATCGGCGACAATGCGCATCGAAGGTTCGGGCGGATAGATGTAGGTATTCCGCACCATGAATTCCTTCAGGATGTCGTTTTGCAGGGTGCCGGCGAGTTTGTCGGGCGTGACACCCTGTTCCTCCGCCGCAATGATGTACATGGCCATGATTGGCAAGACGGCACCGTTCATCGTCATGGACACGGACATCTTGTCCAGCGGGATACCGTCGAACAGAGTCTTCATGTCTTCCACGGTATCGATCGCGACGCCGGCCTTGCCGACATCGCCGACGACGCGCGGATGATCTGAGTCGTAGCCGCGATGCGTGGCGAGATCGAACGCGACTGACAATCCGGTCTGGCCGGCCGCGAGGTTCTGGCGATAAAACGCGTTCGATTCTTCCGCCGTGGAGAACCCGGCGTACTGGCGCACGGTCCAGGGCCGCCCCGCGTACATCGTGGCGCGCGGGCCGCGGACGTACGGTGCAAAGCCGGGGAGGCTGTCGAGGTGTTCGAGATCGGCCAGGTCTTCGGCCGTATACAGCGGTTGCACGGCGATACCTTCCGGGGTCTGCCAGACGAGGTCGGCCGGGGCGCGACCCTTGCCCTCTTTGGTGGCGAGGGTCTCCCAATCCCGGCGGCTGGGCTTCTGCTTGTCAGCCATTCCTGCTCCCTGTTATCCCTGCTCGATCGCGGCCGCGAGGGCCAGTGTTCGCCGCGCTGCATCGGCGTGCAGCTGCTCCAGCATCCGCCCGTTCAGCACCACGATGCCACGGCCTTCAGCCGCTGCCGCCTCCCACGCGGCAACGATCTCCCTGGCGCGCTCGACCGCCTCGGCCGAGACGCCGAAAACCGCGTTGGCCGCGTCAATCTGCGCGGGATGGACCAGCGTCTTGCCGTCGAACCCCAGCGCCTTGCCTTGTTCGCATGATTTGCGGAAGGCCGCCGGATCGGCAAGGTCGACAAACACCCCGTCAAGTATATCAAGACCATGGGCGCGGGCCGCCAGAACACAGTGACTCAGGGCCGGCAGCAGGCCGGTGCGCGCCGCATCGGCTTCGAGGCGCAGCTCCTTGGCGAGGTCCGCCGTGCCCATGACGACGACGCGGATGGCCGGGTCGGCCACCGCAATATCGTCCATCGCGAGGATGCCGGCGGCGGTCTCGGCCATGATCCACAGATCCAGCGAATCGGGTGCGCCATGGGCGCGGAGCGTCGCCGCTGCGCGTGCCACCTGGTCCGGCGCGCTGATCTTGGGCAGCAGCACGGCGTGTGCCGGGCTGCCAGCCGTGGCGGCGAGGTCATCCTCGAACCACGGTGTGTCGTGCCCGTTGACGCGGACAACGAGCTCGCGCCGGCCATAACCACCGGCCGCCAGCGCGTCGACGACGTTACGCCTCGCAGCACATTTGGCATCCGGCGCAACGGCGTCTTCGAGATCCATGATCACACCGTCCACCGGCAGCTCGCGCGCCTTCTCCAGCGCCCGCGTGTTTGCGCCGGGCATGTAGAGGACGGATCGACGAGGCCGGATGGTGGTACTGTTCACGTGCATACCAGGTTGCTGATCGCTGGCAGCTGCTTTGACCGAACAGGCCGGCCGGTCATTCGCGCTCAGTCCGAGGCCGGGCCGGCGAGGGCCGGGTCGGGTTTGTCGGCGCGGATGTGCCACCTGGCGGCCCAGTCGGCCAATTCCTTCGCGGCGACCCTGCCGTCCTCGGCCAGTGTGGCCACGGCCGCATGCGCGATGTATTCCGCGCTGACTTCGAACCAGGCACGCAGGTCGGGACGTGATTCGCTCAGGCCGTAACCATCCGTGCCGAGCACGACGTAAGGCCCGGGCACCCACCGGGCCACCGAGAGCGGCAATGCCTTCATGTAGTCACAAGCTGCAACGAAGACACCCTGTTCTCCGTCGAGCACCTGGCGCAGGTATGGTGTCTCGCTGATCTTGCCCGAGAGATTATTGCGTCGTTCGACGCGCAGACCATCGCGGCTCAGTTCGTTGTAGCTCGTCACACTCCAGACATCCGTCGCGATACCCACGTCTTCCAGCAAATCACGGGCGCGCAACACTTCCGCCATGATTGCACCGCTGCCAAACAGATGCGCCTTTCTGCCCTGTTTCGTTTTACTGTCTGAGCGATGGTAGTTATAGATACCGCGAATCACGCCGTCGTCGCAGCCTTCCGGCATGGCTGGCATGGCGTCGTTCTGGTTGTGGATGGTGATGTAATAGAACATGTTCTCCTGCTCGGTGTACATCCGCCGGATTCCCTCGCGGATGATGATCGCGAGTTCATAGGCGAATGCCGGGTCGTAACTGATCAGGTTCGGCACGGTATTGGCGACGACCTGGGAATGGCCGTCTTCGTGCTGTAGACCCTCACCGTTCAGCGTCGTGCGGCCCGACGTACCCCCCAGCAGGAAACCGCGACACAGCATGTCGCCGCAGGTCCAGATCATGTCGCCGACCCGCTGGAAACCGAAGATCGAATAGAACACGTAAAACGGAATCGTGGGCACGCCGTGGACCGCGTAGGCCGTGCCGGCCGACAGGAACGACGCCATCGCGCCGGTTTCACAAATACCTTCCTGCAGGATCTGTCCGTCTTCCGCTTCGCGGTAGGGCATCAGCGTAGCGCTGTCGACGGGGCGGTACTTCTGGCCCTCGATCGAGAAGATCCCGGCCTTGCGGAACAGCGCCTCCATGCCAAAGGTGCGGGCTTCATCCGGCACGATGGGCACGATGTATTTGCCCAGCTCCTTGTCGTCCAGCAATTTGCCCAACATGCGCACGAAGGCCATGGTCGTCGACAGCGTGCGATCGCCGGAGCCCTTGAGCTGATCCGCGAATATTTCCAGCGGCGGGGTTGGCAGTGCGGGACAATCCACGCGGCGCTGTGGCCAGGGACCGCCGAGCGCGTCGCGGCGCTCCTCCAGATACCGCAGTTCCTCGCTGTCCTCCGGGGGCCGGTAGAAGTCCGCGCGCGCAGCCGCTTCATCGTCCAACGGGATGCCAAGCCGGTGAGCGGTATCGATACGTTCGTCGCGATTGAGATTCTTCTTTTGGTGCACGACATTGGAGCCTTCGTAGCCCTGCATGCCGTAGCCCTTGATGGTCTTGATCAGGATTACCGTTGGTCGGTCCGCCTCGGCCGCGCTCTTGAAGGCCGCGTAGATCTTGTGGTGATCGTGACCGCCCCGGCGAATGACACGGATTTCTTCGTCCGACAGGATGCCCATGATGTCGGCAAGTCTCTGATTGTCGCCGACCCAGTGCGCGCGGACTTCCGGCCCCGTGGCGACCGAATACATCTGGTAGTCGCCATCCACGCATTCGTCCATCCGGTTTTGCAGCACGCCTTCGTCGTCAATTGCGAACAGCGGATCCCACTCGCCGCTCCAGATCACCTTGATGACCTGCCAGGCGGCGCCCCGGAAACTGCGCTCCAGTTCCTGGATGATCTTGCCGTTACCGCGCACGGGTCCGTCCAGTCGCTGCAGGTTGCAATTGATCACCACGACCAGGTTGTCGAGATTTTCGCGGGCTGCAATATTGATCGTGCCGAGCACTTCCGGTTCGTCCGATTCGCCGTCGCCGATAAAATTCCACACCTTGCCGCCATTGCGCGGCTTCAGTCCGCGGTTCTCCAGGTATTTCGCAAATCGCGCCTGGTAGATCGCGCTCGGCGTCGACAGTCCCATCGAGGCACAGGGCATCTGCCAGAAGTCGGGCATGTTGCGTGGATGCGGATAGGATGACAGCCCACCATCCGCTTGCAGTTCGCGGCGGAAATTCTGCAGCTGTTCCTCGCTCAAGCGGCCCTCGAGGAAGGCGCGCGCGTAAATGCCGGGCGCCGCGTGAGCCTGCATGCTAATGAGGTCGCCGCCATACTCGTCACTCTTGTTGCGGAAAAAATGGTTGAGACCCACCTCCATCATCGTGGCGGCGGACGCATAGGTGCCGATATGGCCACCAACGCCGGTGCCGCTGTCGTAGGCGCGCAGCACCATGGCCATTGCATTCCAGCGCAGGACATTTTCGATCCGCTGCTCCAGTTCGATATTGCCGGGATAGGCGGGCTGCTGCGCCACCGGGATCGTATTGCGGTAGGGCGTGTTTAATGTTGCATCTTCGACGATCACGTTCTCGTCGGTCAGGTAGTCGCGCAATGCCCGAAAGATCTGCTTCGCGCGCGGTGCTCCCTCCACGCGGAGTAACGACTCCATGGATTCCAGCCATTCCTGTAGTTCCTGGTCCTGGCGGGCTTTGAGGTCTGAGCGCCGGGTCGCCATTGTTAGCTTTCTCCTGACCGACGGGTCACTATAGACAATTATAAGTGGAGGAAATCCATGGAACAGGGGAATCTGGATCGACGTGCCGCTTTACAGCTCCTGCTGGCCATCGGGGGCGCCGGACTTATGTCGGATGTGCATTCCGGGGCCCATTTCGCCAGTCGACGCGAGTCGCAGCGCGTGCCGCCGACCGGGCCGGTCCGGCAGATCTATGACGAGATCGAGGCGGTGCTGCAACTGACTGCCGATATCTGGAACAGCCAGGAGTTTCATCGACTGAAAGAAGTCTGGGATGCAGACGATCCGGAGCCCTGGTACGTCCCGGAAGAAATCGAGGAGCCGTTTTTCAACTGGGCCCAGATCGAACGTTACTGGAACCCTGGCCGCAAGGTACTGCGTGCCTTCCGGTGGCAGTTTTCCAAGCTCAAGGTCAAGCCGCTGGCGCCGGACCTGTGTCTCGCGATCTTTGATCACTTCTACGAGATTTCGCTGGCCGTCGGCCCGCCGTCGCCGCCAACAGCCGGCTTCGATCGTTGCCTGGCGTTGTTTCGCAAGAAACCGGAGGGCTGGCGCCACGTTCTTTACGCGCAGTGTCCGCTCGGTCCGGACACCTACGTGCGGGCGTTGCGCCAGCGCATTGTCAGCCCCGACTTCGCCGGCTTCGAAGAGTCATTGCAAGGCGATCAATGACCCGTCCCGCAAGCGCCACGGATCGACGCCGACTGTTGCGCTTCATGCTGCAGTCGCCGCTGCTGACCGGCGCCGCTGGCTTGGCCAGCTGGTGGCCGACTGGCACCCACGCGCTGCCGGAACGCGCGATCCCGGACCGGGCCGCCGCTGCGCTGGACGTGTTCCAGCTGAAACGCGTCGCGCAGAGCAAGTTGGCGCTGCCCGTCTGGCATTTCATCATGAACGGTGCGGACGACGGCAAGACCGTTGCAGCGAATCGTGCCGCGATGGATCTCTGGCAGATACGGGTTCGTCGCCTGATCGATGTGAGCCGCATCGACACCAGCCTCGCACTGCTTGGCGAAACACTCGATACGCCGATAATGCTGGCGCCAATCGGCAACCAGTTATCAATCCATCCGGACGGCGAACTGGCAAGTGCCCGCGCGTCGGGCAAACGTCGCAATCTGATGATGTGTTCGACCGTCTCGAGTTATGCCATCGATGAGATCGCGGCATCGGCAAACGGACCCGTGTGGTTCCAGCTCTACGCCTCCGATGATGAGGCGCTGAACCGACACCTGCTGAAGAAGGCGGAAAATGCGGGATGCCGGGCGGTTGTGCTGACGATTGACTCGCCGACCCGCGGGAACCGGCAGGGGGAACGCTGGTTTGCGCGACAGATGGATCGTGCGACGCTACGGCTGGGAAATTTCGAGGACTATGAGGGCCGGATCCGCTTCGGCAGTTCGTCGTTGACCTGGGAATTCATCGACTGGTTGCGCAACAACACGGCGATGAAGATTCTGCTGAAGGGTATCGTTACGCAGGAGGACGCCAGTCTGAGTGTGAAGCACGGCGTTGATGGCCTGATCGTGTCGAACCATGGCGGACGGCAGGAGGAGAGCGGCCGCGGCACGCTGGCGTGTTTACCGGAAGTCGTGTCTGCCGCGGCAGAGTTGCCCGTGTTGATCGATGGTGGTTTTCGGCGCGGCACGGATATTTTCAAGGCACTGGCTCTCGGCGCCGCCGCCGTGTGCATCGGCCGGCCCTGCCTGTGGGGTCTCGGGGCCTTCGGCGAAGAGGGCGTAGCCCGAGTCCTGAGCCTGTTGCAGGCGGAACTGAAACGCATCATGCAGTTTGCCGGCACGCCGACTCTGGCCGATATCTCGGCGGACCACGTGATTCGCGCTTAGATGGGGAGATTCTGCTTTTTCGACTGCCGCTGTTTGGTCTTCAATCAACGGCGCACGGAAAGGCAGAATGTCCCTGTCCCCGTCAGGCGGCCAGGCCTTCGCGACCCAGGGTTGGACTCAGTACCGTGTCGTCGGCTTCCTCGTTCGGGAAACTGTTCGGATAGTCGCGGTTGAAATGCAATCCGCGGCTCTCGTGACGTGCCTTGGCGCTGCGAATCGTCAGTTCAGCCACCAGCGCGAGGTTGCGTAGTTCGATCAGGTCATTCGTGACGCGGAAATTCCCGTAAAACTCGGCAATTTCTTCCTGCAACAGCTCGACGCGATGCCGGGCGCGTTCGAGTCGCTTGTTTGTGCGCACGATGCCGACGTAATCCCACATGAAACGCCGCAGCTCATCCCAGTTGTGCGACACGACCACTTGTTCGTCGGGATCGGTCACGCGGCTCTCGTCCCAGTCGGGAACCGCAATGCCGGGTCCGGCCAGCCGCGGCAGATCTGCATGGATTTGCTGCCCGGCCTGGTCGGCGAAGACCACGCATTCCAGCAGTGAATTGCTTGCGAGGCGGTTGGCTCCGTGCAGCCCCGTAAAGGTGCATTCGCCGATGGCGAACAGGCCGGGTATGTCGGTTGCCGCGTTCAGGTCCGTGACGACGCCGCCGCAGGTGTAGTGTGCCGCCGGCACGACCGGGATCGGCTGCGCCGTGATGTCGATGCCGAACTCGGCGCAGCGGCGCGTGATATTCGGAAAATGCGCCCGGATTTCGCCGCTCGGCAGGTGCGAGATATCCAGGTAGACACAATCGTGGCCGCCACGCTTCATTTCGTAGTCGATCGCGCGGGCGACGATATCGCGCGGGGCGAGTTCACCGCGTTCGTCGTGGGTTGGCATGAAGCGCTCGCCGTTGGGTAACAGCAGGCGCCCGCCCTCGCCACGCAGCGCTTCGGAAATCAGTACCGACTTCGCCAGCGGGTGATACAGGCAGGTCGGGTGAAACTGCACGAACTCCAGGTTGGCTACCCGGCAGCCAGCGCGCCAGGCCATGGCAATGCCATCGCCGGTGGAGGTATCCGGGTTCGTCGTGTAGAGGTAGACCTTGGACGCGCCGCCGGTCGCCAGCACGACGATCTGCGCTTGCAGTGTGCGCACGTGACCGCTTTGCCGATCCAGTGCGTATGCCCCGATGCATCGATTCTCCAGGGTCGGGTCGAGTTTTCGCGTGGTTATGAGGTCAATGGCGAGCAGGTCATCGAGTACTTCGATGTTCTGATGCGCTTGCACCAGCGGCAGCAGTGCGGCCATAACGGCCCGCCCCGTGGCATCGGCGGCATGCACGACGCGCCGCTGACTGTGGGCGCCTTCGCGGGCCAGGTGCAGACCGGCGTCTGCGCCGTCGGCTTCCTGCGTGAACCTCACGCCGCGGTCCTGCAGCCACGCAATGCAATCCGGTCCCCGCTCGGTAACGAGCTCGACAGTCTCTTGATTGCACAAGCCCGCGCCGGCGATATTGGTGTCGTGCGCATGTAGCTGCGGCGTATCGTCGGGACCAATGGCCGCGGCAATGCCTCCCTGCGCCCAATTGCTGGAGCTGTCACGCGGGTCTTTCTTCGAGAGCAGGCCGACACGGTGGCCTGCGTCGGCGAGGCGCAGGGCGAGTGCGGTGCCGCCCAGGCCGGCGCCGATGATCAGGACATCATAGTTGGCACGTGACATCGTTAGTCGGGCCCGCCTGGCCGGCGCGGTTCAGCCCTGGCCCGGACCGCGGCCGACCGCCAGCATGCGTTCCAGTGAGAGGCGCGCCCGGGCCGCAATGTCGGGATCGACGTGAATCTCGGGTTCCAGGTTCTCGAGGCTGCGCAAGATTTTCGGCAGGCTGATGCGCTTCATGTGCGGGCACAGATTACAGGGGCGGACGAAGTCAGTGTCCGGGAATTCCACTGCCACGTTGTCACTCATCGTGCATTCCGTAACCAGTACGACCCGTTCCGGATGCCGTTCCGCGACGTGTTTGATCATGCCCGACGTCGAACCGACGAAATCGGCTTCGGCCAGCACATCTGGCGGGCATTCTGGGTGCGCGATGATCTCAATGTCCGGATAGTCGCTGCGGTAGTTGCGCAACTCCTCACCGGTAAACCGCTCGTGCACCTCGCAGGCGCCTTCCCAATAGATGATTTCCACGTCGGTCTGCGTTGCCACGTAGCGGCCGAGGTAGCCGTCCGGCACGAAGATCACGCGGTCCGAACCGAGCGATTCCACGACCTGCACGGCATTGGCGGAGGTACAGCAAATATCCGCTTCGGCTCGGACATCGGCATAGGCATTGACGTAGGTCACCACCGGGACCCCCGGATACTGTTCGCGCAGCTTGCGAACATCCTCGCCGGTAATCGATGCTGCCAGCGAGCAACCCGCGTCCATGTCCGGTAGCAGCACCGTTTTCTCCGGACTCAGGATCTTGGCGGTCTCGGCCATGAAGCGAACGCCGCACACCACGATGACATCCGCATCCGTATCGGCGCCGTACTGCGCCATGCCCAGCGAGTCACCCGTGTAGTCCGCAACTGTGTGAAAGATCTCGGGCACCTGATAGTTGTGCACCACCAGCACTGCATTGCGCTCTTGCTTCAGCTCATTGATACGGGCGATGAGCGGCGCATGGACGGGCCATTCGACTTCGGGGATCACGTCACGGAGACGCTCGTAGAGCGGCCGCGTAGCGGCCTCGACCTCTGGCGTGAACGCCAAATGTGAACTATCCGTCATGGCACGAATGCTAGACGGCACAGCCGAACCGGGTCAACGCGCGCTTCGGGTGGCGAACTGGGAGTAGGGTCACAGCGCGGCTTGACCATAACGGGCATCCTGTCCGTCTCTCGGTTTGCCTGACCTCGATATGGACACGCCGCGCGAGAAAGACCAGGTTTTCGACGATTATGCCGCCTGGTTCAAGGCTTTGCTGCCCGATGCGACGGGCTTCCTGTGCTATGACCGGCACGGGCGGGTGTTCTGGCGCAATGGGGACAAGGCGCAGGATTTCACGCCGGATTACAAGTCCGCGCTGGCCGGCCTGTTATCCGGTGATAGTGATGCCGAGCTGCAAGCCGTGGATATGGATCCCGGCGGCGCGGTGCTGTTTCCGCTGACCGGCTCGAATACCGAATCGCATGGCGTGCTGGCCGTGATCATGTCGAGCCTGCCGCTGGATCCGGCCGCGTTACGGCAATCCCTGCAGCCGGCAATCCGCACCATGCAGCGGGAACTCGATTTGCGGTTTCGATTGCTGGAGAACCAGCGCCGGCTCGTCGTCCAGGCGGCCGAGGAAAAACTCCTGCATCACGTGGAATCGCTCGTTCACAAGCCACAGAGTTCCGAGGCGAGCCTGCGCCGCATCCTTGAGCTATGCCGGAAATACCTCGCAGTCGAGCGCGCCGGCATCGTCGTCGAGGGCCGGGGAATACGTCTGCTGGATGCGGACGGCCTCAAGGGTGAGGAACGAGACGTGGCCCTGAAGCACATGATGAATCCCGATGGCGGTGACAAGTCGATGGCCGATCTTGTCACCATGCCGCTGGAAGGTATCGTAACCGCGGGCGGGGGCAAGCTGTTGTTGCAGGGCTGGTCCGACTCACAATTCAGTCGGCGGCGCGCCCGGCGAGTCGCCCGATATCTGGCATCCCACGCTGTCTCTGCACTCGAACGTGATACGGACACGTTGACCGGGCTGCCGGCCTGGTCGGTGTTCGAAGCACAGCTGCAGGCAGCCTGCCAGTCCGACGACCGGGCCGACAGCCTGTTGATGTACCTGGATGTCGACCAGCTGCACGTCATCAACCAGAACTACGGCCGTGAAATCGGTGACGAAGTGCTGCGAGCCTTCGCCAGGATACTGCGGACGTGGTTTGGCACGAATCTCGTCACCCGGATCAGCAGCGACAGCTTTGCGGCGTTGCTGGAGGACCTGTCGCCCCATGAGGCTCGCCAGCTCGGCGAGGACACTTGCCGGCGATTCCACGAGCTGGAGTTCTTCGGCGCGGGCAAGAGTTTCCACGCGGGCGTGTGTGTTGGTATCGCGCCGCTGACCGCGGGCGAAAAGGGCGCCAGTCGAAGCCTCGCTGCGGCCCAGGTCGCCTGCCGGGCCGCGAAAGACCGCGGCGGCAACCGGGTGGAAGCCTACGAGCCGGCGGACCAGAGCATCATGCAGCGTCTGGACGATATCCAGCTGGTCGGCAGTGTGCGTGCCGCAATCGGCGAAGATCGCCTGGTGCTGCTGGGCCAGCCGATTCTGCCGCTCAAGCGAGGCAATGATTTGCGGTACTTCGAAGTGCTGGTTCGCATGCTCGACGAGCAGGGCCGCATGCTGCCTCCGGCCGAGTTCCTGTCCGCCGCAGAGCGCTATCAGCTCATGGATGAGCTGGACCGCCGCGTCGTCAGGATGAGTCTGCGGATGCTTGCCGAAAATGGCCTGCGGCGCCGCGATTCGGGGGTGCGCCTGGCCATCAACTTGTCCGGGCAGAGCCTCGGCAACGAGGGTTTTCTGCATTTCGTCAAGGACGAAATAGAAGCCATGCGGGTTGCGCCCGAACTGCTGTGTTTCGAGATTACCGAAACAGTCGCGGTGGCCAACATGCAGCGCGCCCAGGCGTTTATGCACTCGCTGCGCAAGATGGGCTGCCGATTCTCCCTGGACGACTTCGGCACCGGGCTGAGCTCCTTCTCGTACCTGAAACTATTCCCGATCGATACGCTGAAAATCGACGGCAGCTTCGTGAAGGACATCGCGACCAACGTCGTGTCCCAGTCCGTGGTTGCGGCGCTGTCCGAAGTCGCCCGCGTGATGGAACTCGAAACGGTCGCCGAGTACGTTGAAAAAGAAGACTCGCTGCGACTGTTGCGCGACCTGAACGTGACCTGGGGCCAGGGCTATCTGCTGGGCGAGCCCGTGAGGCTCGAAGAGGCGCTGGTGGCCGATCGTCCGTCGACCTGCGAATCAGCCGTCACCCGGAAGAGTCTGTAGCGCGCTGCCCTTGACGGCGCAGAGCCGCTGTCGCACAGCGGGGCGCGGCGTCCATTCTAGCCCGTGTTCGTACGCGATGACCTGCAGTGCCGGGTGAAACGCGTCGATCAATTCACCCGGTTGCAGCAGGAAGTCCGGATTGCGGGGCCGGCCGAACCGCTCGTTGCCCGCGCCAAAGGTATCGATCAATAACACGCCGCCTTCGGCGAGGATGCCGGGGAGCCTGGTGAAATGCGGCCGGTGCAGGTAGTTCGCGATTACAACGCCGGCGAAGCCGCCCGACGCGAACGGCCACGAATCGGCCTCGAGGTCGATTTCGAGAATTTCGACCCGCGGGTTATCGCGCAGATCACCGAGTCCGGCCACATCGATGTCGGCGGCCAAAACGCTGAACCCTTTCGTGGCCAGCCAGCGCGTGTGCCGGCCATGCCCGCAAGCCAGGTCGAGCACTTTGCCGCCGGGTTGTATCAATGACGCAAAGCGGGTGATCCACGCTGAGGGTTCAACGGCCGGGTGTTTTTCGCGATCGAAACTTTGCACGTCCGAAATCATAACCGTGCGCTGGTCAGCAAGAAAAAGGCCCCGCCAAGGCGGGGCCCTAATCAGTGGTTTGGCCGTCGCTGTTTACCGCATCCGGCGGCGTCGCAGCAGCGGCACACCCAGCAGCAGCGCCAGCGTCCACGGGCTGATTGCCGAGCCGCTGCTTGGCAGTCTGATCTGGATGCTGCCGGTCTCCGGCACCGCGGTGACGACGATCTGCACCGTGGCAACCGCAGGATCGGCGTCCGCATCTTCCAGCGTCACCTGGCAGGAATCCGGTCCCGAGTAATCGACGTCCGGATTGTAGGTGACGGCGAAAGTTGCGCCGTCCACCATGCAGCTGCCGTTCATCGCATCCATCGACACCGAGATCGTGTGCTGCGCCGGTGTACCGTTACCCGGCGTCACTGTCGCCGCCGACATGCCCGCAGTATTGGCCGGCGTATCGATGTTGGCGTAGCTGAGCGTCGGCTGCACGTCCGTGATCATGACGGTGATCGTGCCTTGGGCCATATCGCCGTTGCCGTCGTCAATCTGGTAGTCCGTCGTGTCCATGGCGCCGCCGTTTACGAAACCGTTGTTCGGTGTGACCGTAACGGTCGTGCCGGCGCACATTGCGGTGCCGTTGGTCGGCTGTGCCGCGATGCTGCACGTCGATGGCGTGTTGCCGGGATTGAAGCCAGGCAGCGTCGCCACGTTGATGCTGTTCGCGGCCGCGGCGCCTTCCTGGCCCCGGGTATCGAGCGCCAGGTTGCCGTCCGGTGCGACCGGCTGAAGGTCCGCTTGCACGTCGACTGTTACTGTAGCCGTATCGGTAAAGGAGCCGTCATCTACCTCGTAGATGAACGTATCCTGGCCGGTGAAACCGGGTCCGGGTGTGTACCGGATCTGCAGCTGGTCCTGATTGCCCGGGTTGTTACCGACGAAGGCCGTCATGCCGTTCATCGGCGCCGTGTCGATCGTCAGCGTGACCGGATCGTTGAAACCGGTGTCGTTATTCAAGACATCGATATCGACCGCGGTGTCCTGCAGCGTGCCTGCCATGTCATCGTTGGCCGTGCCGGCCGTGACGCAGCCGCTCTGGCAGGTACCCGTGAATTGCCAGACAATGTCCGCCCAGGAATCCAGGTTCAGCGTCTGGAATTCATTCACACCGTGCACCGTCGCCCCCGTGATCGCGCCGGTCGCGTCCACGTTGACTTCCCAGGTGGTGTTTTCCAGTGTCGAGTAGGTGCCGCTGTAGACCCCGGCGTCACCCGGGCAGGCGGCACTGTTCTGGTCGATACAGTTGTAGCCGCCGCTGGTCGTCGTGGTCATCGGTTCGCCGACGTTACCCGTGGTCATCGGATCGTTGTCGCCTTCGAAGCTGGCGACACCCACGGAGCCGGGTGCCGCGAACACACCGGCGCCGCTGTCGATGTCCTGCACGTAGTTGCCACCGGCGGTGTAGGTCAGCAACTCGGGGAATCCCAGCGAGCCGATCACGTAGGTACAACCGCCCATGCCGTCCGCCGTCGCGTTATCGACGCCGGCTGCCGCGAGATCGAATGTCACCTCGCCCATGGACCAGTACTCTTCGAACTGGGTGCCGGGGCCACCGCCCGCGGCGCGCACACCGGACGCCGGGACGATTTGCGCAGCGATCGTTTCGTCACCGGTGCAGCTGTTCATGTCCGCGCCGTTCTCGATCGTCACGCTGCCGCTGATTGCCAGTGAGACCTTGTTGTCACCGGTCGTCGGCACGACGTTTACGTCCGGCATGCCATTCACTTCCCAGGGCGACGTACCAGGCGCGTAGGTACCGGCGTTTTTCGTTGGCCCTGTCCAGACGGTCGTCGGGAACGTCGTGAATGGCACCATGTCGTAGGAGCAATCTTCCTGGCTGAACAGCGCCAGCAGCCCGAGACAGGCACCTTCCACCGGCGACTGCGTGCCCGAAATGCTGTTCACTGTCTGCGCCGAAGCGTTGATCGACAGCCCGAGCATCAAGCTCACAGCCGTAAATGCGCCTAGAAATGCGCGGGATCGTGTCATGCGACTATCCTCCAAAATCGTTTGGACTTATGCGGCGCGGACCTGAGGCTCGTGAGTCGGCGGCACAGGCTGGTGACCGCAGTTCGCCTGCGGCCGTCGCGACCCCCACGTCCGCGCGGCTCATCCATCCCCTGATCCGGAAAAACCGGCCGTATCAACGGCTTCGCAACACTAACCCGCGTCAGTTCGGCTGGCAAGCTTCTGGCATGACAGTGTCAAATGCCTGACATGGGGCATCGCCATCGCCGCTTGGCGATTATGTCTGCAGCACCCGGTGTCGGGCGATTTAAACCGATGAATATAGGTATTTTTTTTGACCCCGCCATCCGGTTTCGGAATAGCCGGGTCGCGGCGGACTCGCGCCGTTATTTTGTTAGCTTGCAGGGCAGCGAGGCGCGCTGCCGTCTACCTGATGGTCACCCACGACCGGCTTGCCGCTCGCGTTAACGGCGATCACCTTGGCGGCGTCGGCGCCGCGGTCATCGCAGATGGTGAACTGCCCGGTATTCTCTACCGCGTTGTCGATCATGAGCTGGCCGGTTGGCCGGTAAGTCAGGAAACGCGCAAAGTCATCGGAGCGAATCGTGAATGACTCCGTCGGCGGTCCGGCAACGAGAATTTCGCCATCGGGAGTCTGCGTCCCGAGCGGATCGGCAAAGACAATCCAACCGCGTTCCCAGCCGCCACTCGCGCAGTTCTGGCCATTGTCGCTCGGGCACACCGTCACCAGTTCGTTCCGCGTTACCGCGGTGCTGCGTGCGAGATGCAGCGTGGCAATCAATTCGTTGATCGTCGTCGCGCGGCGCTGATCGGCAAAACCGGCATTCAGGCCCGGCAGCGCAAACGACAGGGCGATGCCAGCGACGGCCAGGGTCGTCAGCAATTCAGTGAATGTCAGCCCGCGTTCCCTGCGTGTCATCCGTCCGTATCCATGGATCGGGATACGGACGAGATTAGGTAAAAATTGCGGCCGCGACGTTGACCTGTGTCACAGGCCCGCAGACTTGGCCCGGAGACCTGGCCCGGAGGCTCGACGCGTTACTGCCAGCCGTCGAGCTCGTCCAGGTATCGCTTGGCGTCCTGCAGGCTCGTGGGCAGGTAGTCCGCGAACAAGTCCGGCTGGTAGCGCGGCCGGTAGGCCGAGAAGACCGGCTCGTACAGGGCCCAGTGCACATCGGGGATCCGGTGCCTGGCGCGATATGCGGCGATCGGAATACGGGCCACAACCTGTTGTTCGAACTTCGACGCGGCCACTGCCAGTTCCTCGCCGCGGGGGCCATAAATTGCGGACCCACCCGAGCCACCGGTCGCGTCGTCCATGAAGCCGGGGTTTTCCGGCGAAACTGCATTGTTGACGATCAGTGTGTACACCTGGTTGTAACGTGCGCACATCTGCATGTCTTCCTTCGTGAAGCCACCGGTGGCGGTTCGCAGAATTATCTCCGCACCTTTCATCGCCATCGCGCGAAATAACTCGGGTTCGAGCTGCGTGGATGATGTCGCCAGATTGCCGATCGGTGTGCGATGCACGGGTATCACAGCGTCGGCACCATACATCTCGATGTACTGATCCATCACGTTGTAAACGGTGGTCGTCAGCAGCTCGAAGCCGGTGAAAACACCCTTGATATTGCGCGCTTTCCAATCGCGTGCGATGAGTTCACCGTCGGGGCCGATGATGCTTGTGACACTAAGAATGTGCCCTGGCCAGTCGCGATCGACCACATACGCACCGAACTTGATGTAGCAGCCGTGCTCGCGCGCCTTCGCTGACAGCTCCTCGGTTTCAGGTCCGGGCACTTCGATGGACAGGCGTTCGAGCTCCTTGCGATCCCACGGATTCCAGCCTTGCAGCGGGAATTCGTGAAAGCAAAGCAGATCTTTCTTGCCGCCGTAAAACTGCGTTTTGTCGATCAGTTCGAGCATGTGATCGAGGTTGGCCCGAATGCCTTTGCGAGGGTTCTTGCCGTCGACTGCGCGCACGCGCGACTGCACCGCTGATACGGTCACGACATCCTGTTGCAAATCGACCCGCTCATAAGAGCGTCCGTTGGCGGGCACTGACACGCTGCCGCCTGCTGATTGGGCCATTGCGGCTCCGCCGAGCCACGCGCTGCCGCCGACGAACGCAGCGGCGCCTTTGATCAATGCACGTTTGTCAATCTTGTTATTCATCCCCGAGGTCCCCATGTCTTGTCGTGCAGCATGACTTGCCGCAGCCGGTTGGTCATTCGAAGCGTGATATTTTTACCATAGCAGCTGCGGAGGAAGCAGATGGAAACAGTGAGTACCGACGTTCCGCGTCGCGGCTTCAGCGGAACCCAGGTCGTACTGATCGTGCTGGCCGCGATCGTGATTGCGGTCGCGGCGACCTTGTGGATTGCCAGAGCCTGGTTGTTCCCGAGTGATTTCAAGCCGGTGGAACTGAGTCAGGTCGAAGAGCAACGACTGGATCGAAAATTGCAGGCGTTGGAACGCGCAGCGACCCCGCCGGGCAGCGCACCGGCAGAGACCGACGACGAGTGGCTCAGGCCAGAGCCATACAGCGAAGACGATGCCAATCGTGAAATCACTTTGTCGGAGCGTGAACTGAATGGCCTGATAGGCAGGGATCCCGACCTGGCGCGCCGGCTCGCAATCGACCTGTCGGATGATCTGGCAAGTGCGCGACTGCTGGTGCCACTGGATCCCGAGCTGCCGCTGCTCGGTGGTCGCACGCTCCGCGTCAATACCGGGCTCGAAATACGTCACCAGGAAGGGCAGCTCGCCGTGCGCCTGCGCGGTGTCAGCATTATGGGCGTGCCGCTACCGAATGCGTGGCTGGGAAATCTGAAAAACGTCGACCTGGTCGCGGAGTTCGGCAGTAACCCGGGTTTCTGGCGCTCCCTTGCTGCCGGCATCGAGACGATTCGCATCGCCGACGGCGGTGTACAGATCAGGCTGCGGGAATGACGAAGCAGCGGGGCATTACAGCGACGTTGCGCTGAAGGTATCGCAGGCGCCGATCTGGCCTGATTGCAGGCCGCGTTGGAACCATCGCACGCGCTGCTCCGAGCTGCCATGGGTGAATGAGTCCGGGACGACGGTGCCGCGGCTCTGCCGCTGGATCCGGTCATCGCCAATAGCACTGGCAGCGTTGAGCGCTTCGTCGATGTCACCACGTTCGAGGATATTGCGCGCCCGGTCAGCGTGATTCGCCCACAGGCCAGCGAGACAATCCGCCTGCAATTCGAGGCGTACGGACAGCTGATTGGCCGAGACTTTGTCCAGTCGCTGTCGTTGTTGTGCAACCTGGCCTGATATGCCGAGGAGGTTCTGCACATGATGACCGACTTCGTGTGCTATCACGTAGGCCTGCGCGAAATCGCCCGGCGCGTGGAATCTTTCCCGCAAATCCCGGTAGAAACCGAGATCTATATAGATTTTCTGATCGGCCGGGCAGTAGAACGGACCCATGGCCGCGGAGCCCATGCCACAGGCGGAACGGACGGCGTCCGTAAACAGCACCAACACCGGCTCCCGGTAAGTTGCATTACCCGCCGCGAATTGTGCCTTCCAGGTGTCCTCGGTATCGGCCAACACGACGGCAACGAAATCGGCGAGTTCGTTCTCGGCCGCGGGGCGCGGCTGTGCCGGGCCGGACGGCGGCGACTCGACCTGGATTCCCTGGAGCAGCGGCGTTGGATCAATCCCCAAATAGAGCGCGGCAAGCACTAGCACAATGGTGCCTATGCCGCCGCCCACGAGGCGCCTGCCGCCATGGCGGCGACCGCGACGATCATCGATGTTCGAGCTGCGGCGCCCGGTTCGCCAGCGCATTAGTTGCCGCCGGGCGCCATGGCGAGCACATCTTCTACCGATGCCGTGCGCCGCATTTTGACGTGCTCGTCGCTGGCATTGCCCCACATGACGTTCCCAACCTCATCCTTGTAGCGGCCGAGAAACCAGAATTCGTCCGGCGTAATGACGACTTCGTCATCGGCGATCATGTCGCCGTCGCGGCCCGGCAGCGGCAGCCGGCAATCGCCGACTCGGCCTCGTACAGCAGTGCCGTCAGCGTCGGGTTTGAGAAAGAAATCACAGCCCGGGTTCCACGTAAATGCGTCCAGCGTGAGGTCTCGCAGGGAATCTGGCCGGAACTGTGCGTTATGAAATTTCTCCGGTTCCTTGAAGTTCAACTCGCGTTCGCGGATGGTGTTGGTATCGGGGTCGGCGAAGAACTGCAGCACGCCATTGCGCCAGATGCGATCCGGTTCGAGCGAGCCATCGACCGAAGCTTGTTGATAGACGGTGTGACCGGGAATGTTCGGCATCTCGATTGGTACAAAAAGCTGGAACATCTGCCGGTGCTTGAATTCATCGGGCACGTTGTTATCGATGTCAGCCTGCGCCTGGGCCGTGTTGTCATAATTGCCATGCACCCACGCCTTGATCAGTTCCATGGCGGTATGCATTTGTTGTTCGTCGGCGAGAGCCGGGCCGGCCAGCATCGCCAGAACCGGGAGCAGCAGTCGGTACCGCATCACGTGAGAATCCCTTTTGCATCGGCCGGGACGGCGCAGTATACCCACAGTGTTGAACTCCGGAAGCAGATCAGCTGTCTATTGATGAACGCATCGGCAAGCAGTCTTTGTCATTGCAGCCAGGGTCTTGCGGCGGCCGTTGACTGATGGCCTGCTCCTGGTACGCGAGCCTCGCGGTCAGCCTGTTGCTGATCATGGTTGGGCTGTATACCCACTGGACCGTGATCCTTGCGGGGGCCTTTTTGCCCTTCGTTCCGCTGGTGACTTTGCTGCTTCGCAGCCGACGCGAGCGCCGCTCCGGCGACCCCCGGCCCGACTAGCCCTGCACGGGAATCCGCCGGGGCCGGAACCGGCGAATACTCCTGTACCCAGAATGGATTTCCGAGGCTATGGCCAGTCGTCCCAAACAACATCGACGCGTCTTTCTGATGCTGGGCAATCAGCTGTTGCCGGTGGCCCGGCTGCGGCCCTGGCAGGGCGCGCTAGTGTTCATGGCGGAGGATTACGAGACGTGTCGGCGACTCCGCTATCACAAGCACAAGCTCGTGCTCATGCTCGCTGCCATGCGGGCCCACGCGGAGTTACTGCGTCGTGAAGGCTTCACGGTCGACTACCTGCCGCTGAGTGATGCCGTCAACCGCCTGAGCATGACCGAGAAACTCCGGCATTTGCTCAGCCGCACGGGCTTCCGCGAGCTGGTGCACTTCGAAATCGAAGACCCAATGATGGAGAAGCGCATCGCGGCATTCGCCAAACGCTACGATTTGCGCCGGACGGTTGTGCCGACGCCGATGTTCCTGAATACCCGCGACGAGTTCGCGGACTGGCTCTCGGCACGCTCGACGCCCCGGATGGCGGATTTCTACCGGCAGCAGCGCAAGCAGCGCGGCTTGTTGCTGGATGAGTCAGGACGCCCGCTGGGTGGGCGCTGGAGTCTCGACGCCGAGAATCGCAAGAGCCTGCCGCCCGGCGTGCCGGTGCCCGATTTGCCCCGGCCGCGGCGAGGGCGGCACGTGCAGCCGGTCTGTGATCTGGTCAACGAGTACTTTCCGGACCACCCCGGCCGGACGGACGATTTTTGGTTGCCGACGACGCGGGCGCAGGCGACTGACTGGTTGAAGGACTTCCTGGAGCAACGGTTCAGCTGCTTCGGCGATTATGAGGATGCGTTGACATCGCGGTCTGACGCCGTGTTTCATAGCGCGTTGTCGCCGCTGATGAATATCGGCTTGCTACCGCCCGGCGAAGTCATCAGCAAGGCACTGAATTTCGCTAACGACGAACGCATCGCGCTCAACAGCGTCGAGGGTTTCGTCCGCCAGATTGTCGGCTGGCGCGAATTCGTGCGAGGTATTTACCACGCTCGCGGTCAGTCGATGGCCCGCCGCAATTTCTGGGGCCACCAGCGCGGCCTCACGGCTGACTGGTACGCCGGCACTACCGGTATCTTGCCGCTCGACCAGGTGATTCATAAGGTGGATCGCCTCGGTTGGGCGCATCACATCGAGCGGCTGATGGTGGTCGGGAACATGATGGTGCTGTGCGAGATCGCACCGCGCGCGGCCTACCGCTGGTTCATGGAATTGTTCGTGGATTCGGCGCACTGGGTGATGAATCCCAATGTCTATGGCATGGCGCTGTTTGCCGACGGCGGGACCTTCACGACCAAGCCGTACATTTGCGGTTCCAATTACCTGTTGCGCATGGGCGACTACGAGCGGGGTCCATGGACGGATATCGTGGACGGCTTGTTCTGGCGTTTCGTGCGCAAGCATCGGCAGTGGTTCGCGAGCCAGCCGCGACTCGGCATGCTGGTCAGCAACCTGGACCGCATGCCGCATGACCGTCTGCGGCGACTCGAGCAATGTGCCGAAGAATTCCTGCGCGAAAAAACACTTGCAGCTCAGGAAGTTGCCTGACCGATGGATCAGCGCGCGCTCGTGCAGGGCGCCAGCCGGGGTATCGGTCTGGCATTCGTCAAGGAATTGCGCCGCCGCAATCCTGACGGCACGGTTTTCGCCACATGCCGTGAGCCGGCCGCGGCGGCAGAACTGACCGGCCTGGCGGACAGTGATACCGGCATACGACCAGTGCAGCTGGATGCCACCGACGACCGCAGCGTTAGACGAGCGGCCGAGTCCATCGCCGCCGGCACCGAACGTCTGGATTTGCTGATCAACGTTGCGGGCCTGCTGCATGAGGGTTCACACCTGCGGCCGGAACGGCGGCTGTCTGAAGTCGATCGCTCCGCGCTGCAGCGCGTGTTCGACCTGAATGCTTTCGGACCGCTGCTTGTGGCGCGGCACTTCGAGCCGTTACTGCGCGCGGGTGAACAACCAAGATTCGCGGCGCTGTCGGCTCGCGTTGGCAGCATCGGCGACAACCGTCTCGGCGGTTGGTATGCCTACCGCATGTCAAAGGCTGCGCTGAATATGGGGCTGCGCACGCTGGCTATTGAATGGGCTCGCGGTTCCCGGCGCATTACCACGATTGCGCTCCATCCGGGCACCGTGGCGACCGACTTGTCGGCCCCGTTTCGTCGCAATGGCGACGCCAGGCGCACTGTGTTCTCGCCGGAGACCGCGGCCGGGCAGCTCCTCGACGTGCTGGACGGGATCGGCCCGGACGACACGGGCGGTTTTTTCGCCTGGGACGGCGCCCGTATTCCCTGGTAGGACACAATGGGTGAATCCGCACTCCTGACGCTGGCGAAAATTTCGGTATATGTGGCCGAGGGCCGCGGGAGACTCGTGATGTTAAACGCAATGGAAACCTGCCTGGTTCGCCTGGACACCCTGGTTGTTCTGGTCGGCGCCGGCACCGCTGTGCAGGCGGCGGAAGCGTTTCAGCTGCAGACGGCCGATGCCGACTTCTACGGGGTAACAGAGCTCGAGGCCGGGCAGTACGATCGTGGCAGCGAGCGCTTCGAGCTGATGCTGAACCTGATGGGCACGGCTCCCAGTTTGCGTGCGCCGGTACTCAATAATCTCTGTGTTACCTACATCGCGCAGGGCCGCCTCGAAGAAGGCGCCGACTATTGCAACGAAGCCGTTGCGAATGGTCGGGAATTGGGTCTGGCCCTGAACAATCGTGGGGTGATGCACGCGCGGGCCGGTCTGTATGACGCCGCGGTTGCGGATTTCGAGGCGGCAATTGCCGCCCGCGGTACCCCGGATGTTGCCCGCGATAATCTGCGCCTGGCCCAGCGCCGGGTAGCGCAGCTCGATCAGGCTCGCGATGAACGCGTTGCCGACAATGAACAGCGGCTGGACGGAGACGGCGCCTGACGCGGTCAGAAAGCCAGTGGAATCCAATTCCCAGGACCCGCACCGGCGGGTCTTTTTTTTGCCAGGCCTGACGCGGGTATAGTCAGCGCCAGCCAACTGGCCGGACCTTATGTTTCCGATTCGCGACGACAACCCGCATTTCCTGACGCCGTATGTGACCTACGGGCTGATCGCCGTGAACGTGCTGGTCTGGCTGTTCGTGCAGGGACTCGGTGCGGGTCCGGCACTGGTCCAGTCGCTGTGCACGCTGGGACTGATTCCCGGGAACGTACTCGGGACCCTGCCGGCAGGCGCGCGGATTCCGCTGGGTCCGGAATACGCCTGTATTCTTGGCGATTCGGCCGCGTGGCATACGCTGGTGACCTCGATGTTTCTGCATGGCGGCTGGATGCACATCATCTCCAACATGTGGTTCCTGTGGATTTTCGGGAACAACGTCGAGGACTCGATGGGACACGTTCGTTTTGCCGTGTTCTACGTGTTGTGCGGTCTGGCAGCGGCCGCGCTCCAGATTGGCTCGAACCCCGATTCCGGCGTGCCAATGGTCGGAGCGTCCGGCGCGATCGGCGGCGTGATGGGTGCCTACGTCCTGTTGTACCCGCGCGTAAACGTCCACATGTTGATCTTTCTGGGCTTCTTCGTGACTACCGTGGCCGTGCCCGCTGTGTTCATGCTGGGCTACTGGTTCCTGCTGCAGTTAATCGGGGGATTCGGCAGTCTCGGCGCGGATGGTGGTGGTGTCGCTTTCTGGGCGCATGTCGGCGGTTTCGCCGCCGGCGCGGCGTTGATTCCGCTATTTCGCGATCGCGCGCTGGTCGATCGACATCCTTATCACGGCTGGAACCGTCGTTCCGCGACGCGGAGCTGGCGGCGGATGCGCTGAAGGCGATGATGTGACAAGCCTGACTAACAGTTCTGCAGCGACCGCGGTGTTGACCGTGAAGCTCGATAGCCTGGTCCGGAACTTTCGGTACCTCGCCAGGCGGTCTAAGAGCGCGCATTGTGCGGCCGTGGTGAAAGCGAACGCTTATGGTTTAGGTGTGGAACCCGTCTCACGCGCCCTGCACGGCGCAGATTGCCGTGATTTCTTCGTCACCACGGCCTGCGAGGGCCAGGAACTGCGAGCGATATTGCCCGATGCGAACATCTATATGTTCAACGGCCCGACGGAGTCATCGCTGGCCGCAATCAGGGACGCCGGTCTGATCCCGGTGCTCAACTCACCCGAGCAAGTCCAGCTCTGGGTGAGCGCGGCGTCGTCCGAGTCCTGCGTGTTGCACGTTGACACAGGCATGCGGCGGCTGGGTCTTTCCCCGCAACAGGCACAATCTCTCGCCGCGACCCGCGACGTCGCGGATCGACTGAAGATCGACGCCGTGATGACGCACCTGGCCTGCGCGGACGAGCCTGGGCACGCACTGAACGAGGCTCAGTTACAGGATTTCGCCCGGGTGACACAGCACTGGCCGGGTGTCAGGACGAGCATTGGTAATTCCGGCGGCATCTTGCTCGGCCGGGAGTATTGCGGCGATCTGGCCCGTCCCGGGATCGCGCTGTATGGCGGCCTGGTAGGACTCGATGCGGCCCTCGAAGAAGTGGTTGGTCTCCACGCCCGCGTGCTGCAGCTGCGCGACATCGATCAAGCCGTGACGGTCGGTTACGGGGCAACGGCGACGGTGCAGGGACCGGCACGGCTGGCGACACTCGGCATCGGGTACGCCGATGGTTATCCCCGCAGTCTCGGCAACCGGGCCAGCGGTATCGTCGACGGTGTCCGGGTACCGGTTGTCGGTCGCGTGTCGATGGATACGGTAGTCGTGAATGTCAGCGCGCTCGAGCCGGGTGCGCTTGCCAGCGGCGACCTGGTCCGGCTGCTTGGCGGGGGCATCGGGCTGGACGAGTTGGCGACCCTTGCGGGCACGATTTCCTACGAGATCCTGACCGGCATCGGCGCGCGCGTGGCGCGGCAGTACCAGGGGGCAGGGTCGGGGTAATGACTTTGACCCTTATCCGTAGCTAGAGGGTCATGGTCGGGGTGACTGGATTCGAACCAGCGACTTCTACCTCCCGAAGATAGCGCTCTACCAGGCTGAGCTACACCCCGTTGTTGTTCGGCCAACCGGCTGCTGCGCCGGGGCCGCCTTTATACGCGCGGCGTCGGCCGCAGGCAAGTGAGCGACGCGTCAGTAGCGGCGTTCGACCGAGAACCGCGCCAGCTCGATCAGGGCGTCCTTGAAGGCCGAGTCGGGCACGCGGTCCAGCGCCGCAATGGCGCGCGTCGATGCATCGCGGGCTTTGCTGACGGTATAGGCCAGCGCGCCGCTGGACTCGATGACCTGCAGGATTGGTTGAATGTCGCGACAGCCACCTTCCTCGATCGCGCGTCGAATCAACAACTGCTCCTGTGGCCCGCCCCGTTGCAGCGCGTAAATCAATGGCAGTGTCGGCTTGCCCTCGGCCAGGTCATCGCCGATGTTTTTGCCCAACTGTTCGAGGTTGGCATCGTAATCGAGCGCATCGTCGACCAGTTGAAATGCAATCCCGAGTTCTTTGCCATAAGTGACAAACGCGTCCTCCACGGCGCGTGACTGATCCGCCAGGATTGCCCCGATCAGCACGCCGGCTTCGAACAGCTTCGCCGTCTTGCGATAGATCACTTCCAGGTACTGGTCCTCGGTGGTATCGGGATCGTTGCAGTTCATCAGCTGCAGCACTTCACCCGCCGCGATCGTATTGGTGGCATCGGCCAGCACATCCATTACGCGCATCTGGCCGATCTCGACCATCATCTGGAAAGACCGCGAATACAGGAAATCCCCGACCAGCACGCTGGCTTCGTTGCCGAACACCCGTTTCGCCGATTCCTGGCCGCGGCGCAGGTCTGAATCGTCCACGACGTCATCGTGCAGGAGTGTCGCGGTGTGGATGAACTCGACGATCGCGGCGGCGGTCACATGCTTGTCGCCGGTGTAGCCGCAGGCGCGGGCCGACAGCAGGACCAGCAGCGGCCGCAGTCGCTTGCCGCCGCTGCCGATGATGTAATGCGCCACACTGTTGACCAGCGCCACGTCGCTCTTCAGCTGGCGCTGGATCTCCCGGTTGACCGCGGGCCAGTCGTCATCCAGCCGGGCCCGGATGGCGGCCAGATCAAAAGTTTCAGTATCGGGCTGAACGACGTGCATGGGGCGCATAATGCCCGGCCCCGATTGCGGAGTACAAACGGCCTTGTGGCCGCCCGCACGGCGGGTCGTCTGCAGCCCCGCGAAACGGCCCTAAGCCGTTGATCTGCCGGCCCGGGCTAGATAGAATTCCCGGCCTTTCCAGCCCGGGCGTCCGGGCACGTTCCGGAGATCCGAGATGTACGCCGTGTTCAAGACGGGTGGCAAGCAGTACCGCGCCAGCGCTGGCGACCGGCTGAAGATCGAGAAGCTCGATGTGGCCGCCGGCGACAGCGTTCAGTTCGACCAGGTGCTGATGGTCGGCGAGGGCGAGTCCGTCACCATCGGCACGCCGCTGGTCGACGGCGGCAAGGTCGAGGCGAAAGTGCTGGACCAGGCGAAGGACCGCAAGATCGACGTCATCAAGTTCAAGCGGCGCAAGAACTACCTGCGGCAAAAGGGACACCGGCAGAACTACACGCTGGTCGAAATCACCGGCATCAGCGGTGGCGCCTGAGCGGCGAGGAGCAGACAGATATGGCACACAAGAAAGCGGGCGGCAGCTCACGCAATGGTCGCGATTCCGAATCCAAGCGCCTCGGCGTAAAGAAGTTCGGCGGTGAGTCGGTACTGGCGGGCAATATCCTCGTGCGACAGCGCGGCACGCGTTTTCACGCGGGCAGCAATGTCGGCCTCGGGCGGGATCACACGCTGTTCGCGAAAGCCGACGGCGAGGTGAAATTCGAGCGCAAAGGTCGGCGTGGCAGCCGCACGGTTGTCAGTGTCGTTACCGAGGCTTCCTGATCGCGGGCGCGTACTGCGACGGCGATGAAAAAACCCCGCGTGCGCGGGGTTTTTTGTTTACGGCGCGCCATCAAAGCCAATGAAATTCGTCGACGAAGCCACGATCCGGGTGCAGGCGGGTAACGGCGGCCCCGGCTGTGTGAGTTTCCGGCGGGAAAAGTACATTCCGCGCGGCGGGCCGGATGGCGGGGACGGCGGACACGGTGGCAGTGTTTACCTCGTCGCGGATGAGAATCTCAATACGCTGGCCGACTTTCGCGTGCAGCGCACGTTTCGGGCTGTGCACGGCGTTTCCGGTGCCGGAAAGAACCGCACCGGTGCGAGCGGGGCGGACCTGGAGGTACCCGTTCCGCCGGGTACCCGCGTGCTCGCGGCCGACACCGGCGAGCTGATCGGCGACCTGGTCGCGCCGGGAGAGCGGCTGCTGGTTGCGGCCGGCGGCGACGGTGGCCGGGGCAATACGCGATTCAAAAGCAGCGTCAATCGCGCGCCGCGCCAGTCGACGCCCGGCACGCCGGGCGAGAAGCGCAACCTGAATCTCGAATTGAGCGTGCTCGCGGACGTCGGCCTGCTGGGTCTGCCAAATGCCGGC
>JAAUXY010116510.1_pt1 | contig 53670 bp, 39 predicted proteins | sample 7278121 | NCBI WGS metagenome assembly JAAUXY01 (sample SAMN14350117, study PRJNA611818) | marine sediment metagenome | isolation source: surface marine sediment (1.8m) | place: French Polynesia: Moorea | collected 2018-08
GGCGCGGTTGGTGAACCCGTATGACGCGAGACCGTAGGGCACCGCGTTGGCCTTCTCGATGCCTTCTTCCAGCGAAGCGACAGGGTTGACGATGGCGACCGGGCCAAACGGCTCCTCCTGCATGACCCGCGCGCTGTCCGGCACGTTGGCAAGCACGGTCGGCGCGAAGAAATAACCTTTGCCCTCGAGCCTCGAACCGCCGGTCATGAGCTCTGCGCCGCTCGCGACCGCGTCGTCGACGAGCGACGACATTGCGCCTAGTCGACGGTCGTGGGCGAGCGGACCCATTTCGACGTCCGGGTTCAGACCGTTGCCGACGACGGTTGCGGCCGCGCGCCTTACGAACGTGTCGAGGTACTGGTCGTAGATGCTCTCGTGTACGAAGAAGCGCGTCGGTGACGTACATACCTGGCCCGCGTTGCGCATCTTGCGGACGGCGCCGCTGATCGCGGCGGCTTCGACGTCGGTGTCTTCGCAGACGATAACCGGCGCGTGACCGCCCAGTTCCATCAGCACCGGCGTCATGTGCTGAGCGGCCAGCGTGGTCAGGTGCCGCCCGACGGCAGTCGAGCCCGTAAACGCGACCAGCCGCACCTCCTCGTTCTTGATGAAGTGCTCCGAGATCTCCGCCGGGGTGCCGAACACGAGGTTCAGAACCCCGGGCGGCAGGCCGGCGTCGTGGAGCGCCCTCGCGATGTGCAGCGCGCCTGCCGGCGTCTCCTCGGCGGCCTTGAGAATGATCGAACAGCCCGCCGCGATCGCACCGGCGACCTTTCGGCACGGCTGGCTCATCGGAAAGTTCCAGGGCGAGAACGCGGCGACCATGCCAATCGGCTGGTGGTGAACGATGTAGCGTACGCCCGGTGCGCTCGGAATGACCCGCCCATACGTGCGCGTGGCTTCGCCCGCGTCCCATTCGAAGAACTCACAGCCGCGGATTACCTCGAGGCGCGCCTGGGTCACCGGCTTGCCGTGCTCGGCGGTGATGGCCTGCCCGATCTCCTCCTGGCGTTCGCGCATCAGTGTCGCCGCCTTGAAAAGCACCCGCGCCCGCTCGGCCGGTGCCGTATGTCTCCAGACTTCGAATCCCTTCTCTGCCGCGTCGAGGGCGTCATCCAGGTCGCTGATGGCCGCGTGGGGCAGGCGGCCGATTTCTTCCTCGGTGGCCGGATTCAATACCGGAAGGTCGTCAGCGGCCTTGCGCCATTCGCCACCGATATACAGTTGCAGGTCGGGGTAATTGCTCATTGTTCTTGTCTCTCGAGGTCTTGCGCGATCAGTTTAGTTGCTGCAGAACGATCAAGCGAATCAGGTTGGTCGTGCCTAGAAGCCAATGGCCGCCATCTCCCGCTCCAGAATGCTGACTACGCTCATGGCCGCCAGCGCGGAACTTCGCGGGTTGTCCGGCAACGCGCGGCCGCGGATCTCGAACGAGAAGTGGCCGAAGTCTCCGCCTGCCTGGACCTCGTGAATGTTCTCGGCGATTCCTGAGTCGGCAATCAACAGTACCCGCGTGTCGTCAAAACCGAGGCCGGCCAGCGCGACCGCCGCAGCAACGTTTGCGTTCTTCGGATACTGCAACGCGGCATCGCGCGCCGTGCCATCGAAGTGGACGTGCTCTCCGGGCCCCAGGTTGTCGAGATCCAGTTTCGTGTCCGCCGGCGAACCCTTCCAGCCTTTCGGCGGCTTCCTGCCGATGTAGGTCACGCTCTTAAGCGCGCCGACGCTCGCCGCCTGCAGGCAATCCAGCGCACCGATTGCGCCGCTTGCCAGGTGAAGCTTCGCGCCGCCCGCGAGGGCCGCTGTCTCGAGCTCCTTCTTGAGCTCGTCATTGGCCAGCGCCCCGATCGACACCGTCGTCAGATCCGTGCCGCGGCGCAGTATGTCGGGACCATATGCGGCGAGTGCCTGGTGACCCGCGCAGTCGATGACGTGATCGATGTCTGCCGGCAGGTTGGTAACGGAGGCGACGTATTGGATTTCACCGCCTGCGCGCGATTCGAGGCATTCTGACCGTACGACTATTGCCCCGATCTCGTGACCTCGGTCGACCAGCTTGTCTCGCACGTATCGGCCTATGGCCCCCTCACCGATAATCCCGAATCGCATGCTGCCCTCCTTCGTACCGCCCATTATCGCAGGGCTGCCGGGTGCGGGTATCATTCCGGGCGAATAACGCCAGTTTCTGCCAACGGGGCACCGCCATCAAATACTCGAAGCTCGACGCCAAGGACTACGCCCGCGAAAACATGCGGGGAATCTGGGCCGCCGCCCTGAATCCCTTCAACGACGACCTGTCACTGAATGAAGCGGGCCTGCGCGCCAACATTCGCCACTGGATCGACGATCTCGACATCCAGGGTCTGTTCATCGCTGGCAAACAGGGCGAGTTTTTCTCGATGAGCCTCGAAGAGCGCAAGCAGAACTTCGAGATCGCGGTCGAGGAATGCGACGGCAAGGCCGGGGTCATCGTCTCGGTGTCGGACCAGAACTACGACACGGTGAAGGAGCTTTCAAGGCACGCACAGGACTGTGGCGCTGACTACATCGTCGTCCATGCCCCGGTCTTGAGTTTCGTGCGCGACCGCGGGGAAGTCCTTTACCGCTACTACGAAGGGCTCTGCGAGACCCTCGACATCGGCATTGCGATGTGGAGCCATCCGGACTCGGGTTACCTGATGCAGCCGGAGGAATGCGCTCGAATCGCCGAGCTGCCGAATATCGTCGCCATCAAGTACTCCGTGCCGCGCGAGATGTACGTGAAGCTCACGCACATGGCTGGCGACAAGATCCAGGTGTCCACGTCGCTCGAGGACGACTGGCTCGACAACATCGAAGAACTGGGCTGGCAGCTCTACCTGTGTTCATCACCGCCGTATCACCTGCAGACGAAGAACGACAAGCGCATGGACGAGTACACGCGCCTCGCGTTCGAGGGCAAGTTCGATGAGGCGCGACGCGTGCGTGACAGCCTCGAACCGGTGCGCGAGGCTATGAAGCGCTCCAAGCCCGCGGACAAGCCGCAGGCCTTCGGCAAGTACTGGCAGGAACTGCTCGGGCAGGTGGGTGGACGTGTGCGTCCGCCGATGCTGGAACTCACCGATCCTGAGAAGGACGCGATCCGGGAGGCTTTCGAAGGCTGCGGCCTGAAGCCCTGAAGCATCGGAGGCGTCGCCACAAAAAGGAAACCGGCCCTGAGGCCGGCTTCCCTTGTTTGCGACGCGTGCGTGACTTACCTGACTTCGAGACTATCGAACACGAAGTCGCCACCGCAGAACCACAGCGTGACGTGCGCGGTGCCCGCGGGCGGCGTACCGTTCATCGTGAAGCGGTGGAACGCACTTGGCTCCGGACCCAGTGAGATCATCGTCTCGCTGATCTCGTTCCACGAGCTATCGAAGAAGTCCATTCCGATGCTGCCCCATCCAGAGCCGGGGAGTGCCTTGTAGTAGCCCGTCAGTGTCAGCATTTCGCCCGGCGTGAACTGCGTCACCGCCTGCGCGGCACACGCGCCGTCGAGCCGCAACGCGCTGCTGCCCGTATGCGCATCCTGGCTCGCCAGTACGCCCGAATTACCGTAGCCCCAGAGGTTGCTGATGCCTTGCTCAAAATCGCCATTCGCGAATTTCGACTGGCCCATGTCGACCGCACAGCTCTGCGGTGCTCCGGAGGTGGACTCGAAGACATTCATCACCAGGATGCCATCAGCATCGGTCCAGAGGTAGCCGTCCGTCCAGAGATAGCCGTCCTGCCAGAGCTGCGAATCCGTCCACAGGTAGCCATCGGTCCACAGGTAGCCGTCTGTCCACAGGTAGCCATCTGTCCACAGGTAGCCGTCCGTCCACAGGTACCCGTCGGTCCACAGATACCCGTCCGACCAAACGTTCGCATCGGTCCACAGGTAGCCGTTCCCCCAAAGGTGCTCAGCGCTCCACTCGTCGCTGCCCCAGAGATCGCCCGTATCGTCAATCAGAACCGTGTTCTGCGCCGACAAGCGATGCAGTTTCGGACTCGGAGCACTCGTGGCCGTACCGGTATCGCGAAGCGCAGCCGCGACATCCAGTGCGCCGGCGCCCACCGCGGTCGGATCGCCATGCAGCTTGCGCGTTGAGCGCATCAAGCGTGCCTTGACGGTTGCCGGCGTCAGAGCCGGATCCGCGCTCAGCAGCAGCAGCGCAGCGCCGGACGTGATGCTCGCCGCCATGCTCGTGCCGCTCAATCGGAAGTACTTGCCGTCACACGACGTCGTGGCGCAGGACTCGATTCGTTCCGGCAGCTGCGACTTGAAGTTGCCGTTTTCGGAAATCGGTGCGATCACGCGGAATCCGGGTGCAACGAGGTCCGGCTTCACGTAGTGATCGTAGAGCGTCGGACCGCGGGACGAGAATGCGGCGACCTGGTCGTCGCTCGTGCAACCCGTGTCCGCATTGTCCAGCGCACCTACCGTGATGACGTTCGGTGCATTACCGGGGCTCGTCACGTAGAAGCTGCCAAGCTCGCCGTAGTTGCCCGCCGACGCCACGACGACGATGCCCTTCGCGACCAGCTGCTCTGCGGCAACGACCAGGGGATCGTCGCTGCCCTTGACCTCGACCGCCTTGCCCAATGAGAGATTCACGACGCGAATATTCTCGACATCGGCGTTGTCCAACAGCCAGTCGAAGGCTGCCAACAGTGACGACACCGTTCCGCGGCCCTCGTCATTGAGTACGCGCAGGTCGAACACGCGCGCGCCGGGTGCGATGCCCTGATGCTCGCCGCCAGAGGCCGCTGCCGTTCCAGCGATCGTGCCGGCAACGTGGGTGCCATGGCCGACCGCGTCAAAAACGCTGACGTAGGCATCAGCACCGGCGCTAAAGTGATCCGAAGCTTCGTTGTTGGAGAACGCGCGGCAATGCACTGCCAGAAAGTCCAGTTCGCCGTTCCAGTGCGTACCGGCCCACGGGTATGGGTCGCCAATGCGAAGCGGCTTCGAATGCGACCAGTTGATTGAGCCGCTCTGCCCCGCCGAACTCGAGTCCGCGAGAACGCCATCGAGGTAGAGCCGGGTCTGTCCGTTTGACGAACGGGTGACGAGAATGTGGGTGAGTTTGCCAGGCTCGACCGAGCCCCACGGCGTGTAGAGTTGAATCGTGCCTGCGGACGTACGAATTCTCGCTTGGAAGCGGCTGACCCACTGTCTGAGCATGAAGTCTGCGGACGTATCCCAGCCGCGTTCGACGATCACAGTCTCGTCGGAGTCATTGCCTGGAATGACCCAGGCCTCGATGGCCACTTCATTGCTCGCCACGCAAGCCGGGCCGATCGTGTCGGCGCCACCATAGTTCGCAAAGTTACCGTTTTTCACGGTCAACGCGCCGCTCGTCCAACCCGAGGGGATACCCCGGAAACGCAGCTCCTGCCAACCGCTATTCAGCTCATGGATCAGCGCCTCGCGCTGTCCACTGGCGACATCGACAACAAGCCAGGGGTGTTCGGTCTGCGTGTTCACGTGCTTGTTCGCGCCGGCCTGAATCGTACCGAACGACACGTGGTTGCCTGACTCGTCGATCCGAAAAAGCTCGACCGTATGATCCGAGTCGTTGTGCAGCGTAAACGAGGCAGAGGCGGACGCCTGCGACTTGAGGCTCGACATCGGCACGCTGTCCGGGTGCGAGAGCACGCTCACGTCCGCGTAGTGATCCAGGTGCGCCGGGGTGCCGCCTGCACGGTCGAATACCCGCGATCCGCGGCCTTCGTCGAACAAGAAGAGTGCCGTCAGCGCGGAGTCGTGACGCTGGCTGCTGTTCAGCCTGGTCTCCGGTGCGGAAAGCGCAACGCGGGGAGCAAGGTTCAGATCCTCATGTGCGCCTACGCCGGTATCAACGACTGCGACGCCGATAGCAGGATCGACGCTTACGAATTCAGGCATCCCCGAAGCGGGCACACGAGCAGCGTCGCGGGACGCCTTCGACATGAAGCTGATCTCGGCATCGACGGCCGTGTTTGCCACACCCGCCAACTCGTCAACTTCGTCAGCGCTGGTGGCCGGCACACGCACACTTGCCATGCCAAGATTTGTAAATACACGCAGCACCACGCCGTCGAGCGATTCGAGCTGCTCGGCCAGTGAAGCGGCATCGGTACCCGCTTCGAGGGCGACGACACGGTCAACGAACCCCTCCGGCGGCGTTGATTCGAACGAACCACCCAGGACTGTCGTACGAACTGCAGGCGTCGGTGTTGACTGACGCACAGATTCAGCTTCTGCGCTGGCGGGAATAAAGCGAACGTCTTCGCCAACCGAAGCGGACTGGGTCGGCTCAGAGCTGGTCTGGCCAACAACACTCGTTGCCACCGTCACGGTTGATGGCGACGCCGTCGTAATGCCTGACTCGTTGCCGGTATCAGTTCGTGACTGCTCGACCGGCGACGTTGCCTCGGGTCCGGCCTTGTTGGAAACCCCGTAGCCGACGACGAGAGCGAGGATTACCGCTGCTGCTGTGAGTTTGCGCATGATTCGTACCCGAGTTCTTATTCGAAAACTGACGGGTATTTTCAGCCGAACGGGCTCGCAGCGCGGTGTCAGCGGCAACTCCACGATCGCAGCCAACCGTGATGGCGGTCACATAACGCCGGTTAAATCGCAGTGAGCCTGGATTCGGGCGCGCCGGAGTTGTGACGCTATTGGTCGTAGGGCTTGTAGTTGAACTTCACACCCGCCGCCGAGAATTCGGCCATCAGCCCGAGATTGGTCAGCGGAATAATGGCCACGCCCTCGTTGTAGGCCGGCGTACCCGCGGCGCCCACGTTCGCAACGTCGATACCGGCCTGCCCCGTGAACTGGATGTCGCCGCGCTTCAGCCCCTCAAGCGCTTCCTCGTTCTTGAAGAACAGGACCATCGTGAAATTCTTCGCGCCCGCCTGAATACCGGAGCTGCCCTGCCAGTAGCTGACCGTGCCGACCGCTTCGTCCTGTTCGATGACGACGCCCCGGCCCCAGGCACCGCCGAAGCCGAAGCCGACGCGGGTAATGCCGGGCCATACCGCGATTGCGTAGGCGTCCTCGAAATACGGGTGGCTACGCTCGACCTTGGCGCGCATCCGCTCGATCGCCCGGGCGGCGCGCTCCTCGAGCCGGTTGCCGGACGCCGCTTCCCAGTCAGCCGTAGCAATGGGACTCGAGCTCAGCACAAGCAATGCCGCGACTGCCATGCTCAATTTCTTAATGCGATTCATCGTTTGCGACCCATTGCGCATTCGAAGTGCGCGGTGATCCAGTCGGAGCCGCCGGCGACGTCGCCGAGAAAATCCGAGGTTCCGAAGATGCCCGAACGGTGCACGACGGTGACGCCCGCGTAACACTCCTGAATGCTCCTGGCTTTGAACAGCCGTCGCAGCGGAAAGTCCAGCTGCAGTTCGAGGTAATTCAGGAACCTCGACGTATTGTTACCCGAAGCTGCCTGCTTTCGCTGCTCGGCAATCGGCACCTTGTCCGCATAGGACATGCCGAAGCCGAAGCCGTAGCGAAACACCTCCTGGTTCGACCACGGCGAGTAGCCCCTGCCGGTGGCCATCATGTAAAGCGCGTAGCTCCAGAAGTTGCCGTTGCCCTCGTCTTCCTCGAAGTGCCGGAAAAGGGCTAGCTTGCCGGTGAAATCCACCCGACGGCCGTTAGTGAGCAGCTTGCCGAACGTGACACCGCCAATATTGGTATCGGCGAAGCTGCTCTTGCTGAAGTCGCCCTGGTCGATCTCGCTGACAATGTTTCCGTCCGCCTGGTAACCGTAATTGAGACGCCAGGACCACTCACCGGCGCGCTCGCTGGAGATGAAGCTCTCCGGTTTACGCACGTTGCCGAAGATGTAGGTACCGCCCGCGAAAAACGCCGAGCTCACGTCCTCATCGACCAATGGGCTGTTTGTAACGCGGGTGTCGAGGCCGGTGAACCCCAGGTTGCCGAAGAACTGGATACGGTCCGTAACCCACCAGGTCGTGTTCATGCCGAACGACACCGACTGTGACTCGCCCGGCGCATAGACCGGCAGGTCGGGCCGCGACTCGGCCTCGCTGACGCCGAAGTAGTAGTTCGTCAGCTTGTCACTGTTCCACGCCCAGCTGACGAACGGTGAGAACGACAAGGTGCCGCGATCGAAGGTGTACCGGTATGAAATCTCGGCACTCTGGCCCTTGTGGCGTCCCAGGGTATCGGTCAGGTAATTGAGGTTCAGCGCGCCGTAGCGACCGCGAAAACGCGCCTCCAGGCCGGCGTCCACCGTCTGCCTGCGTTCCTCGAGGCCCGCATAGAAGGCATTTCGATCCGGATCGAGCTCCTGGAATCGATACCGGCCGAGCAGGTTGAACTGGAAATTGTCGTTCTTGAACAGGTGCACGCCGCCGGCCGTACCGCGGAAAAAGAGGTACTTGCCGTTGTAGAGATAGAGCGGCACCAGGTCGAATTGCCGAGAGTCGCTGGTGTCGTCGAAGGCAAGGTAGGGGTCCGTTCCGAGGCGGATTCCGCCGCCCAAAGCCGCGGTACCCGAGGGCGTGTTGAAGAACGGTATCTCCGCAACTTCATACTGGGCGTGAGCTGGCATTGCGCCCACCAGCGCGAAGATGGCGGCAGCACGCAGCAGGCGTTTGCCGACGTTGGAACCTCTCAAGTCATGACCCCCGGTTTCTCTTTTGGCAGTTTACCAACAGGTCAGGCCAAATAAACCACTGTACCCCCGGAAAGGGTTGAGGGCAGATTCCGGGTGTGATCCAAGTCCTTGTTGCAAAGAGACCGTTTGCATAGCGTGTCCGTCACGTTGAGAGCGGAGCCCGGAGACACGCCATGAGCCATTCCTTCTATATCGACGGCGTCGGTGACGCCAGCCTCGAAGACACGCTGGCTGCGCTGCCGTTCGACGATCTCGTCGTGCTGGAAGACTTCAACGGCGGCTGGCCCGATATCGCACACATCTACCAGGACAACGTCTCGGTTCGATCGGTCGAGACGGCCATGGAAGACGGCAGGCTGCAGGTACGGATCATGGCGAACTCGTCGCCCGACGACTTTCGCCTCGCTGCAGCCATCGTCGACCATGTCGCCGGCAAGTACGGCAAAGACATCGATCCCGAGGACAACGAGACCATGTCGCTCGCCGAGTGGCGTGAAGCGTACGGCGAGGACTGGCAGGAAAACCAGGCGAAGACCTACCTGCAGATGCTGGTCTCCATGTACCAGGGCGAGCGCCACGACGGCAACCTGACGATGTGGGGGACGCGCCAGCAAATCGAGGTCGGGCCCCGCCTCATGGAGCCGCTACTGGCCGAACCGGAGACCTTTTCGAAGAACTTCTTCGATCGGTTCCGGCGCCTGAACTACCTCGACCGCGAAGACGTCTTCGGACCGAGCCTGCTGGCCGCGAGGGATGAGCAAACCGGCAAGCAGGCCGTGTTTTCGGTTCTCGGTGACGAGGCGGCGACCGCACTGTCGTCACAGGCAGCTTTCGTCGTGCTGACGCATGACGACCCGGCGGAGGAAGACGGACGCGGCCGCACGATCCTCACGTTCGACGACTTCGCATCGATAGCCGGTGATTCGATCACCTGGCTCGGCGACGCAGTTGCCGTAACACCGCCCTACTCGGGCGAGGCCTGGCAGGCATTGGTCGCCGCGGCCCAGGAGAAGAAGACCGACCTCTTCGATCATCCCGAGCTCCTGCGAGATTCCAGCGAGCTGACGTCCGTCGACGACGATGCGGCCGACACGCTCGGCATTCCCAATGAATTCTGGGGGATCATCGCGCACAGTGTCGTGGCGACGTTTTTCGTCGTTGCCGCAGCCGATGGCAACATCGACAAAGGCGAGCTGGAGGCCTTCCAGAAGAGCCTGATGCTGGGCGCTGTCGGCATGGGGGGCAGCAACGTCATGCAGCGCGCGACGATGCAGGCCGCCATGGGCTTCGAGGAGACCCTCAAGGATCTCGTCAATCGGGAGGCCGATGCGCTGGCGCAGATTATCGCGGGTGCCCGGCAGGTCGTTGCCGTACATCTCGGCGATGAGGAAGCAGCACTTTTCGCAGAGGCCCTGATTGCCATGGCGGAGTCGATCGCCAGCGCGTCCGGCGGCGGCTTCCTCGGCCTTGGCAGCAAGATCAGCGCCGAGGAGCGACAGGTTCTCGACGGACTGCGCACGCTGCTGCAGCTGAGCTAGACGAACACCGGCACCGGGCTCGCGGATGCCCGGCGATTGTGCTGTAGTTCGGGCATATGACCCTGCTCGGTAACATTGCGTTCTTCGTCTTTGGCGGCTTCATCATCTTTTTCGGCTACGTGCTTGGTGGACTGCTTTTGTGCCTGACCATCATCGGCATCCCGCTCGGCATCCAGTGTTTCAAGCTCGCAGGCGGAGTACTCGCGCCGTTCGGACGCGAGGTCTACGAAGTCGACCCGCCGCCCGGTGTCCTGACGATCATCCTGAACGTCATCTGGATCATCCTGCCAGGGCTCGAGCTCGCGATCATGCACCTCTTCCTCGCCGTGTTCTTCGCGCTCACGATTGTCGGTATTCCCCTGGCGGCCCAGCACATCAAGCTGATCCCGCTCGCGCTACTGCCGTTCGGGCGGCAAATGCGCGACATGGATACCGGCCGCATCTACCCCTGACGGGCTCGCCTGCCGGCGATGGCGGCTATCACCTATAGCCAGCTCGCCGGCTTCGGGGCTAGGGTTAGAATGAGGCCTTGGGGGGAGGCACGATGTTCGAAAGCGCGGAACTCGGCCAGCGGGTACGAAACGGGAAATTCAAGAAGCGGGAGCTCGAGCTTCGCACGCGCCTGCTCACCTTGCAGTACCGCACGCTGGAACTTGCCCGCTTCCCCGTGATCATCGACTTTGCGGGGGTCGACGGCGCCGGCAAGGGCACAACCGTCAACATGCTCAACACGTGGATGGATCCACGCTGGTTGCGCACGGTCGGTTACCAGGCGCCGACAAACGAAGAGCGTGACCGGCCGCGATTCTGGCGCTATTGGCGCGACATGCCGCCCAAGGGCCGCACAGGCCTTTTCTTGAGCGGCCGCTACTCGCGGCCCCTGCTCAAGCGCGTCGACGGCGAGCTGGACGAAGTCGCTTTCGACCAGCGGCTCGCCGAGATCATCCGCTTCGAGAATACGCTTGCGGACGATGGCGCGCTGATCCTCAAGTTCTGGATGCACCTCGGAGAGCGCCAGCAGAAGGAACGCCTGACGGAGCTCTCGGAGGACCCGACACAGAGTTACAAGGTCACCGAGACCGACTGGGAAAACCACGAGCGCTACGCCGACTTCATCGAGGCCGGGGAGAAGATCATTACGCGGACCAACCGCTCGCATGCGCCGTGGACGATTGTCGAGGGAACGGACCCGAACTACCGCCACCTCCGGGTCGGTGAGGTGATAGCGGACGAGCTGGAACGCCACCTCGACAATAATAAGCCGAGTCCGGATACCGGCCGCGGCAACGGGCGCAGCACCGGTCCCACCGTGTTCTCGTCACTCGATCTATCGAAGACCGTCACGTCGGCGAACTACAAAAGGAAACTCGAGAAACGCCAGGCGCAGCTCGGTGAGCTCGGCCGCCGGGCGGTGGATGCCGGGCAGTCGACGGTGCTGGTCTTCGAGGGTCCTGACGCGAGCGGCAAGGGCGGCGCCATCCGGCGCGTGGTCTGGAGTCTCGATGCGCGCGCCTACCGCGTCTACCAGTTCGCGGCGCCGACCGATGTCGAACGTGCCCAGCATTATCTCTGGCGGTTCTGGCGGCGCCTGCCGCGCAGGGGCCACGTCTCGGTGTTCGATCGCAGCTGGTACGGCCGCGTGCTTGTCGAGCGCGCGGAGGGCTTCGCGACCGAGGCCGAGTGGCGACGCGCCTACAACGAGATCAACGATTTCGAACACCAGATCGTCGATCGCGGCATCCTGCTCATCAAGTTCTGGCTGCACATCAGCAAGGACGAGCAACTCGCGCGATTCGAGGCGCGCGAGACATCACCGTACAAGCACTGGAAGCTGACCGACGAGGACTGGCGGAACCGTGAGCTCTGGGACCTCTATGAATCGCTCGGCCAGGACGTCATGCAGTACACGAGTACGAGGGAGGCGCCCTGGGTGCTGATCGAGGGAAACGACAAGCAATACGCCCGGCTCAAGGTCATGAAGGCGGTCATCGACCACCTGGAGCAACGGCTCGATTGACCGCTCCTCCTTACCGGGATCCGTCAGGACGCTAAAGAAGCCGGTTTCCCCGCCGATATCGATTAAGGGTTCGTACGCGGACAGGGAGGTCCATGTCCATAATAGGCAGCATTCGCAACGCGTCGAGCTTTGCGAGAATCGGGCAGCCTGCCGCAGCTGGCAGGCAGTCTTACTCGCCCGTCAATGTCGAGCAAGGCAGGGACCTGCGCCGTGCCCGGATAGCGCTCCTGAACTTCTACCGCAGCCTTGAACGGCTTGCAGAAGTTGCCGACGTCAACGTGCGATTCAAACTCGACTTGCCCGACGCGCGCTCGGCCAGCAGCCTCGCACTCGACCTTTCGACAACGGCTGCCTCACTGGTGTCGAGCGAAGAGACCAACACGGCGCCGATGTCGTTCACGCCGTTCGGACCCGACTGGACTGACGGCTCCAGCGCGCTCATAACCATTGGTGGTGAGTACGATGGATCGCACGGCAGCGGCCCGCTCAGTTTCGAGGTTCGGCGGGCGGGCACTCGAGGTATCAATGACCTGCGTATCCGTGTCGAGGACCCGCAGGGAAACCGCATACGCAACATCAACGTCCGTACCAATCACGCCCTCGACCGGCAATACGACCTGCGGAACGGTCTGTACCTTACCCTTGGCAGTGGCAACCTGATCAACCGGGACACGACAAGCATCAACGTCTCCGACACTGTTGGTGCGAGCGTTGACCCGGACAAGCCGCTCGGTGGCATCCGCAACGACAATCCGAACCTGCAGTTCGGCGGGCCCTCGATCGTCAACGGCTCATTTACAGTCAATGGCCAGCCGATAGGCGTGTCCACGACCGATACCCTGAATGACGTTATCGGGCGCGTAAACCAGTCGGCGGCAGGCGTCACGGCGACGTACAACAGCGCACTGGACCGCGTCGAATTCCTTCAGAACCAGACCGGATCCGTGCCGTCCATTGACCTTCAGAACGACACGTCCAACTTCCTTGCGGCGACCAAACTTGCGTCTTCCGTCGTTACTCCGGGTATCGACCCCGAGAACGAACAGATTCTGCAGGACGTGGCTGTGCTCGCTGCTGTCCGAACCGGCAACATCCTCATCAACGGTCGCCAGATCGCGATCGACGTCACTAATGACAGCCTCGACTCGGTCATCGACAACATCAACTCCTCGTCGGCCGGCGTCCTTGCGTCCTTCGACGCGGAAACACGCCAGGTCCTGATCGAGGCACGGGACAACCAGAGCGTCCTGACGCTCGATGGGAACGGCACCGGGCTGTTTGCGGCGTTACAGATCCCCGAAGGACGCGTCGACCCCGAGGCATTGAGCCGCGGAATATCGAAACAACGGTCGTACCGAATTGCCGATGCCCTGGGCGCATCCTTCGAGACGCTCAACGACCTGTTCCGTGACGGATCGTTCTCCGGGCGTACAGATGCTGCTTCGTTTCGCGCACCGCTGGAGGGCGCGCTACGCTCGCTCTTCGACGGCGACAATGCCAATGTTCTGGGCATGCGATTCGACTTGTCGACCGCTGCTCGCCGTCGGGGCGATACGGCGTCGATCGATCGCGTCGCACTGACCCGCAACCTGCAGCTTCGTGGGGAATCCGTCAGGAGCGTGCTCTACGACCGCGACCGCGACACCGGTCTGATAGCGTCGCTGCTGCAAGGCACCCGCCAGGCGCTCTCGACGATCAATCGCCAGCTCGGTATTTCAGGCTCAGTCATCGACACCTTTGCCTGACCCGCTCCGCAACAAGGCCGCAAAGCATTAAACTGGGCATCTGTCGTCCTGACGAGTGCCAATGATCGAGCAACTCACACTCCTGATTATCGGCTTCTCGGTGATTAGCGCTGCTGTGCTGCTGTTCGCCTACGTCTTCTTCCTGAAAGACATGGAGAAGACCGCGGCCGGTATCGCCGCGTGCACGGTGCTGCTCGGCACGCTGGCGGGACTGCAGCTGCAGCATTTTCGCTTCCTGCAGACGGGCGCCGCGCTGTTTGAGGCTGCCGACTACGTCGTGCTGCTGCTTCTGGCGCCGCCGGCCTTCTACTTTTTCAGCCGAGAGGTGCTGCTCCCCGAACGGCGGCCCTCGCTCGTCGACGTTGCACACGCCGGTCCGCTCATCCTGAGCCTCGTGCTGCCGGCCAACGTCGTTGCTCCCGTGGCGTTCCTGATCGGCACGGCCTACGCGTTCTGGTTCACGCGAGTGGTCTATGGAATGCGCCGGCAGCGCAGCCGGTTTCGATTCGAGCTGTTCTTCTTCAGCCTGTTCGCCGTCCTCGCCGTGATCGTACTGGTGCTGGGCCTGTCGATTCCGTACCTCGATCCGGCACTCTTCTATATCGGTTACGCCAACGCCATCGGCGTGGCGCTGGTCCTCGTCGTCGCCGCACTGATCGTATTTCCGGAAATACTCTCGGACATCGCCGAAGCCGCGCAGGCTGCCTACGCATCATCCACACTGACGGACGTGAACGTCGACGCCGTTGTCGCGCGACTGGAGCGGCTGATGGGCGAGGACAAGATATTCCAGAACGAAGACCTGAACCTGTCCTCACTGGCGGAGGCGGTCGAGCTCACGCCGCACCAATTATCCGAGCTCATCAACACGCGCTTCGGCATCGGCTTCTCGCGCTATGTCCGCGAGCAGCGAATCGCCGAGGCGCGACGCATGCTCGAGACCGACGCGTCCGCATCGGTGCTGTCCATCAGCCTGTCGACGGGCTTTCGTTCGCAGTCAAATTTTTACGCGGCATTCCGGGAGATCACCGGCGAGGCACCGGGCAACTATCGCAAGCGCCTGCAGCCGGCACGTCCGGATTCCCCGTCCTGATTGCCCCGGCTCATTCCTCGTTGATCATTCGGGAGCTTCGCAAGTGGCTGATTTCATTGGCCACTCAGGGTATTTGTTCCTGTTTGGGCATCGAGGAAGCCCGTCTTCCCGGCGCCGCGTAGCGTTCTCCCTGCGGCATCGACGCCGCACACGCTCACAAGGAGGACAAACCAATGCTGACCACGCTCACCTACATCATCTATATCTCCCTCAGTATCGGCATAACCGTTTATGTCTCACGCACGCTGTCGAAGAACGGGCTGCCCTTTCTCGTCGATGGCTTCGGCGGCAATACCGTCCTGGCCGAGTCGACCAATCACCTGCTCGTCGTCGGCTTCTACCTGATCAACCTGGGCTTCGTTTTGCTGCGCATGCGAACGGGCATGACGATCTACGACGTCAACGAACTGATCGTTTACCAGGCATCCGGGCTCGGCCTCGTCCTGCTCGTGCTCGGGTTCATGCACTTCTTCAACATGTTCGTCATTCATCGCTTCGTACGCAGCGCGCGGACGCGACGCGAGCACATCGACGACTACCTCGGTTCGGCACCCTGACGCTGACCCGCGGCGCCCCTCGGCGGGTGCCGCGGGCCGCGCGCCCGGAATGCGTCTCGAGAGCGGTTTTCTGCGCCCCCGTCAAGAAAACCGCATGACATAACGCCAAAAGTGGAACAATTTGTTCCACTTTGCCCATATATTGAAATCACTCGCTCGGCGTCGTAGGGTCGAGCGGTGCCACACACACCTTAGGGAGGCCTGTAAGCACGTAGGTTTTTACATAATTCAAAACAGAACGGGGGTTCTCAAAATGCTTGATCGACGTCAATGGACTCGAACGATCGTGAGGCTGTGTATCGCGCTTGTGGGGAGCGCGGCCTTAATCAGCACAGCCTCGGCCGGTGGCCCGGATCCGGCCACGACGAGCCTTAGCTCGCCGCAATCCAACCAGATCATCATCAAGTACAAGACCGGCGGCTCTGCTCAAATTTCGTTGCAGCAGGGACAGATCTCGGCCGCCGCAACACCTGCGGCCAGGGCGGCCGCGGTTTCCACGGCCATGGGCGTGAACGCCAGCCACGTTCGCAGGATCGCGACCGGCGCCGACGTATTCCGGCTCGAGACCTGGCGCAGCCACAGCGACCTGCAGAAGCGCCTGCTGCTCATCCAGGCAGACCCGGCCGTCGAATACGCAGAGGTCGACGCGTTGCTGCAGCCGATGGCAACGCCGAACGACAGCCGCTACAACGAGCAGTGGCATTACTTCGAAAGTACCGGCGGCATGAACCTGCCGACCGCGTGGGACACTACTACGGGTACCGGCACGGTCGTCGCCGTGCTCGACACGGGCTACCGGCCGCACGTGGATCTCGCCGCAAACCTTTTGCCCGGCTACGACATGATCGTCGATACCTTCGTCTCGGTGGACGGCAACGGCCGCGACGCCGACGCAACGGACCCGGGCGACTGGTCGAGCGCGAACCAGTGCGGCTTCGGCAGCCCGGCGCGCAGCAGCTCGTGGCACGGCACGCATGTCGCCGGCACGATCGCTGCCGTGACCAACAACGGTAGCGGCGTCGCCGGTGTCGCCTACGGGGCAAAGATCGTCCCCGTCCGGGTCCTCGGCCGCTGCGGTGGCTATACCTCGGATATCGCCGACGGCATCGTCTGGGCCTCCGGCGGCACGGTCTCAGGCGTTCCCGCCAACGCCAACCCGGCCGACGTGCTCAACCTGAGCCTCGGCGGTGGCGGCTCCTGTCCGTCAACGACGCAGGCCGCCGTCAACACGGCACGCGCCAACGGTTCGATCGTCGTGGTTGCGGCCGGCAACTCGAATGCGAACGCTGCCAACTACACGCCAGCGAGTTGCAGCGGCGTCATCTCCGTTGCAGCGACCAATCGCAACGGCGGCAAGTCCTACTACTCGAACTACGGCAGCGTCGTCGACTTTGCCGCGCCGGGCGGCGACGTCACCACGGGTTCGCAGAACGGTGTCCTGTCGACGCTAAACAGCGGCTCATCTTCTCCGGGCGCCGACAACTACGCGTTTTACCAGGGCACCAGCATGGCCGCGCCGCACATCGCGGGCCTGGCCGCGCTGATGCGCTCGGTCGACCCGTCGCTGACCCCGGACCAGGTCGAAAGCACGATAGCCAGCACGGCGCGCGCTTTCCCGGCAACCTGCAGCCAGTGCGGAGCGGGCATTGCTGACGCGGCCGCGGCCATCGCCGCGATATCCGGCGGTCCGCCGCCTCCGCCCCCACCGCCGCCACCCGGCGCAACCCCGCTGATCAACGACGTACCCGAGACGGGACTCTCCGGCACAACGGGCGATGAGCTGATGTTTACGCTCGAAGTCCCCGAGACCGCGACGAGCCTGTCTTTCTCAATCAGCGGCGGCTCCGGCGACGCTGACCTCTACGTCCGCTTCGGCGAAGAACCGACCACGACGACCTACGACTGCCGTCCGTGGCTGAACGGGAACAATGAGACCTGCACGATCTCGAATATCCAGCCCGGCACCTACTACGTGATGGTCCGTGCCTACTCGAGTTTCTCCGGAGTCTCGCTGGTCGGCAGCTACAGCGAATCATCAGGCAGTGCGGGTGGTTCCTTCTCCGAGAGCAACCTGTCGGCGTCGCGGCGCGCATGGCTGCGCTACACGATCGAGGTGCCGGAGGGCATGTCGACACTCACCGTGGCCATCAGCGGCGGCACCGGCGATGCGGATCTCTATGTCCGCTACGGCTCGCAGCCGAGCACCCGCTCTTACAACTGCAGGCCATACCGAAACGGCAATAACGAGACCTGTACGTTCAATAACCCGCAACCCGGCACGTGGCATATCGGCATCCGTGCCTACCGTTCGTTCTCTGGCGTCAATCTTGACGCAGAGTGGAGTCCGTAGCCCGCCATCTACGTGACCTTCGGGGCCACATCCTCGGGATGTGGCCCCACTTTTTTCGTAGACTCGGGAGTCGTGAACGCCGCGGAACTCCGAAAACTCTGCCTGTCGCTACCGGCCGCTTCCGAGACGATCCAGTGGGGTGACAACCGGGTCTTCAAGGTCGGCGGCAAGATGTTCGCAATATCGGGCTACGACGCGGACAGCCTGTATTCCTTCAAGGTCGACGACGAGCGTTTTCTCGAGCTCAGCGACCTGCCGGGCTTCAGACCCGCACCATACCTCGCCCGCGCGAAGTGGGTACAGGTCGATGTCGGCGAATGCCCGCTCCCCTCCGAGCACCTCGAGGACCTGGTTCGCGACGCCTACGAGATCGTCTTCTCGAAGCTCACGAAGAAGCTGCAACGGCAGATTCGGCCGTCTGACTGACGTTATGTAAAACCCACTCTTTTCTTTGCCATAACTCAGTTTCTTGACGTCGTTCATAGCAGCGACTGTGACGTCCATCCAGAATATCCACGTTACATCGCCGGTTCGATGGGAAAAATCTATGTTAAGAGCGGCTTTGGCGGTCTTCTCCGCCGTTCTGTTGGTGACTGTGCTCGGCGTGCTGATCGTCGAGTCGAGGGCCGTGTCGGAAGACTATTTCGCGGCTCATGGCGAGCGCCTGCGCGCCATCGAAACCAGCCGCGACGATCTGTCGACGATCCTGCAGGGCGCCGAGAGCGCCTTCGAGGACGGCCGCCAGGTATCTTCGTCGATGACGACGGCGCTCACCCGCCTCGAAGAGAACAACCTGTTTCTGCAGGGCGATGACGAGCGTCTCGAGAAGAGCGACGAGTCCATGGCTCAGGCCACCGTTTACGATGAACGCCTGCGGGTGTTCCTCGACGACGGCCGCGCGTTCGCGCTGCGCCAGAACGAACTGGCCCGTGCCTTGAGGACCCTGCAGGAAGAATCGCCTGTCATCGTCAAGGACCTTCGACGTTTCGATCTTCGGCTGCAGTCGCAAAACGCGTTCACGCTGGCGATCAACATTATCGAGTTCTCGACCGGCGACAGCGACCTGAGTGCGCGGGAGCTAACCGCGCGCGTCGACGCACTCGCCAACGACCGCCGGCTGCGCTCGGAAGCGCCTGGCGTCATCGACGAATTCATCTCGGCCGCGCGCGCCGTCATCGAACAGCGAACGTCGGCCGGCGACGCGCTCGATGCCCTCGCGGCGAATGACGTCGTCGACGAACTCTGGGCGCTGTCGAACATCATTCGCGACGACAACCGGCGCACCGTAAGCCGCGCCGAGATGGCCGGCCTGCTGCTCTCCGTCTGCACGATCCTCGTTCTAGTAGGCGCGGGCTACGCGCTTTACCGGCTGCAGGACAGCTACCGCGACCTGAACCGGTCGAACTACGAACTCGAGAACATGAACAACTCGCTCGAGGAGCGCGTAACGGACCGCACACACAAGCTGTCCGAGGCCTATGACGATCTCAAGGAGTCGCAGGTGCAGCTCGTGCAGGCCGAGAAGATGTCGTCTCTTGGCGAGCTGGTCGCGGGCATCAGTCATGAGATCAACACGCCGCTGTGGTACCTGATCAGCAACTCGACCGTGCTGCAGGAGCGCATGGACTCGGTCAGTGAATTCGCTGGTGTCGCCGAGCGCATGCTCGACGGAGTCAAGTCCGGCGAGAATCTCAAGGAAGCCGTGAGCCGCGGCCTCAAGGACATGCAGCGCATGCTGAACGACGGCTTCCGCGACGACATCGACGAAGCCAGGGACCTGATCAACGACAGCATCGAGGGTCTCGAGGAACTGACCGAGCTTGCCCAGAGCCTCAAGGACTTCAGTCGTCTCGACCGGGCGCGCCACGGCGAGTTCGATGTCAACGAGGGTCTCGACAAGACCTTGCTCATTGCCAAGAATCGGCTGAAGAACAAGGCGACGATCCACAAACACTATGGCGAGGTCCCCGTGATTCACTGCTCGCCATCGCAGATCAACCAGGTCTTCCTCAACCTGCTCACGAATGCCGCCGACGCCCTCGAGGAAAGCGGCGAGATCGTGATTCGGACCCTGGCCGACGACGACAAGGTCCGCGTCAGCGTTGCGGACACCGGCTGCGGCATCCCCGAGGACCTGCTCGCCAAGATCCGCGATCCCTTCTTCACGACAAAAGAGGTGGGTAAAGGCACCGGGCTCGGCCTGTCGATCGTCGAACAGATCGTCTCGTCGCACGGCGGCGAGCTAATTATCGAATCGGAACAGGGTCGCGGCACGACCGTGACCGTCGTCCTGCCGATCGTTGCCACGATCATCGAAGCGGACGATGAGGAACCCGTCGCGACGACGGAGGAAGCGCCTGCAGCTGCCAACGATGACGACGGCGTCGTGGCAGATGAGGCGGTTGAGGCAGATGCCGACATGCCGGACGAAGCCGACGACGACAAAGTCCAGGAAGCAGCGACGGTATAGCGTGAACGACAAGGCCCGCATATTGTTTGTCGACGACGAGAAGCGCGTGCTCAATGCGATGCGCGGGCTGTTTCGGCGTGACTACGAGCTGTACCTCACCTGCGAGGGCGCCGAGGCGGTCAAGATCGCCGCGGAGAACGAGATCGACGTCATCGTCGCGGATCAGCGCATGCCCGGCATGACCGGCATCGAGGTCCTGTCGAAGATCCGCCAGCAGTCGCCGCGAACCGTGCGCATCCTGCTGACCGGCTACGCGGACCCGACGGCGGTCGAAGGCTCGATCAACCAGGGCGAGGTTTTCCGCTTCCTGAGCAAGCCCTGCCCGCCGAAGCTCCTTCGCGACACGCTGACGCTCGCCATCGAAGCGTCGAAAACGGCGCCGGTCGAAACGGCGGCCGTCAAAGCTCCGAAACCGGCACAGCCCGCACCCCAGGCGGCACCGAAACCGGCGACGCCGCCGGTCCAGTCGGTCCCGCAGACACCGACACCGCCGGCCGAATCGGCCAGGCCCGAACCGGCGCCTGCTCTGCCGAGCGGAATCGGCATGCCACCGCCGCCTGCGCCGATGCCCTCTGCCGCCATCAGTGCCGACGACGAGACGCAGCCAGCGCTCAAGGTCCTCAACGAGGAGGACATCCAGGGCTCGGAGGAGTCGCACTGGCAAACGGTGACCAGCGTGGTCATGTCCGAGGACAGCGTCGAAGAGACGCAGGAACAGGTGGCGCTGACGCCCGCCAACGTGCGCACCCGCGAGGTCGGCGCCGTCGTTTTCACGGTCGATCCGGAGTTCGCCGGAACCGCGATTCGCTCGCTGTCGGAGGATCGTACGGCCGTTCTGGCAACGACATTGGTCAAGGTCGCGCAGGCGATCGAGGAAAATGACATCGGCGTCCTCATCACCGACTTCACGAGTAACCGCACGATCCTGCAGAAAATCGTCGGCACGCTGAAGAAACACGTACCCGACCTTGTCACGATAGTGGTCAGTAGCGGGCGAGACACGACCGACATGATCAACCTGATCAATTACGGGCAGGTGTTCCGTTACATCCTGAAGCCGATCGAAGGTGACAAGCTGCGTGGCGAGGTCAACGCCGCGGCGGTTCGCCACCTGTCGCTCGCCCACAATCCCGAATCCGCGCGCCGCCATCACGTCCTCGACGCACCCAAGCCGGATGAACCATCGGAGTCGCTGAACCAGTTCGTCGGCAAGATTCGCGACTTCAAGCGCACCCAAACGGATCCGACGGACACGATTACCTGAGATCACCGAGCCAATGACCGAGACGAAAGAAAACAGCTCACTGCCGCTACTGTTCGCGATTACCGGCGCCGTCGTCGCCGTCGCGGGCGGCGGCTGGTTCCTGCTCAGCCAGGAGTCGGGCAGGACCGAACCCGTCGAGAGCGTGCGTGCGGAGGCCGAACCGGTTGAACAGGCCGTACCCGACGCCGACGTTGCGGAACCCGACACGACTGACGCGCCGTTTGAAGTCGAAACAGTGTCCGCGGCCGCCTCCGAAACCAGGGAGCTCGACGTCGACTCGGAGCTCAGCAAGGCACGGCTCGCCGCGGGCGCCGACATCCTGGTGCTGCCCGAGGAGCAGAGCGCTATCTACTACTACGGCCGTGCGCTGGAGCTCGACCCGGACAATGAAGTCGCCAACGCCGAGCTCGAGGCAATGCTCGCGCGCGTGCAGCAGGCCGTCGAGGATCAGCTCGAAGCCGAGGACTTCGAAGCAGCCTACGAGATCGCGGTCATCGTGGCGCGCCACCGGCCGCGACACGAACTCGTCACCCTGACGCAGACGACGCTCGACGATCTGACCGAGGGGCTGGTCGCGGAAGCTATGGAAGCCGCGCAGCGAGGCAATGACGAAACGGCAGCGGACCGCCTTGCGGAAGCCGAGGCACTGCCGGGACGCAACCCGGAGTACTTCGCTGCCATTCGCGAATCCATGACCGAAGTGCGTGACGTGCGCGTCGCCGCTGAGCGCGATCGACAGCAACGTGCTCGGCTCGCCGCCGAGGAAGCGCGTGCCGCGTGGGTCGCGAGCGTCGAAGGGGCGATCGCGGCAGGCAACCTGGTAACGCCCGCGGGCGCCAGCGCCCGCGACGTGCTCGCCGAAACGAACTCGTGGAGCGACGATCGCGAGCGCCTGACCAACGAACTCGCCGAGGCGCTCGTCGAAACGACCGACATGTACATCGGCACCGGTGAGTTCGAGCAGGCAGAGCGCCTGCTGGGCGCAGCCATCGAACTGCGCGGCAACGCCGACGTCTATTCGGAGCTGAGCGTGCGACTCGAAGCCGCCATGATCGACGCCGAATCCAACCGGCTGATCGACGCCAATGAACTCGTGCTGCTGCAGATCGTGCCGCCGAAGTACCCGCGCCGGGCCGCCGAACGCGAGGTCAGCGGCTGGGTAGAGCTCGAGTTCATGGTGATGGAAGACGGCACGACCAGCAACGTCGAGATCAGCCGCTCCGAGCCGGACAAGGTATTCGATCGCGCGGCGATCGATGCCGTCGAGCGCTGGGAGTTCGAGCCCGTCGTTTACCGCGGCCAGACCATCGCCAAGCGTGTCGCGACACGTGTCGTCTTCCGGCTCGAGTAAGGAAGAAACGAGACGCAGGTCCTTGTCCTGAAAGCAGTTTTCACGGACGCTAGCCTGACCCGGTCCGGTCGAGGACCGGCTTCATCGGGGAGGGATAACCATGAAGAACTGGGGATTTGCCGTACTGATCATCATCGGCGCCGCCGCGTACAACGCCGTCAACAAGGCCGATCGCGACAGCACCGGTGCGATCGTCGACGAAGGAACCGTCGACGCATTCAATCTTCGCCTCGGCGACTGCTTCGACGACACGAGTTCGCTGATGGGCGGGGAAGGCGGCGAAGTAGACAGCCTGCCTGGCGTACCGTGTTCCGAACCGCACGATAACGAGGTCTACGCGGTCTTCGATCTCGACATCACGTCGCTGCCCCCCGAGGACGAACTCTTCGAGATGGCGTTCGACGAGTGCCACGCCCGCTTTTCGAGCTTCGTCGGGACCGACTACGAGTCATCGCAACTCGACATACTGACGCTGTATCCGACGCCGGAGAGCTACCGGCTCGAGGACGACCGCGAGGTCGTCTGCGCGGTTTACGACCTCAATGCGCAGAAGCTCGTCGGCAGCGCCGAAGGTCTCGGGCTTTAGACTATCGATTCTCGAAGGCGACGCTGAGCAACAGGCTCAGCGCCGCATCCTGAATTCCGAATTCCTCATTGCCGATCGCGACCGCCGCGTCGTCGAACGTCACGGACGCGTGCAGCCCGAGATCTGTCCGGAACCGCAGACGCTCGCTCATACGCGAGCTGGATAAACGCAAGCCGGCCGACGCGAGCAGCACGCCGCGGCGCACCGATCCCGAGCGTTCGCCGTCGCGCGTCCCGGAACCGAGCAGCCGCTCCTCGCGCAGACCCACACCTGCCGCAACATACGAGGCGGAGCCCGCCCAGGGTCGCTGCCATTCGAAACCACCGCCGATCTCGAGGGTCTCTGCAAACAGGCTCGTATCGCTGCCATACTGCGGCTCGCCGAATGCAATGGACGCAAACAGTGCAGCGCCATGCGCTCTCAGCGCGGCAGTCGAGTAGCGAAGCGCGAACCGCGCGCGGACATCGGGGAGCAGCATCCCCGCATCGATCGCAACGGCCGGCAAGGGAGACTCTCCGTCGGCGCCGAATGGAGCGGATGTGAAGCGCAGCTGGCCGTACGACGCATCGTTGTCGAACTGTTGAACGGTCTCGAGCACCAGCGGTCCCCACCGGACGCCCGCAACGAACGCAAGATCGCTCTCGGCGTCGGCCGTTTCCGCAAGGACCGGTGTGTCGTAACCAGAGCGCCAGTCTCGCCGAAGACCGGCCCAGGCGTCGAATGCCGGTGCCGGGTAGAGCACGTAGGCAGCGATGGCGGTGTCGAGCTGGCCATCCGTCGTAGCGAGCGCACTGCCGCGCAGCCAGTAGTCGATCGCACCGCCGAGCCGGCCGCGACGCTCTGCGTCGATCCAGGCTGTGGCAAACGTGTCGCGCTGAGTCGCGTACGGCTGGCGTTCGATCTCGCTGCCGGTCAGGCGATGAAACCCGTTCTGCATGCGCTGACCGGCGAAGTTGCCGACCGAACGTAGCCCAAAGCCGGCGTGTACGCTTGCTTCCGAGCTCGATACGACGGCCAGCCCGAGGGACGCGGCAAGCTGATCGATGCGCGCTTCCCCACCCGGTTCGGAGAACGTGAGAATGCTCTGGTCGACGGTCGCCCGCCAGCGCCGGGCGATGGGCGTCGTAATGATGAGCTGCTGCGTCCGGAAATCGTCGACCGAACCGCCGCGGCCGAGAAAGTCGTTTGAAAAGCTGACCTGCACCGGTCGATCGGTGCCGATCGGCAGGTTGTTCGGCAGCCCGGGAATCTCGCCGCCTTCGGCAATCGCCGACGCGAGCAGGGCGAGCGGGAGAGTCAGCCGGACTGACAGTCGGGGCACCAGTAGGTCCCTCGCTGGTGACGGCCCATGCGGCGACTGTCGATGCGCGAGTCGCAGCGCAGACAGGGCAGCCCGCCACGCCCGTATACCCACAGCCGACCCGCGCCGTCGTTCTCGAAGCGCGTCACGCGCTTGCCGCCGCCGAGGTTCCTGCGCAGCCGGTCCGCGGCCGTCTCGAACAGGCGCTTCAAGGTGTCGTCGTCCGTTCTGCCGAGCAGGCAATCCGGCAGCACGCGCTCTATGAACAGCACCTCGGATTTGTAGACGTTACCGATACCCGACGCCACCCGCTGGTCGAGCAGCACATCGGCCAGCAGGGTATCGGCTTCGAGAATTGCGCGGGCGCGCGCGACCAGCTCCGCGTAGTCCGGTTCGTCGGCGATCAGGTCGGGACCCAGCCGGGCGCTCACGATACGCTCGCGCACGCTCGGAATCCGCACCAGCTCGACCTCCTTTGCATTGAAGCAAACGTAGTCATCGGCCGCGGTCGAGACGATGAGCGACGCCTGCCAGCGGGGTCGCTGCCAGTCGCCGCCCTTCGGATAGCAGTGCCAGGACCCGTGCATGCCCAGATGACTCCTGAGTGCGAAACCGTTGTCGAGTTCGATGAACAGGTGTTTGCCGCGCGCCGTTACGGCATCAACCCGTTGAGATTCGCAGCGGCGCGCCGCGAGCGCATCGGCCATCTGCACGCTGACGACCTCTGTGTTCGCGAGCCGCGGCTCGAGATAGTTGGCGATCTTGTGAATCGTGTCGCCCTCGGGCATGGCCTAGCTCGCTCTCTCGCCGGCGGTCACGGCACCCGGTGGCTGAACATCGATGAGTCCGCGATAGTCCGTCGCGAAGCCCGCGCTCCGGAAGTGCTCAACCAGCGGTGATTCCGCGGCAACGTCGCCGTCGATCGTTTCGATGACGAGCAGACCCTGCCGGCCCGTCTTCGGCAGCGTCCTCAACGCCGCGATGGCCGCTGCCAGCGCACCCTCCTCGTCGCGGATCGTACCCGGGAAGGTGATCAGCGAACGGCCACGCCGGCCGACGTACAGCGCGGGCCGCCCGCGCGCGAGCAGCAGCCATGCGCCGGTCACCCGGCGCGGTTTGGCTTTGTCATTGCCGACCTCCGGCCACGGCACGAGCGCTCCGTAAGGATTCGCGGGATCCATTGCGGCCAGCACGACGATGTCACCGGTCCCGACAGGGCGGTCGCGTTCCTCGGCATCGTCACGACCATCGCGCAGCCGGTCAATCGCGCCGGCATAGGCGAACTGCGCGCCTTCGAGACCGTCAACGAAGTAGCCGCGGCGAACGCGACCCTGCTCCTCCATTTCCCGGTACACCTTGTAAAGCGGGCCAAAACCGCCGCTCATGCCCTCGGTCTGTGCGCACTTGCGACTGACGACGCCGTAACGGTCGAGCAGCAGCCTCGCCCGCGCAACCGCCTGCTGGGTCGGGTTCGGTGCCGCGCCGGCGAGACCCGCGACGAGAGACCAGCGACCGCCGGCAAGGATCTGGCCCGCACCGGCGCGTCGACCCCGGGCACGCCTGGGCGCCGTTCGGGCGAGGTCGCGCAGCGGGCCGAACGTGTCGTTGGTCACCTGCCCGGCCCAGACGAGGTTCCAGATCGCCTCGCGCAGCTCTTTCGCGGACGTATCGGGTACGGCCGCATTGACGTGATCCTCGATCTCGAGAAGGAACGACGCGCCGTTCGAGCCAAGGCCATCGAGTATTGCGCGGTGCACCTCGTCCGGTGCCTCGTATTCGTCATCCACCGTCAACAAATCGCGGACCTGCTCGCGAAGGTACAGTGCGATCCGCCCATCGCGTGGACCCGCCGCACCCCGGCCGACCCAGACAACCGCGCCTGATGCCGCGAGCATGTCAAGCATCTCGGCACGATAGTCGGCGACTCGTCCAGGCAGGATCGTCGTGCTCAGCAGGGACCACGGCAATGCGAGATCCTGCAGCTGCCCGACGACTTCACGCAGGCGGTCCATGCCCTGGCGTCCGTCCCGCACCCCGTGCCAGTTGGGCAGGAACAGCGCCAGTGTCGGCGTGTCGACGGCGGCGACCTCGTCGCGCAGCTTCGCGAGGTTGCGGCGCTTGAGCCGCCGAAGAACTTCAGCATCGCACCAGTCCAGTTCGACACCGCCCGGGCGAATCTCGCCGCGCATAAGAATGCCTTCCTGCTCGAGCAGTGCGAGGACGGGGAGAACCTGCGCTTCGCGCAGCCCGAAACGTGCCGCCGGGTCGCGGGCGAGGAACGGTCCGTGGTGGCGCGCATAGCGCTTGAGCAGGACTTCGAGAGGATTGTCGACCGGCGCGAGGAATGTGTCCGGCACTCCCGTGGGCGCGACGACGCCGAGCGCGTCGCGATACAGACCGGCGTCCTCCGCCGCAATCCAGCGCTGCTCACCGGCAACGTTCACGGGCACGGCGCGACGCTGTTTTTCCAAGTCTTTAAGCAGCGGCAGGGGATCAACGCTCGAGCGCTCCATCAACTCGCCTTCGCCGAGATCTCCCAGTCGTCGGAGCAAATCGTGGACGTCGTCGGCATCGCGGGCGTGGTAGTCCTCGGGCAGGTATTGCAACTCGGCCTCGAGTTCGCCGAGCACATCGGCATCGATGAGTTCGCGCAGCTCGGCCTGGCCGAGAAGTTCGCCGAGCAAGCGGCGGTCCAGGGTCAGCGCCTGCGCCTTGCGTTCGGCGAGTGGCGCATCCTGTTCGTACAGGTAGGCGGCGACGTACGCGAACACCAGCGATCGCGCGAACGGCGAGGCCGTGCCGGTTTCGACGTCATCGATCGTGATGTCGCGACGGCGAATGTCTGCCAGCAATCGCTTCAATCCGGGCAGGTCGAAGACATCGGCGAGCGCCTGCCGGTAGGTCTCGATAACGATCGGGAAGTTCGGATACCGCTGCACGTTAGCCAACAGGTTCTGCGCCTTCAGTCGCTGCGCCCAGAGCGGCGAACGCTGGCCCGGCCGGCGGCGACGCAGCAGCAGCGAGCGCACAGCGTTTTCCCGGAACAAGCCGGCGAACAGGGACGTACCGGCGAGCTGGTCCGTTATCAGCGATTCGACATCGTCGGGGTCGGGGACGAGCAGGTCGGCGCCGGGAAGAGTTTCAACGTCGGCAAAGCGCAGCACGATGCCGTCGTCGGTATACATGACCTGCGTTTCGTAGCCGCTCTGCTCGCCAAGCGTACGCTGCAATGCCATTGACCAGGGCGCGTGGATGCGCGCGCCGAACGGCGTCAGTATGCAGATGCGCCAGTCGCCGAGCTCGTCACGGAAGCGCTCGACCGTGATTGCGCGGTCCGTCGGGAGAGTGCCGGTTTCGCGTTTCTGCTCGGCGACGTAGGCCGCGAGGTTCTTTGCCGCGAACGCATCGAGCGGCGTGTTCGCTTCGAGCCACGCCTCCGTCTTCGCCTCTCCCATGCGGCCGATCTTTCGCAAGAAAGCGCCAAGCGCACGGCCGAGCTCGATTGGCCGGCCGGGACCGTCACCACGCCAGAACGGCAGCCGACCGGGCTCACCGGGCGCAGGCGTGACGATTACGCGGTCGCGCGTGATCGCCTCGACGTGCCACGTGCTTGCGCCGAGCGTGATGTTGTCGCCCGGCCGGGTCTCGAAGACCATCTCCTCATCGAGTTCGCCGACGCGCGGACCGTCCTCTCCCAGGTGCACACCGTAGGCACCGCGGTCCGGGATCGTGCCCGCGTTCATTCGGGTGACGAGCGGCGCGCCGCGGCGAGGCGACAGCCGGTCTTCGCTGCGATCCCAGGACAAGAGTGGCTTCAGGTCGGCGAAGTCCGATGACGGATAGCGCCCGGAGAGCATGTCCAGCACGGCTTCCAGTGCCTCCCGCGAAAGCTCACGGTACGGTGCCGCACGGCGAACGATGGCATCGATCTCATCGACAGTCAGGGGCTCCTGGCAGCACATCGCGACGATCTGCTGCGACAGCACATCGAGCACGTTGACCGGTACGGCGATCGCGTCGAGCTCGGCCTTCTGCATGCGCTGGGCGACGACTGCGGACTCCAACAGGTCGCCGCGAAACTTCGGGTAGATGCGACCGACACTGATCTCGTCGACACCGTGCCCTGCTCGACCGACGCGCTGCAGTCCGCGTGCGACAGAACCGGGCGACTCGACCAGCAGGACGAGGTCGACGGCACCCATATCGACACCGAGCTCGAGCGAGCTGGTCGCAACGATGCCGCGGATCGTGCCGAGCTTAAGGCCCTCTTCGATCTCGGCACGCTTGTCGTGCGAGATGCTGCCGTGGTGCGCCCGCACGAGCTCTTCCTCGGCCAGCTCGTTGAGCTTGTGGGCGAGACGCTCGCAGAGCCCACGGCTGTTGACGAAGATGATCGTCGAACGATTGCCGCGGATAGCGTCGAGCAGCTGCGGATAGATGGACGGCCAGATGCCGCGTTCGGCCTGCGGCGTGCCCACCTCGCGAGAGTAAAGCTCGCCGAGGATCGAGCCGCCCTCTGCCTTCCTGTCCGGCGTCGGCGGATTCTGCATGTCGGGTACCGGCACCGTGACGCTCAGTTCGAGCTTCGGCTCGGCGGAACAGTCGACAAGCTCGACGTTTCGATCGCCGCCGAGGAACTTCGCAACCGCGTCGAGCGGCCGAACCGTCGCGGACAGGCCGATGCGCTGCGGCTCGGTCTCGGTGATTGCGCTCAGGCGCTCCAGCGACAGCGCGAGGTGCGTGCCGCGCTTGGTCGGCGCCACGGCGTGGATTTCGTCGATGATGACGGTTTCGACCGTCTTCAGGGTTTCGGCAGCTCGAGAGCCGAGCATCAGGTACAGCGACTCCGGCGTCGTCACGAGTATCTCGCCCGGCTCCTTCACCTGCCGCTGACGCTCGCGCTGCGGCGTGTCCCCGGTGCGGATGGCGACGCTCGGCTGGCGGAAGTCGAGATCCAGCCGTTCGGCGACCCGTGTAATGCCGACGAGCGGCGCGCGCAGGTTTCGCTCGATGTCGTAAACGAGCGCCTTCAGCGGCGACACATACAGGACGCGGACGCCGGGCACCGCGTCGGCATCGAGTCCACCAAGCCGGTCGATGCCGGCGAGGAATGCCGCCAACGTCTTGCCGCTGCCGGTCGGCGCCACGAGCAGCGCGTGTTTGCCCGCCGTGATCTGCTGCCAGCCGCGCTCCTGGACGGCCGTCGGCGTCTCGAAGTGCTCCTCAAACCAGGTCCTCGTTGCCGCGTGGAAGGACTTCATACGCTCGCGCCTGCCTGCGCCTCGAACAGCGAGCGGACAGTTTCGATGGTGTCAGCTTCGGCCGCCGTCTTGTCGTCGCGATAGCGCTTCACGCGCGCAAACCTGAGCGCCATTCCGGCTGGGTACTGCGGGCTCGCCTGGATGTCGTTGACCGCGATTTCGGCGACGAGCTCCGGACGTACATGGACGACATATTCCTCACGGCCGATCTCGCGCTCGAGCAGCGCCTGCGTCTGCCAGTCCAGCATCTTGTCGGTCAATCCCTTGAAGGTCTTGCCGAGCATGACGAAGCTGCCGTCCGCCGGGTTCCTTGCGCCGAGGTGCAGGTTCGACAGCCAGCCCTTGCGCCGGCCGCTGCCCCACTCGGCCGCGAGTATTACGAGGTCGAGCGTGTGTGCCTGCTTGATCTTGAGCCAGTCCGCGCCGCGATTGCCGGCCGCATAGGCACTGTCGAGCGACTTGGCCATGATGCCCTCGTGCCCCTGCTCGAGCGCACCGGCCAGGAAGCGGCCAGCTGCCACCGGGCTGTCCGTTACCTCGTGGCGGACCAGCATCTCGTTGTCTGTCGCAGCGGCAAGGGATACGAAGCGCTCGCGAAACGGCCGGTCGATCAGATCGTCACCGTCGACGTGCAGTGCATCGAAGAAGAACGCGTCGAGCGGCAGTGAGCCCCGCATCGCGTCGACATCGGTTTTGCGCCCGAAGCGCCGCATCGTGACCTGGAACGGCTGTGGCCGGCCGTCGTCACGAAGCGCGATGACTTCGCCGTCGAGTATCAGCTGCCGAGCTGGCAACGCAAGCGTTGCCTCGACGATCTCGGGCAGGCTGTTCGTAACCTCGTTCAGGCGGCGCGAGAATATCCGCACCTCGTCCCCGAGCCGGTGGACCTGGATTCGCGCGCCATCGAGCTTGTATTCGAGCGCGGCCTCGCCGAGCGTCTCCATGGCGGTGCCGATATCGTCCGTCGGCTGGGCAAGCATTGGCTTGACCGGCGACATCGGCTCGAGCCGGAAGCGGGTGAGTCCGTCGGCACCCTCGGTCAGCGCCGCCAGCGCGACCGGCGCCGGGTCGGCGGCGAGCATTACCGCGCGCCGAACATCCGCTGCCGGCAGATCGGCGGCATCGGCGATCCCCTCGACGAGCACGCCTTCGAGTGCGCCTTGCCTCAATTCGCCGAGCACGAGCCGGATCAGGAAATCGCGTTCCTCGGCCGTCGCCCGACTAAACAGTCTGCCCAATGCATTTCGCTTCGCAGCCTGCGAACCCTTGCCCGCTGTCGTCGCGATCGTGTCGAACGTCGCGTCGACTTCGGCCAGCGACAGCGATGCATCAGCGGCCGGGGATTCCGCCGCGACTTGGCGGACGATGGCGGGCCCGAGACCGATCCGGCCCTGCGGCAGGACACCGCCGAGGTAGTTGACGACCAGCGGGATCTCGTCGGGCGTAGCCGCACGTAACCCGTCACGCAGGAAGGCGCGCTTTTTCAGGCGGCTGCGGGTCGCCGAGACCGCAGCCGAGACGTTGACGATATCGGATAGCTGCATGCTGGTGCGTTGCCGGCCGGATACGGTTAGGGTGACGGGAAGAACCCGGAGACGCGTTGCCCGATGGCCGGCCACGATGACTATTTTCTCGGACTTCCGGCCTGGGCGTTTCCCGGCTGGAGAGATCGTTATTTTACGGACAAGCCGAGCCGTTTGGCGAGCTATGCGGGCGTTTTCAACACCGTGGAGGGCAATACGACCTTCTACCGCACGCCGGACGGACCGACGATCGAGCGCTGGCACCAGGATGTCGTGGACAAAGGCTTCCGCTTCTGCCTGAAGCTGCCGCGCGGCGTTACTCACGAACGCCGGCCCGATCTCAATGAGCTGGAGCGCTTCCTCGCGGCCATCGAACCGCTCGGCGAGACGCTCGGACCCCTGCTCGTGCAATTCCCGGCGACGCTGGGGCCTACGGACATGGCGGCATTCGAGGATATCTTTCGCGCGCTCGATAATCGTTTCCGGTTCGTCATCGAGGTACGACATCCGGCATTTTTCGAGCATCCTTCGAAGCTCGAACCGTTCCTCGAGCGGTACTCGGCCGGCCGCGTCGTGCTCGACTCGCGGCCGCTCTACGAGGGCGACCGCACGCACCCCGAGGTGCTCAAGGCGCTGCATGAAAAACCGGACGTCCCGGTTGTGCCCGACGTTTACTCGGGCGTCGCTTTCGTCCGCCTGATCCTGCACCCGGACATCGATTCCAACGCGCCGTACATTTCGGAGTGGGCCGACCACATCGCCGGCTACCTGGGCGACGACGTCGAGACCTACATGATGATCCACTGCCCGAACAACCTGCACTGCCCGCCGCTCGCGTACGAGTTTCATGACAAGTTGCGGCGCAAGCACACCGTGCTCGCGCCGCTTGCGTCATGGCCGGTGCCTGAGCAAATGTTCCTGGTTTAGCTCAGCGGACTCCGACCTTGCTCACCGGTCCCGAACCTTGCAGCGGCCGGAATAGGTGGCGAGCCCATCGCCTTCCGGAGTAAAACCGGTGCCGATGATTTCAATCTCGCATTTGACACGCGGTCCCGCAATCCTGTCGACGAGGAATACCTTGCCGACTGTCGCGCCGGTATTGAGATTCACTTCGAAGCGGAACTCGTCGTCATATATAAGCACCGGCTTTGAACCGAGCACGGTACCTGAGAACACCTGCCGGCCCGTATTCACCAGCGTGCCGGCAACGAAGTCGAAGCGCGATCGCGGCTGGTAGAGAACGCGGCCTTCCAGGTCACCGGACAGGTCGATTGTCTCGGTGCTGCGCTGGACCTTGCCGTTTGGCTTCGTTCGCTCCGAATGCACGATGGCCGTGGAAAAATAGTGAATGCCGGTACCCGAGACCGGTACCCAGCGGGCATCCTTGTCGCAGTCTTTCTTGTCGTCGGCAACGGCTGTTGAGGTCAGGCAGGCGGCCAGGATTGCAACGATTGAGTGGGTCAGTTTCTTGTGCATTTTGTGTCTCCTCGAGGTTCGTCAATTGACGTGTGGTCGATGAGTTGCAGTCTCCGTTCACACCGTCTGATCGCTCAATGTGCACAACGGGCCGTGGCCACCCTTGGCCATCTTTGGCCCACTCTTTCCCTGTATCATCGACGCATGAACGGAACGGCGAAGCCGGAACAACTGCGCTCCTGGAAGGCCATCGCCGCGTATCTCGGTTGCAGCGTGCGCTCGGCACGCCGTTGGGAGGCCGAGGAAGAACTGCCCGTGCACCGCCACATGCACAAGTCACAGGGCACCGTTTACGCTTACGCGCACGAGCTCGATGCCTGGCGGCAGCGCGGGGAAAAACGCAACCCTTCATCGGCGAAGGGAGCCGGGACCGAGCTGGACCGATCGATCGCCGTCCTGCCCTTCAGCTACGTCGGGCCGGATCCTGCGAACGAGTACATCGCAGATGGCTTTACCGAGGAGATCATCGCGGATCTGTCCAAGATCCGGGCGCTTCGCGTCATCTCGCGAACGTCGTCGATGACGCTCAAGGACACGCATCGCAACGCCCGGTCGATCGCGAAAACGCTGAACGTCAGGTATCTGCTTGAAGGTACCGTGCGCCAACAAAGAGACTCGCTGCGCATCTCGACGCGGCTCATTGACCCGGCTAGCGACGACCGGCTGTGGGCGGGCAAGTACGACGGCGCCATCGATGAAGTTTTCACCATCCAGGAGAAGATCGCTCGAGACGTCGCCGATGCCTTGCACCTGCGGTTGACCGTTGACGACGACAGGCGCCTTGCGAAGCACAGCGTCGAGGACGTCGCGGCCTGGCGCTATGCGTTACAGGCGCGCCAGGAAGCGCTGCGATGGCGACCGGAGTCGATCGACCAGGCCATCTCGCTGCTCGAGACGGCGCTGGAGTCGGCGGGCGAAGTCCCCGTGTTCCTTGCCGCCCTCGGGCGTACGTGGCTGCACTACCGTGAAGCGGGTATCGACACCGGGCCGAACCCGATCGACCAGGCGGAACGATATGCAGAGCGCATCGCCGCCATCGATCCCGATTCCGCCGCCGGCCTGCAGCTCGCAGGCTGGATTCACTATGCGCGCGGCGAGCTGCGGGACGCCGTTCGCAGCCTCAACCTTGCCATGCGCCAGGAGCCGAACGATCCGGATACACTCGGGCTGCTCGCAAATTGCTACCTCCTCTCCGGTCGAGGCGTGCTGGCACGACCCGTCATCGATCGACTGCTCGCCGTCGATCCCCTGACGCCGCTGAATCGCTGCCTGCCCGGCTGGGCTGACGCGCTCGAGGGCGACTTCGCAAGCGCCGTTGACCCATATCGCGACATGTACGAACTGGACCCGGGCAATCCACTGGCGAGGCTCTTTTATATCTGGATACTGGCCTCCGCTGACAAACGGGACGATGCGCTGGCACTTGCGACCAGCTTCCCTGACGTACTGTCCGGCTCCCTGCCGCAGCAGGTTGCGGCGGTGTTCGCCGCGGGCCTGGCGGGCGGCACGTCCACCGACGCTGCCGGCCTGACCGAGCAGGCTGACGTGATTGCCATGTCCGGCGACATGTTCCCGCGCCTGATAGCACAAGCTCATGCGCTCACAGGCGACGCACAATCAGCAACCCACTGGATGTCGCTTGCAGTCGATCGTGGCTTCATCAACTACCCGTTCCTAGCGGAACACGATCCGCTGCTGGCACCCGTTCGGGACGAGCCGGAATTCCAGGCGTTGCTCGTCGACGTTCGCCAACGGTGGGAGCGCTTCGACGAGCAACCGGACCATGGATGAGCTATCTCGCCTCTGCGACGAGGTCCTCTATTACGCCTGGGACCCGATCGGCGTCAGTACGAGCACGGGTGCCCGCGACGAGTACGCGTCCTACGCGAAGATGGTGTTCCGATACCTCGAGGATGGCCAGAATGCGACGAAGATTGCCGACTACCTTGGACACGTGCGAACAAGCTCCATGACGCTGTCGCCTATGCCTGAAAAGGATCGTGAAGTGGCCGAGCTTCTCGTCGCATGGCGGGAGTCGCTTCGCGACGACTAGTACCCGTGAACAAGCACCTGTTGGAAGAGCTGTGTGAGCTTGCGTCGCTCGACGAAAGAACCCGTTCCGAACTGGTCGCCAGCGGCGAACTGTTTGACGGCTACCACCCGCGCATGGCCGCGGTACACGCAGCGAACGCTGCTGCGCTGGAACGCATCGTTAATGAGTGGGGCTGGCCGGGGAAGTCCCTGGTCGGCGAGAAGGGCGCCGATGCGGCGTGGACTGTGCTGCAACACTCGATAGGGTACCCGGGATTGCAGCGCAGCTGCCTGCCGCTGCTCGAGGACGCCGCCACGGCCGGGGAAGTCCCGGCGCACCAGCCCGCCTTCCTGGAAGATCGCATTTGCTGTTTCGAGGGACGCCCGCAACGCTACGGCACGCAGCTGGACTGGGACGAGAACGGCGAACTGAGCCCGCTACCTCTGCAGGAACCCGATCGCGTCGACAGCTATCGCGCCAGCGTCGGGCTGGGTCCGTTGTCGGAACGAGTGGAGCAGGCGCGAATCGAGGCACGTGACGAGGGAGCGACACCGCCCGAGGACTTCGAGCAATGGCAGCGCGACAAAAAGGCGTGGGCCAGGTCGGTCGGCTGGTTTTGACGGTTTGATGCAATCTTCCAGGTTCGCCGCCTGCCGAATCAGCGGCTAGGTGAATCTACCTACTTCTCACCCGACGTATCGACCCAACGTAATGGGATGAGCTGTTATTGGCGCAACTCGGTGACTTCCGCGTCAGGCGGCAACACATCTATCCAGGGGAGCAATCATGGAAGGGCAGAGGACAAGTCCGGCGACAAGGCTGTACCGTCAATTCGGCGTCTGCTGTCTCTGCCTTTTTCCCTTGTCGGGCTACGCGGCGGAACCGGTGCCGGACGATACGGCCACGGTGACGTTCGAATACCTGCTCGGTATCGGCTTCATGGCTGGCGGTGACACTATCGCGACCTACGAAGTCACTTATCCGCCCGGCAGCTTGCTCGGCGGAGAAACCGTCGATCTCGACGTCAAAGGCGGCAACGGCGGATACTACTTCATCGGGGCGGGCGCACACTTGCCCCGGTACAACCTCGGCACCGAAATCCACTGGGGGCTGTTCAAAGACGGCGTAGGCGATGCCGGCCGGTTCAGCCGCCTGGCCTCCGAGTTCATCCTTTATGCCGAACTGAATCGATGGCGCATCGGCGGAGGAGTCATGCACCATGGTTCACCCGAGTTTAAAGACGACCAGCTGGGCAACCTCGAATTCAAGGACGCCGTCGGCTGGCTCGGCCAGTTGGAGTACCGCTTCGAGGCAGGCACGCTCGGTGTCCGCTACGGCGATATCGATTACGAACTCGACACATTGACCGTGAACGGGGATCACTGGGGCCTGTTCGGAGTACTCCGGTTCGGCCAATGATCCTTAGCTGAGCCTTCGTGACGGTGGCGGCAATCCGCCACCGTCACGCGGGTTTTTTTATAGACGAATCGGCAGGTCGCGAACGCGCGTGCCGGTCGCCGCGAATATCGCGTTGCCCACCGCGGGCGGAACAGCGATCAGCGGCGGTTCGCCAAGACCCGTCGGGAACTCTGTGCTCTCCATAAACTTGATGTCGAGTTCCGGGACGTCCGCCATCCTGAGCGGCCGGTAGGTATCGAGGTTCTGGTCGCGGACCTCGCCGTCCTCGAACGCGGTGCCCTCGTGCAGCGCGAGGCTCAGGCCCCACAATGTCGCGCCCTCTGCCTGGTTCATCGCACCGCTCGGATGTACGACCGTGCCGCAGTCGATCGACTGCCAGAGCTTCTTGACGGTTACCTTGCTGGTTTCCGGGTCCACGGCGACGTGCGCGACGCAGGCCGTCCAGGTCGGCATGTTGCGTTCCTGGCCGTGACTCACGGCGACGCCCATGCCTTCGCCCTCGGGCAGCTCCTTGCCCCAACCGGAACGCTCTGCGACGTCGCGCAGCACGGCAGCCAGCCGCGACGCGCCGCCTACCGAGTTCGGCGCCGCACCGGCATTCTTGCCGGCCGCATCGAGCCTCGCGAGTCGGAACTCCACGGGGTCTTCGCCGAGTTCGGCAGCGATCTCGTCCATGAAGCTCTCGACGCTCCAGCCGATCCAGCCGGGACCGACCGCGCGCAGCCAGCCCGGCAGGAAGGTACGCTGCGCGAGCTCGTTGTTGATCGCGCGGACGCGATGCGCGGGCAGCGTGTACCAGTGATCCGCGCCCGAGATCGAGAACGTGTCGTACTTGCCATTACCGTCCACGCCGTCCGCCAGGAAGCCGGGCGCCATCGCGAGCGTAGGCCAGCCTGCCGCCGCAGCATGGTCGATGGCGGTCAGCGCACCGTCACCGTCGAAGGACGCGTGCAGCTGCGAAACCGACGGCGACCGAACGCAGTCGAAGCGGCTGTCCTCGGCACGCTGGAAGATCAGCTTGACCGGCCGGCCGAGCTCGCGTGCGGCCTGCGCGGCCGGGATCATCTGGTCACCGAACAGGCGCCTGCCGTAGCCACCGCCGAGATAGTACTGGTGAATGACGATCTGCGACTCTTCGACCTCGAGCGACTTCGCGAGGTAGGGCAGGATCAGCGACTGCCACTGGTTGCCCGAGTGGATGTGGAACACGCCGTCGACGTACTCGACCAGCGCGTTCTGCGGTTCGAGCGTGAAGTGCAATGCGGTGCTCGTCCGGTACGTGCCGGAGATCGTCTTGTCGGCGGACTGCAGCGCCGCGTCCACGTCGCCGTCGTTGACGACGAGCGCGCCGCTTGATGCGTCGGCAGTCAGCTTTTCACCCTCGGTGAGGATATGCGCCTCGGTGACGGCCGCGGTCGGCCCCGGCGCCCAGTCGATCTCGACAGCGTCGGATGCCTTCATTGCGGCAGGGAAGTTCTCCGCAATGACCAGCGCCCAGCCCTGCACGAACTCGCTCGGGTCACTGACCTGGATGGTCTGCAGGTAGCCCGGGATGTCCCTGGCGGCCGTGTCATCGATGCTGTTGATCGTGCTGCCATAGCGCGTCGGCGGGATCAGCGGATGCGCGTAGACCATGTCCGGCAGCTCGGTATCGAGGCCGTAGACCGCCTGTGCGCGCGCCTTGTCCGGAATGTCGAGTGCGCCCGTCGGCTTGCCGATCAGGTCACGATCCGCGGGTGCCTTGACGGGCATCGCGCCGAGCTCCTCCTCGGTAAAGCTGCGCGAAATGTCGGCCTTGGAGACGATGTCGGCGAAGCTCACGCTCTGCTCGCCGGCGACGACGCTGCCACCCACTGCCTTGCAGTCGGCCGGCTCGACGCCGAGCATCTTCGCGCCTTCCTCGATCAGGACCGTGCGGCCGGCCGCACCCGCCTGCGACAGCATCGTGAAGGTCGTGAACACGGACCACGAACCGCCGGTGACCATATAGCCCCACTTGGGATCGCTGTCGACGTGCTTGATCGAGACCTTGCTCCAGTCGGCGCCGAGTTCGTCCGCAACAACGCGTGCCAGCGCCGTGCCGACGTGCTGGCCCATCTCGGCCTTGGCAATGTTGACGAGCAGCGCGCCGGTACCGTCCAGCTCGAACCAGACGGTGGGTGCGAAGCGCTTGCTCGCGCCCGCGGCCATGTCGCCCACCGCGTCTTCGCGGCTGCAGCCCGGCAGCAGCGTGCCGAGGCCCATGACCAGCGTCGTTCCGGCCGTGCCGGCGATGAAGGTCCGCCGGCTTATCTGCAATTCTTTTTTACGTATGGCCATGATCAAGCCTCCCCGCCGCCTGAAGCGGCCTTGATGGCTTTCTTGATGCGCGTATACGCCATGCACCGGCAGAGATGGCCGTTCATGGCCTCGACGATTTCGTCGTCGCTCGGGTTCGGGTTGTTGGCCAGCAGGTTGGCGGCCTGCATGAGCTGGCCAGACTGGCAGTAACCGCACTGCGGAACCTGCTCGTCGACCCACGCCGTCTTGAGGGCTTCGCCCTCGCTGGTGGCGAGACCTTCGATCGTCGTTACCGACTGGTCCTGGATGGCAGCGATCGGCGTCACGCAGGAGCGCGTGGGCAGCCCGTTGACGTGCACCGTGCAGGCGCCGCACTGAGCGATGCCGCAGCCGAATTTGGTGCCTTTGAGTTTGAGCTCGTCACGAATTACCCACAGAAGTGGCGTGTCGTCCGGGCTGTCTGAGGTGACGGTATTGCCGTTTACTTCAAACTTGATCACGTAGTGGTACCCCCCTGATCAGTCGTAAATGTTCTGTTCGTCGGTTGCTATCAGTCCTTGATCGCGTCGCGAATGCGCTGGTAGCCCTTCTTGAGCTCCTGCCCCAGATCCCCAAGGGCATCGCCGACGCCTTCGCCGGTCTTGGCCAGCTCCGCCTTGGCGAGGAAGTGGCGGGTCTTGCCTTCGAGTTCCTCCCACTCGTCCTGGATTTCCTTCGACGCGAGGTTCATCTGCACACGCAACTCGTCGCGCTTTTGTTTCAAGTCCTCGACCAGATCCTCGAAATCACTCATGTCACGCTCTCCAACTGTACACTTTCCGTTCTCGTATTCTAGACCGATTCCGGATCAATTTCGTTTATAGTTGTTGTCAGGTCCTTCCGGGCCCGACTGCCGCGCTCGTCGCGGCATTGACGTATAAAGAGACAGGAGGGATCCGATGACCCACAAATGGACGGCCATCGCGGCCGGCGTCGCGCTGGCGTTGACAGCCTGCGGCGTTCGCGGCGATGACGCCGGCAAGACCGTGACCCCGGACGGGGACGTGACAACACTGAACGCCGAAGACGAATCAGTCGCCAAGCTCGCCGTCGAGGTACTCGCGGAGCACCTGAACGTGCCGCAGGCGACGATCACCGTCGACACCGTGCGGGCCGTTGACTGGCCCGACAGCAGCATCGGCTGCCCGCAGCCTGACCAGGCCTACCTGCAGGTGATTACGCCCGGTCACAAGATTACGCTGCGGGTCGACGGCCGCTTTCACACCGTGCACGAATCCGGCGGCAAGGCGTTCGTATGCAAGCGCCAGAAAGCCACGGTCGGTGCCACCACACCCGAGCTCGAAGTCGTCTGGGCCAGGCAGGCCGGCGTCGCCCGCCGCGAACTCGCCCGCCAGCTCGGCATTGAGGAATCCCTCATCATCATTGCCGGTGCCAGCGGCAGGACCTGGAGCGACACCAGCCTGGGCTGCGCCCAGCCGGGGCAGGAATACGACGAGCGTCGTATCGACGGCTACGTCATCCGCCTGCGCCACGGCAGCCGAAACTACACCTATCACACCGATCTCGATCGCGTCATCGCCTGCCCGGCGTTCAGCGAAGACTGAGCGCTAGCCCCTGATGCCCGCCCAGGGCATCCGATAACACGCCCATAAAAAAGGCCGCCCGGGTTGCCCCGGGCGGCCTGTCTTTCAGCGACGAGTTGTCGCTACCCGGTTACGGGCAGGCGATGAACTCGCAGATGCCGGTTCCGAGATCGTTGTCGATGCTGATGATCGTCAGACCCTGGATACCGCTGGCATCGCTGTGCGAAACCGCACCGAGCTGCTTGAAGCCGATACCGAAGTTCAGGTTCATCCACTCGAGCGAGATCGTCTCGGTCGCGCCAATCGTCGCACTGGCCGGACCTGAGATCGTCAGGTTGCCAGCATCGTCGACCAGGCCGAAGGCGTAGTCGAACAGGATCAGCTCACCTGTGCCGCCCTCGACGTTGAAGCCGTGTGTAAACACGAGGTACGGATCGTCGATCGCCGGATCGTTGGCCGGCAGCAGCACTTCGACCTGCTCGTTCGAGTTGACGTTCGTGCTCGAACCGATCTGCGTGCACGAGAAGTTCGGGCAGTAGTACAGGTACAGGTCGATGTCGTCATTACCCGTGGTGTACTCGTCCGTCAGCTCCCAGCGCGCGAACGCGGTGCCCGGCGGAACCTCCGCAAGGAACGCGATCTCGACACCCGGTCCAAGGAATACGAACTCGTCGAACGGATCGTCTTCGGTCGGTACGAGCGTCAGCGCGGCGTCGTTCAGGCCGTGGACCTGTGCCGTGTAATCGCCCGTGTAGCCGAACGTGATGTCGAACTCGCCGGAACCGTCGGGACCTTCGCCCGACACTTCAGGCGGCGCGACGATGGCGACCGAGTTGACCGCGATCGGGCTGCGAACCTCACGCGCGAAGCGCGGACGATCCTCTACCCACGTCAGCGAGCCGAAGAACCATTCGCCCGGAGGCGCCGATACGCTGGTAATCGTGACTTCGTAGCTCGCAGACTGGCCAGGCCAGAGCGTGATCGACGACGGCGATACCTCGACACTGTAGCCCGGAGGCGCCTCGACGACCGCGTTCCACGTGCTCTTCTTCAGACGATCGAAGCGCGGGATCTCGCCGCGAACCGCGGTGACCGTACGCTTGATCGTCTTCGTGCCCGGCAGCTCGCCAATACCGATCGACGGCAGGTTGAGGTCTGCGGGATCGAGCGAGAGGCCGAGCTCGTCGCGGTACATGGCGCAGGTTTCAGCCGACACCAGCGGCGTTACGGTGCCGCAGCTTGCAGCCTCGTAGTCCATTTCGCCAGCGTCGTAGGTCAGGCCGATGTTGATCGCCTTGTTGATGTCGACGTGACCCGCACCGAAGTCGAACGGATCGGCAGGCGTAACACCGTCTTCCTTGACGACGTCCTGGCGAGCAGTCGTCATCAGTGCCGACTTGATCTGTGCCGGACTCCAGTCCGGGTGCGCTTCAACGAGCAGCGCGCCGAGACCCGCGATGTGCGGACCGGACATTGACGTGCCCTGCAGGTAGGCGAACAGGTCGCCGACGGAGCCGTCAGCCGGTTCCGGCGTCGATGCGGCGAGGATACGCACGCCCGGTGCCGTGATGTCCGGCTTGATCCAGTCTGTCTCGGTCAGGTATGGACCGCGCGACGAGAAGCCGGCCATGATGTTGCCCTGAATCGGCTCTTCGACGTAGTTGCCCGGGGCCAGCGTGACGTTGACGGGCGTGGCGACTTCCGCGAGCAGTGCGAGACCGACGTCGTTGTCGACCATGACGCCAGGAATGCTCTGCGTGATCGGCGTCGCCGTGCCACCCATGATGGTCTTCGGACGGCCGTCCGTGTACATCAGGACGGCGGAAGCGCCGGCTGCGACAGCATTCTCGACCTTGGTGACGAAGGCGCAGCTGCCGCGAGCGATCAGGGCGATCTGGCCACCGATCGAGTTGGTCAGCGGAGCGCAGGCCTCGATCGGGTCGGCGGCAACGAGGTCGTCGGTGATCGCACCGCTGATCGCCAGCGGCTGCGTGATCGCACCTTCGAGTGCCGTGTAGTCACCGGCAACCGATTCCGGCGAGTTGACCGTGATGCCGAGCGAGAAAGCGATGCCGCTGTGCGTCGATGCTGCAACGGTCGTTACCCAGGGCTCGCCGGCGGGCGTCGTGCCCGGGCCGGGGCCGCTGTTGCCGCCCGAACGCGCGACGTAGACGCCGGCGGTCGAGGCGCGCAGGAATGCGAGATCCTGTGTATCGGTGAACGACGCTGCCGTGCCGACCGAGAAGTTCAGTACGTCGACGCCGTCAGCGATAGCCGCGTCGGTGGCAGCGGCCGAGTCGGAGAAGAAGCAGCTGAAGTTGGTCGCCCCCGGCGACAGCCAGCAGACCTTGTAGACCGACACGCGCGCGCGCGGTGCCATGCCCTTGATGCGTGCGAGCGGAACGCCTTCGAGCGACGCTTCGACTTCGTTACCCGCGGCCGTGCCAGCCGTGTGGCTGCCGTGGCCGGAGGAGTCGCGCGGGGAAAGGAATTCATTCTCGACGACCGAACCGCGGCCGGCGAGGAAGCCGTCAACGTACCAGCGTGCGCCGACCAGCTTGTTGTTGCAGTCGTCTTCCGACCAGGCTTCACCCGCCTGGCAGATGCCGTTCCAGTGTGCCGGCGGCGGACCGAAGTTGCCTTCTTCCTCCCACTCTGCGAGTTCCCGGCACTTGCGCTTCTCGTGCGCCTTCTTCGGGTTGTCGCAGAATTCCGGGTAGTCAACGACGCGGGTGTCCGCGAAGCTCGGATGCTCCTGGATGGCGCCGGTATCGAGAACGCCGACGATAACGTCTTCGCCTTTGATCTTCAGGCGGCGATGAACGCCTTCGTAGAAATCATCCAGACCGAGGAATTCGGGGCTGTTGTTCGTCTCGATATCGACCGAGAAGTCCTCGAACACGGCCGCGACGCCCTTCTTGTTGCGGAGCTGCGCTGCCTGCGCCTCGGTGAGGGTGGCGGCGAAGCCGTTCATCGTGTGGCAGTAGCTGTAGATCTTGGCATCGCTACCTGCGCCGACGTTCGCCAACATGCTGTCGTGCGTCGCCATCAGGTGCGAGGTGTATACCTGCACGTGACTGGCGTTGGCGTTGTATCGCTCGCCTGAGGCCGGTGCGGTCGCGGCGAAACCGTCGAGATCGCCCGCGTAGCTCAGGCCCGGTTCCTGCCGCAGCTGCACGACATAGGTGCGCGTGCGGCTTTGCTCCACGCTCCCGACATCAAGTTGCAGCAACCCGTCCGGCACGGTCGGTGCCTGTTGAAGCTCCTGCGCGCCGGTGACGCCAAGTGGCAGCACAGCAAGAGCGACGAGTAATGATTGGAGTTTTCGCATTATGTTTCCCCGTCTTTTTTAGAAACATGGGGCGCACACCGCATCCCGCAAGATGCGACTGCTTTCCCAAAATTTGTGGACGATTCCCTTTGTTTTACAAACGTCTTGCGACGTTCTTTCTAATCGGTCCGCCAGATCCGTTGGCGCTCGACGAGTGTCGAATAAACCGGCTTATGTTTCAAGCGTATCTATTTTTGACATAACCATGCCGATATTATGGAAAAGGAATAAGCGATTAAGGTCCTGTTTTTAACAAAAACCGTCGGAGAATTTTTCAATTCAGCGCTCGTCGGCGAGCCTCGTCCTAGACAGTCGAAAATCGTCTTGGTCGGATTTGCGCAAAATCGCGCGGCTATAGTCGCCGCGCCGTCAGGATCATTGTCCGACCGAACAGCATCCGGAACTGGTTTTGGGCCGTCACGTTAGGGGCGCGTCGCGATGCACGCCAGGTCGCCAGCCAGACGATCGGCAACAGGAACGAATACCCGAGCGACGTTCCCTGCACCTTGTCGATATCCACACCCACGATCTCGAAGCCGCTTTGTGCGAGTCGCCAGCGATACATGTCCAGCGTCAGCGGCGTGATGTGCTGGCGCACCGGATCGAGCACGTCGGGTTCGAGCGGTGGGAAGGAATACAGGTAACCCGTAAACAGGAACTTTATTCGCGACTTGAAGGACAGCACGTTCGGCGTCGTGATGATCATCTCGCCGCCGGGCTTCAGGATGCGTGCGGTCTCATTGAACAGTTTTTTGTGGGTCTCGATGTGTTCGACGAGCTCGACCGCAAACGCGACGTCGATGCTTGCATCCTCGAACGGCAGGTTGCCGTCCGCCTCGACCTTGCGGCACTCGACCTCGGGCACGCGGAAGTACTCGGGAAAAAGCTCGCAGGCCCTGACGCGGTAGCCCTTGTCGGACAGGCGGCGCGACAGCGCGCCCATGCCCGCACCGATGTCGACGACGTCGGTTTCGGCGGGGACGCGATTCGTCTTTTCGAGGACTTCGATGGCACGGTCATGGATCCCCGCGACGGCGATCTCGCCGGGCGTTGTCCCGTCGTCGCCCTCGCGCTGGCGACGGTGGCGTGCGGTCGCTGTTTCGGGTGTGCTGGCGATGGTGAAAAGGCCTCGAAAATGCGTAGAAAACCAACACCCGCGAGCGTATCGGCGGGCCCTGCAATTGTCCAGATAGGCCGTGCCAAATGCCTGATTTTCCAGCGTCGATCATCGATCGGGACGGGGCGGCTGGAGCATCCCGGCGTTCGCCGTTATCGGGTATCTGCAGGTCGAAGATGGTATCGTCTCCGATAACAACAACGACAATCGGGCGTATGGCGGCCGGGGGTGCCGCAGCGCGCTCCCTCGTAATGACTGAATCGAGTTTCGAACACCCGATCATCGGGCCTCTGCGCAGGTACAACTGGATCGGCATCACGCTGTTCTGCATTTTCATCGGCGCCTATGCGAGGTCGGTCGACCCGGCAGCGGTTGAGGCGGACGGCCATTACGGCTTCTTGTCGATCATGCCGGCCGTCGCCGCACTGGTTATCTGCTTCGTGACGCGCAACGTCATCCTTGCGCTGTTCATGGGGGTGGTGCTCGGCGGTCTCGTGACGACCGGCTACAACATCATCCAGGAATTCCTGATTCCTGCGATCGGCACACCGCGTTTCGCCGAGATCCTGCTCGTCTACCTGTGGGCACTCGGTGGCCTGCTCGGGATCTGGAATCGCAACGGCGGCGCCTGGCATTTCGCGACCTGGATCTCCGAGAACTTCGTCAAGTCGAGGCGCTCGGCGATGTTCTTTGCCTGGCTCATGGGCATCCTGTTTCACCAGGGCGGTACCATCTCGACGGTCCTGACCGGTACGACGGTGCGACCCGTATCCGATCGCGAGGGTGTCGCGCACGAAGAGCTCGCCTATATCGTCGACTCCACCGCCTCGCCCGTCGCAACCGTCATTCCGTTCAACGTCTGGCCCGTCTACGTTGCGGGGCTGATCACGATCCCGTCGATGGTGCACTTCATCCCCGACACCGAAGCCGCGATCAGCCTGTTCCTGAGCGCCATCCCCTTCAACTTCTACGGAATCCTCGCGATCACGTTCACGCTGCTGTTCGCCCTCGGCAAGCTGCCCTTCACCGGCCCCGGCATGCGCAGGGCAACGAAGCGTGTGCTCGAAACCGGCGAACTCGACGCCGAAGGTGCCGAGCCGATGATTTCTCAGGAACTATCAACAGTGAACATCGCGCCAGGCTACACGCCGTCCCTGCTGGATTTCTTCGTGCCGATCGGCGTGCTGTTCAGTTTCGCGATCATCCCGTGGTTGATCACCGGCTCACCGATGATCTTCGAGGCCTTCGGCCTCGCCGTCGTGTCCGGTGTCGGGCTGTCGATACTGCGCGGTATGAGCGCGAAGGACGCATTCGACGGTCTCGTCGATGGCATCAAGGGCGTGACGGTCGGCGCCATTATTCTCGGGCTCGCCGTCACGCTGGCGAAAGTATCGGAAACACTTGGCGCGTCGAACTGGGTCATCGAGGTATCGGCTGACAGCCTGACGGCCGTGCCCTATATCCTGCCTGGCCTGCTGATGATCATCTGCATGACCGTTTCGTTTTCGGTCGGCTCGTCGTGGGGCACGTACGCCGTCGTCTTTCCGATCGCGCTGCCGCTGGCGTACGCGATCTCGACGGACCCGACCTATCTCGTCATCGCGTTCGCGGCAATCCTCGGCGGCGCGGTGTTCGGCGACCAGTGTTCGCCGATATCGGACACGACGATATTGTCGTCACTCGCCTGCGGCTGCGACCTGATGGACCATGTGCTGACACAGCTGCCGATGGCGCTCACCGCGGCCGGCATCGCGATACTCCTTTATACGGGAATTGCGTTCTTCCTGGTCTAGGCCGGTTCTCTCGGCCTATTGCAGCGTCACGGGCTGCTCGATCGAGCCAATCAGCCGACGGTGAAACTCCGCGAAGTCGCCGTACTGCTCCGCCGTGTATTCCGACTTGCGGCCCGAGTACTCGAGACTGAACACCCAGCTGTCGTCACGCTTGTCGATGCTTCGCCGCCAGTGACCGAACGCCGATTCGTCCGCATCGGGCTTGGACGCGGTCTCCGCGAGCTTCGCCCCGCCTGGCTGGCGGACCGTCGTGATGGCGGACACCGTGAACGGCGCGGGCATCTCGAACGTGAACCGCCGGTCGGCAACGCGAGCATAGTCGAGGTACTCGGCCTCGAAGAAGCCCGGGACCTTGAACGAATCGTCGTCGACCGGCAGCCGGTACTCCAGCTCGACGACCAGCTCACTGCCGGCCTCGAACAGGTGGTCGACGAACGCGTCGTCGACGATGGCGTCGGCGTAACGGTCCGCGACCCAGCGCTGCATCGTCGCCAGCATCTCGGAGGCCTCGATGTCACGTAGCTGGCCACGGAGTTCCGCCGCCTGGAAACCGGAAAACGTGCCGATTTCGATGATCCGCAGTTCCCCGGTGTCGGTGCGCTCGACCTCGCGCTGCACGGTCAGCGTCGAATGACCCTGCTCGAAGTCGGGAATACCGACGAGCTCGGACTGCTCGTTGGTGATGATCAGCGCCTTGTTGCCGGCCATGAAGCGAGGCGGCAGGCGACCGAGGTTCAGGTCCTTGTCGGTCGTATCTATAAAGAGCCGTGAATCTCCGCTCGGTACGGCAACGATCATGTGATCGAACTGGTCGACGTTCGGTAACGCGGGCAGCACACGCTGATTCAAATTAACGAGCGCCAGCTCGGCCGGCACACCGACGCTCTGCAACATCGAATACAGCAGAACGGCGTGGTCCTTGCAGTCACCGTAACGGTCTCGCAGCGTCTCGCGCGCCGTCTTCGGAATGTAGGCGCGGCGGCCGAATTCGATGGCCTCGTAGTGCAGCTCTTTCTGGACATAGCTCGCGATGAGCTCGACTTTCTCGAGGTCGTTCTCGGCGCCGCGGACGAGGCGGCCCGCCGCATCGGCAACGCGGCTCGTATCGAGTTTCTCCTCGATCTTCGCGTAGTACTCCGCGCCCGCCCGGTTCCAGTCGGCGCTTGTCGAGCCAAGCGTCACCCACGGCAGCATGCGATCGAAATACGGCTGCATGGGCTCCCAGCGGTAGACGACGGGGTCGACCATTTCCCAGACCATCGAGCGTCCGGACTTCCGCGGCTCCGCCACGCCGAAGGACTCGAAAGAGTAGCCGCCGGGGTCTCCTGTCACGAAGATGGCGCTGTAGCCGATGGGCCGGCTGCTCGACAGGTAGTGGATATCGAGCGGCAGCTCGCCGCGCTCGACGCCGACGCGCTTCGTGACCTCGACCTCGATAACGACACCCGGGGCGAGACTGGGCACTGGCAGGTGTGCGGTCTGTTCGGTGCTGGCCTCGTAGCCGTCGATGGTGTCCGTGACGTAGAACGCGGCGCGATCCGCCTCGGCGACCACTTCACCGTCCGCATCGCGCACCAGCAGGCGATTGACGTAGAGCTGTTCGAACGCCGGATCGAAGTCGAACTCGAGCGTGCTGAACTGCTCGATTCCCTGGGCGTCCTGGATCTTGATCTGCTGCACGAAGGTCTCGGTGACGCTCTCGCCGCCGTCGAACTCGTAGCCGAGGATCCGGTTGATGAAATACGCGCCGTAGCCGTCGCGGGTACCGCCCCAATCGGCGCCCGACACGAGCTTCGCGATGTCCTTCGGCAGGCGCGCGGCGGCGATCGCCTCGCTGATGCTCGCGTTGTCGCCCTCGCCGAGGATGCCGTTGATGGAGGCAATGTAGTCGTTGACGATCGAACTCGTCGGCGAGAACTTCTGTGCCGCAAGGAAGGACTCGCGCGACTTCAGGTACGACTTGAGCCCGTACTCGGCGTAGCCCTTCCAGAACCAGCTCTCGAGCGATTCGTAGTTGTTCTCGATCAGCAATTCGGCGGCATCGAGTATGGCCGATGCGTCGTCCATCGCGTCGTACACCTCGATCTTCGCGTACACGAGCTCGGCGTTGAACGGCCGTCCCTCAGTCATCGCGTCGAGAATAGCGAGCGCATCGTCATGCCGGCCGCGCCGGCTCAGCAGGCTCGCTTTGATCCGCCTGAGCGAGTCCGTCAGGTTGTCGCCGGCATAAGCCGCGAACTCGCTGTCCAGCTTGTCCCATTCCTCGCGGTTGGCGAGCAGCTCGAGGTACACCTCGAATTCCTCGTCCTCGCGGTAACCGTCACGGAACAGCGATTCGTAGATCCTGACCGCCTTTTCCGACTCGTCGACCTGGTAAGCCAGCCACGCGTCCCAGCTCCGGACGATCTGGTTGTCGCCGTATTGCGAGAGCCGCGGCTGCAGCCAGTCGTAAGCCTCGCGGTACGCATCGATCTCCGAAAGCACCCGCAGCGCGTTGGTCAGGTAGGTCGGGTAGCTGCGGTCCAGGTCCGCCGCCTGCGCGAGAAACCGGAACGACTCCCTGTAGCTGCGAGCCTCGTAGTAGTGCATGCCGAGCTGATTGAGGAAGAAGGCATTCTTCTCCCGCGCGTCCGTAGGCACCCCGTCATCGAAAACGGTCGGACCCGCCAGTATGTTCAGTCCGGCCCAGAACGCCTCGAGGTCCGTCGCGGTGTCGTCGAGCCGCGCAGGCCCCCAGGCCGACACCACATAGGCACACTGCTCGTTGCTGGCGACCCAGAACTCGTAAAGGTAGGTTTCGCCGTCGGCAACGTCCGTGCCAGTCAGCCTGAGGCCGCGAGCACCGTCTTTCTCTATTGGCCGCTCGCTGGAGATGAAGTCGCTCGGGTACTCCTCGCCGAACTGCGCCATGAAAACGTCGAGCAGCGCGAGCTGGGTCGGGGCCGAACCCTGCCAGCAGAACGGCATGATGACGACACCATAGCCCTTGGCACCGAGCGCCCCGAGATCGGCGGCCTCGTAGTCCTCGCCGACGTCCGCCCACGGGAACCACAACGCCTCATCGGTCGTCAGGCTGTAGGCAAACGCGTCCGACCGATAGCGGTCCACCTGCTTTGCCTGGCTTACGGTGACCGCATCCTCGACATCCATGAATGAGAACGCGTCCGCGAGCACGTCCGCTTCGCGGCGCACGACGTCTGGCTCCTGGCCGGCGGCGAAGGTCGTAAGCTGGTAGGCACGTGTGCCGTTCACGAAGGCCGTGATGACGTAGTTCGCCTCCGCACCTTCGAGCTCCCCGGAGAATCCCAGCTGCCATGCCTCGACGCCGTCGACCCGGCGCTTGCCGAGGATCTCGACGTCGCTGGTGAGTACGGCATCCGCATTGCCATTCGTCAGGTTCGCACGCGTGGCCGTTCGCACGATGTCTGTGTACTGCCGCGGAGTCATCTCGGTTCCGAGTTCCTCGACGATCGACATCGAGAACATCAGCGGATCGAATCGCATTGCCGCGAAGTTGGCGTCCGGCAGCTGCTCGGTGAAGTCGACGATGACGTAGGGCGTCTTCGACAGGTCGAGGGCAAAACCCTCGGGGGCATTTATGAAAAAGCCGGCGAGTGAACCAGCCTTGTCCGCATAGTTGGCATCCGCGCCAGCAACCGTCGAGAAGGACAGTGCCAGCGCCAGGCAAACACCCGGGGCAATGTTGGTTACTCGAAAACGCATGCTTGATCCGGCAGCCGAATAAGCATTTCAGAATACCAGCAGAAGGTCCCCGCAGGGCGCACCGTGTTCACATTCCACCGCCGCGCATTGTGGGACGAGCCCGCTGTAGCTGGTATATAATGCGCGCCACCCCAACGGGCCGACCCCGGCCCGCAGCAAGAACTCCGGAGCAGAACGTTGAATCGGGACCAAAAGTTTTTTGATCTGTACTCCCTCGTACTGGGAGGACTCGGTGTGTTTACGATCGCCATACTCGTACTCGCGTTCAAGATCAGCGATCTCACGCAGGGCGTCTATACGCGGGACACGGACGAATACCAGGAGGCCATCGCCGAGCGTATTGCTCCGGTCGGACAGGTCTACCTGCCCGGGGAAGAGCAGCAGGCCATGGCGCCGACGGTCGAAACGCTCGCGGAGCCCGAGCCGGTGGCGACGGTCCAGACCGGACCGCAGGTCTACAACAGCGCCTGCATTGCCTGTCACGGCAACGGCGTCGGTGGTTCGCCGATCACCGGCGATGCGGACGCATGGGCGCCACGCATCGCCAAGGGCATCGACGTGCTGTACGACCACGCGATCAACGGCTTCCAGGGCGAAGCCGGCATTATGATTGCGAAGGGCGGCCGCATGGATCTCTCCGATGAGGACGTCCGGAACGCCGTGGACTACATGGTCGACGAGTCGCAGTAAGACGCCGCTAGCGCACGCTGGCACCGCGCAGGTTCAGCGCCTCGGCCACAGCCCGGGCACCGACTGACCCGTCACCATCGAGATCCGCAATCGTCCTCGCTACCCGCAGCACGCGCTGGTAGGCACGAACCGATAGCGCAAACGATTCCGCGGCCCGATCGAGGAGGCGCATTCCATCGGCATCCGGTTCACAGTCCGTTTCGAGCCGCTCTCCTTTGAGGTCTGCGTTCCTCCGTCCGGCACGCTGAACCTGGCGCTGCCGTGCCTCAGCAACCCGCGCCCGCACGGTGGCCGACGCTTCGGCGTTCGGGTCCTTGTTCCTCAGGAGTTCGCGCGGCAGTCGGCCGACGTCGACCTTCAGGTCGATGCGGTCGAGCAGCGGCCCGGACAGCTTGCCGCGATAAGCGGCCACTCGCTCGGCGCTGCAGCCGCAGTCCGACACCGGGTCGCCGAGATAACCGCACGGGCACGGGTTCATGGCCGCGACGAGCTGGAAACGGGCCGGGAATTCAGCCTGCCCTGTGGCGCGGGAAATCGTGATTCGTCCCGCCTCGATGGGCTCGCGCAGCGCTTCGAGCACGTTTCGATTGAACTCAGGCAACTCGTCGAGGAACAGGACGCCGTTGTGTGCGCGGGAGACTTCGCCGGGCCGCGGCTCGCGCCCGCCACCGACAAGCGCCGCGGCGGACGCGGTGTGATGCGGCGACCGAAACGGCCGCACCCGCCAACGTTGGAGCTCAGGCGGACGACCCATTACCGACTCGACCGCCGCCGTCTCGATCGCCTCCGCCTCGGACATTGGCGGCAGCAAGCCGGGCAGCCGTTCGGCGAGCATACTTTTGCCGGTCCCCGGCGGACCGACCAGCAGCAGGTTGTGGCCACCGGCTGCCGCAACTTCCAGTGCTCTTTTTGCATGCGACTGGCCGCGCACGTCCACGAGATCCGGACAGGCGGCGGGGTTCACGTCGGCTGAGCCGGGCTCGACGGCCGCGAGTTCTGCAACGCCGTGCAGGTGCGCGGTCACCTCCAGCAAAGTCGTAGCGGCAAAGACTTTTCCACCGGCGAGCGACGCTTCGGCGGCGTTCCCGGCAGCAACGACGATGTCGTTGCCGGCGTCGCGTGCCCTGAGTGCCGCTGGCAGCATGCCCGGAGCGGGCCGAAGCCCGCCATCGAGCCCGAGCTCGCCGTAGAACTCGAGCTGGTCCAGGCAGGCGCCTGTCAGCTGCCGACTCGCGGCGAGGATCCCCAGCGCAATCGCGAGATCAAAGCGTCCGCCGGTCTTTTTCATGTCGGCGGGACCCAGGCTCACCGTGATACGTTCCTGCGGAAACCTGAAGCCGGAACTCATGAGCGCGCCGCGAACGCGGTCCTTGCTCTCCCTGACTGCGGTTTCCGCCATGCCCACGATCGAGAAACCCGGCAGGCCGCCTGACAGGAAGACCTCGATGGTGACTTCCGGCGCTTCGGTGCCAGACAGCGCGCGGCACCTGAGAATGGCAATGCTCATCGGCCCTCCCTGGCCTTGGGCGTGCTAGGCGGGCATCAGTCGGAAAGCTCCTCCAGGCGCGCCTCCAGCGCCTCGAGTTTCTCGCGTGTCCGCGCGAGCACGGCTTCCTGCACCTCGAATTCCTCGCGGGTAACGAGATCGAGCTTCGAGAGGCCGGTCGCGAGAACCGAGCGAAAGGTCTCTTCGAGTTCTGCACGCATCGAATTCAGGCCATCGGGCACGGATTCGGCGAGTTTTCGCGCCAGTTGTTCGACGTTGTCTCTGTCCATTCCGGCTTGATACCCGAGGCGCCCGAAAAACGCCAGCGGTGAATCCGGACGAAATCACGACGATCGTCTCGAATCGGGGCACAGCCGCCTACAGCACGCACCGTTTTGGTGCGTGCTGAGCGGATCGAAATGCACAAGCCTCTGAAATTAAGAGCCTTTTCAAGGCTGGCACGGAAGCTGCTCCTGAGGTGGGCGAGACGGAAACAGGTCTGCCTCGAAAACGGAGCCATCAACAATGAGAAACGATCCACAGGGTGTGACGGCTGCCTCGAGACGCTCGGCCGTCAACACCCAGCTCGGGCGAGGCGCAGACGCCCGACGTTCGTAACGACTGCACTACCACAGGGGAAAGCTATGAAAATGATCACTGCGATCATCAAGCCCTTCAAGCTCGACGATGTTCGTCAAGCGGTTGCCGACATCGGTATCCAGGGCATCACCGTGACGGAGGTCAAGGGATTCGGCCGCCAGCGTGGGCACACAGAGCTCTATCGAGGCGCCGAGTACGTCGTCGACTTCTTGCCGAAGGCAAAAATCGAACTCGCCGTTGCCGACGAGATCGCCGAGCAGGTTATCGAAGCCATCGCCAACACGGCCCGCACGGGCAAGATCGGGGACGGCAAGATCTTCGTTACCGACCTGGAGCAGGCCATTCGCATTCGTACCGGTGAGACCGGCAGCGAAGCGGTTTAACGAATTCAGGAAGGAATAATCGTGGAAGAAGCAACTCAAATAGCGGCGCAGGTCGGTGAA
>JAAUXY010020624.1_pt1 | contig 53352 bp, 39 predicted proteins | sample 7278121 | NCBI WGS metagenome assembly JAAUXY01 (sample SAMN14350117, study PRJNA611818) | marine sediment metagenome | isolation source: surface marine sediment (1.8m) | place: French Polynesia: Moorea | collected 2018-08
GGCGTGGTCCATGAGCGCGGCAAAGTTGGCCCGGGCCCCCTGTGGCCTGGTACCGGGATTCGGCAGCAGCGTCACGCGCTCCGGTGCTCGTTCGCGGAAGTCCTCCAGCAGGGCAGGTGTATTGTCCGTGGTGCGCGACGACGCCTCCACGGACAACACGCCTGCCCTGCTGGAGGGCTTCCGCGAACGAGCACCGGAGCGCGTGACTCTGCTGCCGAATCCCGGTACCAGGCCACAGGGGGCCCGGGCCAACTTTGCCGAGCTCATGGACCACGCCCTCAACGACCGGGACGAGGCGTACATTCTGTTCTGCGACCAGGACGACAGCTGGCACAGCGACAAGGTGTCAGCGCTGCTGGCCGAGCTGCCTTCAAAGCCCGGCGAACCGGCGCTGGTCTTCTCGGATATGCGCGTCGTGGACGACAGCGGCAAGCTGATCGCCGAGTCCTTTATGCGCTACCAGCACCTGTCGCCACACGCTTCGCTGTCTCGGCTGCTGGTACAGAATCACGTGAGCGGTTGCGCCAGCCTGGCCAACCGCGCTGCCCTGGAACTGGCCTGGCCCCTGCCGACCGCGGCGTTGATGCACGACTGGTGGCTGGCGTTGGTGAGCGCCTGCGCGGGCAGTCTCTGCTACAGGGAGCAGGCATTGCAGGACTACCGCCAACACGAGGCCAACACCGTCGGCGCCCGGGGCTATGGCACCCGCTACCTGTGGCAGCGTGCCACCGGTAATCGCGGCACTGGCCTGCCCGCCCTCTACGAACAGGCTACAGCCCTCGAAGCGCGACTCGCAGAGCGCGGCCTCCCGGTTCCCGACGCCCTGGCCAGCTTCCTGGCGACCCGCGGTATGGCAAGACTGAGCAGGCTGCGCGCGCTGCTGGCGGCCGGCCATACCCGCAGCGGCCTGGTTCGCAACCTGCCCCTCTGGCTGGAGACGGAGTAGCCGTGGCAAACAGCTCCCGCTTTGGTCCCGGCATTCTCGTGACGGCGGCCTTTATTGGCCCGGGCACTGTCACCACCGCCAGTATCGCCGGCGCCGAGTTCGGCTTTGCGCTGCTGTGGGCGCTGCTGTTCTCGGTCGTGGCCACCATGATCCTGCAGGAAATGGCGGCGCGGCTGGGGCTGGTCACCCGCCATGGCCTGGCGGAGGCGCTGCGGGAGAACTTTGCGGGCAGCTGGCTGGGCGGGGCCGCCATCGCGTTGGTGGTGGCCGCCATCGGCTTCGGCAATGCCGCCTACGAGGCGGGCAATATCATCGGCGCGGCCATCGGCCTGGAGAGCATCCTGGCGCTGCCGGTCAGCGCCTGGGCCGTACTGGTGGGCCTGCTCGCCGGCCTCCTGCTTGCTTCGGGCACCTATGCGCTGATCGAGAAGCTGTTGGTGGCGCTGGTGCTGCTGATGAGCCTGGTGTTCCTGGCCACCCTGGTGCAGGTGGGCCCCGACATCGGCGCCATGATCCGGGGCGCCCTGCTGCCCTCGGTTCCCTCCGGCTCGCTGCTTACAGTCATCGCCCTGGTGGGCACCACGGTGGTGCCCTATAACCTGTTCCTGCACGCCAGCGCGGTGCAGGAAAAATGGTCCGCCGAGACTGATACCCGACAGGCCCTGCGCGAGGCGCGCATCGATACCGGGCTGTCGATCGGCCTCGGCGGCCTGATTACCCTGGCGGTGATGAGCACCTCGGCGGCAGCCTTCTTCGGTGGCAACGCGGAGTTTTCCGCCGCCAACATGGCAAGACAGCTCGAACCGCTGCTGGGCAGCGGCGCGCGCTACTTCTTTGCCGCCGGGCTGTTCGCCGCGGGGCTCAGCAGCGCGGTAACTGCACCCCTGGCCGCGGCCTATGCGGTGTGCGGGGTGCTGGGCTGGTCACAGGACCTGAAAAGTGCGCGCTTCCGCGCGGTGTGGATTACCGTGCTGCTGAGCGGCACGGTATTCGCCGCCCTCGGCACCAGGCCGCTGCTGGCAATCCTGTTCGCCCAGGCGGCCAACGGGTTCCTGCTGCCGATCTGCGCCATCTTCCTGCTGGTGGTCATGAATCGCCGCGCCAGCCTGGGAGAACAGGTGAACAGCCGGCTCAACAACGGGCTGGGGGCCGCGGTGGTGCTGGTAACGGTGGGACTGGGGGCGCTGAAAATCCTGCGCGTATTTGGACTGCTGTAGGAACTAAACGGCAGGCCTGCGTCAGTAGGCCACGACCGTGCCATCCTTGCGCATCTCGGTCGCACCTGCGTAGACGCCGCCCTGGCGCAGGATTGCCTGGTAGCCGCCAAAGCGCACTCCCGAGTCATCCATCTGCACGCTATGCCCCATGGTCCCGAGGCGCCGGCGGGTAGCCTCGGGCACGCCGGGTTCGAGATACAGCGTGCCCACCGGGTGGCCGTACTTGCCGGTGGGACTGCTGCCGCCGTCGTGGAGGAACCGCGCCGCGTCACCGGCTTCCTGGATATTCATGCCGTAGTCGATGTGATTGATCAATACCTGCACGTGCCCCTGGGGCTGCATGCCGCCGCCCATCAGGCCGAAGCTCATGTAGGGCTTGCCGTCCTTCATCACAAAGGCGGGAATGATGGTGTGGAAGGGCCGCTTGCCCGCTGCGTAGGCATTGGGGTGGGTGGGGTCGAGAGAAAACAGCTCACCGCGGTCCTGGAACATGAAGCCGAGGCCGTCCGGGGTCAGGCCGCTACCCATGCCGCGATAGTTGGACTGGATCAGCGACACCATCATGCCGCTGCTGTCTGCCACGGTCAGGTAGGTGGTATCGCCCTCACCCTCCAGCTTCGGTTCGCCGGCGGCCAGTGCCGGGTTGACCCGGCCGGGGTCGATTTCAGCAAAGCGCTGCTTGCCGTACTCGTCGGACAGCAGTCCCGCCAGGGGGATCTGCGAGAAGTCCGGGTCGGCGTAGTAGCGGGCCACGTCTTCGAAGGCCAGGCGCTTGGCCTCGACCATAAAGTGGAATACCTCGGCCGAAGATCGCGGCCACTGGCTGAAGTCGACGTTCTTGAGGATGCTCAGCATCTGCAGGGCGGCAAAGCCCTGGCCATTGGGCGGCAGTTCGTACACATCATAGCCACGGTAGTTGACGCTGCCGGGGGTGACCCACTCGCCCCGGTGTGCCACGAAGTCCGCAAGCTTGAGATCGCCGCCAATGCGCTCAAAGTACTTGGCCATGACCTCGGCAAGTTTCCCCTTGTAGAACACGTCGCGGCCCTCGCGGCCAATCGTCTCAAGGGTGGTACCCAGGTCCGGGTTGCGGAACAGCTCGCCCTCGGCCGGTGCGCGACCGCCCTTGAACCAGGTAGACTGGGCGTTATCGAACTCCTCGATCATGCCCGGGTCCCGGTTGAAGCCCGCCAGGTTGCGGCTGAAGTAGTAGGCAATCACCGGCGACACGGGGAAACCTTCGCGGGCGTAGTCGACCGCGGGCGCCAGCACTTTCGCCATCGGCAGCTTGCCGAACTGCTCGTGCAGCGCAAACCAGCCGTCCACCGTGCCCGGCACCGTCACTGACAGGCTGCCGAAGGCGGGAATGCCTTCGTGGTCTTCCGGCAGGCGCCCGGCGCTCTGCATATCGGCAATACGCTGCTTGAGGTCATCGAGGCTGCGCCCCTGGGGAGAGCGACCCGAACCGTTGTAGCCATACAGCTTGGCCGAGGTCGGGTCCCAGACAATGGCGAACAGGTCACCACCGATGCCGTTGCCGGTGGGCTCCATCAATCCCAGAGAAGCGTTGGCGGCAATCGCCGCATCCACCGCCGAGCCGCCCTGCTTGAGAATGTCGATCGCCACCTGAGAGGCCAGCGGCTGCGCCGTCGCCGCCATGCCCCTGGCGCCGTACACCGGACTGCGCGAAAAGTCGGCGCCGACCGGGCGACCGCCTGCCCCCAGGTCATCCACAGCACCGGCCCCGCCAATGGTGAGGGTGAGAAGCGTAAACAGCAGGGCCTGCAGCGAACGTAGCATGATAAGCAGTTTCCAGTCGGTGATACGGACGGCCAGTTATGACCACGCAAGAAAGCATTGCGAGAGACTATGCAGTGTCCGGGGCACTGTCAACGCGGCGTCGGTGACAGGCGAGATACCCGGCGGTATGCTAGTTTTTCTACAGGCCCACACCACCACAGGAAGCAGCTTTCCATGGCAGAATCCAGTCCCGCCATCAAGGCGCCTTCGCCCTACCGACGGGCGCGACCCGGCATAGACTGGAACGGCTACGACCCCGGCGATTTCTACGACGAGATCATCAGCTCTCCGGGCAATGCCCGCGCCGCCGCGCGCGGCCTGGTGTCCTATACCCGCAAGATGTCGATCAAGCATCTGCTGTCACGGCAGCAGGCCGCGGACCTGGCGATCCAGGAAATGGGCATCAGCTTCACGGTCTACAGTGACGGTGAGAACATTGACCGGGCCTGGCCCATGGATATCCTGCCACGCATCATCCCGCTCAAGGAATGGCGGGTGCTCGAGAAAGGCCTGGTGCAGCGCCAGGTGGCGCTCAACAAGTTCATCGACGACATCTACAACAAGCAGCGCATTCTCAAGGACAAGGTGCTGCCGCGGGAAATCATCGACAGCTCGCCGGAATTCCTCGAGCAGTGCATCGGCGCCAAACCTCGGTATGGGGTCTGGTCACACATCTGCGGCTCCGACCTGGTACGCGACAGCGATGGCACCATGTACGTGCTGGAAGACAATTTGCGGGTACCTTCCGGCGTCTCCTACATGCTGGAAAACCGCGCGGTGTCGAAGCGGGTTTTGCCGCAGCTGTTCGAGAAGCACTTCATCGAGCCGGTGGACGACTACCCGTCGCAGCTGTTTGACATGCTGGCCTCGCTATCACCCCGGCCCGGGGACCAGCCAGAAATCGTGGTAATGACCCCCGGCATTTTCAATTCGGCCTATTTCGAGCACGCCTACCTGGCCCAGCGCATGGGCGCAGAGCTGGTGGAGGGCTCGGACCTGGTGGTGGGCGATGACGACAAGGTCTACATGCGCACCATCCGCGGCCTGGAGCGGGTCGACGTCATCTACCGCCGCATCAACGACGACTTTCTCGACCCGGAGGTGTTCCGACCCAACTCGGCGCTGGGCACACCGGGCCTGTTCCGCGCCTGGCGCAAGGGCAACGTCGGCATTGCCAACGCCCCCGGCGCCGGCGTGGCCGACGACAAGGTGATCTATACCTACGTGCCCGACGTCATCAAGTACTACCTCGACGAGGACCCGATCATTCCCAACGTGCCCTCCTACCTGTGCGTGGACAAGAAGCACTGCGACCATGTGCTGAAGAACCTGGAGACCATGGTGGTAAAGCCCGCCAACGAATCCGGCGGCTACGGCATGCTGATCGGGCCGGCATCGACGAAGAAGCAGCGCGAGGAGTTTGCAGCCCGCATTCGCAAGAACCCGCGCAACTACATGGCGCAACCGGCCCTGTCGCTATCCACCGCCCCCACCCTGTGCGGCAACAGCATCCAGCCCCGGCACCTGGACCTGCGACCCTTCATCCTGCAGGGCAAGGGCCACTATGTGACCGCGGGCGGGCTGACCCGCGTGGCGCTGCGCAAGGGCTCCCTGGTGGTGAACTCCTCGCAGGGCGGCGGCAGCAAGGACACCTGGATCGTGGACACGGAGTCCAACTGATGCTGTCGAGAGTTGCTGAACGAATCTACTGGCTGGCCCGCTACCTGGAGCGCGCGGAGGACACCTCGCGACTGATCCTGGTGCGGCATAACGTGATTCTCGACCTGCCGCGCAGTGTGCAGCCCGACTGGGAACTGTTGCTGAGGGTGCTGGGCGCCCGGGAGCATTTTGCCGATCGCCCCGGAGCGGCCTCCGAGAAGAACATCATGAGCTTCGTATTCAGCGATCGCGATAACCCGTCGTCCATTATGTCGTCGCTGACCAATGCTCGCGAGAATATGCGCACCAGCCGCGAGGTGCTGCCCAGCGAAACCTGGGAGCGCGTGAACAGTCTTTACCTGAGCGTGGCGCGTCGCGCCAACAAAGGCCTGCCGCGGGCCTCCAGGCACAGCGTGCTGAACACTATCGTGCAGTCCACCCAGCAGATATCCGGCATGCTGGCCGGCACCATGAACCATGATGCGAGCTACCAGTTCCTGCAGATGGGGCGCTATCTTGAGCGTGCCGACATGACCACCCGCATCATCGATGTCGCCTCAGAAGTGCTGGATGACCCCGATGAAGACGTGCGGCCCTACCAGAACGTCATGTGGGTAAGCGCGCTGCAGTCTTTGAGCGCCTACCAGATGTACAGACTCAGCGTGGGCAACAATGTGCGACCCCCGGATGCCCTGCAGTTTCTGCTGCGCAGCGGCGAATTCCCGCGCGCCCTGTCTCACTGCCTGCTGCAACTCGAGGCGGCGGTGAAGCTGCTACCTCGCGGCAAGGAATCCCTGAAGGCTGTGCAATCAGTACACCGCAAGGTCAAGCGCACCAACTGCGCCGAACTGGAAGGCGAGGCGCTGGAGAAATTCCTCGACAGCATCCAGGTACGCCTGCAGGGCGTGCACGAGGTGATCGAGCAGACCTGGTTTACGCCGGAGCAGTAATGACCCCTTACTACTGTCGCTGCGGGCAGGAGCTGTTCTGCGAGAACACGCGCTGCGGTAACTGCGGCCGCCGGGTGGCCTTTGAGCCCCTCAGCGCCACGATGCTATCGCTGGACGACGATGAAGACGGCTGGGTGGACGCCGATGGCAATCGCTACCGTCCCTGTGACAATCGCGCCGAGTGGCGCGTCTGCAACGGTGTGGTGGAAGCCGGCTCAGCCGAAACCCGCTGCTCCGGCTGCCGCCTGAATCGCACCATCCCGTCCATGTCCCGAGCCGAAAACCTGGTGCGCTGGAAACGCCTGGAAGCCGCCAAGCGGCGCATGATCGCCGGGGTCGGCAAGCTGGGGCTGGACGTCAACAGCGGCGGCGGCATGCGCTTCGACTTCCTGGAAGACAAGCGCAGCCACCCGGACGTGCTGGAGCACTTCGTGACCACCGGCCACAAGGACGGCGTGATCACCATCAATGTGCTGGAGGCCGACGAAATCCAGCGGGTCCAGCAGCGGGAGCTGATGGGCGAGCGTTACCGCACGGTGCTGGGCCATATCCGCCACGAGGCCGGACACTTCTTCTACCCGCAGCTGGTCACCGACCTGGCGGGGTTTACAGCCCTGTTCGGAGACCCGGCGGCCGACTATGACGCCGCACTCAACGCCTACTATGCCAACGGTCCCGCGGACGGTTGGGAACAACGGCATATCAGCGCCTACGCCAGTTCTCACCCGCTGGAGGACTGGGCGGAATGCTTCGCCCATTTTCTGCATATCGAGGACACCCTGGAGACCGCGATCTACCACGGCCTGTCTGATGACCCCGGGGATGAACCGCGGGGGCGCATCAACGCCTGGGCGCGTTTCGTGATACCGCTGAACGAACTGGGACGCAGCCTCGGGCAGCGCGATCACTACCCGTTTATTCTCACCCCGGTGGTCATCGAAAAACTGCTGTTTGTACAGAATGCGGTGGCGCAGGCGGCCACCGCGAGCGGCTGACTAGTCGCGGCGGCGCTCGTCCGCGGCGGAGGTTTCCAGGACCGGGCGCAGCGATGCCGAGCGCTTTTCCCACTCGAACTGCGGCAGGTCCAGGAACGCCTGCTTGATGGCCGCTGACCAGGCCCGGCGCAGGGTCGTCAGGTAGGAGTCTTCCTCGGTCAGCTTGATGTAGTGATCTGACTCGAAGGTATCGTTCTCGTACACCAGCACTTCCACCGGTGGGCCCACGGTGGCGTTGGCGCGCATGGTGGAGTCCATGGAGACCAGCGCGCAGCGCGCGGCATCCTCGAGGCTGGTGTCTTCACGCAGAATGCGGTCGAGAATGGGCTTGCCGTACTTGCTTTCGCCGATCTGCAGGTAACGGGTTTCTTCAGACACAGAGATAAAATTGCCGGCCGAGTAAATCATGTAGATGGAGGGCTTGTTACCCTCGATCTGTCCACCGACGATGAAATTCACCGAGGTGTCGACGTCGGATTCCGCCGTGGAGTCGCTGGCCGCGGCCTGCTGCTCGCGGCTGACCCGGCTGACGTAGTTGGCCACCTCGACCATCTTGTTGCAGCTCAGCAGCGACTCCGCTTCCTCATCTTCCATATCCCCCTCTATCTGGGAGATAACCGCCTGTGAGGTCGCCAGGTTGCCGGCGCTAAGCACCACAATCATGCGGTCGCTGCCGAGGTCGTAGGTATGCATCTTGGAGTAGGTAGAGAGGATGTCGGGGCCCGCATTGGTGCGGGAATCGGAGCAAAACACCAGGCCATCTTTGGCCGCTATCGCCACGCAATAGGTCATCGTTTGGGGGACCCTTCCATAATTATGTTTTTGTGATTGAGGCGGAAAATAACAGCTTTTCCAGTGCGACGGAATTATCCAATCAGCTTTTTTTGTACGGGCTGCGCACCAGTCTGGCGCACATTGATTTTCATGTCCTGCAAAGCCCCGTATGACGCTGCCATTGGCTGCAGTCAGTGTTTACTCGCGGCCCTGGGCTGCGCGCCCCCGACTACGCGCCCCGGGCTGTGCGCCCCGGGCTGTGCATCGAAAGGCGCGACCACTAAGCTTGTAGCATGCTCTTCAATCCCCATCTGATCCCCGGGCCCGTGCTGCTCCTGCTGGGCCTGCTTATGCTGGCCGGGCTGGCGCTCGCAGCACGCTACGCACCCTGGCAGGCCCTGCGCGAAGTACCCACCCGTATCCACCTGGTGCTGGGGGCAAGCCTGGGCTGCACCTGCCTGTGGCTGATGAGGGTCAAGCTGGGCGACGTGGCCAGCGTGCACCTGCTGGCGATGACCAGCGTGACGCTGGTACTGGGCTGGTGCCTGGCGGTGCTGGCCGGCAGCCTCGCCCTGGTAATACAGGTAGTGCTGCTGGGAGAACCGCTGGCGGCAATACCCGCCGGCTGGCTGTTCACGATTGCCATCCCTGCGAGCCTTACCAGCTTGCTGCTGACCCGACTGCCCCGCCGGCAGAACCTGTTCCTGTACACACTGGGTGCGGGCTTTGCCGGCGGCATGTTGAGCGTGCTGGCGGTGGCGGTGCTGGCCGCACTTTTCCTGTGGCTGATCGGCCACGGGGCACTGGCAGCACGCGGCCTGGAAGCCGCACCAATGCTGGCCCTGGTCCTGTTTCCCGAGGGCTTTATCAACGGCATGCTGGTAACGGCTGCCTGTGTCTTCTTCCCCGGCGCTGTTAAGACCTTCGACGAGCAGCTTTATTTCGGCGAGGACGATTCGGAATAAGGCAAATAGGGCTGTTGTAGAGGAAACGCAACGATTCGGGTCTATACTGAACGGCCTATGACGCTCTACGACGAAGCCCAGACCAACCTCAACCTGCGCGTTGGCGACCTCGACGCCAGCCAGTTTGTACCGCGCGAGATCAGCTGGCTGTCCTTCAATGCCCGGGTTCTCCAGGAAGCCGCCAACCCGGAAACACCCGTCATCCAGCGCCTGCGTTACCTGGGTATTTTCTCCAACAACATGGACGAGTTTTTCCGGGTACGGGTCGCCGAGGTGCGCCGGCTGCTGTCGCTGTCCACGGGCGCGCTCCGGCAGCAGTACAAGGAACTGCTGGAGATGATCCAGACCCGGGTGGTGGAGCTGCAGGCCGAGTTCGACCGCATTTACGAACAGGTGCTGCTGGAACTGCGCAAGCGCAAGATCTACATGGTCAATGAGGAACAGCTCGAACCGCACCAGGCTGAGTACGTGCAGCGCTTCTTCAGGGCCCAGGTGTTACCGGAGCTGGAACCGATCATGCTGTCAGACGGCAAGACCATGCCCAACCTGACCGACGAGTCGATCTACCTGGCAGTGGATATCGTGGCCGAAGGCGAGCACCGCTATGCCCTGGTTGAGGTACCCACCGACCGGGTATCCCGCTTTATCGAAATCCCTCGCAAAAGAGGGAAAAAGGGCAAGGTGTTCATCGTTCTCGACAACATCATCCGCTTCTGTATGCCCCAGGTATTCCGCGGCGTGATCAAGGTCGACAGTTCCTCGGCCTACACCATCAAGTTCTCGCGGGACGCCGAACTGGAAATGGACGCCGGCATTTCCGACAGCCTGATTGAGAAAATGGAAATCAGCCTCAAGCGCCGCCAGAAGGCGGAAGCCGTGCGCTTTGTCTACGACGCCGAGATTCCCGACCACCTGCTGACGTTCCTGACCAAGCACTTCAACGTCCGCAAGTACGACAGCCTCATCGCCGGCGGGCGCTACCACAACTCCAAGGACTTCATGGGCTTTCCCAACGTCGGCCCCAAGTATCTGGAATACAAGCCCCTGCCGCCCATACCCGTTGAGCGACTGGAAGCCGAGGGCAGCATCTTCGAGAAGATCCGCGAAAAAGATGTACTGCTGTACTACCCGTACCACTCCTTCGACTACATCATCAATATGCTCAAGACTGCAGCCCTCGACCCGGCGGTCAAGAGTATCCAGATTTGCCTGTACCGGGTGGCCGGTAGCTCCAGGGTGTGTGACGCCCTGATCAACGCCGTGAACAACGGCAAGCGGGTGCTGGCGGTGGTGGAATTGCAGGCCCGCTTCGATGAGGAAGCCAACATCAACTGGGCGGAACGGCTGGCGGACAATGGCGTCGAGGTGATGTTCGGAGTCGCCGGCCTCAAGGTACACAGCAAGCTCATCCTGATCGAGCGCGAGGAAGAAGGCGATATTGCGTTTTATAGCCATATCGGTACCGGTAACTTCAATGAGAAAACCGCCAACCTGTATACCGATTTCAGCCTGCTGACCTACGACCAGGGCATCGGCAAGGACGTATTCAACGTTTTCGACTTCCTGCGCTTCAACAACAAGCGCCCCAGCTATAGACACCTGCTGGTGTCGCCGCACAGCAGCCGCTCGGGACTGTACGAACTGATGGACCGGGAGATTTCCAACGCGCGCGACGGCTACCCGGCGGCCATGACTTTGAAGTGCAACAACCTCGCCGACCGGGAAATGGTACTGAAGCTCTACGAGGCCAGCGCCGCCGGGGTCGAGGTCAAGCTGATCGTGCGCGGTATGTGCACCATGCTGCCCGGCGTGCCGGAGCTGTCAGACAATGTCACCGGCATCAGTATTGTTGATCGCTACCTGGAACACCCACGGGTCTATACCTTCTACAACCGCGGGCAGCCCAGGTATTACATCGGCTCGGCGGACCTCATGACGCGCAACCTCGACTACCGGGTCGAGGTGCTCACCCCCGTACATGACACCGACGCTCAGCAGCTACTGCAGGATGTGCTCGACCAGCAGTGGCATGACAACGTCAAGGCGCGGGTGCTGGACGAGGGGCAGTCGAATGAAATGATGGGCGGCCGCAAGAGCGTGAAGATCCGCAGCCAGGAGAGCATTCACCGCTACCTGCAGACCGGCAAGCTGCCCCGCTACCCGAAGTCAACGATCGCCCAGCCTGCCAAGCGGCGCCGCAAGCGCAAGAGAGCCTAGGAGCGCCGACTGGCTTCCAGGCGCAGGCCGTCGAAGAAAATGCGCGTACTGCGCTCCAGCAGCTGGTAGGCATCGGCGCCCGGCAGGAAACGGTCAACCTGCTGGTTCATCGCCAGCGAGGCCAGGCCGTGCACCATGGCCCACAGCTCGGTCGCCAGCTCAATGGGATCCACCGGGGCGATGGATTCGCGCTCACAGACCGCGGCCACGGTATCGGCCAGCACGTAGAAGCCCGAACCGCGCATATCCATTCGTTCGTCTTCCATGGCCCGGGCACCCATGTCGCCCCACATCAGGTCATGGAAATTGCGGTGCTCGAGCATAAAGCGAATGTAATTGCTGCCGAGCGCGACGATAGCCTCTTCGGAGCCCATGTCCTTGTCGGCAATCGCCGCCCGGGCGGTCTCTGTCAGGCCCATGAAGCACAGGTGGGACACCGCTTTCAGCAGCTCATCACGATCGCGGAAATGCCGGTAAGGTGCGGCGCTGCTTACGCCCGCGCGGCGGGCGGCTTCGACCATGGCGAACTCGGTGGAGCCGCTCTCTTCGATCAGCTCCGCCGCGGCCAGGATCAGCGCATTGCGCAGGTCGCCGTGGTGGTAGCTGGCCTTGTCCTGGAGCGCTGCTGCCATCAGCTGGCCATGCGCTCCAGGGCCGGGCCGGGCGGCGGCGCCAGCTGTACAGGCTGTGCAGCGGCCTGGGGCTTGTTGCGGTTGGCCAGCAGGAACATGGGCGGCACCAGGTAGAAAGACACGACTGTCGACAACAATACCCCGCCGGCGATAGCCATGGCAAAGGGCGGCCAGAACTGACTGCCTTCCAGGATCAGCGGCAGGAAGCCACCAAAGGTGGTGATGGTGGTGGATACAATGTGGCGACTGGAGTCCATCACCACGTCGCGCATGGCGATGCGGTTGCAGCGCATGGATTTCTCGTCGATCTGCAGCGCCGTCATGATGATGATGGCCGCATTGATGGATACACCCACCGAGCCGATCACGCCAATGAAGGCCTGGATACCGAAGGGGTAGCGGAAGATCGCCAGCGACAGCAGGCTCAAGCCCAGCGAACAGACGCACACCAGGAAGGCCACCGCAGACAGGCGCCAGGAGTTGAAGGTCACCACGATGGTGGCCACCAACAGGGCCAGCACGGTTCCCACCGGCGCCATGATATTCGAGACCACTTCGGCTCGCTCGTCGGCATCACCGCCAATCTGGTAGCGGTAACCTGCCGGCATGGCGATCGGATTCGCCTCGAGGTCAGCCACCAGCACCTTGAGGGCTTCTTCGGGCAGTACGCCGCGGGTGATGTACGCCTGCACCCGGTTGATACGCACGCCATTCTTGCGGCCAATGGGGCTGCGAGAGGGCTCCAGCTGGTAGCCACCAAGGGTGCTCAGGGCCACACCGGGCAGTTGCTCTCCAGAGACGACGCCGGCCAGCGGCAGGCGAATGCTGGCAATCTGGTCGGGGCTCGACCAATCGGTTTCAGACAGGCGCGCACGCACCGGCAGACGCTCAGTGTCTTCCAGCACCTCGCCACCGACCGCGCCCTGCAGGCCGGCCTGCAGTGAGCGCGATACGTCGGCCAGCTCAAGCTGCGCCAGGCGCAGTTTCTCCTCGTCGAGGCTGAACACCAGCTTGGGCGCACCGGCCACCAGGCTGGTGGTACTGTGAGTCACCTGCGGAATGCTCTCCATGCGCAGGCGGAATTCCTCGCCCAGGGAACGCAGCACATCGAGGTTGGGCCCGAACAGTTCGATCTCCAGCGGCGCGGACACCGGCGGACCCTGGTCGATACCGCGCACCACGGCGCGGGCTTGCGGAAATTCACGGTCCAGCACTACCTGCAGATCGCGGATCAGGGCGTCGGTCTGGTTCTCGTCACGGGTCAGCACCAGGGCCTCGGCGTAGCTGGAAATGCCTTCCTTGCTACCCATCATGTTGTAGTAGAAGTCAGGCGCGTTCTCGCCCAGCATCCAGTCCACACGCCGCACCAGCTGGTACTCGCGCAGCCTGGCGTCCATGCCTTCCACTACCGAGCGCGTGTCGTAGATGGAGCGCCCGTCCGGCAGCTTCACCTGAATATAGAACTGGTCGCGGTCAGTGCCCGGGAAGAACTGCGCGGTCAGGGTAGGGAAGGCCAGGAAACCGGCCACCGGCAGCACCAGCGCCAGGGCGATAGAGCCCAACGGGTGACGCAGGGACCAGTCCAGGGAATTCGACAGTGCGCGGCCCATGCGGCCGCTTTCCATGCCGTTATCCCACCAGTGACGGTTCTCCTTGTAGAGCCCGCCGGGCAACAGCCAGGCCGCCAGCACCGGGGTGACGACCAGCGCCAGCAGCAGCGACGAGGCCAGCATCATGATCACCGCCTTGGCGATGCTACCGACAAAGTCGCCGGCGGGCCCAGGCAGGATGGCCATGGGCATGAAGGCCAGGATGGTCGTGGCGGTAGAGGAAAACAGCGGCAGGCGCAGGCGGTGCACCGAGTTGCCGATAGCCTCCACCATGGGCACACGCTTCAGCAACTGCTTGCGCACCTCGTCGGTCATGACGATGGAGCCGTCTACCAGCAGGCCCAGGGCCACCACCAGCCCGGTTACCGACATCTGGTGGATCGGCAGGCCCGTGTAGTACATCAGGCACAGGGACATCAGCGAACACAGGGGCAGGATCACAGCCACCACCACCGCGGCCCGCCAGCCCAGGGTAAACAGCAGTACCAACAGTACCAGCAGCACCCCCATCAGCAGGTTCTTGCTGACCTCGGCGAGACGGGCCTCGGTGTAGACACTCTGGTTGTAGCTGGTCTCGATCAGCAGGCCGGCGGGGGCCTGTTGCTGGAAGCGCTCGACGAAGGCGTCGAAGCCCTGGCTCCACTGGTCGACCTGGCGCCCCTCTTCCATGGAGATACCTACCAGGATGCCGCGCACGCCCTCTACCAGGGCGATACTGGGCGGTGGCGTCACCTCGGCCTTGAAGACCCGGGCGATGTCGGACACGCGCACGGCGCGCCCCTCGGCGCCTGAGCGCACAATGACTTCGCGGATGCGCTCGAGGGAATCGAAATCGCCGGCCACTTCGATGAGAAGGTCGTTGTCGCGGCCACTGGCCCGCCCGGAGGCGAGCTTGGCATCCGCCGACTGCAGCGCAGCCGCCACCTGCGCCACGGAGATGCCGCGGGCAATCAGGGCGGCTTCATCGAGCTCGACGCGCACTTCCTCCAGCGGCTCACCGTGCAGCTCGACCAGCTTGGTGCCCGGGAAGTTGCGGGCCTGGTCGGCGAAGTCTTCGGCGACCCGCTTGATAATCGCCATCGGCACCTCGCGATCAGGCTGCGGACGGATGGCGACGATACGGGTGTTGGCGACGGTAATCTCGTTGTCGAACTGGGGCGCCAGCACGCCGGGCGGGAAGCTGACCTGGGCGTCGCTGACCGCGTCGCGAATCTCGGTCCAGGCACGCTCGATGTCGGCTGCGGACATGGTGTCGTCCACTTCCACGGAGACCACCGATACCCCGGTGCTGGAGGTGGATTCCACTTCCACCACCTCGGGTATTTCACGAATCTCGTCTTCCAGCGGTCGACTGACCAGGGCCTCCACCCGCGCCGGGTTGGCGCCCGGGAAGAAGGTGGTCACGGTAGCCCGCAGGTTGGTAATGGTGGGGTCTTCCTGGCGCCCCACCGAGCGCAGGCTGGCCATCCCGACCAGCAGGATGACCAGCACCACCAGGGTGAAGTAGCGCGAATTCCTGTACAGCAGCTTTGCCAACATCTCAGCTCTCCTGCGCGACCAGCGGTTCTACGGGGGTACCAGGGGCGACGCGATGCACCCCGTCGGTGATATAGCGTTGCCCTGCTGCGAGGGAGCCGCGCACATAGGCGAGGTTCCCCTTCACATCCAGCACTTCCACCGCCTCGCGAACGCTGACCGCGCCGCCATCGGTGGTTTCCAGGCGCAGCACGGTCCACAGGCCGCGCTCGCCTTCCAGCAGCGCTGACAGCGGCAGCCAGCCACCGGTGGACGCCACGGTCTCTTCGAGACGCAGGGTGACGGGCTCGCCGTCCAGGCCGCGGGCGGCATCCGGCAATTCAAATACCGCGGTCGCGGTCAGCGTCGCCGGATCGACATCCGGGCGAATCGAGCGCAGCACGGCGTCAAAAGCTTCCCCGCGCAGTACCAGCCGGTATGATTGGCCCGGCTCCAGCAGCGCTGTCTGCTCGGCAGCAATACCGATGTGCGCTTCGCGGCTTCCGGCGGCTACCACCCGCACCACCGGCATGCCGACATTCACGACCGCGCCAGCATTGACCAGGCGCTGGGCGACGACACCGTCATAGGGCGCCCGCAGCACGGATTTGTCGAGATCGATGTCGATGCCACGCAGTTGCGCCTGGACACTTTCAAGCTGCGCTTCCAGGGCCTGGGCCCGCAGCCGGGTTTCGTCAAAGGCTTCTTCCGACACAGCACCGGTGGCCTGCAGGTCACGCTGGCGCTTGGCCTTGATGCGTGCCAGCTCCAGCTCCGCGGTGACGCGCTGCAGGTCTGCAGCCACCGCCTGGCGACGGGCTTCGAGCTGGGCGGTATCCAGTCGCGCCAGTACATCGCCGGTGCTCACTGTCGAGCCCTCGGTGACTTCCAGCAGGGCCACGGAGCCCGGCACTTCGAAACCGAGGTCAGACTTGCGCCCGGCACGCACCAGGCCCAGGAAGGACACCTCCCGACGGTAGCTGTCCTGGGTGCTGAAGCTGGCCACCGGCACCGGCATGGGGGCGCGGGTGGCAGTTTCCTGCTCCAGGTTGACCCGGCCGTGCAGGGCCAGGGTGATCAGGGTAATGGCCCCGGCGGCAACGCCCAGTGCTACCAGGCTTGTCTTGCGGGATGCACGGCGCCGGGCGCTCGCGAGGCCCTCGCTGCTGACACTGTCTGTCTTCGATACCTCTTCCACAACTACCTCTCCACTCGCTGCGCTTCAGCCCGTCGCCGTGTGCGGTCCAGGGCCTGCCGTCAATGTAAGACCAATTAACATGAAATGTTACAAGCTATAACATGTACGTCAATGCCAGGCGGGTGGATGCCTGCATTAACGCCTAGAAAATCGGCAAATTTGCGCAAATATGCACAATTTATGGAAGAGAGTTGAGGAAATTGTGCAGCTACGCCCCAAAAACGGGCGTTTTCAGCGTGCGGCGGCGCCCGCGGGAGCCATGCGCAGGGTGACTGCGCGGCGGTGATAGATGATCAGGGTGAGCCCCACCACCAGCGGCACCGCCCACAGGGCCGGGGTCAGGGCCAGTTCCGGCACCAGGCGCACGGCCCCGAAGGCGAAGAACGCGGTGTAGACGGATATCCCCGCCCCCACCAGCGCCTTGATGTGCTCGCGGATGCGCGCCACCGGGCTGGGGGTGATGCGATACAGGAACCACAGGTTGGTAGCCACGGTGGCAAAGCCGACCATGGACATGCCCATCATCATCGGTTGCTGGATAAGCCAGCCCTGCCAGAAGCAGTTCACTGAAGCCACTGTGAGAATCAGCTGGGACAGCAGGTTGTGCCAGGCGCGGTTGCGGCTGTGATCGCGCCGGTTGTTGATGACCAGCCAGCCCTGCCAGGCGAGGTTAACCGTGAGGATCGCCAGGTACAGCATCATCCAGCCGAAGATGCCGCTGATCATGGCAGGGTCGGAGAATATCGGGTGGTCCACCAGGTGAGGGTGAGTGCCCACCGGGTCGTAGAGAGTGGTCAGGGATATTCCCACCGCCACCGAGCCGGTAGCCAGCATGGTCATGGTAAACAGCGTGCCGAAGCGGCGGTGGTTGGTGCCGCCCTTGCGGCCCGCCACCGGTACCCAGAACACCACCAGGCCGGTGGCCCCGGTAACGATATGCAGGGCGACAAGTATCTCGAACAGGGTGTGGCTGGACATGAATTTTCTATCATCCCATACTGCGCCGCATCACTACCTTACGGGGCAACGGCAGTCACACACCAGTATATCCCGCCCAAGCCGAACTCGCTCTGGTCCGTCGCGGCCCTGGTGAGGGTCCTGTGGCGCGGCGACGGTAACCTGCTGGAACTGCTGCCCGCGGCCGCCTACCGCTTCAAGGTGGGCAACCTCGGTTACTCGCGCCGCTCCACGGTGCTGTTCAACGACCCGGAGCTGGTACGCCAGATCATGAAGGACCCGGACGAGGTCTTTCCCAAGAGCGACCTGATGGTCAGCGCCCTGGAGCCTTTGATCGGCGAATCCATCTTCGTCACCGATGGCCCGAAGTGGCGGCGCCAGCGGGCGATGATCGACCCGGCCTTCTCACAGCTGCGCATCAGCCACGCCTTCCCCGCCATGGATGCCGCGGTAGACGACTACGAGGCGGTGCTGTCGCAGCGCGCCACCAGCGGCGAGGCATTCTCGCTGGACCTCGCCATGAGCCACCTGACGGCGGACATCATCTGCCGCACGGTATTCTCGACCTCGCTGGACTCACAGGTCGCCATGGATGTGTTCGAGGACTTCACGGTATTCGAGCGCTCGGTGGCCCAGGTGGACATAAAGCGGCTGATCCTGGCGCCGGCCTGGAGCGAGGCGCCGCAGCCGGCGGAGGTATTGGGCGCCTGCGAGCGCATTCGCAAACACCTGGGACGCCTGGTGGATACCCACCTCGAAGCGGATGCTCGCTACGACGACATCGCCAGTGCGGTAATCGATGCCCGCGACGCCGACAGCGGCGAACCGTTCAGCCGCGAAGAGTTGATCGACCAGCTCGGCGTGTTCTTCCTGGCCGGCCATGAGACCACCGCCAGCGTTTTAACCTGGGTGTTTTATATTCTCAGCGTGCAGCCGGAGCTGGTAACCCGGCTGCGCAGTGAAATCGATACCGTGGTCGGCGATGACCCGGTGGAGTTCACGCACCTGCGACAGCTGCCGCTGGTACGAGCGGTATTTCGCGAGGCACTGCGACTCTATCCGCCCATCACCTTTATTCCAAGGGTCGCGCTCAAGGCCACCCAGGTGGGCTCGCGCAAACTGAAGCGCGGCGCGCTGGTGATGATTGCCCCCTGGACGCTGCACCGCCATCGCGACCTGTGGGAAAACCCTCACGCCTTTATTCCCGAGCGCTTCCTGCCGGAAAACGAGGACGTCCTCACACCGGGCGCCTACATTCCCTTCGGGCAGGGGCCACATACCTGTGTCGGCGCCGGCTTCGCCCAGACCGAGAGTGCCCTGATCATCGCGCGTCTGGTGCGGCGCTTTGACTTCGAGTGCCTTGAACCCAACCGGGTGAGACCGGCGGCGCGACTGACCACGCGGCCTGCCGAGCAGGTGTTCTGCCGGGTGCGAGACGCTCAGGCCTGAGGTTCGGTACCGCCGGACAACCAGGCAATATCGCGCTGGGTCGCCTCCCCCAGCGTGATGCCGGTGGTGATCGCAGGCCAGAGGATCTCCCACGACATCGGCGTCATAAGCAGGAAGGGCAGCGGATCGCGCAGGGACCACACCACGTCACGGGAGGTAAACAGCCGCCTGAAGCGACGCCCGCACTCGGCGGGTCGCAGGATGGCCGCGTAGGCCTCGGTCAGGGTCGAGTAGGCCCACTGCATGCGCGTGACCGGCTTGAGGGGAATCGTATCGACGCTCTCTGGCGACAGCATGGCCCGGCCGAGGGCGGCACTATCGAGGAAGTGGACACCGCTGGTCGGCCGCGGGTTGCACTCGATGGCCCAGGCCTCGCCCTGGGCGTCGACAATAAAGTCGAAGGCGATAAAACCGCTGTACTTGATGCCTTCGCAGAATTTCCTGATCCAGCTGTGCACAGAAGCAGCCACGTCTACACGCTCGAAGCAGATGGCCACAGTACCGGCATAGACCGCGCCGCGATACAGCACCGTCACCAGTTCCCGGCCCTCGTGCAGCAGCGTCAGGGAACTGATGTGGTCGCCCTCGACAAAACCCTGTACCAGCATGCCCGCCTCGCCCATGCTGTGGCGTGCACCATCGCGACACAGGCTAACCCCGATGCCCGAACAGCTGTGGGCGGGCTTGGCGACATAGTCTCCTGCTGCCATCAGTTCAGCGGCCGCTGCGTCGGTCTCAGGATGGGTAGGTGGTACCGTCAGTCCACGAGAGTCCGCGTAGCGCGCAAACGCCAGCTTGTCGTGCAGGCGCGCCAGCGCAGCAAAATCCGGGCACAGCAGCCGCACATGAGCGGGCAGCGATTCCCGCAGGGCGGCCACATGCAGGGCTTCCTCCGATACCGGTACCACCAGCTCTACGTTTTCCCGCGCGATAACGTCGAGCAGCTCGCGCAGGTAAGCCCGTCGATCCTGGTTCGGCGAAGTGACCTGGTAGCTGGCGGCAACCGCCCGCGACGGTTTGCAAACATGCCAGCGAAACGGCTCCGCGATCACCACCCTACAGCCCGCGGCGCGCAGCGCCCGCGCCAGTTCCAGGGCTTTCGGCAGGCGCCCGAGAGTCAACAGCACCGTGGGGCCGGTTTGTGGTGTACCCGCCAGAAACTTGTGAAACGCGTCAAACATGACGGGATAAATCCTGAAATGTGTCACAAACAGCTTAAAACATATGCTGACCGCGTATGCAAAGATTGAACAGCATGCTTGCGCAAAGCAGATAGTGGTCACAAAATGTTGCAACTCAAAAATGAATGGCCTGCTGGCCGCCACCTGCAAGGGCAAAATAACGCTCATGACCGAGCATAAAGATTCGTTGAGGGCGCTGGACGAAGCCCTGCCGCTGCAGGAGCGCCTCGTGGCCGCGCACGAATCACTGCAGGACATGTTTCCGTTTATCGTGCGGATCGCCATCGCCATTTACGACGACAAAACCGACACGCTCAGTACCTACATGCATTCAAGCGGTGGCGACAACCCGCTGGACCACTACCAGTCGTCGATGTCAGAGGCGCCATCGCTGAAAGCCATTCTCGACCAGAAGCTGCCGCGAGTGATCAACCATGCGGTCACCTTCGACGACGGCTCCTCAGAGCACACGCAGCGCATCGGGCGCGCCGGCTACGCCGCCAGCTACACGCTACCCATTTTCAATGAGGGCGTGTTTATCGGCTTCATCTTTTTCAACTCGAACCAGCGCGACGTCTTTACCGAGCGCGTGCTGCGGCAGATTGATCCCTATGCGCACCTGATCTCGCTGATGATCATCAACGAGTTGTCCTCGATCCAGACGCTGGCGGCCGCCATCAGTACCACCGGGCGCATTACCCATGTGCGCGACCCGGAAACCGGCAGCCACCTGGACCGCATGTCGCGCTACAGCCGGTTGATTGCCCAGGCGTTGGCGGAAAAGTTCGAACTATCCGACAGCTACATCGAGCACATCTTCATGTTTGCGCCGCTGCACGATATCGGCAAGATCGGCATTCCCGACAGCATCCTGCTTAAGCCGGACAAGCTCAACGATGCGGAAATGGCCATCATGAAGAGCCATTCCAAGGTCGGCGAGGGCATCATCAACGACCTGATCAGCAACTTCGGCCTGCAGAATTTTGAGCATACCGCGATGCTGCGCAACATCACCGCCTATCACCACGAAGCGGTGGACGGCAGTGGCTACCCCAACGGCATCAAGGGAGATGCGATTCCGCTGGAAGCGCGCATCGTGGCCGTGGCCGATGTATTCGACGCTCTCACCAGTTCCCGCCCCTACAAGGACGCCTGGAGCAATTCCCACGCAGTGGACACGATGATGAGCATGGCCGGCAAGCGCCTGGACGCCGACTGCGTCATGGCGCTGCTGACCCAGATGGACGAAATCGAGAAGATTCAGCAGCAGTTCGGCGAAGATACCTTCGGCTGACTCGGCGAGCGAATCGCAGCTCCCCTACTGTGACAGCAGCGCTGAGCGCAATGCCCTGGCCTGGGCCTGGATGCGCCGGGTGTTTTCCGGGCCCATCCGCAGCAGTTGCTTGTGCACTTCCGGCAGGCGTTCGAGGTTGGGATCTTCGTACTTGTAGACGGCCTCGACCTTGCGGATTTCAATGGGGCGCTCGATCACCGGCGCCTCGATGACGCGGTCCAGGCCTCGAATCAGTGCATTGTCGAAGTCTTCCGCCTCGTAACCCAGCATCGCGTAGGCCTCCTCCAGCAGCGGCCGGAATCGATTGAAGGCCGCCACCAGCAGAGCCGTATCCAGCGACTCGATGGCACGGGCATAGCTGTCATAACGCCGGAAGCCCACTGGGTCCATGAGTGCCTGGTTACCCCGCTTGCGAACCGCAAACTTGCCTTCTGGCGGAATTACCGGCAACAGCTTGTACTGCAGCACCCCGCGGCTCAGGCCATCGAGTACTGCCGCGCCGCGTTCCACCAGGTTGTCGGCCTGCAGCACAGGAGCCAGCGGACCTACGGCCAGCGCCGGTCCAAGCTGTTCGCGCAGGGCGGCATCGCTGGTTTCGAGCGTCAACGGCGGCTCCGGGGGCGGCGCAGGGGCAGGAGCCGGCTCGGGCTCGGGGGCCGGGGTCGGCTCGGGAATATCGGGCGCCGGCTCGGGTTCCGGGTCAGGCAGCGCTGCCGGCTCCGGTTCGACCACCGGGGCCGGTTCGGGCGGAGCCGGTTCTTCGTCTTCGCCGGAGGAGAACCACCACACAGCCAGTACCACCAGCACAACCAGCCCCGCCAGTATCGGCACCATGGGCGGCCCACCCGCCAGTCCGGGTTCACTGATGCGTTCGCTGGGGTCTGCCTGCATATTCCTGTTCCTTCTGGGTTGTCCTACCAGCCTAGCACGGCAGGCCGCTGCTGCCTTGCTGATTGGAGTACAGAACCTGGAAAGAGTGCCCGGTAGTCAGGGATTCATGGGAAAGCTCTGCCAGGCGCCCCGCTCAATCCAGGAGCGGTGGCGCTGCTGGGGTTGGCTCGCAAGCTGCAGGTGGTCGATCTGCAAAGGTTCGACCTCCAATAGCAGGAAAGAGGCGGGCGGGCTCTGAGTGACCGGGATATCGGCGCCCTCACCGAGCGCCGCACCCGGGTCGCGCCAGAAAAACTGAGCGCGGGCCGCATCCGACATGGCATTCCAGAGCCGCTCGCGAGCCGGCGCTTCCACTGCCCCGGCATCGTGCAGGGCCGCGCGGCCGCGAATGCGGAACTGCTCGCGGCTGCGAACAAAGTACCAGCACACCTCCACCTGCGGATTGGTAGCAAGCTGGGTGTGCTTCTCACTGCGGGCGTCGGTGGCGACCTGCAGTCGCTGGCCGTCTTCGCTGAAGCCGCGAAACACCACGGTACGGTTCGCGGGCCAGCCATCCTCGGCCAGCGTCGCGAGCTGGAAGTAGCGGTGATCGGCATCGCGGCGATTGCGCCGCAACGCCTCGGCGAGTGATTCGCGCCAGTTGTAGTTCACGGTGGCCTCCTGCTGCGGCATGCCTGATACCGGCATGATACGCAGGTGGCGAAGGATCAGCGCACGGAGGCGTAAACCTCGTTGCCCCAGCCAATCAGGGTGTCGTTCTTGAAGACCAGCGGCGTGGTCTCGTCGCGGGTGGTGTCGCCATCAGAATGCCGATGCTGGGTGCGGAAGAACAGCACGCGGTACTCGTCATCATCGCGGGTGAAAGCTTCTGAGAAGCTCGGCGTTCCCAGCTTGCGGACCACTTCGCTGCGCTCCATGCCGATATCAAGGTTGGCGATGGCCTTGCTATTGCGCTCTTGCTCGCGCTCCCAGTCACTGCTGCCCACCCAGCCGGGCTCTCCGTTGACTATGACACAGCCAGACAGTGCCAGGGTGGCTGCAAGGGCGGTCAGGATGCTTACTACGCGTTTCATTGTGTTCTCCTCAGTACAACACAGGCCGGCGGGCGCCAGCCCTTATGGTGTTATATTGCACTATATCACCAAGATGAGCAATAGGCAGGTCAGGATTCGTGACGGCTTTGAAAGTCAGGTTGGCCGCCCGCTTCGGGCAGCCAGGGGATCAGACGTGCATCAGTCGCGCCAGGGTCTCGGAGCGATCGCGCAGGGTCATGCTCAAGGCCTTGGCGAGAGACTTGAGAATCTTGACGCCAATCTCTGGCTGTTCGGACACCAGCTTGTCAAAATCGTCGCGCTTGAGAATCAGCACCTGGGTTTCGGTGGCGGCTACCACGTCCGCTGAGCGGGTCAGGCCATCGATGATCGCCATCTCCCCCACCGACTCGCCCTTGCCAACCTTGGCGATGGTAGCGTCGCCGTCATCGGCACGCTTGATTACCGACAGCTCACCCTCTACAACGAAGCATACCGAGCGTCCACTGCTGCCCTGCTTGTAGATTACTGTTTCCGGTTCAAGCTTCTTGAAGATGAGCCACTTCTGGATTTCCTGGACTTCGTCCACGTTCAGGGAATCGAACAGCGGCATCTCCGATATGAGAAAACTCTTCGAAAGCTGCATTGCTTGCCTCGTCTCGTCGCCATACCAATGGTAGCGCGACGTTATGCCTGTAGGACCCTGATCGCGGTCGTGAAATTATACGGTGTTGGCGACCGGCCGCCGTGAAATTTTAGCAGCACTGGCTGCCTCTGTGACCGGCCTCTCATTTACACAGCAGCTGACACCGGCCTGCGGCGGCCTCCCGCCACCACCGCCGTCTACCAGTGCAACTAACTTGCCTGGAAAAGTACGACAACCGGTTTCCTACCAGGCCGCCAAAAGCGGCGGCTGTAGCGGTCAGCGCAGCGACGCGTTGATGTTTTCCAGCACGTGGTTGCCCGGGCAGAGGTCCGATTCGGACAGTGTGTTGAGGGGCCGGTGCACCGTATCCAGGACCTCGTGCAGGTCGGGTGCGGTGCGGTCCAGGTAGACGAGGCCGGTCATCACCTTGCCGGCTTCCCGGTGCCTCGCGATGGCACTCATGGCTGAGGCCCTGTCGAAGGGGTCGAAGCCTTCCTCGAGTTTTCGCAGGTGTAGCACCGATCCATCGTGCATGGTGACCTCGGTGGAAGTGCCGGGCTCATAATGGGCCTTGATCTCCTCGCGCATGGGGACGAAATCTACCGTACCCGTGGCCTCGGCGTGCTCCCTGACAAACTCGTAGGATTTGGTCGACGCGGCGTTGTTATTGAAGGTCACGCAGGGCGACACCACATCCACCAGTGCGAAGCCGCGGTGACTGATGGCCGCCTTGATCAGCGGGATCAACTGCTCCTTGTCTCCCGAGAAGCTGCGAGAAACAAAGGTTGCGCCCAGGTTGAGGGCCGTGGCACAGAGATCGATGGAACTGAAAGGGTTGGGATCACCCTTCTTGCTGGCCGACCCCTCATCCGCGGTGGCACTGTCCTGACCCTTGGTCAGGCCATAGCAACCGTTGTTCATGACGATATAGACCATGTTCAGGTTGCGGCGGATGGCGTGGGTAAACTGGCCCATCCCAATGGAGGCGGTATCGCCATCGCCGGATACGCCCAGGTAAATCAGGTCGCGGTTGGCCATGGCGGCCCCAGTGGCCACCGAGGGCATGCGCCCGTGCACTGCATTGAAGCCGTGGGAGTTGCCGAGGAAATAGGCCGGTGTCTTCGAGGAGCAACCAATGCCTGACAGCTTGGCAATCTGGTGCGGGGGAATCGACAGTTCATGTACTGCGCGAATGATCGAGCCGCTGATGGAGTCGTGACCGCAGCCCGCGCAAAGGGTGGAGATAGTGCCCTCGTAGTCCTTTTTGGTATAGCCGAGTTCGTTGACCGGAAGTTCCGGGTGGCGAAAGGTGGGGTTGATGAAACTCATGCGGATTCTCCCTTGCCGGCACCGGCAGTTTCGCGCCGCAGGGGCGTCACATTGCTGCCAGGCAACTGTTGCAGGATCTGTTTGCGGATATTCCTTGCACTGATCGGCGTGCCATCAAAACAGAGCACGGACTTGAGTTTGTCGGGGCCGAACTCGAACTCGGCCATCAGCAGCGTGCGCAGCTGGGAGTCACGATTCTGCTCGATCACGAAGGTGAACTCATGCTGGTCAATGAAGGCTTCAACATCATCGTTGAAGGGGAAGGCGCGCACTCGCATGGCGTCAAGGTGCACGCCCTCCTCGGCCAGGTAGTCGAGCGCCTCCAGGCTGGAAGCCTCGCTGGTGCCAAAGAAGATCACCCCGTGGGACGTGGGCCTGGCGGCAGGCGTGAACTCCGGTGCAGGCACATACTGCTTGGCCGTTTCCCATTTCGCCATCAACCTCAGCATATTGCGCTCGTAGGCCTCGCCCACCTCGGTGTAGGCCGCGAACTCATCGCGCGAGGTGCCGCGGGTGACAAAAGCGCCCTTGTCCGGGTGAGTGCCGGGGATGGTGCGGTAACAGACCGCGTCCATGTCGACGTCTTCGTAGCGCCCGTAGCGTTCCATCTCGTTGAGTTCTTCGCGGGTCAGCACCTTGCCGCGATCGAAGCGCCGCTCGTCATCCCAGCTCAGCGGCGCCGACATGTTGTCGTTCATGCCCAGGTCGAGATCGCTGAGCATGATCACCGGGGTCTGCAGGCGTTCGGCCAGGTCGAAGGCCTCGGCCGCCATGTCGAAGCACTCCTTCGGAGTCGACGGGAACAGCAATACCTGCTTGGTATCGCCGTGGGAACAGTAGGCCGCCGAGAGTATGTCCGACTGCTGGGTGCGGGTGGGCATACCGGTTGAGGGGCCCGCACGCTGCACATCGATCAGCACTGTCGGCACCTCGGCAAAATAGGCGAGCCCCAGGAACTCCTGCATCAGTGACAGGCCAGGACCGCTGGTCGCCGTAAAGGAGCGGGCGCCGTTCCAGCTCGCACCGATGACCATGCCGATCGCCGCCAGCTCGTCCTCCGCCTGCACAATGGCGTAATTCTTGCGCCCCGTACCGGGGTCGATCCGCAGGCGCCGGCAGTAGGTCTCGTAGGCCTCGGCCACCGAGGTGGAAGGCGTGATCGGGTACCAGGCGGCAAAGGTGGCACCGCCATAGATACAGCCGAGCGCGGTGGCGGTATTGCCGTCCATCAGAATGCTGTCACCCACCAGGTCGCGACGCTCGACGCGAATAGAGATCGGGCAATCAAAATTCTCTTTGGCGTACTGGTGACCGAGCTCCAGGGCGTGGATGTTGGGCTTGATCAGTTTTTCCTTGCCCTTGAACTGGTCTCCGACAAGCCCGGTAAGCGCGGCAAAGTCGATGTCCAGCAGCGCCGCCAGCGCGCCGACATAGATCACGTTCTTGAACAGCTGGCGCTGGCGCGGGTCAGAGTAGGTCTGGTTGCAGATGCCGGTCAGCGGGATACCGATGATGTTCACGTCATTGCGGATCAGGCGCAGGTCCAGCGGCTTGGTATTGTCATAGATGAAGTAGCCACCCGGCTCCACTTCCTGGATGTCGTTGGGCATGCTCTGCGGGTTGACCGAGAGAATGATGTCAACGCCGCCGCGGCGACCCAGATAACCCTTCTCACTGACGCGCACCTCGTACCAGGTGGGCATGCCCTGGATGTTCGACGGGAAGATGTTTTTCGGACACACCGGCAGGCCCATGCGGAACAGGGCCTTGGCAAACATGTTGTTGGCGCTGGCCGAGCCGGTGCCGTTGACATTGGCAAACTTGATGACGAACTCGTTGACGGATTCGATGCTCTTCATGGTCTACGCCCCCGCCTTGGTCACGCCGTAGAGAAACTTCTGCATATCCCAGGCGGCCGTCGGGCAGCGCTCTGCGCACAGCCCGCAGTGCAGGCATACATTCTCGTCCTTCACCATGACCCGCCGGGTGGGCAGCTGGTCGGACACGTAAAGGTCCTGGGCCAGGTTGCCCGCAGGCGCCGACAGGCGTTGCCGCAGGTCTTGTTCCTCGCCATTGGCTGTAAAGCTGATGCAGTCAGTGGGGCAGATGTCGACGCAGGCATCACACTCTATGCACTTGGGCGTGTCGAACACGGTCTGAACATCGCAGTTGAGGCAGCGCTGGGCCTCGTAGAAGGCCGTTTCGACATCAAAGCCCAGCTCTACTTCCAGCTTGCGGTCCTTCAGCGTTCGCTTTTTATCGGCCTGCGGCACGAGATAACGCTCGTCACCCTCGACCCGGTTGTCATAGCTCCACTCGTGCACACCCATCTTCTGGGTCAGCAGGTTGGCCTGGGGCGGCGGCCGCTGGCTGACATCCTTGCCACTGCAATACAGGTCGATGGAAATAGCTGCCTGGTGGCCATGCGCCACGGCGGTAATGATGTTCTCGGGCCCGAACGCGGAATCGCCGCCGAAGAACACCCGCGGGTTGGTGGACTGGAAGGTCACCTCATCCACCACCGGCATGTCCCACTTGCCGAAGGCCAGCCCCACATCGCGTTCGATCCAGGGGAAGGAGTTCTCCTGGCCGATGGCCATCAGCACATCGTCGCAGGGCATGAATACCAGGTCCTCTCCGGTGGGTACCAGTTCGCGGCCGCCGTCCTCGTCGTAAACCGCTTCGACCTTCTCGAACACCACGCCCTGCAGGCGCCCGTCCTCGAGCACAAACTCCTTGGGCACGTGGTTATCGTAGATAGGAATATCTTCGTGCATGGCGTCTTCCTTTTCCCAGGGAGACGCTTTCATATCGGCGAAGGGGCTGCGCACCACCACCCGCACGTCTTCGCCACCGAGGCGACGCGCGGTGCGACAGCAGTCCATGGCGGTATTTCCGCCGCCCAGCACCAGTACCCGCTTGCCGATGCTGGCGGTATGCTCAAAAGCCACATTGGCCAGCCAATCGATGCCGATGTGGATATTCGCTTCGGCCTCCTGGCGGCCCGGCAGCTTCGGCAGGTCCTTGCCGCGCGGTGCGCCGGTGCCGACGAAGACGGCATCGTAATCCTGCTCGAGCATGCCCTTGAGGCTGTCGACATAGTGGTTGAAGGTGGTCACCACCCCCATGTCGAGGATGTAGTTCACTTCCTGCCGCAGCACTTCGATGGGCAGACGAAACGCGGGAATCTGGCTCAGCATCATGCCGCCGCCTTCCAGCTGCTCATCGTACATGTCGATCTCATAGCCCAGCGGCATCAGGTCGCGGGCCACCGTCAGCGAAGCCGGGCCGGCGCCGATCAGGGCGATCTTCTTGCCGTTTTTCCTGCGTGGAACCTTGGGCAGGCGCTGGTCGATCTCACTATCGGTTTTATTGTCAGCCGCTACGCGCTTGAGCCGGCAGATGGCTACCGGCTCGTCTTCGACGCGTTCCCGGCGACAGGCTGGTTCGCAGGGACGATCGCAGGTGCGCCCGAGGATGCCCGGGAACACGTTGGACTCCCAGTTGACCATGTAGGCATCATCGTAGCGGCCGGCGGCGATGAGACGAATGTACTCGGGCACCGGGGTATGGGCAGGACAGGCCCACTGGCAATCTACAACCTTGTGGAAGTACTCCGGGTTCTTGATATCTGTGGCATTCAATACAGCAACCCTCGGACTATGTTTTTTATTTTGTAAGACGCAGTATATGACAAATAATTGCGGCCGTTGCAGGTACCGAATGCCCCGTGGCCAGACCCGATGGGGTCGACAGTACCCGGTTCGCAAGCCCGGATGTGGCCGCTAGAATGGGTGGCCCAGATTCGAACGCATTCCGCCGGATGCAAAGGAGCACAGCTTGGTAGCAGTCTTACGGCAGTTACTCGACCCTGCCACCCGGGAGTCGCTGATCCAGGATATGTCTCGAGCCCCAATGATGGACGGGCGCCAGAGCGCCGGCACCCTGGGCCAGGACCTCAAGTCCACCCAGCAGGTGGACGCCACATCGGAAACCTACCGCGGCATGCTGAAGCGAGTAATGAGCGCGTTCCAGGCCCACGGGGAGTTCAACAAGCTCGCCGTGCCCAGGCGTATCCTGCCGCCGCTGTTCGCGCGCTATGGCGAAGGCGCCTTTTACAAGCGCCATGTCGACAATGCCTTCATGGGGCCCTTTCCCAGCATGCGTACCGACATGTCGATCACTATTTTCCTGAATGACCCGGACGAGTACGAGGGTGGCACGCTGTCACTGGAGACGCCGTTTGGGGTGCAGGAGTACCGATTGCCCGCCGGCGATGCCGTTCTCTACCCGACCCACTACCCGCATTGGGTCACCGAAGTAACCCGCGGCGAGCGACTGGCGATTGTGACCTGGATCGAGAGCCTCATTCAGGACCCGGCCCAACGCGAGGTCGCGGGTGACCTGGCAGACCTGATGGAGTGGGCTATCCAGGAAGAAATCGATCACGACGTACTGCTCAAGATCGAGAAGACCCGGCTCAACCTCCTGAAAATGTGGGCAAAGACCTGAGAACGCTCGTTCAGGCCAGGCCGGCCTGGGCGTACACAGGCGCGAGCTGTTTCTCGTAGCGCCGCCAGGACCCGACCGCTGAGGTAGACAGCGGCTTCCTGACCTGCGCCAGGCTCGCGGTCGCAACGGGACTGGCACGCCGGTGAAACTCCAGCCAGTTCCCGGGGCGCTCGAGTCCCGCATGACCAAACAGCATGGCGCTACTGGTATCCGGGTCCGTCACCAGGGCCTCGTAGTCCAGCACCGCGATGCGGTCGCCCAGCACCTCCACCCAGTGGGAACAGAGCGTGTCGAGTCCCGCCAGGTACTGCAGGCAGCCCTGCAGGCTCTGCGCCCATTGGTTGCCGGAGATGCGTGAGCGGAAGCAGGACCAGGCGACATCGCGCGGGTCCCGCTTCAGCCAGATAAAGCGCGCTTCGGGAAACAGGACCGCAGCAAGTCCAGCGTAGTTGTGATTCAGCAATGACTTGTCGGTGAAGTACTTGCCCACACTGAAGCGGCGCTGCAGCCGCCCCTGGTAGGCCTGCGCCATCTGCTGCCAGTCGCGCCGCGCAAACTGCTCGGCGCGTTGCATATCCGGCGGCTCCATGCTGGCCAGGGGCAGCGACGCAACGCGCATTAGCATGTGCTCGCCGGTTGCGGTAACGTCGTTCGCGGTCGCCAGGATCTGCTCCACCAGGGTGGTACCGGAGCGCGGCGCACCGAGCACGAACACCGCACCCGCCCCACCCGCCGGGTTGCGCCAGCGATCTATGCGCTCCGCGCTGAAACTTCCCTGCAGCCGGCGGTAGTAGTCGAGCTGCGGCTGTACTTTGAAGGGAGAGACCTGCTCACGCAATTGTGCCCCGCGCTGGATTCTCAGGAACGCCGTGTCGTAGTCGCCGGTTGCATCGTAGGCACGGCCAAGACCGTAGCACAGGGGGATCAACTGCTGCGGGTTGGTCAGCGTGGCCGCCAGCTGCTCCATGGCGGCAATGTCAGTCTCGACGTCCTGGTAGCCGCCCAGCAATGCGATCTGCTCCCAGGCAGGCGTGTGCTGGGGGACCATCTGCAGGGCCTTGCGATACAGCGCCAGGGCTTCCTCGGTCTTGCCAAACCGGGCCAGGTAGTAGGCTTCCAGGTAGTACCCTTCCGCACCTGCCTCGGGCTGGCCCTGCAATTTGCGGGCGGCGCGCGCAGCATCGCGATGGCGGGCCACAGCCCCCAGGGCGTTGATTACGGCGATCTGCCGGTGCGGGTCGGCAGGCGCCTCATCGCGCCACTTCTGCAGCGCGGCCAACACCAGGTCCTGGTCGCCCAGGGTGCTGGCCAGGTTCGCCGCCTGACGCCAGTCCACTGCGGACTTGCCCTTCTTCTGCAGCAGCTTCGCGAGGGCGACGGCTGCCTTGTCGAGGCTGCGGGCCTGGACCAGATTGGTAATCTGCTGGAGAGATGCCACTGCTAGCCGATTGTCTCCTTGAACAGCCGCAGCCAGTTGCGGCCCATCAGTTTCTCCATGTCACCCGTCGACCAGCCACGGCGCTCCAGCACCGCCAGCAGGTTGCGATAGCGATCGGTGGTATCCAGCTCGGGAATCCAGGGTGGCCAGCGCAGCTGGTAGCTGGGCTTGAACCACCTGGTACGCGGCACGAACCACTCCTCGTGGGTGGCCCAGGGCGAGATGCCCTGGGGTGGGAAATCCGTGGAGATGCCCACGTGCTCGATACCGGCGATCTTCACCGCGTATTCGATATGGTCTGCGTAGTGCTCGATGTTGGTCTCACCGCCAGGATCAGGCCCGATAAAGTAACCCAGCGCGATCATGCCGGTCACGCCGCCTTTCTCGGCGCAGGCGCGAATCTGCTCGTCGGTCTTGGCGCGCGGGTGGCCCGGGCGCACGCTGTCACACATGGTGTGGGTCATGGCGACCGGGCGCCCGGAGAAGGCAATACCATCCAGCGTGGTCTGCCGGCCGCAGTGGGACAGGTCGATCAGTACACCGACCTGGTTCATACGCTCCACCACCTCCAGGCCGAAGTCCGAGAGGCCGGCGTTGGTGCGCTCCAGGCAGCCATCGCCCACCAGGTTGCGGAAATTGTAGGTCAGCTGGAAGGCTCGCATGCCCAGTGCATGCAAGGCGTCGATATTGGCGACCTCGCCCTCCAGCATGGTGGAATCCTGGAAATTCATCAGCACGGCGGTTCGACCGCTGGCCTGGGCGCGCTCAAAATCCGCCGCCTCCAGTGCGAGCATCATCGCGGCCTCGTGTTCGCGCACCCGCTCCCGCCAACCGACCAGCGCATCGATTGCGGTCTGCAGGTCACTGCGCGGCAGGCTTTCGATAATGCCCGAATAGTTTGCGGCACGCAGCGCAGCTATCGCATCCTCACCCCACTCGCGGCCGAAGCAGAGCGCGTCGATCACCAGCATGTCGTTGTAATCGCGAGCCCGGGCCACCGGCGCCAGCCCGGCGGCCGCTGCAGCGATGGCGGCTCGCTTCATTACTTCTCGTCGCGTCCAGTCGTTACCGGCCATAGGATTCTCCAAACCTCAACTCACTAAGCTACCGCAAATACATAAGGCCTGTCGCGGCCCAGGCCCCGGAAGTCCGTGGGCTGGTGATTTCCCGGCGACTCACTTTTATACTGCACCATCCAATTCTTGCGTGCGTTTCATGAAAAAGTTCCTGATTCTCTCAGTTGTACTCGTCGGCCTGGTCACACTCCTGCTGGTACGCGGCCACACCCAGTTTCCCGATCGCCAGCTTCATGGCGTGGAACCCCTGCCACAGACGCCGGTTGACGCCGAGGCCATGGCGCAGCGCCTGGCCGGTGCAATCCGGATTCCGACCATAGCCCACGATGATCGCAGCAACTTTGATGAAGCGGCTTTCCTGGATTTCCATCGCTACCTGGAACAGCACTATCCACTCATCCATGCGGCGGCCACCCGCGAAGTCATAAATGGCTACAGCCTGGTCTACCGAATCGACGGTCACAATGCCGAACTTAAACCAGCGCTGTTCATGGGGCATATCGATGTGGTTCCGGTGGACCCGGCCACGATTGACGAGTGGATACACGGACCGTTCAGCGGGGCCATAGACCAGGGCATTGTCTGGGGCCGCGGGGCGGTGGACGACAAGTTGACGGTAATGGCGCTAATGGAAGCCATGGAGCTGATGCTGGCTGCCGGTGAAAAGCCACAGCGCACCGTCTATTTCTCTTTCGGACACGACGAAGAGGTAGGCGGCAAGGATGGTGCTGGCCATGTCGCAGAACACTTCAAGGCCCAGGGTATCAGCTTCGAGTTCGTGCTGGACGAAGGAGGCGCCGTGACCCAGGGCCTGGTAGCCGGGGTAGAAGCGCCTGTCGCCATGATCGGCATCGCCGAAAAGGGTTACATGAACCTGCATCTGACGGTAAACGCATCCGGAGGGCACTCCTCCCAGCCGCCGCCGCACACGGCCGCGGGCATCCTGGCGGCGGCCATCGTCAAGGTGGAGGACAACCCCTTCCCCGCCGATCTGTCAGCCCTGGAGCCCAATTTCTACTACATGGGCCACTACTTTCCCTACTCGACCCGGGTGGCCCTCGCCAACACCTGGCTGCTGTCACCGCTGGTAGAACAGGTCCTGCTCGCAAGCCGCACCGCAGCGCCCAGCATCCGCACCACCACCGCGGTCACCATGCTGGAGGGCAGTTCCAAGTCCAACATCCTCCCTACCCGCGCCACCGCGGTAGTCAACTTCCGGATCCTGCCCGGCGATAGCGTCGCCGGCGTGAAGCAGCATATTGTCGATGCGATTGATGACGAGCGGGTCGAGGTCACCGTGCATATGGCCAACGAGCCGTCGCCCGTTTCCTCGACCGAGAGCTTTGGCTACAAGCTGCTGGAACGCACCATTCGCGGCTCAGACGGCGAGGTACTGGTCACCCCCTACCTCGTTCAGGGCGGCACCGATGCCAAGCACTTTGTGGACCTGTCGGACAGCGTGTATCGATTCATGATGTTCCGCGTCAACCCGATGACAGCGAAGCGTGTGCACGGCGTGAATGAGCAGGTGTCCGTGGATCACTATGTTGAAGCGGTGCGCTTCTATCACGCACTGCTGAGCAACCTCGGCGACAGCCCCGCCAGCTAAGGCTGGCAGCGGAACTCACCGTCACCACGCAGCTGTTCGCAGATGGCGTTCACGGCAAGGTCTACCCCCAGGACGCTCCAGTGGGTATCAAAACGCTGGAAAATCTCTCGCTCCCGGTTGCCGGCAAACCGGTCCAGCAGGGGCACTGACTCCACACCACGTCGCTCGAGTTCCACCTGCAGGCGCTCCAGATAGCGGCGCTGCTGCTCGCTGACCTGTTCGGCATAGAGGGTCTGCTCGAAGGGAACCCCCACGAAGATATAGCGCTTGCCGGCGCTGCGCAGCCGCTTGCTGCGTGCCTCGATGGCATCTGCCGCACTCATGAGTGACTGCTCGGTCAACCGGTAGGGCATAAAGCGTCGCTCGCGCGGGCCGGTGTACAACACCAGCAGGTCGCGGAACGCACGCCTCGCCATACGACCGGCAATGTGTGTCAGCAGATAGCGCTGCGGTGCCACTTCCCGGATCGCCTCCCAGCGACTGAACTCGTTGGTGACGCGGGGCCGGTAAGGTTCATCGGCGGTGTACCCGTAGTCGGCAAACACCTCGCCGGCAATCAGCGGTTCACCGCGAACATCGATCACAATGTCCACGCCCTGTAGCTCCGGTTTCTTCAGCGTGTTGACCAGCGAGCTGCGGCCGCCGTTGAACACGGGTACGCCGAGCCGCTCTGCCAGGCGCCACGGCAGGGTCTCCGTGTCGCTCAAGCCGCTGCCGAACACCAGCGAGTCCCCCGACACAAGGATGGGGTAGCTGTCGCTGGTAATTGGCACCGAGCGATAGCCTTCCGCATCGGTAGTGACATCTGTGTAGTGACTGCCCTGATAGAAAAACAGGTTCTGTCGACTGAGGTCAGCAGACTGCTCGCGATGCCAGCTGGTGTCATAGGCTGCAAAGCGATAGGCAAGTTCGTAGAAGTATTCCCAGGGTCGGTAGTAGAAGCCCCTCGGCTCCCAAAGGAACACGCCAACACCGATGGCATTGACCAAAGCAATAGCACCCAGCAGGCAGAGGAAGACTCGCAGGTAGCCGCGCTCGGGGTTAGCTGTACTGTTGTCAGGCTCGCTCATGGTCTAGAACTGGAAGTAAATGAATTCCTGCACGTCGGCGGCCATGACGTGCAGAACATAGATGAAGAGAAGGGCCATCGCCATGGCCCAGCGCCAGTCTGGCCGCCACAGCAGCCGCTGGCCCCTGTAGCGATAGAGCCGGCGCGGGTAGAAGCTTGCCTGCGCCATGCCGCTACCCATGATCTGGTAGACATTGGGCAGGGCCAGCACCATCACCAGTGTCCACACAATCATCGCCAGCCCCTGCCCGTAGAACAGCAGAAAGTTCACAACACCCCCATTCACCAGGCTACCGTACAGGAACTGCGACATCGCGAAACCGTTGAAGCCGAACATGCCAGCCAGCACCGCAGACGCGCTGCTCATGGTTTCCGCCTTGAAGAACACTGCCGCGGCGCAGAAGGCATTGAAGGTCAGGAAGTGCGACAACAAGCGCCAGCTACGGTAGCCGACAAGCTGCCAGCCCAGGCGCTGGCAGACATTGATCCACAGGTGATTGATAACCAGGAACAGGCCATTGAGCCCACCCCAGATGACAAAGTTCCAGGACGCGCCATGCCACAGCCCACCCAGTAACATCGTAATCAGCGTATTCATGTGGCGCCGGACGGTACCGCGCTGGGCGCCCCCCAGCGGCTTGAAGATATAGTTGCGCAGGAAACGCGTCAGGGTGATGTGCCAGCCCTGCCACAGCTCGATGATGTTGCGGGCCTTCATCGGAGACAGGAAGTTGATGGGCAGGTGAATCCCGAACATCCTCGCCAGCCCCAGCGCCATATCCGAGTAGGCGGAAAAGTCGAAGTACACACCCAGCGTGAAGGCGATGGCGGCAATCCACCCCGGCAGGAAATACACGGTGCCGCCCTGCTCTGCCAGCTCGAAGGTGGGCGCGGCGTAGGCGCCGAGGCTGTCCGCCATGATGACTTTCTTGAACAGCCCCAGTACCAGCAGTGCGCTGCCTATCGCCAGGTTGCTGTAGTTGAAGCGCATGGCAGACGCCTGCTTGAACTGCGGCAGCATTTCCTTGTGGTGCACGATGGGGCCGGCCAGCAGCTGGGGAAAGAAGGTGACAAACAGGCAGTAGTGAAGAAAGCTGTGCTCCTTCACGATGCCCTTCCAGGTGTCGACGATATAGGTGATCTGCTGGAAGGTGAAAAACGAGATCGCCAGCGGCAGCACAATGGTCTCCAGTGTGAATGACGAGCCGAAGGCGTCGTTTACTGAATCCACAAAGAAGTTGGCGTACTTGAAATAGCCCAGCAGGGCGAGGTTGAAAACCACGCCGACAACCAGCAAACCACGCCGCGACACCGCGTCGCCAACCCGGTTCAGCGCCATACCCAGCAGGAAATTGGTTCCGACCGAGGCACCGAGCAACCACAGGTAGACCGGGTTCCACCAGCCGTAAAAGAACAGTGACATGCCCACCAGGTAGACCATTGCCATGCGCTGCCAGCCCCGCCCTGCCAGCAGGTAGCAGCCCAGCAGGGCGAGCGGCAGGAACAGGAAAAGGAAGACGTAGGAATTGAAGAGCATTGGGTGCCCGGGAGTATCTGGCTGGCGATAAGCGTGTGTCAGTGGCCTGAGCACAGGCGCCGCCATGATACGAGTGTGTCGAGCGAAAGTGAATCGGCTACGACCGGAAGCGGCAGGCTGCACTCCTGGCGCGGCAGGACCACGTGACAGGCCCGCCAGTGCCTCTATACTCCGCAGATCACACTCAGGGAATACCTCATGTTAAAAGGTCTGAAAGCCGCCGCACTATCAGCACTATTATCAGTATCGGCAATTCTGATGCCGGGCTCGGTCACCGCCCTGGCGGAGCCCAGCGACACGGCCCGGCAAATGGTCGACAACCTCGCCACTTTTCGCTTCGACAAGCTGGGTTACCCTCAAATCAAGTTCGACTCGATCAACCCGGTGCTGGCCTCGGCCGAGCGGCCACACAGGCTGCTGATCCTGCCGGTGCGCTTCTCCGACAAGTCCTACGATCGCTTCGCTGGCGATCCCAAGCAGGACACACTGAACCAGGCCTACTTCCAGGAACTGCTGTTCGCCGGCGGCGCCGGTGCACCGGAGGCGGGGACGCTGTCTCACTACTACCGCCACCAGTCACGCGGGCAATACAACATCACCGGGGATATCTTCCCCGTGGTGCAACTGGACCAGCCCATGGCCTACTACGGCGAGCCCGTACAGAACAGCGACGGCTCCTGGCGCAACGACCAACGGGCCACCGAGATGGTGGTGGATTCCCTGCGCGCGGCTTACGCTGCCCACCCCGACTTCCCCTGGCAAGACTACGACCTTTGGGACCCCACCGATTTTGATGGCGACGGCAACCGCGATGAACCCGACGGCTATCTCGATCACTTCGTGCTGATCGTCTCCGGAAAGGGCCAGGCGAGCTGCCACGGGCTCTACAAGATGGGCGAGAAGCTCAACGAGAATGCCACCGCTGACGCGGTCAGCAAACTGGCGCCAGAGGAGCGGGAGTGCGCCAATCGCCTGTGGCCGCATCGTTTTCGACTGAGCCAGAACCTGGGTAAGGGGCCAAGGGTAGGTGAAAGTGTCAACGCACGCGGCGGGGTGGATATCGGCAACGGCATGTGGGTGCTGGATTACAACATGCAGTCCGAGTACACCGAGGTCTCTACCTTCATCCACGAATTCGGCCACTCTCTCGGCCTGCCCGACGTCTATGCGCGCCAGACCAGCAACTCAACCGGCTCCTGGGAAGTCATGTCGTCCACGGTCAGCCCCGTACCCCAGGAAATGAGTGCCTGGTCGCGTACCGTGATGGGCTGGATGGAGCCCTGTGTTGTGCGCCCGCTGGAGTTTGGCGGCGACCAGCGCGGGTCCCTTTACCTTAAGACCATGAACGACTGGAGTGGGAACCCGCGACAACCCGTGACCAGTGAAGCCTGCGACAGCGCCATGGTTATCCTGCCGCCGAGGTCCAGGGATATCGAACTGGGTCCTCTCTCGGCCGATAACGGCGAACAGGCTGTCTACTCGGGACAGGGCAACGATGTACTGCGCAGCCTGTCCCGCACTTTCGATCTGGGTACGATCGGCGCCGACCAGCAGGTGCTGCTGACGTTCGACACCTGGTTCGAGATTGAAGCGGAGTGGGACTACTTCTATGTAGAGGCTGCCCGGCCCGGTGCTGAGTTCAAGCGCATTCTGCCCACCGACAAGACCGATACAGGCGATACCGAAAGCGTCATGCCCTCGGCCAAGGGGCATGAAGGCATGGGCTCCACGCCGGGGTTCACGGGCCTGAGCGGTGACCGTGACGGCGATGGCAAGGTGGAAACCGCAGCCGGTTGCGACCCCTCGGCAGCGCGCACCCTGGCGGAAGACATGGTGGGCAAGGAAGAGGTCGATCCCTGCAGCATTGCCAGCTGGGTAACCGCGGAGTTCGACCTGTCGGAGTTCCGTGGCGGCCAGGTTACGCTGCGTTTTACCTATTTCACCGACGGTGCAGCCGTGGAGAACGGTACACTGATCGATAATGTGCGCATCGACGCCATTGGCTTCGCGGATGATTTCGAAGCCAGCGACCTGACTGGCTGGACCTCCGACGGCTTCACCCTGTCCGGCGGCAGCCACCAGTTGGCGGTGCCGCACTTCTACCTGCTCGAGTACCGCGACCCCTACGCCGAGTTTGACGCGGTGAAGAACTACGACGCCGGTCTCGGTCGGCCAGGATTTGTGTTCTACCCGGAGGGGGATAGCTTCGCTGCGGTGAACACCAACTACCGTCCCGGCGTGGTGATGTGGTACTACAACGGCGAATACCTGTGGAGCCAGAACGACCCCGCGCAATTCGGCCCCGGCCGCGGCTTCCTGCTGGTGGTGGACTCAACGCCACAGGAATTTGAGCTGCCGGCAGTACCGTCAAAGTATTTCAAGCGGGAGGACGGCTGGACCTGGTGGCAGTTCGATGATGACGCCCAGCCCTGGCTGCGGGACGGTTACGTCGACGTCATGTGTTTCCAGCGCCGCCCGGCCTATTTTTCCCGCGACGTGGCCGCCGCCGACCGCGACCGCTGTGACACAAGCCTCACCAGGCCGCCGGTGGAGGCCCTGCGCTGGGACAACCGGCCGTTGATGTATGGATACACGCGCATCAATGAGTTCCTGCCGGGGCCCGAACGCCTGGCCCGCAAGGGATCAAGTACGCTGTTTGACCTGCGCATTCGCAAAGGCGAAACCCAGTACCGGCTCTACGACCGCATACTGCGTAACTGGCATTCTTCCGATGCGCCTTTCGCCCTGGAGCCCTTCGAGAACGGCCTGGAGTTCTATGGCGTGGTGGACGGGGAACTGCGCCTCGTGGACACCCGTGCATTTGCGCCGGTGAAGAGCTTCACTGACGCCGCGCCCAACCGTTACCTCAACCCACACCTGCCGTTTGGCGGCGCGGACATCCCCGAGGAAGGGTTCAGCTTCGAATTGAAGGCGCCGGGGCGGCGTGCACCTGACGGCAGCCGGGTGCGGGTGGATTACCGCCTGCGTTAGCGCCTAGCTGCTCTCGACACTGCGTGAAATCGCAGCCTGCAGGTCCTCGGCGCTGCCCATCGTGAAGCTCTCGCCCTTGCGCCCCAGCGCATAGGCGGGTGAAACGGTTTCCGGTTCCGCGCCGGGTGGCCCCGGTGGCGTGTAGTAGCCCAGGGCGTACTGCCCCATGGCATAGCCGATCAGTTCCTGCAGTTTCGGGTCGAGCTGCCTGGCCAGTTCCGGCGGTGTCGACAGGTACTGGTTTTCCTCCTGCCGAAGCCAACCCAGCGCGTAGGTGATATTGAGACCTACCCGGTCGCCGTTGCTCTGGTTGTGGCCACCGCCGTGGAACACCGATCCGGTGTAGACCAGCACCGAGCCTGGCTCCATTGCTGCCTGGGTGAGCTCTTCGGGCTCGGGCTGCCGCTGGTCCGGCCAGTCGCCGCTGCCCGGCGCCACCACGGTGGCACCATTTTCGGCCGTGAAATCCGACAGGGCCCAGATGGTGTTCAGCTGCGGTTCCAGGTGGGACAGGTGCGTTCCCCACGCCCACTTGTCGCGGTGAATCATCTGGTTGCCCTGCCCCGGCCGCAGACGAATGATCTGGGTCAGGTGCAGTTGATAGCGCTCACAGCTGTCGAGCAGGAGGCCATCGCAAAGGGACAGAATTGTCGGGTGTTGAATCAGTTCCCGCACGCCGATTGACCGCGACACCAGGCCACCGGTTCGGGTGGTGGACCGACCGGAGAAATCATCGGCACCGTCCTGTGATGCCTCCATATAGGGGTCGGTCTCCGCCCGCAGCGATGCGATGGCATCGGTACTGACCAGCCGGTCAATTATGATGGCGCCGTCAGCGCGAATTGCCTCGAGCATTTGCTCAGGCGCTGCGTCGGAGGCAAAGTGTTGCAGTGCGGGCATATCGGTTTCTCCGTTCGGGCGTTTCCGGCGAGCTTCACCCAAAGATAAAGGCATTCAGCTTGTTGCCATCGAGGTCGCGGAAATAGCCCGCATAAAATCCCTCGATGCGCTGCCCCGGCGGACCCTCATCGGTGGCACCCAGCTCAATAGCCTTGGCATAAAAAGCATCGACCTCTTCCTTGGAATCCATGTTCATTGCTGCCATTACGCCGTTGCCAACGGTGGCGGGGTTACCGTCAAACGGCGGAGTGATGGCCAGGGCGGGCTCGTCCAGGGAAACGCCCCAGGCGATGAAGCCATTCTCATCCTGGAAGATACGGGTGTGACCCAGCGTGCCCAGCAATTCGTCGTAGAATGCTGCCGCTTTCTCCAGGTCATTGGTGCCAAGGGTGACGTAGCCAAGTCTGGCCATGATAGTACCTCCGCAGAATCTGGGGGCGGGCCGTAAGGGCCCACCATTCCATCATTGAAGCACAATCCTCGGGGAGCGCCATTCCTCTCTGTACACCGCTGGCCCCCGGTTTCAGGCGCAAACCTTCAGCAGGGACTTCGCTGCCCGCAGGCCGGAGCGGTAGGCTCCCTGGGTCGTCGCCGGATAGCGCCGGTCGCAGGCCTCACCGGCAAAGAACAGTCGCTCATTGATAGGCTCGGCCAGCTGGCGCCGCATCTTCGACCTGGCGCCGACCTTGAGGAAGGAATAGGCGCCGCAGGCATAGGGATCCTGGCCCCAGCGGGTAATGAGATGGCCAGTGGGATCGGGTAGCTCGCCACCGAAGATACGGCGCAGGCTGCCCATGGCATCCCTGAGTGTGTCTTCGTCATCCAGCGCTTCGACATCGGCCGCCGCTGCGGCTGTGCAAAACCCGAGCAGAATCGGTGCTCCGGTCACGCCGCTGTAGTCATACCAGCTCAGCCAGCGCCCGCGCTGGGCATGCTGGTAGCCAATAATCTGGATATCCGGGCTCCAGAACCTGTCGGGGAAGCGCAGGTAGAGCTTGTTCAGCAGGCCCACACCCAGCGCATCGATGGCGCGCTGGTGAGATTCATCAAGCGCCGGCTGAAAGCGGATTCGCTGCTGTTTCAGCACGCCCAGCGGCACGGTAACGATCACCTGCTCCGCGCTATAGCCTGCGCCGCTGGTGCTGATACGCACGGCGTCTCCAGCGCAGGTAATATCGGTAACGACCGAGTTCAGGCGAACATCGAGAGCCGCTGCCATGGGTTCAACCAGCGCCGCGTAGCTGTCGTGGAGAATGACATCGTCGCCACGCATGTCGCGGCCCTCCTCCAGTGCGAGTGCGGCCAGCTCGGAGATATCCGCGGCGTACTCCTCCTCTATGACCGTCGCGACCAGGGAATCCCGGAGCAGGTTCGGCAGTTCATCGGCAAAGCGCCCGGGCAGGATGTGCAGACGATCGGCGATGCTGTCATTACGACAGGCGCCGTCACCCAGCTCCCCGAGCGCCTCCTCGTAATCCTCCATGCTGTCGTCCGAGGCCGTCTCGGGGGTTCCATCCTCACGATAGGTCGTGATGCTGTCGTAGTCCGTGACCGACATCTGCAGGCTGCGCTCTAACGCCATGTCGTAGAGCGGGTGGTCCTTGATACCGTGCAACCAGCTCGCGCCGACATCGACCGGCGGGCCAAGGATTCGTGACGGGCGGGTTCGCCCGCCTGCCTCACCCCGTGCTTCGAGGACGATAACGGTCTTGCCGGCGTGCTGCAGGGTGCGCGCCGCTGCCAGGCCGGCCAGGCCCGCACCCACCACAATGACATCGGCAACCGTGTTCATCGCGGTTGTGGTTGGATCGGGTTACTGCAGGCCGTGTGCCGCGCAGTCGATGTCTGCGTAGGCGGTGAACTGCCAGCGTCCATCGATAAGGTCAGCGAGGTACCAGCCACAGGACATTTCGTCTGGCGCACCATCGTAGCGGTCAACCCAGATTGCCTTGAAGCTGACTGTGGAGGCATTCAACTGGTCGGTCTCCACTTTCTTGAGCTTCGCTTCCAGCCAACCCTCCGCGAGCCACTCTGCCATGGGCTCTGCCAGCCAGGCCTGCTTTGGTGTTACCGAGATTTCACCATCGTCTTCATGGGTGATTACCTTGTCTGCGTAGTGGGCAAGCATCGCGTCTATATTGTCGCCAGGCTTGCCGGCCCACAGGCTGGCATAGTCTTCGATATACCAGCGCTCGGCGTCAGGAGCTGCGGATACCGACAGGGAAAAAGCTGCTGCCAGCATTAATAGGGAAAGGGTAATGGCTCTCATCTTTTCCTCCAGTGGCGGCCCCCGTGTTTGCAAGGCACGCCTGCACGTTGTACCAGCGTGAGAGTGAATTTTGCGGGCGAGCGCGTCTACCGTGCGGGTAGGCCGGGATAGCGGCGAGAAAGTACCGGCCAGGCCTAGAGCAGCAGTTTTATGCCGGCGACCAGGCTGTGCCCCTCGCCCTCGTCACCCACCTCGCCCAGGTAGTCGACCGAGCCCAGCCAGTGCCTGCCGAGCTGGAAGTCGAGGCCGGCGCCAAACCGGAAACTGGTGAGATCCTCATCGTCGCCCGGCAACAGCAGCGACACACCGGATGCTGTATCCGTCGCCGTCCACTCCCGGTCATCGATGGCAATCCGGTGTACCACGCCGATATGCGCGCGCGGCGCAACACCCAGGCCATCCATGGTCGTGCGGCGCACATGCAGGAGGCCCCCAAATTCGGCCGACTCGATATCATCCTCGGATTGGATCTGCAGGCCGGTGCCACCGGCCTCGATATAAGGGTCCAGGTCAATGACAATGTAGTCTGCGCGCAGCTCGGGTTCGAAGACCCATAGCTCGCGCCAGGGACCGCGCATTGGCATGTTGACTCCCAGCGCCCAGCGCAGCGCCAGCGTATCGCCGTCGTAGTCAGCGTTGGCCTTCGAGCGCTGGTCGTTGACGAAAATGCTGCGATCGTGCTCGAACTCGTTGGAGCCTCCACTCAGGGTCAGGCTGCTGTGAAAATGTTCCGACGCGTATTCCATATAGGCACCGAAAATCACGTTATCGGCCTCGCCCTCACCGCCGTCATCGATATCGAGGTCGGTATTCGTGTAACCGGCGCCTGCCCCAACGCGCAGCTTGTCGAACGACCAGTCGATGCCCGCCATGCCGCCGAATATGGTGAAATCGCCACCGGCAATGCCCTCACTCTCGTCCTTGTCTCCGTAGTGACCGATGGGCTTCAGCCACAGTCCGCGCTGGCCATTGGAGCGGCCGCCCGGCTGTAGCGCGTCGAGGGTGAGCGTGGCGGCGTCCAGCGCCGCGAAAACCACATTGTCCTCCACCGTGGTGCTGCCGCGCACAAAGCTGAGGGTATTGCCACGCTGCACCAGCGTCACCAGCGCCCGTCCATCCACGACGAGTTCATCAAACTCGCCCTCGATTCCATCGAACGCGGTGAGAAAGTCGTAGATGCCATCAGAACCGGCCTGCACCACCACTGTACCGGCCAGGGAAGCCGTGCCACCGACACCCAGCTGGCCGATGCGACCGCTGGGGTCGCTGGCAATCCGCAGGGTGCCCTCAGAGCCCTGGGTATAGTCGCCGTTAATAGCAAGGTTACCTGTGGCATCGCCAGGGGCGACGGTTCCGGAAGCGTTGTTTACGTCAGCAAAGAGCACGCCCGTGCCACCCAAAGTACCTTGTCGCAGGTCCACCAGGGCACGGGTCGTGGTACCCACGCGGGTGTCAAACGTGCCGTTGATATTCAGTCGCCCCGATTCGATGGTCAGCTGTCTGGCAGTGACTAAACCCGACAGGCTCCACGTTTCGCCACTCATAACCACGGAGCCAAAGTTCAACACAGTAGTCGAGGCAGCACCCTGGCCCTCCAGGACGAGGTTGTCTGTCGGCGCGCCGTCGAAGCTGGCGCGAACTTCACCGGAGATGCTGCTGCCGGATTGCAGCGTCAGGGTGTTGCCGCCGCCGCTGAAAGTCACCGCAGTCATATCTGAACGCGCGGCAGAAATTGTCCCACTGTTGGTAATCGACGAATTGCCTGTAGCGGTTACCGGCAAGTTGATACTGCCTGAATTTGTCAGTGATGCGCCGCCGGACAGGTCCACCGCCCCATCGACGGTGCCAGTATTGTCGAGACTGCCGCCATTTAGGGCGAAGGCCGTGGTGTCGGAAGTCACCGTGCCGGAGTTGGTGAGGCTGCTGTTGTCTGCGGCCACTGCCGTACCCGAGCCACTGGTAAAGCGAATCTGACCACTATTGATCAGGGTGCCATTTGAGAGAATCACGGGGCTGGTACCGGCCTCGATCACACCGCTGTTGTCGGTGGTGCCCGAGCCGGTCACCCCGGTAGCGGTGCCGGTAATGGTGCCTGTGTTGTTCACCGTTGCACCGCCCGCAGATACGGCAGTAGCGTCTTCGCCGCTGACTGAGATGGTGCCGCTGTTGTCCAGCTGACCGCCGGGCATGCCAACGCCCAGTGTAATGCCCTGCACGGTGCCTGAGTTATCTACTGAGCTGTTGTTGAAGCTCGTGGCGATGTTTATCCCTGCGGCAGCCGTGCTGGTGACGGAGCCGTCGTTGTCGATGCTGGGTGAGGTAGAGCCCAGGCTATCAGTGACTAACACGGCATCAGAGGATGACCTGATAGACCCACTATTGCTGAGGCTTCCGCCGCTGGCGAGGGTGACGCCGGGAGCGGTGGTATCCACCTGCGAATCGGCGGCGATATTCACCGTGAGGTTGGTATTGGTCGCCTGGCTGCCGATACCACTGGTAAACGGATTCGGCGCGGATGTATTACAGGTAACCGTGACACCATCGGCACTGATGGAGGTCACGCTACCCTGGTCGGCCTGGCAGTCAGCCCGGGTAACGTTCGCCAGCATCCAAAGGGATGCGCCCAGAATCCAGATTCGTCTCTGCACTGTGAATTCCCTGTTGGATGAAGGGGTGTCAGTATAGTTGAAGGTACTGTGCGGACGTGTGACGTGCAGGCTCTATCCACAAGGTTTTACATAGATTTACACTGCGTGCACGCCAAACTACGGAGATAACATGCGCAAAGTACTTACAGGGCTGTTTGTTCTGGTAGTTGCCGGTCTGGCAGTTGCCTACCTCAGCGCCGACAAAGACATGCGGCGGCTCGCCACCAACCTGCCGACCAACCGGGACGTACTGTTCTGGTCAATCCCCGAGCGTGACGCAGCGTTCCGCACCATGGACCGCGTCTCGGTGCTGGCTGATTCCCGGCCGATCATCGCGGGCGACCAGACCCTGCCCCTGCCAGTGGGAGAGCCGCTGGCAATCGGCACCAGCGTTGAAGAGTACATGCGCGAACAGCGCACCGCGGCGCTGGTTGTGATTCACAACGGCAAGATTCGACTCGAGGAATACGGCCTGGATTTCAGCGCCGAGGGCCGCTGGACCAGCTTCTCGGTGGCCAAATCCTTCACGTCGACACTGGTAGGGGCCGCTATCAAAGACGGCTACATCGAGAGTATCGACGATATGGTGTCAGACTATATTCCTGACCTTAAGGGCTCGGCCTACGATGCGGTATCGATAGAACACCTGCTCACCATGAATTCCGGTGTTCGCTGGAATGAGGACTACGAGGACAGGAACAGCGACGTAGCGCGCTTCAACGAACATACACCTGAGCCGGGCGTGGATGTGACAGTCAGCTATATGCGCACTTTGGAGCGAGAAGTGCCGCCGGGAACGCGCTGGCAATACAACACCGGTGAAACCAACCTGATCGGTGTGCTGGTCAGTTCGGCCACCGGCAAGACCCTCGCCGATTACCTGACGGAAAAGATCTGGACTCCTTTCGGCATGCAGCAGGACGGCAGCTGGCTGCTGGGCGTTACCAGCCATGAAATCGCCGGCTGCTGCATGCAGGCTGCGACACGCGACTTTGCTCGCTTTGGCCTTTTCATGCTGGGCGGCGGCATGATTGACGACACACCGGTTCTGCCCAGTGGCTGGCTGGAAAGTGCAACGGTCAAAAACGCCGATATTGGCGTACCGGGCAAGGGCTATGGATACCAGTGGTGGACCTACGATGACGGCAGTTATGCCGCCCAGGGCATCTTCGGGCAGGGCATTTTCATCGACCCGAACCGGCAGCTGGTGGTCGCGTCCAACAGCAACTGGCCCAGGGCCACACACTGGGAAACCGTAGGTTCCCAGCGTGAAGCGTTTTACAAGAGCGTACAAGACGCCATTGATGCCGAGTCTGTGGCTGAGATTGCTGTGGGCGCAGCCCACTAACCCACTCTTTTTTCACACGAAGGTGCCGTATGCCAGGTAAGAAGCCACGTGTCAGGGAACGCAAGGCCATCATGATACGACCCGACCCCGCACTGCTCGAGGCCATGCAGGAAGCCGCCGAGCGCGAGGGGATCAGCCTCAACAAGCTTGCCCTGGAGATCATAGAAACCAGCGGGCGGCTTGGCTCATCCAGAGCGGCAGGCACCAGGGCGGACCTGGGTGATGCGGTGACAGAAGTTGAGAAAGCGGTTCGGAAGCTGAGAGCGACCCTGGACTGAGTTCAGCCAGCCAAGTGCAAGTTCAGAGGCAGCGGCTTCCCCATTGGACCTCTACCTCGGGACGGGCCGCCATAAACCTGTCACGTTCACTGCACGGGAATTTGTTCATCAACAAACTCATCTGCTCCAGCCCCTGCATTTCAAACAGCGGATCGAGATCCAGGAACTCGTTTTTGTCGAGACTCAGATTCGAGATCGTGTGAAGGTACCTGAGTGGTTCGAGGTCGACGATCTTGTTGTAATCCAGCGACAGTGATTCCAGTCCATCAGTCTGTGCCAATGCAGTAATATCGACGACTCGGTTGCGATCGATAGACAACGATTCCAGCGCGATCATCTGCTGCAGATCTGGCAAGGCTTCTATCTGGTTCTCATCGAGCTCTATTTGGACAAGACTCTCAATATTCCCTAGCGCACTGACGTCGGAGACCAGATTATCGTTCAGGCTGAGTTCCTGCAAAGCTGGCAAACCCGCCAATGGCGTAATGTCCCGGATCTGCTGATGCTCAAGGCGTAGAACCCTCAGCCGCTCAAGGCCTGCCAGGGGAGACAGGTCGGCAACGCTCCCGACGGGATAATATTCAATTTCAAACCACCTCAGGATCAGCGTCTCCAGATCAGCCATTCCTGCCAGCGGCGTCAGGTCGTCAAACCCGGCAGGATCATTGATCTGGAGTGTTTGCAATGTCGTCAATCCAGCGATCGGTTCCAGACCGTCCCAGAAAGGATCTCCGTGGATGTACAGCTCTCGAAGGTCACGCACTCCGGCCAGGCCGCTCACGTCATCGAGCGCGTATGACCCACGCAGGTCCAACACGTGCAATTCCGTCAGCGCGGCCAGTGGCGGTAGCGTACCAAGACCCTGATTAGTGACAATGCCTAAGACTTCAAGTTTGGTCAGCTCGCTGACGATTGAATAGTCTCTGGTGTTGAAGCAGCCGTAGAGACTAAGTACACGCAATTCGCTCAATGCCGCAATCGGGCTCAAATCCTCAACCGGACTCCATCCTGCGCATCCAAAATCCGAGTAATTGAAGACTCCAGCGAATTCAAGCTCGACCAGTTTACTCAAGGTGGAGAGCGGACCAATGTCGGCGGCCGGTGCGTTAACGATTCGCACGGTTTCAAGTGACACCAGACCACTAAGTGGTTCCAAGCTCTCAACACTCGTATGAAGGTCAAGATGCGAGAGGCGCACATCGGGCAAGTCGCGGAAGCTCTGCATGCCCGACAGCGAGGTGATCCCCTCGTCGTCGCACTTGATCTCCGTGACCTGGTCGGCGTAAACCCAGCCAGCCTCGGCAGCTAGCTGCCTCACACAGACGCGTAGACCTACGTCTGAGAAGGGAATATCAGAAACCCGCAAACGGCCATCGTCAGCCGGGCTATTAGAGCCACCACCAGAGCCACCGCATCCAACAAGCACGAGTGACAGCAGTAACAGTCGCAAGCAATACATCATCTTGTAAGCTGTCTTAAGTACCACGGTGCGGATTGTAACCGTGAAACTACGTTTTCCAAGGTTCAGCCGGGAAAAACTGGGTTCAGTGTCAGGTTTTCACAAACTTGGCACTGAATTCATGCCCGTAATGCAAGAATCTTTCGCTCAATGAGTGTCCGCTCCGACAGCTCTTCCGCTAAAGCTATCCGCCCCGACTGTCGATATAGATCTACAGGGGGAATCCGTTCCCATTTTTTACTGTCCTGGTACCTCAACGCAGGCTACGGGCGTGCTCTGTTTTCGCCTCGACGCATGGAATTCATGGGCTGGAGCAATTGGAAACGTGAGCGACCACAACCGACATCGCACCATCAGCGTGACCCGTTGCGGCAGGGTTGCGCTCGCCTTCGCCGCAGTACTGGTCGTTATGCCCACGCCCGCACTATCGGCATCGGCCGACATAGCTTCCGATACACGGGCGCCAACAGTTGAGCAGGTAGAGCGGCAGTTGGCGAACGCCTCAGGGCTGCAACGAGCCCGCTTGCTCGCCCGGCTGGCGAATCACTACAAGCGCACCGACAGCGAACGTTCCGTGTCCTATGCCGTACAGGCCATAAGCCTGCTGGATGTCGAGCCCGACGCCGCGACCCAGGCGCTGGCCCAGGATGTGCTGGCCTGGGCCATGTTCATGAAGGCTCGCTACAACGATGCCCTCGCGTTTTCCGAGGATGCGCTGGAGCTGGCCCAGCCGCTATCTGCACCGGAGTTGTCGGGTCAGATTCACTATACCCGCGGCGCCATATATCTGAGCCGTGGCAATATCGCCCTGGGTTTGCAAGAGCTCAAGAGTGCCCTGAAGCACCTGGAGTTGACGGAGAACACCGAACTGAAGGCCCGTACCTATTCGGCAATCGGGGGGGCTTACCGGTACTTCGGCGATTTCGAACAGGCCATGTCCTGGCAGTACAAGGCCTACGAAACCGCGCTCCGCGCCGACAATACCGCGATTCTTTCCGCCGTGATCAACAACCTGGGCGACCTCTACGACAATCTCGGACAGCCGGAGCGGTCACTGGATTTCTACCTGAAGGCCCTGGCGCTCGACGGCACCCAGAAAGGGGGGCTGGTGGTGAAGTCACTCAACGTTGGCGGTCAGTACCTGGCGTTGGGGCGCTACGACGAGGCGCTCCGGTACTACCACCAGGCCCTGGCCGTGAACCGGAAGTTTGATTTTGCCCACCACGATGCGGAGATCCTCCAGGCAATTGGCACCACCCATCTGCGAATGGGTGATGCCCAGCGCGCGCTTGACTGGCTCAACCGGTCCCTCAAGTCGGCGGAAGCGAGCCAGGTGGAAACTCAAATCGTCAATGTACTGATCGCCCTGTCCTCGGCCTATGTGGAACTGGAGGACTATTCCGCGGCGATAGGCATGGCCTGGATGGCGCGGACTACGGCTGAGCCACTGGAAGAGCCCGCTGTCTACGCCCGTGCGCTCCGCCATCTGGCCACGGCCTACAAAGCGGCGGGTGACCACAAGAACGCACTGGATGTCCTTGAGAACTACAACGAGACCAACCGTGAACTGCTGACTGAAAGAGCAAAAATCCGCCTGGCAGAAATGCAAAGCAGCCTGGAAGCACAGGAAGACGAACGCGAAATTCTGCGCCTGCAACAGGAAAACCGCATCCGTCAGCTCCAGCTCGACAAGCAGCGTACCCAACGCTATTACTGGATCGGGTATATCATCCTGCTGGTATGCGTGATCGCTTACCTGGTGCGGCGCTACTTCAGGGTCAACGAAAAATCGCGTACCGACGACTTGACGAGTGTCCCCAACCGGCGGCACACCCTGGAATTCCTGCAGCAGGAATTCCGGCGCTTCAAGCGCTACCACCATCCCTGCTGCGTCATGATCCTCGATATCGACAACTTCAAGCGCTTCAATGACAACTATGGGCACGATTGCGGTGACCTGGTGCTCACCGAAGTGGCGGCAACGATCAGTCGCAGCATTCGCGACACCGACCTGGTGGGCCGCTGGGGTGGGGAAGAGTTCGTTGTCGTCTTTCCACATACAGACTCAGGCGACGCAGCGCTGGTAGCGGAGCGACTGCGTGCGGCCATCGAAGCTCAACGATTCACGTTCACCCCGCGCCACCGCGAAGCGTTGCACGACCTGCAGGTCAGCATCACCGGTGGATTGACCGCGTTGGCAGAGAGCGACGAGGACGTGTTTGAAGTGATCAAACGCGCCGATATGGCGCTCTACCAGGGCAAGCAAAACGGCAGGAATCGGATCGAGCGCGCCAATCGAATCGCCGATGAGCATCCCAGGGAACTCGGCCTGATTCCAATCGCTGAACTGCCGGCCGGCACCCGGAGCGCATAAATGATGAGAAGCACGCAGTCTGCAGTTAGCCTCGGGCGGCGAGCTGTGCGTGTACTCGCGCCGGTAGCAACGCTGTGTCTGCTGTACTCTCCGGCCGCCCTGACCGCCGAGCCGTCGGTCGCGCTCTCTACCGAGACCACGGAATCGCTGACCGGCGTCACCGGCCTGGACAAGGCCAGGATGCTCGCTACACTCGCGCACTACTACCGGCGTTCAGACGGGGACCGTGCTTCCACCTACGCACAGCAGGCCCTCGAGCTATTGCAGCAGTATCCCGATGCCGCCACGACTGCGCTGGCCAAGGACTCTCTGGCCTGGTCCCTGCTGATGAAGGCCCGCTATGATGAGGCCCTGGCACTGACCGAGGAGGCACTGGTTCAGGCAGACCTGGTCGACGACTCAAAACTGTCGGGGCAGATTTACTACACACGGGGTGCGACCAACCTGAACCGGGGTAACATCACGCTGGCGCTGCAGTCCTTCAAACAGGCAGCCGGCTTGCTGGAACACACCGACGCCCAGGTGGAGCTGGCTCGCACCTATTCCGCGATCGGCAGTTGTTACCGCCGCTACACGGAATACGAGGATGCAATGTCCTGGCAGCGCAAAGCCTATGACATTGCAATTCAAACCAGTGATCGCGCCGTGCAGTCGGCGGTGATGAATAATCTCGGCGTCCTGTACAGCGACATCGGCCAGCCGGCCACAGCACTACAGTATTACCTGCAGTCAATGGATCTCGATAGGAGCGAGAACTTCAACCTGGTGGTGAAGCTCGGCAATATCGGTGACATGTACCGTGAGGTAGGCGAGTACCAACGGGCACTCGAAAGCTACAAAGAGAGCCTGGCCCTGAATCGCAAGCTGCGATTTACCCACCACGAAGCCGACATCCTCAAAGAGATCGGCACGACCTACCTTGCCATGGGCAATCTGCAACAGGCGCTAAATCTACTCAACCAGTCACTGGTCTCTGCCCGCCAGCTCCAGGTCGATTCCCAGATCGTTGGCGCACTGAGCGCTCTGTCTAAAACACACGTGGCCATGGAGAACCACCTCGCAGCCATCGATACCTCTGAGCAGGCGCTGGCGCTGGCGGAAACCATGGAAGAGCCTGCGGTCTATGGCGAGACGCTGGAGATCGCCGCTCATGCCTTCAAGGCAGCCGGGGATTACGAACGTGCGCTGGACATGTTCGAACGATACAACCGGGCCAGTGAGAGGCTGCTAACGGACATCGCCAACGACCGACTTGCAGAGGTACAGAATGGCCTGGAGGCGGAGGTCAAGGAGTGGGAAATCACCCGCCTGCAACGAGAGAACCAGATCCGCCTGTTGCAGCTCGAACAGCAGCGCAACCAACGCATGTTCTGGATTGTCGTAAGTTGCCTCCTGATCACTGCGATAGTGATACTCATCAGGCGCTACAAAAAGGTCCGTCGCAAGTCGCTCACCGACGAACTAACTCGCATCCCCAACCGCAGCTGTATGACCGAATACCTCGAGCAGGAGATGCGGCGCTTTCGTCGCTATCGGAGGCCCTGCTGTGTGATGCTGGCTGACATCGATGACTTCAAGTCGTTCAACGACACCTACGGTCACGACTGTGGCGATCACGTCCTGGCCGAGGTGGCTCAGCTCATGCGCAAGGGGGTGCGCGACTCCGATTGGGTCAGTCGCTGGGGCGGCGAAGAGTTTCTGGTGCTCCTCCCCGAGACGTCACTGGAAAAGGCAACACAGGTGGCCGAGCTTCTGCGAAAGGAGATCGAGTCGCATGACTTCTGCTATGCACCGCGGCACCGCCAGCCGCTCGAGGGCCTGCGTGTGCGGATCACTGCCGGTCTCGCAACCTTCCTACCAGGTGACGAGGATTCGCTCGCTGTGTTGAGCCGGGCAGACGATGCCCTGTACGCCGGCAAGGCGGCGGGCAAGAACCGGATTCAGTTGGATAGCGGGTCCCAGGACTGCAGTGGTATGGCGGAGAAGCTGGCGGTTGTGAACTGATGTCTGTTTGGTAGTGTCGGAGTTGCCAAGGACTTCCAAAGTTTGAAGACTAGCCGGCTGTGTTTGGCCGGCCGCGCCCTGCGCCGCTGCGCTCCTATTGGGGGCTTCGACTGAACTTTGCTTCGCTGGACTGTGGGCCGGTGGGGCGGCCAAGCCTGGCGCCCTTCGCTGCGCTCAGGCCAGTCCTTAAGCGTTTGGCTGAGTCTTGCTTTGCTGGCGTTGGGGCGGCCTGGAAGCCTGGCCGGCCGCGCCTGGCGCCCTTCGCTGCGCTCAGGCCAGTCCTCAAGGCTACGGCTGAGTCCTACCTTGCTGGCGTTGGGGCCGCTATGGCGGCCAAGCCTGGCGCCTCTGCGCTCGCTTTGCGAGCTTGAGCCAGCCCTCAAGCACAGCTTGAGGGCGTTCGGCTGCGCGCGAAGCTGTGCTTCGCAAACGCTTGCCTCACCCTACTCTACATGGGGTTCCGGTGCGTGCGGAGAGCACGTCAGCGACAGGCGGGCAAATAAAAAACCCCGCCCAGCTCTGCTGGACGGGGTTTTCTATTTGGAAGCCTGGCGATGACCTACTCTCACATGGGGAAGCCCCAC